>Ga0209840_1000273_pt1 | contig 11463 bp, 9 predicted proteins | sample PersoiDNA2013190_FD_185802 | JGI IMG/M metagenome (GOLD analysis project Ga0209840, IMG submission 185802) | Permafrost soil microbial communities from the Arctic, to analyse light accelerated degradation of dissolved organic matter (DOM) -... | ecosystem: Environmental > Terrestrial > Soil >... | reverse complement strand
AGCTCGAGCCGGGGGCGCTCGTCGCCGTGCAGCTGGGTTCCCAGACCGTCATCGGCGTGGTCCTCGAGCTGCGCCCGACGACCGCGCACGAAGGCCGCGTCCTGCCGGTGCGCGACCTCCTCGACGTTCCGTCCATCCCCGCCGACCTGCTGGAGCTCGCGCGCGAGGTGGAGAGCTACTACCTGACGTCGTTCTCCGCCGCGTTGTCTCTGGTGTGCCCGCCGACCGGCGCCCTCAAGGTCGCGCGCCAGTACGAGCTCACCGCGGGTGGGCGGGCGGCCCGCGAGGCCGGTGAGGAAGGCCTCGACGAGGTCGCCGGCCTCAAGCTGCCCGCGGGCCCGCTGACGAGGCTGGGCGAGCGCTACCGGCGCAAGGGCTGGGTGCGCATCGCCTATCGCGTCCATGTGGCCGGGGCGACGCGGGCCAGCCGCGCGCTCAGGCGCGGCGGCGACACGCCGCCGCGCCTCGGTCCGCGGCAGCGCGCCGCCCTGGAGCTCGTGGAGCAGTCCGGGATCGTCGATGAGCGCACGGTGCGCGCCGCGACCGGCCTCTCGCTGCCGGCGCTGAGAAGACTGCTTGAGGCCGGCGCGCTCGTCGAGGCTGTTCCCGCCGGCGTGCAGAGCGACGGCGCGGACGGCGGGGCGGAGGCGGAGAGTGGTGGCGGCGCGGAGCCTGCGGCTCCGCCGCCCGTCGTCGCCCAAGCCGCCCGCCTGCAGGCCTGTGCCACTCTCGGCGACGCGCCCGACCTGCTGCCCGAGCAGTGCCACGCGTTGCACGCCATCCTCTGCGAGGCGCGCCCCGGCGATGAGGTGCTCGTGCACGGGGTCACGGGCAGCGGCAAGACCGAGGTGTACCTGCAGGCCGCCCAGGCCGCTCTGGAGGGCGGCCGTTCGGTGCTGCTCCTGGTGCCCGAGATCGGGCTCACCGGGCAGACGGTGGCCCGCGTGCGCGAACGCTTCGCCGGCCAGGAGGTCGCGGTCCTGCACTCGGGGCTGACGGCGCGCGAGCGGCTGCTCGCCTATCGCGCCGTCGCCAGCGGCGACGTGCGCATCGTCGTCGGGGCTCGCTCGGCGGTGTTCGCGCCCCTCCGGGACCTGGGGCTCATCGTCGTCGACGAGGAGCACGACACGTCGTACAAGCAGGAAAGCGAGCCCGCCTACGACGCCCGCACGGTGGCTCGCTGGCGGGCCGGGCAGAGCGGCGCGGTGGTCGTGCTCGGCTCGGCCACGCCGAGCGTCGAGAGCTATGCCCGCGTGCCGCTGCACGTGGACCTGCGGCTGCGCGTGGACGGCTCGCAGCCGCCGGCGCTGGAGGTCGTGGACATGCGCGACCACCACGGGATCTTCTCCAGCCCGCTGGCGGAGGCGCTCGCGGCGACCGTGGACGCCGGCGACAAGGCCATCCTGTTCCTCAACCGTCGCGGCTTCGCCTCGTACCTGGTCTGCGACCACTGCGGCTTCACGTGGATGTGCCCGCGCTGTGACGTGACGCTGACGCTGTTCGGCGGCCGCAGCCTGCGCTGCCGCACCTGCGGGCACGTCGAGGCTGCGCCCGGCACGTGCCCGTCCTGCGGCAGCGCCGAACTCGTGCGCTACGGGTTCGGCACCGAGCGCCTCGAGCGTGAGGTCATCGGCCTGCTGCCCGGCGTGGAGCTGCTGCGCCTCGACTCCGACGTTGCGTCCTCGTACGGGCGGCTGCGCGCGGTCCTCGAGCGCTTCGCGCAGCCGGGGCCCAAGGTGCTGGTGGGCACTCAGATGATCGCCAAGGGGCACCACTTTCCCGACGTCACGCTGGTGGGGGTGGTCAATGCCGACTTGACGCTGCACTTCCCCGACTTTCGCGCCGAAGAACGCACCTTTGCGATGCTCGTGCAGGTCGGCGGGCGCAGCGGCCGCGGCGAGCATCCGGGGCGCGTGATCGTGCAGACGCTGAGCCCCGAAGCGCGGCCGATCGCCCTGGCGGCGAACGGGGAGGAGGAACGGTTCTACGCCGAGGAGATGGAGCGGCGCCGCGAGCTCGGTTATCCCCCGGCCGGGACCCTGATCGGCCTCGAGCTCTCCGGGACGTCGGAGGACAAGGTCAGCATCGCCGGGCGGTTCACGGCCGAGCGTCTCACGGCACGACTGACTCACGGCGAGAGCGTCCTCGGTCCCGGCCCGTTGTGGCGAGAGCGCGGCCGCCACGCCTGCCGGATCGTGGTTAAGACTTCCGAAACAGGGAAAACTCTGGACACCTTGCGCGGCTGGCTCGGGGCTAACCGTGACAGATTCGCCGCGCGGGGCGTGAGGCTCGTCCCCGACGTGGACCCGCAGTGGCTGTGACCGCGAGCTGAGGTACCATAGAGAAATGACACAGACGAAGCAGAGCGAGCGCGACCAGGTCGAACTGAGCCGCCGAGAGCGGGAGGCGCGCAGGGACATCCGCGTCATCGGCGATCCGGTGTTGCGCGAGCGCGCCCTCGAGGTGACCACGTTCGAGCGCGGCCTGCGCAAGCTCGCCAAGCGCATGATCCGCATCATGCACGACGCCCCCGGCGTGGGTCTGGCGGCGCCGCAGATAGGCGTCCTCCAGCGCCTGCTCGTCTACGACGTGGACGACGATCCCAGGGTCCTCGTCAATCCGCAGCTCGACGAGTTCTCCGAAGAGACCGAAGAGACCGACGAAGGCTGCTTGAGCGTGCCCGGCGTGACGATGCCGGTGAGCCGGCCCGTGAGCCTGCGGGTACGGGCCCTCGACGCCGCCGCCGAGCCGCTCGAGTTCCGCGCCGAAGGCCTCGAGGCGCGCGTGATCCAGCACGAGTTCGACCACCTCGAGGGCGTGCTCATCGTCGACCGCACGTCACGCAGCGCCCGCGCCGCCGCCTTGCGCGAGCTGCGCGACCGCGAAGACGCGGGCCTGCGCGGCGCGGTCGGCGGAGGTCTGTGAGCCGCATGCGGTTCGCCTTCGCGGGCGCCGCGCCGTTCGCCGAGCTCGTGCTCGCGGGGCTCATCGCCGCCGCTGCCGCGCCGCTCGCGGTCGTCACCAATCCCGACCGGCCACGTGGGCGCCACGGCACGCCGCAGCCCCCGGCGATCAAGCTCGCCGCGCTCGAACGCGACCTGCCCGTGCTGCAGCCGCAGCAGGTGTCCGAGCCTGAGGCGGTAGCCGAGCTCCTCGCGCTCGGTCCCGAGGTGTTCGTGGTCTGCGCCTACGGGCAGATCGTCGGCCAACGCCTCCTCGACGCGCTGCCGACCATCGTCGTCCACCCTTCACTCGTGCCGCGCTGGCGCGGCGCCGCGCCCGTGGAGCGGGCGCTCATGGCGGGGGAGACCGAGCTGGGCGTGACCATCCTCAAGATGACCGCCGGTGTGGACGAGGGCCCCGTGGGCGACGCGCGCCTCGCCCACGTACCGCCCGACGCCGACGCCGGCCGGGCCTACGAACTTCTGGCGCCGACCGCCGTCGACGGCGTGCTGGCGACGCTGGGCGGCATGGCCGCCGGCACGCTGCTGTGGCGTGAGCAGGAGGGCGCGGCGACCTACGCGGCCAAGATCACGGCACAGGACAAGCTCATCGACTGGGCGCGCCCGGCGACGGCCATCGTCGCTCAGGTCCGCGCCCTTTCGCCGTACATCGGCGCCGTGACGGACCTCCTCGGCAAGCGCACGCGGATCTGGCGGGCGGCGGCCGGCAGCGGACCGCTCCCGGCTCCAAGCCGGGAGCGGCTGGCTCTGCCGGCCGGCGACGGCTGGGTGGACGTGCTCGAGCTGCAGCAGGAGGGCCACAAGCGTATGGCGGCCGGCGAGTTCCTGCGCGGCGCCGGCCGCGCCCTGGCGGGGCCGTGACGGCCGCGCGGGGGAGCGGCCGGCCCGACGGCGCGGTCAGCCCGGCGCGAGGCGCCGCATGGCACGCGCTCCTGCGCGTGCGTTCCGGCGGCGGCCGTTTCGACGACTCTTTGGCGGCGTTCCCCGAATTCGAAGGGCTGGGCGACCGTGACCGTGCGCTCGCCAACGAGCTGGTCATCGGGACGGTCAAGCGTCGCGGCTCGCTCGACGCGGTCCTCGGCGCCTTCACCAAGGCGCCGCTCGCCGACACCGACGTGCAGGTGCTCGAAGCCCTGCGCCTGGCGGCGTTCCAGCTCCTGTTCCTCGACCGGGTGCCCGCCTACGCGGTGGTCGACGACGCCGTGGCGCTGGTCGCGCGCAAGGGCAAGCGCACGCAGGGGTTCGTGAACGCGGTGCTCCGCAAGGTCGCGGGGGACGGGCGGGCGAGCTTCGCCACGCTGTCCGATGGCGACGGCGCACGCGCTTGGGCCGTGCGCCATTCGTGCCCCGTGTGGCTGGTCAAGCTGCTGCGCCGCGAGCTCGGCGACGACGCCGCGGAGCGGTTCCTCGCGGCCGCCGACGCGGCCCCCGAGCGCTGCCTGCGCGTGAACACGCTCAAGGCCAACGTGCCGGCGGCGCGCACGGCGCTGGCCGCCGCCGGCTACGCGACGACGGGCGTGCCGGGACTGCCGGCGGCGCTCGTCTACGACGGGCCGGCGCTCGAACGTTCAGCGCCGTTCCGTGAGGGACTCGTGACGCCGCAGTCGCGGGGCTCCCAGGTGGCGGGCGTAGTCGCCGCCGCGGGCGCCGGACCGGGCGCCAGGGTCCTCGACCTGTGCGCCGCGCCGGGCACCAAGACGGCGCAGCTCGCCGCGGCCGCGCCGGACGCGCGGGTCACCGCCGTCGACGCCGACGAGCAGCGTCTTGGGGCGATGCGCCAGAACCTGGACCGCCTCGGCGCGCACGCCGTCGACATCGTGCAGAGCGACGTCCTCGAGCTGCCCGCCGCCTTCGACGGCGCCTTCGACGCCGTCCTCCTCGACGCGCCCTGCAGCGGTCTCGGGACGCTGGCCTCTCGCGCCGACCTGCGCTGGCGGCGCCGCCAGGCGGACATCGCCCGCCTGGCGCAGCTCCAGCGCCGCCTGATCCGCCGCGCCGCGCGCTGCGTGCGGCGCGGAGGAGTCCTCACGTATGCCGTGTGCACCCTGCCGCACGCCGAGACCTTGGGGGTCGTCGACACGCTCCTCGCCGAGGGTGGCTGGCGGGTGGACGACCTCGGCGCCGCGTGGCCCGGCATGGCGCACCCGGCGGCCGGCGGCTATCTGCTCGTGCTGCCGCCGGCGCACGGCGCCGGCGGGTTCTTCGTCGCCCGGCTCCGTCGCACCACGGCCGCGGCGGGGTAGAATGACGGCGCGGCTCGCGAGCCGCGCCGACTACGCGTCACGGAGGAGACCATGCCGGACCTGCTGCACGAGATCCACATCGCGCCGTCCATCCTGTCGGCTGACTTCTCACGTCTGGGCGACGACGTGGAGGCGGTGCTCAAGGCAGGGGCACGCGTCGTGCACGTGGACGTCATGGACGGCCACTTTGTGCCGAACATCACCATCGGGCCGCTGGTCGTCGCCGCCTTGCAGCCGCTCGTGCACGGGGCGGGGGCGCTGATTGACGTGCACCTCATGATCGAGCACCCGGAGCGGTACATAGAGGCGTTCGCGGCGGCCGGCGCCAACGTGATCACTGTGCATCAAGAGGCATGCGTGCACCTGCACCGGGTGCTCATGCAGATCCGTGAGGCCGGGGCGGCCGCCGGCGTGGCGCTCAACCCGGCGACGCCCGTCGAGACGCTCGCCGAGGCACGGGAGCACTGCGACATGGTGCTCGTGATGTCGGTCAACCCCGGCTTCGGCGGACAACGGTTCATCGAAACGTCGCTCGCCAAGGTGGAGCGGGCCCGTGCCTTCCTTCCCACCGGCGTCTCGCTCGAGCTCGACGGCGGCGTCACGGCGCTCAACGCCGGCGCTCTTGTGGCGGCGGGCGTCAACCTCCTTGTGGCCGGTTCGAGCGTCTTCGGCGGCCAGGACATCGAGGAACAGTACGCGGCGCTGGCGCAGGCGGCCGGCGAAGCCGTATAATCGCACAGCACGATCAAGCTGCTTCAGGGCGGGGTGAGATTCCCCACCGGCGGTAACAGCCCGCGAGCCTCTTCGGAGGCCGACCAGGTGGAACTCCTGGGCCGACGGTCACAGTCCGGATGAGAGAAGCATGCTGCGACGCCTCGGCGTCGTCCGCCCTGGATCACGGCTCCGGGGCTTTGTTGCATATGGACGACGACAGGTACATGGAAGAAGCCTTCGCGCTGGCCGAGCGAGGCCGAGGCAGCGCGCACCCCAACCCGCTGGTCGGCGCCGTGCTCGTGCACGACGGCGAGGTTGTGGGCAGGGGCTGGCATCTCCGCCCCGGAAAGCCGCACGCTGAGGCTATGGCTCTCGCGGCGGCCGGCGAGCGCGCCGCCGGCGCCATGCTCTACTGCACGCTCGAGCCGTGCAGCCATCACGGCCAGACGCCCCCCTGCGCCGACGCGCTCGTGGCGGCCGGGATCCGGCGGGCCGTGGTCGCGCTCGGCGACCCCAACCCGCTGGTCGACGGCCGCGGGCTCGCGCGCCTGCGAGAGGGCGGCGTCGAGGCGGAGCTCCAGGACGAGCGTTGGGGGGCGCGTGCCCGCAAGCAGAACGCGCCCTTCCTGAAATACCATGCCAGCGGGCTGCCCCTGGTGACCTACAAGGCCGCCGTGACGCTTGACGGCAAGGTGGCCGCGGCCGGCGGGGACGCCCGCTGGATCAGCTGTCTGGACAGCCGCCGCGCCGTGCACCAGCTGCGCGCCACGGCCGACGCGGTGATGGTCGGCGCGGGCACGTTGCGTCGCGACGACCCCGAGCTCACCGTGCGTCTCAGTGAGGGTCGCGACCCCGTGCGCGTGATCGTCACGCATCGCGGCGAGCTTCCGGCGGGCGCCAGGGTGCTGGGCACGGCGCACCAGACGCGCACGATCGTCCTCGCCGAGCGCGCCGACGGCGCGGCGCGGCGGATGCTCGAAGCGCGGGGCGCCGAACTCGTCGAGGTGGGGGAGGGCGGGCTGCGCGCCGGCCTTGCCGCACTCGCCGCGCGTGGCCTGCTCGACATCCTCTGCGAGGGCGGCCCCACCCTGGCCGGCGCCTTGCTGGCCGAAGGCCTGATAGACCGCGTGCTGCTGTTCGTGGCGCCGCTCATCGTTGGACGCGGGGCGCCCGACCTGTTCGCGGCGCCGGCCGTCGGCGCGGTCGCCGACGCCTGGCGCCTGCACGACGTGGAGTGGCGGCCGGTGTGCGACGACCTGCTGCTCAGCGGCAGCCTGACGAAAGACGGGGTCTAGGTGTTCACGGGGATCGTCGAGGAGGTCGGGACACTGCGCAGCCTGCGCGTCGGCGAGAAGAGCGCGGTGCTCGACGTCGCGGCCCCCGTCGTCACCGACGGCGCGGCCGTCGGCGACAGCATCCTCAGCGACGGCGTCTGCCTCACGGTCACGGGGCTGCGCCCCGGAGGGTTCACCGCCGACGTGATGCCCGAGACCGTGCGGCGCACGACGCTCTCCGACAGACGGCCGGGCGACCGCCTCAACCTCGAGCGGGCCCTCACCCTGCAGTCGCGCCTCGGCGGGCACCTCATGAGCGGGCACATCGACGGGGTCGGTACGGTCGTCCGCGTCACATCGGAGGACAACGCGCTGCTCGTGGAGCTCGAGGCGCCGCAGGCCGTGAGCGACGTCAGCGTCGCACAGGGTTCGGTGGCGGTCGACGGGGTGAGCCTGACGATCGCCACCGTCGACGGCCGCCGGCTGCGCGTGTCCCTGATCCCGCACACGGCGGCCGTCACCACGCTGGCGCGGCTTGCGCCGGGCGTGCGGGTCAATCTCGAGGCGGATCTCATCGCCAAGTACGTGTACGCGTTCGTCGCCGGGCGTAAGCCCGACGGCGGACTCACCTGGGAGAAGTTAGCGGAAGCGGGATTCTGATGAGCAGCGACCAGGAACGCGCCGGCGGGCACGGCGAACGGCATTTCGCGTCCATCGCCGATGCGCTCGACGACCTGCGCGAGGGCAAGATGGTCATCGTCTGCGACGACGAGGACCGCGAGAACGAGGGCGACCTCACGATGGCCGCGCAGTTCGCCACCGCCGAACGCATCAACTTCATGGCCAAGGAGGGTCGCGGCCTCATCTGCCTGACGCTCACGCCGCAACGCTGTGCGGAGCTGAATCTGCCGCCGATGACGGCCCACAACGAGGCGCGCCTGCAGACGGCGTTCACCGTCTCGGTCGAGGCGCGCGAGGGCGTCACCACCGGCATCTCCGCCGCCGACCGCGCGCACACCATCCAGGTGGCCATCGATCCGGAGTCCGGGCCCGAGGCGCTCGTGCAACCGGGACACGTGTTCCCCCTCATGGCGCGCCCCGGCGGCGTGCTCGAACGTGCTGGGCAGACGGAGGCCGGCGTCGACCTCGCGCGCCTCGCCGGCCTGAACCCCGCGGCCGTGATCTGCGAGATCATGAACGACGACGGCACGATGGCCCGCGTGCCCGATCTCGTCCCGTACGCCCAGAAGCACGGCCTCAAGATCATCACCGTAGCCGACCTCATCAAGTATCGGCGCCGCAACGAGAAGCTCATCCGCCGGGCCGCCACCGTGTCGATGCCCACCAAGTATGGCGACTTCAAGGCCGTGGGCTACGAATCCGTGATCGACGGCGGCCACCACGTCGCCCTTGTCAAGGGCGACGTCGCCGGCCGCAAGGACGTGCTCGTGCGGGTGCACTCCGAGTGCCTCACCGGCGACACCTTCGGCTCGCTGCGCTGCGACTGCGGCGAGCAGTTCGCCGAGGCCTTGAGACGCATCGAAGACGAGGGCCTCGGCGTCGTGCTCTACATGCGCCAGGAGGGTCGGGGCATCGGGCTCATCAACAAGCTCAAGGCCTACGCGCTCCAGGAGGAGGGTCTGGACACTGTCGAGGCCAACGTGGAGCTGGGCTTCGCCGTCGACCTGCGCGACTACGGCATCGGCGCCCAGATCCTCGCCGACCTGGGCCTCACGACGATCCGCATCATGACCAACAACCCGAAGAAGATCGTGGCGCTGGAGGGCTACGGCCTGCGCATCACCGGCCGCGAGCACATCGAGGTGGCGCCGCAGGACGACAACGTCTGCTACCTGCGCACCAAGAAGGACAAGATGGGTCACCTGCTGGAGCACGAGGACCTGTTCGGGCAGCAGGAAGGCGTCGAGGGCTGACGTCGCTGCACCCGAGAGACCGCCGCAACGACGGCAAAGGAGCCGCACGATGACGACCTACGAAGGCATGCTCAACGGCAAGGGGATGAAGTTCGCCCTCGTCGTCGGGCGTTTCAACGAGCTGATCTCCTCGCGCCTGTACGAGGGCGCCCTCGACTGCCTGCGGCGGCACGACGTCGCCGACGGCGACGTCGACTCCGCCTGGGTGCCGGGCGCCTTCGAGATGCCGCTGGTGGCGAAGAAGCTGGCCGCCAGCGGCAAGTACGACGCCGTGATCTGCCTCGGGGCCGTGATCCGCGGCGGGACGCCGCATTTCGACTACGTGGCCGGCGAGGCCGCTAAGGGCATCGCCAGGATCGGCCTCGACACCGGCGTCCCCGTGATCTTCGGCGTGCTCACCACCGACACCATCGAGCAGGCCGTGGAGCGCGCCGGCGCCAAGGCCGGCAACAAGGGCTGGGCGGCGGCCTCCACGGCGCTGGAGATGGCGAGCCTGCTCAAGACGCTGCCCTGAGCCTGCGCGCCCGCCGGCCGGGCGAGCGGCGGCCGCGCTCAGTACTCGGCGGGGATCTGGAAGAAGAGGGCGACGGCGGCGTCCGGGTTGCGCCACGAGTGCGGTTCGCTCGGTGCGTAGGAGATGGTGTCGCCGGCCTGCAGCACGGTCGCGCGGTCGCCGAACCTGAACTCGACCGCGCCCTCGACGACCTGGGCGCGGCGCTTCGCGCGAGGGGAGAGGACGTAGTTGACGACGCCGCGGCCGCCGAAGAACGCGCCCTCGACCTCGGCTCGCCGGACCACGGTGGCGTCCGGGGACGCCACCGTCTCGAACAGCGTCGACATCGAGACGCCGAGCACTTCGCACATGCGGTAGAGCGAGCCGATGGAGGGCGCCGTCTCGCCGCGTTCGACGGCGCTCACGAACGACTTGGTGACGCCCGCCGAGGTCGCCACGTCGTCGAGCGTGGACCCCTGGCCGCGGCGCGCCTCGCGCAAGCGCCGGCCGATGAGGCGCGCCGGCCAGCATTTGACTTCGTTCCATAAGGTGTGGAAACTGCTGCCGCGGCCCCAATATCCACGCCCTGTCGATGGAGGAACGATGAGCGAGTCACGCCGGCGCTCCTGGGCCGAGCCCTACAAGATCAAGATGGTCGAACCCATAAAGATGACGACCCGCGAGGAACGCGAGCGCGCCATCCGCGAGGCCGGCTACAACACCTTCCTCCTGAAGAGCGAGGACGTCTACATAGACCTGCTCACCGACTCCGGCACGGGCGCCATGAGCGACCGCCAATGGGCCGGCATGATGCTCGGCGACGAGGCCTACGCCGGCAGCCGCAACTTCTACCACCTCGAGGCGGCGGTCCGGGAGATCTACGGCTACAAGCACCTGGTGCCCACCCACCAGGGCCGCGCCGCCGAGCACATCCTGTCGAAGATCCTCATCAAGCCCGGCGACGTCGTGCCCGGCAACATGTACTTCACCACGACGCGCCTGCACCAGGAGCTCGCCGGGGGCACCTTCGTGGACGTGATCATCGACGAGGCCCACGACCCGGCCAGCGAGCACCCCTTCAAGGGCGACGTCGATCTCGCCAAGCTGCAGAAGGTGATCGACGAGCACGGCGCCGAGAAGATCCCCTACGTCTGCATCGCCACGGCCGTCAACATGGCCGGCGGCCAGCCCATCAGCCTCGGCAATCTTCGTGCCGTGCGCGGACTCTGCGACGCGCACGGCATCCGCATCATCCACGACGCTACCCGGGTCGCCGAGAACGCCTACTTCATCAAGGAGCGCGAGCCCGGCTGCGGGGAGATGAGCGTCGCCGAGATCGTGCGCGCCCTCTGCGACCTCACCGAAGGCTGCACGATGAGCGCCAAGAAGGACGCGCTCGTCAACATCGGCGGCTTCCTCGCGCTGAACGACGACGACCTCTTCGACGCGGCCCGCAACCTGGTCGTCGTCTACGAGGGCCTGCACACCTACGGCGGCATGGCCGGGCGCGACATGGAGGCCGTGGCCATCGGCCTGCACGAGTCGGTGCAGTTCGACCACATCAAGGCGCGCGTCGGTCAGGTCGCCTACCTGGGTCACAAGCTGCAGGAGTACGACGTGCCGATCGTCGTGCCCATCGGCAGCCACGGCGTGTTCCTCGACGCCAAGGCCTTCTTGCCGCACCTCGACCAGGACGTCTACCCGGCCCAGACCCTGGCCGCCGAGCTCTACCTCGACAGCGGCGTGCGCGCCATGGAGCGCGGCAACGTCTCGTCGGGCCGCGATCCCAAGACGGGGCTGAACCGCCGTCCCAGGCTCGAGCTCGTGCGCCTCACGATCCCG
>Ga0209840_1000271_pt1 | contig 11499 bp, 8 predicted proteins | sample PersoiDNA2013190_FD_185802 | JGI IMG/M metagenome (GOLD analysis project Ga0209840, IMG submission 185802) | Permafrost soil microbial communities from the Arctic, to analyse light accelerated degradation of dissolved organic matter (DOM) -... | ecosystem: Environmental > Terrestrial > Soil >... | reverse complement strand
CACCACACGCTCGCAACGGCCGCAGGCGTGAACCTCTCGTACATCGCTTACTCGGACGCTCTGGGTAGGTCCGTCGTCGCTCAGCCACAGCGGGACGGAGTCCGCTGGCTGGACCTCGAGCGAGAGGTCCGAGACAGCCTGGCCGAGCTCCGCAAGGGCCAGATCAAGCCGCGCGAGCTGCTGAGCGGCTTTCGCGGCGTGCGCGTCGATGCGGTGTACGCGCTCGACGATCCGGCGCCAGCTCTGCGGGAGATGGCCACAGGAGTCGCGAGAGACACGCGGCACGTCCTTCGAAAGGTCCTTGACCGGCCGCGGTGAACGACCCGTCGTCGGGGTCGAGCGGCGCACCGTCAGCGCCGCCCAAGGGCCGGCGCGATGCCGCTGATGATGTGACCGACGACCGTGAAGTCCCTCATCCGGCTTCCGGCGCCGAACGGCCGGACGATCCGGGGACGGCTGGGGCGCCAAACACCCGGATAGAGGCGTTCCCGCCCCATGGCCAGCAGGGTCCCTTCGGTCACGGCACTCACGGAGGAGCACGGTACGCTTGACCCCGCCCTCGATCGAGGGCGAGAATGCCGTGACTCCCCTTGGAGGTGTGGTGGCGGATCTCATTCTCGAGTGCGCGCGCGAAGGGCGGGCCGGCCGGCTGCACACCCGGGAGCAGCTGCTGCGCTTCGCGGCCAGGCTGGCGCCCGACAACATCTCGGCGCGCCCGACCCATATCATCGAGGCGCAGGACCTCTGCGCGGCCATTGTCAACCCTTCTGAGGAGGGCGTCCGTGTCGCGGAGGGCGGGGTGCTGCTGGGCGGCGTCATCGGGGAGGCGCGGCGCTGGTGGGACGTTGGGTCAGAGCCTCCGGATGGTACCTTCGTGCTGGCCAGGTACTCGGCCGACAGCGTCGAGCTCCTTTCGGACATCACGGCCTCGCGCACGCTCTGGTACGCGCAGGATGAGGACCGTCTGGTCGCGTCGACGTCGCAGCGCGCCGTCGTGGCGTTGCTCGGCGACTTCCATCTCGACCGTCGCGCCGTCGCGTGGCTGCTCTCCTCGGGCTCACTTGGGCCTGACTGCTCCTGGGACGCGCGCGTGCGGCGCCTGCCCCCCGACTCGCGGCTGTTGCTCGACCGCCGCACCTGGCGGGCGACACTCGATCATCGTCCCGCGGTCTTCGCGCCTGTCGCCCGCAGCCGTGAAGAGCACCTGGACTTGCTGCGCGACGCCATCGCCTGGAGCTGCGGCGCCCTCGACATCGACACCGACCGCTGGCTTCTGCCGCTGTCGGGCGGCATGGACAGCCGCATGATCCTGGTGTCCATGGTCAAGAACGGCAGGCGACCCAGGTGCCTCACGTGGACGACGCTGGCGTCGGTGAGGGCTCCGCTCTCGGATGCGTTCATCGCCCGCCTGGTCGCGCGACGCTTCGGCCTCGAGCACGACTACGCGTTTCTGGATGGCGCCCAGGGGGTCGACGGCGCCGCGCTCCAGCGCTTCGTCGAGGTCGGCGAGGGTGGTACCGACGAGTTTGCGGGCTACGTCGACGGCTGCGCGATGTGGAGCGCCCTCTTCGCCTCGGGGCTCAGCGGCGTCATCCGTGGCGACGAGCCTCTTGCCGCCAGACGGCGGTCCGCCTCGCTTGACGACGCTCGCAGCGTTGGGACCGGCGAGATGATCACGGACTATCCCGAGGGTCACCTCGTCCGGCGCCTGGATCTGGCCGACCAGGACTGGCCGGAACGGCTCCAGCTGCAGCCCGGTGAGGGGTACGAACCGTATCGTGACCGCATGAGCCAGGAGGGCGGCATCTCGAGGGGCCTCGCCCCTCTCACCGGGCTCAAGTGTCGCTACATCGAGGTCGTGAACCCCTTGCTGTCACGGCGCATCGTCGCCCTGGTCCGTACGTTCCCCGACGAGTTGCGCATGTACGGGCGAGCCTTCTCAGGGATCCTCGATCGTGAGAGCTGGCCCATCCCGTACGCGAGGTTCGCCTCGGTACCGGCAGCCTCGGGGTATCTCGCCGACAAGAAGATCATCAGGGCCGTGGTCTCCGAGCTGACGTCGACCGCCATCGCGGCCGTGATCAGCGAAGAGGCGGCGATGCGGTTGCTCGCATCGCTGGCGTCGCCCTCCCATAGCCCCGCCACGGTGCGCAGCAGCGTGGTCGCCGCGATGAAGGCCGTCAGGGTCGCCCTGCCCTCACGGGTCGCCACTCGGCTCACCCCGCGCTATCGGGGGACGGGCCCCCTGACGGCAATGGATCTGGCCTTCAGGGCGACCATTGCGAGCAAGACGGTCGCCCTGCTCCGCGACGACGCCGCGGTGCTCGACCAGGCGGGCGCCTGACGGGAGACGCGCGAGCCCGCGCCCGCGGTCAGAGGCGCAGCTCGCGCAGCCACTCCGCTTCGCGCCGCAAGCCCTCGTCCAGGGTCACCTGCGGCGCGTAGCCGAGCTCGTCGATGGCCAGCGAGAGGTCCGCCCAGGTGTGCTTCACGTCTCCGGCCTGCACGCTCTCGCCGCGCACCTCGGCCTTGAGGCCGGACACGCTCTCGAGCGTGCGGATCGCCTCCAGGAGCGTGACTCGCGACCCTCCGCCGAGGTTGTAGACGGCGCCGTCCCGGCCCTCCATCGCAAGCACGATCCCATTGACGATGTCGGAGACGAAGGTGAAGTCCCTGGTCTGGCTGCCGGTGCCGTACATCTCCAGCGGGCGACCGTCGAGCATGGCGCGCAGGAAGATGTGGAAGGCCATGTCGGGGCGCTGGCGCGGGCCGTAGACGGTGAAGAAGCGCAGGGAGACGGTGGGCACGCCGAAGTTCTTCCAGTAGAGCCGGCAGAGCTGCTCGCCGGCCAGCTTGGTGACGCCGTAGGGCGAGACCGGCCGGCAGTTCGCCTCCTCGTGCATGGGCAGTCGGTCGGTGTCACCGTACACGGACGACGAGGATGCGTACACGAGCTTCGGCACGCCGACCTCGCGGCAGGCCTCGAGGACCAGTTGGGTGCCCAGCACGTTGTTGTCGGTGTAGATGCGGAAGCTCCGGCCCCAGCTGGCGCGCACGCCCGCCTGGGCCGCCAGATGGACGACGCAGTCGGCGCCCGCGAGCAGCCTCGAGAGCCGGGACTCGCCCCCCTTGGCGCCGTCGGCGGACGCCAGGCCGAGGAGATTGTCCGTGACCAGCGTGAACCGGTCAGAGGAGCGCGCCCCCACCAGGTTCGCCTCTTTGTAGGGGCGTGGATAGTAGTCTTCGAACGAGTCCACGCCCACGACCTCGCACCCGTCGGCGAGCAGGCGGTCGACGAGGTGCGAGCCTATGAAGCCGGCCGCGCCGGTCACGACGACCCGGCGGCGCGTTGATGGTCCCTCAGCCATGTCCCCCCTCATGTCTCGTCATTCGGACGCCCGCGGCGCGAACCCAAGGCACGATCGCCAAGGCGCGCTCCGGCCGTGGCGATTGTACCAGCGGCTGCGGCCTCGTGGACCGCGCGCGCCGCGGCGAGGTGACTCGCCTTTGGCGTGTCGCTGATATGAGATGGCCTGTCAACACCCTCGTTGCTAAAGCGCCCTCTGCCGTCGATGGACAGGTGCGAGCGGGTGGACACATGGGATCGGCGTTCGACCATGCTGATATCCGCGGATCGGGACCGCACATCTCGGTCGGGCCGGAGCCTGCCTCCCACTAGGCACGCGCTTACTCACGTCGCATAACGCACGTCGAGGATCGCTCCGGATCGGTGGCGTCCCCCCGCTCGCATTCGTCTCGTCTACGCCCCCATGCGCTCGGTCATCGCTCCCCAGACGAAGCCGGAGAGTTCACGGGCCACGGCGACGACCGCCTTGTTGGGACCTTTTCTGGCGGCGAGCTTGCGGTAGGTCGAGGAGAGGCGGCACTGCGCCTTCCAGGAGTAGGCCGCCACCTCGGGTGGCTGGCCCTCGAGACGCTTCGCCAGCTTGCCGCGCACGGCGGGCCGGTGGCGGTAGGCCCAGGCGGCCTCGACCAGGACGCGCCGCACGTGTGCGTTGCCGGCCTTGGTGATCGAGCCCTGATGGCGCGAGGCGCCGCTCGAGTGCTCGCTGGGCACCAGCCCGGTGAAGGCCATGTACGAGGCAGCCGAGGGAAAGCGGCGAAAGTCGCAGGTCTCGGTGAGGATCGTCACCGCGCTGAGCGTATCGATGCCGCGGAAGGCGCGCAGGCGCGCCACGGCCTCGGCGAGTGGCGCCTCGCCGGCGACTGCCTCGATCTGCTTGTCGATCGCCGCGAGCTGCGCGTCCCTGACCGAGTAGGCGCCGACCAGGTGGTCGAAGGCGGCCTGCGCGGCCGCTTCCTCGAAGCGCAAGGCGCGCAGCCAGACCTCGAAGCGGAAGCTCCAGCTGGCGCCGGGACTCGGGTAGCGCTTGCCGTAGCGGAGCAGGAAGCTCCTGATCCTCTGCCTGGCGATGCGGCGGTCGTTCTTCAAGTCCTCGCGCGCCCGGACGAGGTCGCGCAGCGCCTCCTCGGCCGGGGTCGGCACGCGCACCGCCGTGAGCTCGCCGGCGCGCTGCAGGCGAGCGAGGTTGCGCGCGTCGATGCGGTCGGTCTTGATGCGCACCCCGGCTCGCCGCGGGATCAGTGAGGGCGCGATCACCTCGCAGGCGATGCCCTGCGAGCTGAGCAGCCGGTAGGTGTCGTAGCCGGTCGGCCCGGCTTCGTAGCAGGTCCTGAGCGCCGCTCGGTCCGGGTAACGGGAAAGGAGCTTGCGGATGGCCTCGGGCGCGTTCGGGATCATGCGCTCCTCGCACTCGCTCGCCCCGGGCCGTAGCACGGCCACCGCGATGGTGTCCTTGTGCACGTCCAGCCCGATGTGCGTAAACTCGTCCATGGTCGGTCCTTCCGTGTGTCGGCACCGCGGGCCGATTCCCGCGGATGATCCACGATATACGCGGATCGGGCCGGCCATCTCATACTGACTAGGCCGACGAAGCACGTTTTGGGGGTTCCTCGAATGGCCATGCGGGACACATTCTTCTTCGCTGCGGGACTCGCCTTTCTCCTCTTGGCCAAGGCCAAGAACGTGCTTCACGGGTATTCGTCGCCGAAGCCGTTCGACATCTCTGACGCTGAACGTTGCGTCACGTATGACATGGCTGTGGTCGACGAGTGGCTGAGTCACCTTGAGCGCTATGTCGGCGGCGCGGACGACGACTTCGGTCTCAGCGGACGAGATGTTCTGGAGCTTGGGCCCGGCTCGGACCTTGGAGTCGGGTTGTATCTCCTCTCAAAAGGCGTTCATTCGTATTCCGCATGCGACGTGAACAACCTTGCCCTGGCAGTCTCGGACTCATTCTACGAAACGCTCTTCGCCAGATTGCGGGCCGATGGCAAGGTGGATTCGTCTGAGCTGCTGAGAGCGGAGCTCGCTCGCACCAAGCACGGGGCCGCATCGCGGTTGAACTATGTTGTGCGCGATGACTTCGATCTCGCGTCGGCGTTCGGAGAGAACGCCGTTGATCTGGTCTTCAGCCAAGCTGCATTCGAGCATTTCGATGACATCGACGCGACGGTGGGGGGGCTGAGCAGCGTCTGTAGACCGGGAGCGGTCATCGTGGCTGAGATCGACTTGAAGACACATTCTCGTTGGATTCGCGACAAGGACCCCAACAACATCTACAGGTACCCGCAGTGGCTCTATCACGCCTTCTGGTTTCGAGGCGCTCCGAACCGACAGCGTCCAGTGCAATACATCGCGGCGTTTGAGCGCCATGGGTGGACCGACATCGTAGTCCTGCCTCTTTCACGGCGAGACACCCAGGACGACAGCAGCTTGAACGCGGCATTCCGGGATGCCTCGAACGAGATGAGCCTGCTGTCTGTCGTGCTCTGCGCCAGGTTGCCGGCAGCGGTCTAACAAGGGGATCAACCTGACTCGCTTCGCTCGCAGGTTATCCCCAACACGTTGATATGAGATGGCCAGTCAACCCCCGCTCGTTCAGGGCGGTCTTTGCGGACAGTCGGTGCCGGCGGGCGGGCACATGGAATCGGCGCTCGACCATGCTGATATCCGCGGATTGGCTACCGCACATCTCGGTCGGACCGGAGCCTGCCTTCCACTAGAAGCGCGCATCATCAAGCTCGCATAACGTCGTCGAGGATCTCTCCGGAGTCTGTCGCCCGCCCGCCTGCATCGCCTGTCTTTCTAGACCGCCATGTTGTCGGTCATCGCCCCCCAGACGAAGCCCGCAAGCTCCCGGGCCACGGCCACAACCGCCTTGTTGGGCCCCTTCTTGGCGGCCAGCCTACGGTAGGTGCCATGCAGCCGGCACTGGGCCGCCCAGGAGTAGGCCACCACCTCGGGCGGCTGTCCGATCTGGCGGGCGCGCAGCTTGCCGCGCACCGCCGGTGCGTAGCGATAGGCCCAGGCGGCTTCGACCAGCACGCGCCGAATATGCGCGTTGCCGCTCTTGGTGATCGAGCCCTGATGCCTGCTCGCGCCGCTGGAGTGCTCCGAGGGGGTGAGCCCCGTGAAGGCCATGTACGAACCGGCTGTCGCGAAGCGGCGAAAGTCGCAGGTCTCGGTCAGCAACGTCACGGCGGTGAGCGTGTCGATACCCCGGAAGGCCCGCAGGCGTGCCACGGGCTCGGCCAGCGGTTCGAGTAAGGCCAGCTCGGTGATTTGAGCATCGACCGCGCCAAGCTGCGAGTCGCGCACGAAGTAGGCGCCGACGAGATGGTCGAAGGCGGCCTGCGAGGCCGGCTCGTCGAAGCGCAGGGCGCGCATCCAGACCTCGAAACGGAAGCTCCAGCGCGAGCCGGGCGCCGGGTAGCGCTTGCCGTAGCGCAAAAGAAAGCTGCGGATGCGCTGCCGGGCGATGCGGCGGTCGTTCTTTAGGTCCTCACGGGCGCGCACCAGGTCGCGCAGCGCTTCCTCGGCCGGGGTTGGGACGCGGACTGCCACAAGCTCGCCGGCACGGTGCAGGCGTGCCAGGTTGCGCGCGTCCGTGCGGTCGGTCTTGACGCGCACTCCGCTTCGGCGGGGGATCAGCGAGGGTGCGATCACGTCGCAGGCGATGCCCAGCGAGGTGATCAGCCGCTGGGTGTCATAGCCGGTCGGCCCGGCCTCGTAGCAGGTCCGCAGCAGCGATCGATCGGGGTAACGAGACAGCAGCTTGCGCAGCGCCTCGGGGGTGTTGGGGATCACGCGTTCGTCGCACTCGACCGTCCCGGCTCGCAGCACGGCCACCGCGATGGTCTCTTTGTGCACGTCCAGGCCGATGTGTGTAGGCTCTTGCATGGTCGGTCCCTCCGTGTGTCGGCTCCGCGGGCAGATTCCCGCGGATGATCCACGTTATACGCGGAATGGACCGGCCATCTCATAGTGACTAGGAGCAACGAGGTCGGACCGTGAAGTGGCGCGACTGGAGACTCGCAGCCTACCTCGCCGCCGCCGGGCTGCTGTGGTGCGCTGCCGTCGGCCTTCTGCTCTACTTCCTGCCGCTGGGCACGTCCGTCAGCACCTCGTCGTCCGGTGCGCAGGTGGAGAGCAAGGAGCGCCTGTTCACGCTCTCGCTCTCCAGCGTCTGGCCACTCCTCGCCCCAGCGCTGCTCTGCGCCCTGGCAACCTGGGCCGCCGCCCGTCACCACCGCTGGCTGCTCGTCGCCACTGCCGTGCTTCTAGCTGCGTTCGCCATCCTCGGCGCCTTGTCGATCGGCGTCGCCTACTTGCCCGCCGTCCTGCTCCTCATCGTCAGCGTCCTCGCCTCGTCACCGGTGTGCCAGGCGCCGGATGATGGCGACTCCGTTGCCGGGAGGGGATGATGTGGCCGTGCTCCTAACAAGCGCATCCGCGGTTCAGCTCCACGACGCCCCTGCCGGACTACCTCGGCGACCCGCGCGTCATCGAAGTGGTCGTGCGCGAGTTCTCATCGTCGCGCGTCGAGCGGGTTCTCGGGACGGAGGAAGCGGTGCTACGCCTTCTCGCAGCCATGGCCGCGCCGCAATGGCGTCGCCCGACGATGCGAAGCTGAACGATCGCGTCCCTGAGGATCGCCCGCGTGGCGTTGCCGCTGGGGGTCGCCCGTCGCCTCACGCCACGCTACGGCCCCCCGGAGCCGTTGTCGCCGGCGCGCCTGGCCTTTCGCGCGATGATCGCGAGCAAGATGGTCGCCCTCCTCGAAGAGGACGCCGCTCTCCTCGCACGCTGATCTGCACGCGAAGTCCTACGGAGCACGGTCGCCGTGGCGTCCGTGTGTGGCGGACATGACGCCCTCGTACACCGCGATCGTCTGAGCCGTCACGGCGTCCCAGTCGTAGGCCGTGCCGATCGTGGCGGCCGTTTGCCGGGCCTGTTCTCTCAACGCGGGCAGCTCGCCGAGGCAGGCCACGAGCTGCTGTTCCAGATCGTCGACGTCAGCGGCTCTGAACGTACGTCCCAGGTCGCCGAGGACCTCGCGATTGGGCGGGATGTCGCTGGCGAGGACCGGCGTGCCGTAGCCCAGCGCCTCGAGCAGGACGATCGGCAGCCCCTCGATGTCCGAAGGCAGAACGAAGAGCGCCGCGTTCTTGAACAACGCTGCCAGGCGGGGCCCATAGACGTAACCCGGGAAGATCACGCCGTCTCCGCCGGAGCCGGCGCGCAACGTCCCGACGTAGTCGGAGCTGAAGCTGGAGTCCCCGGCAATCACGAGCGGCAGGTCAGTGCGGATGCGTGCGTAGGCCTCCACCAGGTAGTGCGCCCCCTTCTCGGGCACCAGCCGCGAAGCGAAGAAGACGTACTTCCCTGGCTCGAGGCCGAGCTCGTCCAAGATGGACTGGTCCTCGCCGGCCTCGAGCGTGATGCCGTTGGGGATGAAATCGGTGCGGCGCCCGTACTCGCGCGACAGCCTGACGGAGAGCGACTCCGAGACGACGATCGTCCTGTGCGGCGCATGCATCGCCGTCCATTCGCCCGCCCGCAGCGCCATTGCGGCGACTCGCCCCCACTTCGGTCGCCGCCAGTCCTGCCCGTGGATCGTCACGACCACGCCCGTTCTCTGCAGACGCGGGACCCAGGAAAGCAGCGCGGGGCCTACGGCATGGTAGTGCACGATGTCGGCATCGCTGCGAAGAGCGTGCGCGGTGCAGAGCGCGACGTGGGTGATGGCGTCGAGATGCTTCGTCGCCAGGGACGGCAAGGTGACGACGCGCACGCCGCGGAAGTCGTGAACGTCGGCGTCCGCGTACGACGGCCGGTTGTAGACGACGACCTGGTGGCCGCTCGCGACCAGGCGCACCGCCAGCTCCTGTACGTGCCGCTCCACGCCTCCGTAGGTGGCCGGGATACCCTTCTGGCCGACCATCGCCACCCTCACGGCATCTTCTCGCAGGCACCTGACCCGTCGACGGAGCCACGAACTGCTCCGGCCGGCACACCGGTGGCGACGGCCGGGAGGGTTCCGGTGAGCCTGGCGCGCAGGACCCATGTGGCCGGCGTGCGCAGGTTGCGCTTCATCGCCGGCGAGACGGACCCGATCATCCAGCAGTCGCGCGAGCACGACGCGACCGCGTCGCGCACCTCGCGCGCCCGGACGCCGGCCCAGATCTCGCCGAACGGCTTCTGCTTGAGCGAGCCCATGCTGGCCTCCATGCCGTTGCAGGGCTGCACCTCGCCGAACGGGTCGACGAAGAAGACATCGTTGGCGACGTTGCAGGGCAGGAGGCGCGCGCCGCCGCGCACGTAGTTTGCGAGCCCCATGTTGAACCAGGCGCGGAACCAGTTCTTGGGCGTGCGCGTGCGCATGAGTCGCGCGGCCAGCTCCTCGAGGCGGCCCGCCACGCGCTCGGGGTCAGAGAAGGCATTGTCGAACTTGTGGAAGTAGTAGCTGTTGTGCGTGGCCGCGGTGGCGAACTCGACGCCCATCGCTTCGGCGAGCTCGTAGAGCTCGAGCAGGTCGTCGGCGTTGCAATCGCTGAGGGTGATGCCGAAGCCGATGTCTTTGCGGCCCAGAGAGCGCAGCCGGAGGATCGTGCGCAGGCCATGGTCGAAGCCGTCGGGCAGGCCGCGAAGCTGGTCGTTCGCGGCCGGCAACCCTTCCAGACTGACGCGAAAACCGAGTTGCGGAAAGCGCTCGGCGAGATCGATGACACGTTCGGTGTAGTAGCCGTTGGTGCTGACGACGACACGCTTCGCCTTGTGCCCGACGACGCTCACGATATCGGCGATATCGCTGCGCAGGAACGGCTCGCCGCCGGTGATGTTGGCGAAATCGAGCGGCGGCAGCGAGCGCAGATCGGCGGCCGTGACCTCGGCGGCAGGGCTGGATGGATGCTGCCAGGTGTTGCACATGGTGCAGCGTGCGTTGCAGCGATAGGTGATTGCGATGAGGCCTTCCAAGCGACTCCCTCGGCGTGGGGACATTGGCGCTGTCGAGAGGATTGTGCTCCGAAAGGTACGGTTTTTACAAGGACCTGCCGAAAAGGAGAGATGGCGCCGGGCACGCAGGACGCCTGACCCAAGGCGACATGCTATCCTGAAACAAAAAACGCGGGAGGATCCTGGTGGCGGTCGACGAGAACGAGCATCGAGGCATGGCCCTGAGTGCCTACGGTCGAGTCCTCTGGCGGGGCAAGTGGATCATTATCGTCGCGACCGCCGTTCTCTGCGGACTGGGCTTCGCCTACTCCTCCATGAAGACCCCGCTGTACCAGGCCTCTTCACAGCTCATCTACGAGAATCAGATCAACGTCTCCGATCCCCTTTCGACGGGGGGGTCTTCCGATCCCGCGCAGCGCCAGGCCGACATCGACAGTGTGGCCACCGTCATCGGCAGCCCGCAGCTGGTCAAGAGCGCCGAGGCTCTGCTCTCTCCCAGCGGAGACCGTCTGCCCGACTACTCCGTCTTGGCTGCCACGGATGTCACGCAGAGCCAGTCCGGCATCAGCAACACCGTCTCGATCACCGCCGTGAGCCCCGACGCCGAGGCAGCGGCAGCGGTCGCGAACGCGTACGCGGAAGCGTTCACGGCCTACCGCAAAGCCTCGGTGCAGGCCGCTGTGAAGCAGGCCGAGTCGGTCGTCCAGAGTAGACTCGACACCTACCTGTCAGACGCGTCGAAGCAGTCGGGGGACTATGCCATCCTCCAGCAACGTCTCCAGGACCTGCAGATCCTGGAGGCCACGACGACGGGCAACTTCCGCGTCCTGGTGCGGGCTGGGGCCCCGGCGGCACCGTTCTCCCCGAAACCGATGCGCTCGGGCTTGATGGGGGCTGTCGGCGGGTTTGTGATCGGTGCGGGCATCGTGTTGTTGCTCGCCCAGTTCGACACGCGGGTCCGCACGCAAGAAGAGGCCGCCGCCATCTTCGCAGTGCCGGTCCTGGGGCACATCCGCAAGGCGACGCCCAAGAGCATCGAAGAGCAGCCTCTCTTTGTGCTCAGCGACGCGCACAGTCCGGCGGCCGAGGCCGTTCGCAAGCTTCAGTGGAGCCTTGAGTACGCCGAGGATCTGGAGAGCGATCTCAAATCGATCTTGCTGACGAGTTGCCTGCAGGGT
>Ga0209840_1000270_pt1 | contig 11506 bp, 6 predicted proteins | sample PersoiDNA2013190_FD_185802 | JGI IMG/M metagenome (GOLD analysis project Ga0209840, IMG submission 185802) | Permafrost soil microbial communities from the Arctic, to analyse light accelerated degradation of dissolved organic matter (DOM) -... | ecosystem: Environmental > Terrestrial > Soil >... | reverse complement strand
CGCTGCCCACCCCGCCGCGTCGTCGACGTCCTGGCCGCGGTCAACCTGCTGCTCGCGCTGCCGCTGTTCGTCGTCGTCGTCGCCGTCGACGCCCGCTGGCTCCTACGCTCCCTGGCCCACCACCAATGCACTCTGTTCGACATCGGTGGCGATGCCGGAGGCCGAGGCAATCACGGTCGTGTGGGTGGGCCGGTCCTCGCTGAGCAGGCCGCCGTCACCCCCGTCGACTACCTCGACAAGATCTTCCAGGTCCCGTTCGCGTTACGTCCTCTCGGCGACCGGGCCACTCCCTACCTCGCCGCGCTCCTGCCCGCCGCCCCACCCGCAGAGCCCGCCGACGCACCGGACCCGGACTCCCCTGCCATCCCCACTCCGCTGACCGGGTCAATCCCACACCTGCCCCCACCCGCCGACGGCGGTGGCGCGGCGCCGCCGGCCGAACCTGCCGGGGGCGGCCCATCCGCACAGCCCGCCAGTCCCCCATCTTCCGCGGCACCGGCGGCCGCGCCCCAGCCGGACAGCCACGACCGCACGGACAGCCACGTCCGCAGCCGGGCAGCGGTCGCTCAGGTCATTCCCGACCTACAACCTGCCAGCCTGCAGCTCAGCAACCAGGAACGAGACTTCCTACTCCGGATGGGACCCCTCATCCCCACCCCACGAGCCGGGAAGAAACTGGTCAACCTCTACCGGCTTGTCCGCATCGGCATCCCCGACGACCAGCTGCCCAGCTTCATCGGCGACCCCACATGCGCCGGAACCCACCAACCCGTCCTGCTCTTGCTCGCCGTCCTCGTCGGCCGCCCCGACGACATCGGGCCGCTGTTCACCGCGCTACGCAGCGGACCGCCCGACCGGGGACTCATCCCCTTCCTCCGCCATCCCACCAGCCCCGGTCACATCGACAACGCAGGCAGCGATGGCACCGGATCGTCCGGATCGTCCTTCGTCGAACTCGCGGACCTCCTCGACACGATCCGTCGCGACCTCCCCGTTCTGGACACCCTGTCCGACTACCAGCGGTGGCTCCCCGAGATCTCTCGGTTCAGCTTCCACACCCTCACCGCCTAGCAGCGTGGGTCGGAAACACCCGCCGCCGACCTGCTGGCCTCGCTACTGCAACTCGTCCGACCACTGCAGGCGCACGGCGAGCACAACCCCCGAGACTGCGACATGCCAGGCGGTGGGGCGCTGGCGGAACGGGGTCTCGCTCTGGCCGCCGTGCTCGCCGCTACCGGCACCCGAGCGAGCGAGCTATGCGGCGTGCGCCGGGCAGCCCGAGCCCGGGGCAGGTGCGGGTCGGTGTGCCGGTTGCGTCTGTAGAGGTAACGCAGCAGCCCGGCCACCGACTTGCCCCGCTGGGACCTTGCCGATCACTGTCGCGTTATCCCGGCCCGCGTAGCAGCGCCTCGGCGGCGGCATCCGCCCGGCGGACCGCCCGGGCGGTGAGGGTGACCGCGGAGGCTAGCCACTCCGGCGCCTGGCCGGTGCTGTTGAACTGGGCCACCGCCTGGTTGACGTTGCCGCCGACCCGGCGCACCTGGGCCAGGGCGTCCATCAGCTCGGCCAGCGCCTGGGACTACCTGCGACGACTGCTGGCGGCTGTCAGTGACTTTGAGGCGGCGTTCAACGCTTGGATGACCATCCAGGAGGAGGCAACGCATGCAGAGGCGCGAGGCCTCTTCCCTACCGTCTCGTTGAAATCGTCGGCCGATCCTGCCCGGGCCCGGGAGCTGGAGTTGAAGGTGGCCGAAACCGCGGGGGCGGCGGCGAAGGCGGTGGCTGTCACAGGCGCCTACATCCTCGTCGCGGGAATCGGGCCACTTGACCCGATTTCGAATTGGTTCACCATGAGCAGCCCCAAGGCCGCCTTGTCCCCCCACGACATTCGGTCGACTACGGCAGCGGTGAAGGGTCGCTTGACCAGTCTTATCGCAGAGGCGGAGGCGGTCACAGACGCCGACCTGCCTGCGTTCTCTCCAGCACAGTTGCATCCCGTCGTGTGGGCCGCGGCGGCTGCCCATTGGACAAGTCATCACTACCGGGTCGCTGTACGAGAGGCCGCCGAGGCTCTCACGATCCACTGGAAGGCCAAGCTGGACCGGCACGACGTTGACGACACGGTCTTCTGGCAGCAAACGCTGTCCGCCGGCGAGCCCACTCTGCAGAGCCCGAAGCTCCTGTGGCCGGGTGACCAGGACACCAAGACCGCGAAGAGCATGCGGGGCGGGTTGGAACCGTTGGCCAAGGCTCTTACGAAACCTGGCGACCGGATTGAACCTAACGGTTCGCAACATCACCACGCACACCCGCGAGGAGCTGTCTGAGCAGGAGGCTATGGAACGGCTAGCGGCCTACAGCTACCTGGCGCGCCTGCTGGACGGCTGCGAGGTACACCGGTATGCCGCCGGCGGCTCGTAGAGGGGCGCCTCATGCGGCAAACCGAGAGATCCCGCTCAGCGTTTCCTGGTGCGACCACCCAAGTGATCACGAGGCGTCGTCGCCGATGAGGAAGTGCGCCACGGCCAGCATCAGCGCGACCGTGCCGCCGAAGGCGCCACCGCCAGCAATGATTGCCAGGGGTACCGGCACCCCACCGGCAACCGACAGCAAGCCGGCGGTGGAGCCGACGAGTACTGCGGCGAGCAGGATGATGGCGGTCCAGACAGTGCGAGGCGGACCAGGAGGTCCGGCCGACAGTGCCGACGGTGTAGGGGCAACGGGGAGTCGTCGCGGTCAGGGCGGGCGGCCTTCTGGACATGCAGACCAGGGTTCACCCACCTCCAGCGATGGTCCAACGTGGTCGGCGGGTGTCGGCGCTATGTCTCATCTGATCACCACACTCCCGCGGAGGTAGTTCTGGACCCGGCACCGCTCCCGTTCCTCGGCGCCGAGCGCCATGACCTGGTCGAGAAGCTGCTGCAAGCGTTCGACGAGGTGGCGAACTCCGGGACGCCGCAGTGGTGGTCGCTGGAGGCCCCGCCCGGCTGGGGCAAGACCCGCTGCGTACAGGAGTTGTTCGCCAGGTTGGCGGCGGAGTGGCAGGAGCAGCCCGCGTACTGGCCTCCAGCGCTCGTCCAGCCAGAGGCCGACGGTGTGCAAGGTGGGGCGGACGCGACTCGCAAGCGGGTGGCACCGGACCCAGCAGCGGCGAACAAGAACGCGATGCCGGTGTTCTTCTGGTGGGGTGTCTCGTGCCTGAGTCGTCCGGGGTCGACGTTCGAAGCGCTGGTCAACGATCTGGACCAGTTCCGTCGGCACGAGGCCGGGTTGGAGCGGCGCTGGAAACAGCTGGTCACCCCTGGCGCACGCTTTGGCCGACACGCGCAGAAGCGGAGAGGTGAGTACGCCGAGACCGGGGTAAGCGAGGCGATCAACCTTGCGACGATGGCGGCGGGCTGGACAGTGCCGGTACTGGGACTGTTCGTGCTGCTCGGTAAGTGGGGAGTGCAGCGCGGCCAGCAGGGATGGCGGGAGCGGCGGGCGATAGATGACGCCTCGCGCTCGGCCGGCGCCTCCCTGGTGGACGAGCTCGCGCCCGCGCTGGAGCGCCTAGGGGCCGCCGGCCTGCCGTTGGTCGCGGTCGTGGAGGACGTACACGCCGCCGATTCGACGCTGGTGGAGTTGCTGGCCCGGCTGCTGGCCGCGCAGCAGTCCCGGGTGCTGCTGATCACAACTGCCTGGACAGGGCTGCTCGCCGAAGCTGGACGGCCGGCCGCGCAACTGCTGGCTCGGGTGCCCGTGGAGCGGACGTGGCGGGTGCACGGAGAGGCAGAGCTTGGTGATCTGAGCATCGAGGAGCGGGCGGAGCTGGCGCGCACAGCACTCCCGGAACTGGACGAGAGCAGCGCTCGACGGCTGGCGGTCCGCTACGCGAACCCGTGGGCGTTGCAGACCGCGTGCCGGCTGGGGGTAATCCGCCGGGGCGCCAAGCGCGGCGCGCTTCCGGCGGCGACGGTGGACGTGCTGCCCCACGACGTGTCTGGCCTGTACCGCGAGCTGTGGCAGGAGCTGCCGGTCGGCATCCGGGAGGCGCTGATGCTGTCGGTGCTGTCGGCTCCCACCTCAGTGGGCGACCGACTGAACTTCGGTGAAGACCGGTGGGACCCATCACTTGTGCTGGCCGCTGTCGAGATGGAGGGGTGGCTGCGGGAGCAGGCTCGTCCGCTGATCGAAGACCTTGCGCTCGCGCGTGACGCCTACAGCTGGGTACGAACGGTCGAGGAGTGGCTGCAGCGATTTCACGACCCGGCACAGCGGGACGTGGCGCTGGCCGCAGCACGCGCCGAGTACAGCGAGGTTGACCGGCGAGCCCTCTACGGCGCACTCGTGCAGCGTCTGTCGACGGCGGAAATCCTGACGCCAGTCCAACAGCGCCATGGGGACAGGCTCGTGCTGGCGCTGGCGGCGGAAGGATTTCTGCAACCAGCGACGGATGCGGTCGTCGCTGCCGCCACTCGTATTTGCCGGGTGTTGGCGGGTAGCCCCGCCGCAAGTGATCACAGGCTTCTGTCGGCCACGGCAAGCCTCGTCCTCGATGGCGCGAGCAACGCCGCGGAGCCTCGGCTGTGGGGTTTGCGTGATCTACAGGGCCATGCGCTCGCCAGCGTGGGACGTTCTCACGACGCGGCTGCGGTTCGCTGGGCGCTGCTGGCCGACCGGACGGGGGTGCTCGGTCCGGATGCTCCGGACACGTTGGCCAGCCGCAGCAACCTGGCCTCCTCGCTGGCGGAGGCAGGGCAGGTGGAGACCGCGGTGGCCGAGTTCCGGGCGCTGCTGGCCGACCGGACGCGGGTGCTCGGCCCGGATGCTCCCGCCACGCTGACCAGCCGCAACAACCTGGCCTCCTGGCTGGCGGAGGCGGGGCAGGTGGAGGCGGCGGTGGCCGAGTTCCGGGCGCTGCTGGCCGACCGGACGCGGGTGCTCGGCCCGGATGCTCCGGACACGCTGGCCAGCCGCAGCAACCTGGCCTCCTGGCTGGCGGAGGCGGGGCAGGTGGAGGCGGCGGTGGCGCAGTTCCGCGAGCTGCTGGCCGACCAGACGCGGGTGCTCGGTCCGGATGCTCCCGCCACGCTGACCAGCCGCAGCAACCTGGCCTTCTGGCTGGCGGAGGCGGGGCAGGTGGAGGCCGCAGTGGCGCAGTTCCGCGAGCTGCTGGCCGACCGGACGCGGGTGCTCGGTCCGGATGCTCCCGCCACGCTGACCACCCGCAACAATCTGGCCTCCTCGCTGGCGAAGGCAGGGCAGGTGGAGGCCGCGGTGGCGCAGTTCCGCGAGCTGCTGACCGACCAGACGCGGGTGCTCGGCCCGGATGCTCCGGACACGCTGACCAGCCGCAACAACCTGGCCTTCTGGCTGGCGGAGGCGGGGCAGGTGGAGGCCGCGGTGGCGCAGTTCCGCGAGCTGCTGGCCGACCGGACGCGGGTGCTCGGCCCGGGCGCTCCGGTCACGCTGGCCACCCGCGGCAACCTGGCCTTCTTGCTGGGGCAGTCCGGTCAAGGGGAGGCCGCAGTGGCGCAGTTCCGCGAGCTGCTGACCGACCAGACGCGGGTGCTCGGTCCGGATGCTCCCGCCACGCTGACCACCCGCAACAACCTGGCCTTCTGGCTGGCGGAGGCGGGGCAGGTGGAGGCCGCGGTGGCGCAGTTCCATGAGCTGCTGACCGCTCATACGCGGGTGCTCGGTCCGGACGCTCCGAACACGCTGACCACCCGCAACAATCTGGCCTCCTCGCTGGCGAAGGCAGGGCAGGTGGAGGCCGCAGTGGCGCAGTTCCGCCAGCTGCTGGCCGACCGGACGCGGGTGCTCGGTCCCGATGCTCCGGACACGCTGATCACCCGCAACAATCTGGCCTCCTCGCTGGCGAAGGCAGGGCAGGTGGAGGCCGCAGTGGCCGAGTTCCGCGAGCTGCTGGCCGACCAGACGCGGGTGCTCGGTCCGGATGCTCCGGACACGCTGACCACCCGCAACAATCTGGCCTTCTGGCTGGGCGAGGCTGATCAGGGCTAAGGGCGAACGGCACTTCGCGATCCCGTATGTCGCCTAAGTCGCGTTAGCCGCCGTGCCGGCCGCCCGGACGTCGCCTAATCCTGTCGGGAGGGGCCGCTAGCGTCCCGGGTGTACGTCGACTAACCCGGTGCCGAGTCCGGCATAGGAAGCGCCGACCTGGAGTGACGCATGACGCCTGCGGCGGAGCAGAGCGAGCGCCGCGCCCCCACATACGATGCAGGACCGGCTAGCCGTGCGCAGCACGCGCTCGAGCTGGCCCTAGCCAGGTGGCGTGAGCACGCGTCGCTGCCATTTGACCCGCCGTACGACGACCCGGCCGATCTGGCGACGTTCACCGGCCCAGCGCAGGCCTACGTGGTCGAGGTTCTGGCATGGATGCGGGCACTTGACGACTTCTACTGTGGGCAACAGACGGGCGTTACGGCTCGGCCCGGCTACCGGGAGGCGCGCTCGCTGCGGATGGGGGTCCTGCTGGACGGGGCCCGATTCGCCGTGAACAAGAGTCTGCACGTGCTCATCACCCCGGTCCGCATGCCGCCGGTACAGCTTCGCGCGGTGGCATCGCTCGGCTCGCCGCCGATGGCGCCAGTTATCCCGCCGGCGAACTACCTATGGCCTGATTTGTCCAGCCTGCCGGTTGACCGCAGAGAAATCGCCAAGGCGCGGGAAGCCTACGCCACCCGGTATGTCCACCAGTCGGTCGGAGCAATGATCGACGAGCTCGCCGCTTGGTTCGTCGAGACCTGGAACCCATAGTCCAGTGAGGGCCGATGCGACTCCACGGAGGGATCAAGGCGACGTCGCAGTGAGGCCAGTGTCGGCAGATGATCAGCTGCCGACGCCCCTTGTGAAGCCGGCCGACCGGTCGACAGTGTGGCGTCGGCGTTTCGGCACGGCCGACGGTCACGGTGGTCACGTGAAATTCAGCGATGCCGATTACCCCCTCCGTCACCTGTCCGACTCTCGCCGGTGGACTGGCAAGCCGTGAGCGCTGTGGCGACCGCGGCCGCCACAGCCGTGGCCCTTTGCTTCGGAGTGTGGGGCGAGCGACGGGCAAGGGTGGCCGAGAAGCGGCTACGGCAGGACCAGGCAGTGCGGCTCTTGGATGAGCAAGAGCGTCAGGGGAAGTTGAACGCATCGAGCCGAGTGTTCGCCGCAGTGCACGGTAGTTACCACTAGCACGTCCCGTTGGGCCTTCCTCCTACAGGACGTCGCCTTCGCGACCCGCGGGCGTCGTCGTCGTCTCCGGCATGCTGTCGACTGCCTCGTCAACTGGTTCTGCTGCGTCCTCTGCGGTGTCCGTGGGGGGGTCGCCCACAGTGCTAGGGGCGCTGAGGAGGAGCCCCCCGATATCCAGGGCCGCGAGACCGGCCGCGTCCCCGGGGTCAGCACGTGCCTGCTCCTCGAATGCGATCAGCCGCTCATCGCCCGGGATGGCCTCAACGGCCCGGGCGAGCGCGGCCAACGCGTTCTCGGCGCGGCCTTCCTGCCACAGCCGGCGGCCCAGGCACAGCTCTAGGGCGGCGTCAAGTACTGCGGGGAGCGGCTGAGCCTTGCCCCGACGCACCTGCTCGGCGCGAGCGCTCGCGAATGCGGTTAGCTCGTCCGTCGGCCACGGTACGTCACCGGTGAGGACCAGTCTGACCGCGAAGGCGGCGGCGCTCGGCGAGTCCAGGTCGGCCCCGAACCGGGCCAGGACGGCGTCCGGGTCCGGGCGGTGATATTCCGCTGGGAGCAGCCGGTGCCACAAGGCGTAGGGCGCGACCAGCGGCGCGCGCTTGGCCGGTGATGCCTCGCCTGGCAGCAGCGTTTCGATCCGTTCGAGGACGTCCCTCATGTCAACGCGCACCGCGTCCTTGTCGCCGCGCAGGACCGGCAGCATGACCTTGAGGAACCCGTCGAGCACGGCTGGGACGTTCTCAGTCCGCAGCCCTTCTGTACGACTGATCCAGTACTCGGGGGCGAGCTGCATTCGCACCATGCCTGGCAGTGCCTGACGATAGTCAAAGGTTGCGTCGTGCTCGGTTGGTGCGCGGTCGACGTAGCGCCGGATGACGTGCCGACACAGGCGGTTAAGCCCCTCGAGGCTGAGGACCTGTCGGCCGTCCAGCGGGATGGTGTCCGCCCGGTCGGCGATCGCCCACATCTCCGGGGCGAGCCGTTTTAGGGCGTGAACCTGCCGGGACCGGACCTGGTAGGCGAAGTTCAGCGCGTGCGGCAGCGCGTTCGCACTGATCGGCCGTTGAGCGTAAACCGCCTCGGCGCGGAAGAACGACGGGTTCAGGTGGTCGAGGGTGAACGCCTGGAACCTCCGGCTAAGCCACGGCTAAGCCCGAGAGCGTCGGCCTGCAGGACCGCCGTCCGCACGCGCTGCGCCTGCTCCTCGCTCAAATCCTCCACGGCTGCGTCGATCAGGGCCCGCCTGCGACCGTCGAACCTGTCCCACGTGGTAGGGGTCGCAGTCGTACCACCGCCGGCGAGCGACTCCAGCGCCGCGACGAAGAGGGTGTAAGCAAGGCTGACGTCGTCATCGATCAGTAACGTTGCGTCGACGACACGCCGGATCGCCCGGATCGCCTTCTCGTACTCCGGGCGGCGCAGCGCGAGCAACCGGGTGGAAAACGCTTTCGCGTCCGCGAGGTCGTCGTCGGACAGCAGCACATGCGGGTCGAACGTCCCTCGAAGCTGGCTCGACGGCCTACTGCACGGACGATCGGGCAGCGTGTTCGGCACGAGCCGGCGGACCAGGTCGCGATCGGTGGACCAGGTGGTGTCGAGGGCAAAGGCCAGCACGGTCGCGACGTCCGCGACGAGGTCCTCGCCACTGGTAGCGACCATGGACTCCGGCTCGCCGTCGGGGCGCTCGGCTTCCAGCCGATCCCAGACCTCCACCGTGACGGGCGCGAAGGGCGCGATGATGCCGGTGGAGAAGCGCAGGCTGCCGATCGGCGCCTCGACAGGCGCGCTATCGATGCGCAACCCGTTCGTATAGACGGTGAAGCGGTGCAGCGTCTCATGCAGCGGAACGCCCGGCCGGAAGTACATCCCGGAGGCGATCTGCAGCATCGCGTGAGCCTATGACGGCTACTCAACCACTCCACCTCCAGCTCGTCGTCTGCCGTCGCTTGCCTAGGGCGGCACTACAGGGCCGGGCCACTAGGACGACCTCGACACAGGCCCCACTCCCGCGGCGCACGTCAAGGCGCATCGGCCGTAGTAGTGATCCGTCGCGTTTCTGTCAGTCCGGACCAACCCCAGGGCCGCCGGGCTCGAACCGCGGGCTTCGACGGTGACGCAGGACGATCCGCTGAGCACCGAGCCGGGCCGTCAGGTCCGGCTCGCTCGCGGCGGGACCGGCTCGCCGAGGACTCGCGGCCCGACCACCCGGGTTGACGTAGGCGCGATCCCCACCCGGCGACCGGCCTGCCCGAGTCCGGCGGCGGGCCGCTGGCCGCCGGTCCAGCCTGCGGACCGAAGCGCGCGCGGCGTAGACCCTTCGACCCGGCTTGAAGGCACCGGCACCACGGGCGGATGGGTCCGGCGAACCACCCCCGGGTCGTCGTCTCGGCGCTGGCGGTCCAGGGCGAGTTCTCAGCCGGGCGACAGCGCACTCCCAGGGCGCCCGGCTACCACGGTGGGGTGACCACTGCGACGCTGCCGGCCCGGATCCCACTGCGGTCCCTATCGGCCGGTTCGCGGGCCACCCCCGACGTCGCGAGGTCCGGCCACCGGCTGGTCGCGCTCGACGCGCTGCGGGGGCTGGCGGTGGTCGGCATGCTGCTGGTAGACAACCGGGGCTCGGCGGCGATGCCGGCGCAGCTGCAGCACAGTGCGTGGAACGGGCTGCGGCTGGCCGACGTCGTCTTCCCGCTGTTCCTGTTCGCCGTGGGCGTCGCCATGGAGCTGTCCGGCCGGACGGCGCGGCCGCGGGCGGTGCTGGCCCGGGCGGCGAAGCTGACGCTGGTCGGCTGCCTGCTCGTCGACGTCCGCTACCACACCCTCGGGCCGACCACCGGGGTCCTGCAGCACGTGGCCGCCGCCTACGTGCTGACCTGGCTGGTGCTGCGCCTACCCCGCCGAACCCAGCCGGCGGTCGTGCTGGGGACACTGTTCGCAATCGGGGCGGCGTACCGGTTCGGGCCTGACGTCCTGCCCCTGCCGGCCACCGTGCAGGCCGGCTGGGCGGAGGGGCACAACCTCGGCCAGTGGCTGGTGACCAGTGCGCACTTCGCCTTCTCCGCCGAGAGTCCGCAATCTTGGCTGCCCTCGGCGGCCAACGTCTTCGCCGGCGTGCTGGCGGCCCGCCTACTGCACCGCCGGCGGGGTGCCGCCGTAATCCGGCTGGCCGCCCTGGCCGTCGGCTGCGTCGCGGCCGGGGTGTTGCTCACCGCCATGGTCCCGCTGAACAAGCGGCTGTGGACCCCGTCGTATGCGGTGCTGACCAGTGGGATCGCGGTGGCCGTCCTGCTGGTCCTGCACCTGGCCGCCCGGTGGCCGGTGGTGGTGGCCGCGCTGGCGCCGCTGACGGCGCTGGGGGCCAACGCCCTGACCGCGTTCGCGCTCTCCGAGCTGGTGTTCCGCGCCGGCCTGGGCGGCGTGCAGCCCGCGCTGATCGCCGACCTGCAGTCGGTCGTTGGTGCGGTCGGGGCCGCGGTCGGCTACGCCGCCATCAGCATGGTCACGGTGGCCGGGCTGTGCCGGCTGCTGGCCCGCCGGGGCGTGGGCCTGCGGCTGTAGCCGCGGCGAGGGCGGCTCCGCCGCGCGCCCCCAGCCAGCGCTCCGGCCTGGCCGCCGCGACGGAAGCGCTGCGCCTCCCGTCCGAGCTGGGTTCGCCGCTGACGTCGCCGCGGCGGGCGGTGCCGTCCGGCTGAGGTCGCACTGCGCCGCTCGACCTCGGCCGTCGTGCTGATTCAGATCGCCGCGGCGACGTCGGCCGTGCCCCGGCGGCGGTGTGGGGCAAACACCCAGGCCCGCAGCAGGAGATACCGGAGCCCCGTGGCGGCGGCATTGGCCGTAACCAGGACGGCGAGTTCCAGCCGGCGGCCGGGGTGCGCGGTGGCCGGTCAAAGCGGCGCCGCAGCCGCGACCAAGGTCACACCGGCAGCTCGGTCGGCACCCAGTACGGCCCGGTCCAGGTGCAGGTCACCGTCGCCAACAAGAAGATCACCGCCGTAACGGTGTTGCGGTACCCAACGTCCACCGGCCGCGACCAGCAGATCAACAGCTACGCGATTCCGGTGTTGAAGTCGGAGACGCTCAGCGCGCAGAACGCCAACATCGACATGGTTTCCGGCGCGACTTACACGAGCCTTGGCTACATCAAGTCCCTGCAGAGCGCGTCCGGCCGGCCGGCCGGCTCGACCCGTCCGGCGTGGTCAAGGGTTGGGCGATCGAGCGCGCCAGCGACATCCTGCGCGCCGGTGGCTCGGCGAACCACGCAGTCAACGGCGGCGGGGACATTCAGCTGGCCGGCGAGGCCGCGCCCGGCCAGCCCTGG
>Ga0209840_1000268_pt1 | contig 11516 bp, 10 predicted proteins | sample PersoiDNA2013190_FD_185802 | JGI IMG/M metagenome (GOLD analysis project Ga0209840, IMG submission 185802) | Permafrost soil microbial communities from the Arctic, to analyse light accelerated degradation of dissolved organic matter (DOM) -... | ecosystem: Environmental > Terrestrial > Soil >... | reverse complement strand
AGAACGGGTTCCACCCCGACGCGCAGCGGCGCCTGCTGACGCAGCTTGCGGACCAGTCCGAGGTAGCGCTCGACAATCTGCGTCTCATCAACGAGCGTCGCGAGCACGAGACCCACGATCCTCTCACCGGGCTCGTGAACTTCCACCAGCTCCGCGAGCGTGCGGCGTTTGAGCTGGCGCGCGCCGAGCGTCATGGCCGCACGGTGACGTTCGTGATGCTCGACCTCGACGACTTCCGGGCCGTCAACGAGGAGGCCGGCCGCGAGGGCGGAGACGAGGTCCTGTGTCACTGGGCCGCCGCTCTCACGACGCAGCTGCGCAACTGCGACCTGGTGTGCCGCTACGGCGCCGACGAGTTCCTGCTGGTGCTGCCGGAGACGGCCGAGCAGCAGGCCGACGCGGCCCTGGAGCGCGTGCTCGGCACGATGCAGCAGCTGGCCGTCGAGACCGGCGGCCGCGCGTTCGCGCTCACTGCTTCCGCCGGCGTCGCGAGCTTCCCCGACGACGGCCGGACGGTGGAGGATCTGGTCGCCAAGGCCGCCACCACCATGTACACGGCCCGGGCCGCAGGCCCGGGCCGCATCGCCTTCTACTCTCGCCCGCCCCGGCGCTGAGCGTCGCCACGGTGGCGGCTCGCGTCGAGATCCTCGCCGTGGGGTCGCTGCACCGCGACCTCGAGCCCGCGGCGCACCACTTCATCGACCTTCTGCGACCCCACGCCACAATCTCCGTGCGCGAGGTCAAGGAGGTGGCGTTGCGCGGCCGCAGCGAAGCCGAGGTGCTGCGCGAAGAGGGCCGGCGCCTGCTCGCGGCGTGGCCGCAGGCGCCCGTCGTCGCCGCGCTCGCCGTGGACGGCCGCGCTCTCGACACCTCCGCGTTCGCGGACTGGCTGCAGAAGGCGTTCGAGCGCGGCGGCGCGGGTTTCGTGATCGGTGGCTCGCTGGGACTCGCGGGCGAGGTGCAGGCGCGCGCCGCACAGCGGTTCTCCCTCTCGGCGCTCACCCTGCCGCACCAGCTGGCCAGAGTGGTGCTGCTGGAGCAGCTCTTTCGCGCCGGCAAGATCCTGCGCGGCGAGCCGTACCACCACTAATCGGCGAAGCGCCATTGAGCGACCCGCGGGCACGAAGGGCCCCGTCGCGGGCCGGACTGAGCGCCCGGCCGCCCTGCGGCCGGCCGGTACCGCGCGGCAATCGCAAGGCCCGGTCGGGGCCGCTAGAATGAGCTTCCGCGCCGGCGCGCCCGCCGCTGCGGCCACGACGACCGGGCGGTGAGCCATGACCGACGACCTCTACGACCTGAACGGCCTCGCGACGTCGCTGGCGGCGACGCTGCGAGAGCTGCTGGCCGAGGCCGGCGTGGCCGAAGCCGCTCTGCCGGCCGTCGAGCTGGCGCTGCCCGCTCGCCCCGAGCACGGCGACCTCACCACCAATGCCGCCATGGTGAGCGCCAAGCGCGCCGGCCGTCCGCCGCGCGAGCTCGCCGCCGCGCTGGGCGAGCGCTGGCAGGCCGGCCCGGGCGCCGCGCTCTGCGATCGCGTGGAAGTGGCCGGCCCGGGCTTCCTCAACCTGTTCCTCGACGCGGCGTGGTACCGCGGCGCGCTGGAGCGCATGCGCGCCGCGGGGCACGACTTCGGACGCGACGCGCTGCCCCACGGCGAGCGCCTCAAGATGAACGTCGAGTTCGTGAGCGTGAACCCTACGGGGCCGCTCCACGTCGGGCACGCGCGGTACGCATCGTACGGCGACGCGCTCTGCCGCATCTTCGCCTTCGTCGGTCACGACGTCACCCGCGAGTTCTACGTGAACGACTACGGCACGCAGATGCTGCGCTTCGGGCAGTCGCTCGCGGCGCGCTACGGCCAGCGGCTCGACCTGGACACCCCGGTCCCGGAAGAGGGCTACCAGGGGGAGTACCTGCTGGACCTGGCGGATGACCTCATCGCGGCGGTGGGCGATCGCTACCGTGCAGCCGTCGCGGCGGCCGCCCCCGACGTGACCGCGCTCGCCGCCGACGCGCTCGCGGCGATCAAGGAATGGGGCCGCGACGCCATACTCGCCCAGTTCCGCGTCACGCTCGAGCGCCTACGCGTGCCGTTCGACGTGTTTGTGCACGAGAGCTCGCTGTACGCCGGCGAAGGCGAGCACCGGGGCTTCGCCGGCGAGGTCGGCAAGGCGCTTGCCGACCTGGACGGCGAAGACCTCCTCTACGACGAGGAGGGCGCCGTCTGGCTCAAGACCACGCGGTACGGCGACGACAAGGACCGCGTACTCATCCGCTCCAGCGGCGATCCCACCTACTTCCTCAGCGACATCGCCTACCACCGCGACAAGATGGACCGGGGGTTCGCGCACATGATCGACGTCTGGGGAGCCGACCACCACGGCTACGTGCCGCGCATGAAGGCCGCCTTCACGGCCCTGCCGCCGCACGACCCCGACCGCCTGGAACTCATCATCGGGCAACTCGTGAATCTTCTGGAGAGCGGCGCAGCCAAGCGCATGAGCAAGCGCAAGGGCGACATCGTTACGGTCGCCGACCTCATCGACGCCATCGGCGTGGACGCCGCGCGCTTCCTGCTCGTGGGCCGCTCGCACGACACGACGCTCGAGCTCGACATGGACCTCGCGCGCGAGCAGTCGAACAAGAACCCGGTCTACTACGTGCAGTACGCCCACGCGCGCATCTGCAGCATCCTCCGCAACCTCGAGGGCGCGGGGGAGGGGCCGGCCGGCGAAGCCCTGCCGGCCGTCTCCGTGGACGACCACGAAAGGTCGCTGGTGCGCGCGCTGGCTAGGTACCCCGACGTTCTGCTCGCGGCATGCGGCCAGCGCGCGCCGCACCGCGTGCACACCTATCTCGGTGAGCTGGCGGCGGAGTTCCACGTGTTCTATCGCCACTGCCGGGTGCTGAGCGACGACCCCGACACCACCAGGTTCAGGGCCGCGCTCTGCGAGGCCACGAGAGACACGCTGGCGAGCGGGCTCGCGCTCCTCGGGGTGAGCGCGCCGGAGTCGATGTAAGAGGCTCTACGCGCCGAAGCGCTCGCGCGCCCAAACGCGGAGCTCGTCGGTCTGCTCCGGCGTGAGTTCCTTGTCGAGCTTGAGCAGCTGCGACACCGCGACGTTGTACTGCCCTGTCAAGAGACGGTCGACGACGCTCTCGAGGACGGTCTGCGCTACCTCACGTCCAGGGATCGCCGGCGTGTACACGTAAGCGATGCGCGTCTTGTCCTGGACGAGCAGATGCTTCTTGGTGAGATTGTTCATCACCGTCATCACGGTGGTGTAGGCGATCTGCCGCCGCTCGCGCAGCGTCTCGTAGACTTGCCGGACCGTGGTCTGATCGTGTTGCCAGACCACCGCCAGGATGTCGGCCTCCAGGGAGCCGATGCCGGTGAACGGCGCCCCTTTCGTGCTGCGCATCCACTTGGGCCGGTTTGATTCTTCCATCACGATCCCTTTCGCCAGGTGATCTGGGGCTGCGTCCGCACGCTGGACGCAGTACGTATGCAGTGCTACGTATTCCCGCTTACCCCAAACTCATGCCCATGCCTGTAGTAGAATCGAGCGCCAGTGCCTGAAGGAGGTGTGCCCGTGTCTGCCGATGCCGAACTGCTGAGGTCGCTGTGCCTCGCCCCGGGCCCGACGGGGTTCGAGGCGCCGGCTCAGGAAGTCGTACGCCGGCGCCTGGCGCCCCTCGGCGAAGTCCAGGCCGATCCGCTGGGCAACATCTGGCTCGACGTCGGCCCTGCCAGCGGCCCGCAGGTCGTCGTGACCGCGCACGCCGACCAGATCGGCCTGATCGTCACCTACGTCGACGACCACGGCTACGTCTCCGTCGAGAAGATCGGCGGCGTGGCGCCCCTGCTCGTCCCCGGCCGCCATTTCGTGATCCACGGCGCGGGCGGCCCGGTGCACGCGGTCGGCGGCAAGAAGCCCACGCACATCATCCCCGCCGACGAGCGCGACAAGGCGCCGGCCCTCGACGAGCAGTTCCTCGACATCGGCGCCTCGAGCCGGGAGGCTGCGCTCGAGCGCGTCGCGGTCGGCGACCCCGTCACGTTCACGCCCGAGTTCATCGAACTGTCGCCGGGCGTCTTCGGCGCCCAGGCGCTCGACGACCGCGCCGGCGTGTACTGCCTTGTGCGCGCCCTCGAGCTCTACGCGGCCGCGCCCGGCACGGCGCGGCTGACCGGCGTCTCCACCGTCCACGAAGAGACCACGTTCATGGGCGCCAAGGCGCAGGCGAAGCGCCTCACGCCGGCCGTGATGATCGTCGTCGACGGCGATTTCTGCAGTGACACGCCGGCCGCCGACGCCAAGAAGCTCGCCGGCGAGGTCAAGCTCGGCGCCGGCCCGGTGCTGGGCCGCGGCGCCGGCAGCAATCAGCGTCTCCTGGCGATCGCTCGCGACGTGGCCGCCGCGGAGGGCATCCCGGTGCAGCTCAAGGCCGCTCCCGAGGCGATGTCCACCGACGCCGACGAGCTCATGGCCGCCGCCGCCGCGACGCTCTCGCTGAGCCTCCCGCTCCGCTACATGCACTCTCCGTTCGAGGTCGCGCACGGCGACGACCTGGAGGCCGCGGCGCGTCTGATCGCCGCCCTCGCGCGCCGGGTGGGCGAGGCCGGCGCGGCCGAGTCGTTCGTGCCACGCATCTGAGGCGGCCCGCCGCCATGTCCCGGAAGGCCCCGTGAAGCTGTTCATCGCCATCGATCTGGAAGGCGTCACGGGCGTGGTGTCCGAGCGTGACACGAACCGCGAAGGACCCGCCGCGGCGGCCGCCCGCGAGCACATGCGCGCCGATCTCGACGCCGTACTCGAGGGCTGCTTCGCGGCCGGAGCCGACGAGGTCGTCGTGTGTGACGCGCACGACGACGGCCGCAACCTCGACGCCGCCGATCTGCCCCCGCGCGTCGTCCTCGTGGCCGGCTCCCCGACGCCGTACAGCATGCTCCAGGGCATCGGACGCGGCTACGACGGCGCGCTGTTCGTGGGCTATCACGCACGCGCCGGCACCGCCGCGGCCGTTCTCGAGCACACCTGGAACTACAAGGTCTTCGCCGCCGCGCTCGGTGATCTGGAGGTCGGCGAGTTCGGCCTCGGCGCCCTGCTGGCCGGGCACTTCGGGGTCCCTGCCGTCTATCTCTCCGGCGACGACAAGGCGGCCGCCGAGGCCGAGGCGCTGGCGCCGGGCATCGTCACCACCGTCGTCAAGACGGGGATCACGCGGCTGGCCGCCGGCCTGTTCTCGCCCGACGACGTCCGCGCACGCCTTCGCGAAGACGTCGAGCGGGCGCTGCGCGCCGACGACAAGCCGGCGCCGCTCGCCTGGAACGGCGAGCCCCTCCGGCTGACCTTTACGCGCGTCGAGTTCTGCGACCGCGCCGACGGCCGCCCGGGCGTGCGGCGCCTGGACGGGCGCACGCTGGAGATCCCCGGGGCGGACTTCGAGGAGGTCTACCGCAGCTTCCTCGCCTGCGTGCGGCTGTCCGAGCTCGAGGACTGAAGGGTGGGGGCGAAGTTGCGGGTGCGCGGCCGGTGTGGTGAACTACTGCCGCGGGCGGATGTAGTGTAGTTGGCAACACGTCAGCTTCCCAAGCTGAAGATCGCGGGTTCGAATCCCGTCATCCGCTCCAAGTCCTCTTTCTCCGCCGATCGGCGGCGCACGTGCCCGGCGCGTGGTTCGGCACACCTCACCGCGCGGGTCTTCCCTTCCTCTTGACTTATGTCAGGGTTCCCTTGTGCCGATAGTTAGGGTATCCTAAAAAGCAGCCCCGACAGTCGCACTGGCCAGACGTGCGCCCGCGGCGGGGAAGAGCAGGCCGAGGCGCCGGAGGAGACCCGTGAACAAGCTCACGCAGAGCACCGAGGAGTATCTCGAGGCCATGTTCAAGCTGCAGCGCGGCGACGCCCCCGTCACCGTCAAGCGCCTGGCCGAGGAACTCGGCGTTGCTCCTCCATCGGTCTCCGAGATGCTGGGCCGGCTGCGTGCAGCGGGTCTCGTGACGCCGCAGGGCGAGGGCGGCATCATGCTCACCCCCGAAGGCGAACACGAGGGCGCGGCGCTCGTGCGTCGCCACCGTCTCAGCGAGCGCTTCCTCGTCGACTACCTCGACATGCCCTGGGATGCTGTGCACGACGAGGCCTGCAAACTCGAGCACGTGCTTAGCCCCGAGGTAGAGGCGAGGCTCGCGGAGCAGCTCGGCAACCCCACGAGGTGCCCGCACGGGCACGCCATCCCCGGCGAGGACGGCACGCTGCCCGACGACGCCATGCGGCCGCTCGTCGAGTTCGTCGCCGGTGAGCACGGCGTGATCGGCTGCATCGCCGAGGAAGACGGCGAGCTGCTCAGGTATCTCGGCTCTCTCGGGCTGCTGCCCGAGACGCCCGTCGAGGTCGAGAGCGTGGCCCCGTTCGGTGGCCCGCTCCTGGTCCGCGTGGCCGGCTCGCAGTACGCCCTCGGGCGCGAGGTGGCGGGCAAGATCCTGGTGCGCGCCTGACACCCATGGAGACCGCCCTCACACGGCGCCGCGAGAAGACCGGCCATGTGCACGGCGAGCGGATGCTCGTCGCCTGTCTGGCCGGCAACCCCAACGTCGGCAAGAGCTCGCTGTTCAACGCCCTTACCGGCGCCGGCTGCGAGACCGCCAACTGCGCCGGCGTGACCACCGAGGCGTGCGCCGTGTGCACGCAGTGGGGCGGCCGGCGCGTCGAAGTCGTCGACCTGCCCGGCGCCTACTCACTGGACGGCCACGGAGGCGACCAGCGCGCCGCGCGGGTCGCCCTGCTCACCCGGGAGCCGGACGTGGTGGTCGCGGTCGTTGACGCCACGAATCTGGGCCGCAGCCTGTACCTGCCCCTGCAGCTTCTCGACCTCGGCTTCCGCGTGGTCGTCGCGGTGAACCTCTCCGACGAGGCGCGCCGCCACGACCGCGCCGTGGACGCCGTGGCGCTCGCCCGCGAGCTCGGCGTGCCGGTGGTCCCGACCGTGGCGACTCGCGGTGAAGGACTGCCCCAGCTGGAAGCCGAGATGCTGCGCGTGGCGGCTTCGGTCAACGGCCTCGGGCGGGCCGCGGGCACGCCCCTTCCCGAGGGCGTCGCCGACCGCGTCGAGACGCTCGCCGCCGAGATCTCCGCACGGGCCGCGGAGGCCGGGCGCCCGCCCTTCGGGCTGGCGCCCCGCGCCGCGGCCATCACCGTGCTCGAGGGCGACGCCGAGGTCGTCGAGGCGCTCCAGCTTGACACGGCCGGGGTGCTCACGCCCGACGACGACGGCCTCGCACTGGCCATCGCGCAGGCGCGACATGCGGAGGCGCGGCGGCTCGCGGTGGCGGCGCAGGCGCCCCCGCCGCGAGCCGCCGCCGACACCTGGTGGCGCCTCACCACCTCGTCGCGCACCGGCATCCCCATCCTCATCGGGGTCATCGCCGCCATGTTCGCCACGCTCTTCGTGGTCGGCGACGTACTCTCGCGCCTGCTCACCGGCGCCTGGGCGGCCTGGGTGTCGCCGGCCGTCACCTCCGCGGTCACCGGCATCATCGGCGGCGGCGTCCTGGGCCGAACCATCCTGTGGGGCGTCGACGGCGGCATCCTCGCCACCATCGCCGTCGGCATCCCCTACATCCTCACGTTCTACTTCCTGCTGGCGTTCATCGAGGATACCGGCTACATGAACGCCGCCGCCTTCCTCAGCGACCGCGTGATGCACCGTTTCGGGCTGCACGGGCGCGCCGTGATCCCTCTGATCGCGGCCGGCGGCTGCAACGTGCCGGCGATCATCGCCACGCGCTCGCTGACGAGCAAGCGCGAGCGCATCATCGCCTCGGCGCTGGCCACGCTCACGCCCTGCAGCGCCCGCACCGCCGTGATCATCGGCGCGGTTGCGGCGTTCGCCGGCTGGCAGTGGGCCCTTTTCACCTACTTCGTGGTCTTCGTCGTCGGCGTCTCGGCCGGGCTCGGCCTCAACCGGCTCCTGCCCGGGCAGAAGGGCGCCTTCGTCATGGAGATGTTCCCCTTCCGCCGGCCGGTGATCCGCCAGGTGGCAGCCAAGACGTGGCGGCGCTTCCGCGAGTTCGTGTGGGACGCCGCGCCCATCATCCTCATCGGCAGCATGGCACTCGGCGCCCTCTACGAGACCGGGCTCGTCTGGAAGCTCACCGCTCCTCTGTCGCCCGTGGTGGAGGGCTGGCTCATGCTCCCCGCCGTCGCCGGGCTCACGCTGGTCTTCGCGGTGCTGCGCAAGGAGCTGGCCCTGCAGCTTCTGCTGGTGTTCGCCGCGGTGAGCGTGGGCGGCGCGGTGGCCGACATCTCGAGCATCATGACCAAGCCGCAGATCATCACCTACGCCATCGTGAACACGATCTACATCCCCTGCCTTGCGACCATCGCCGTGCTGCGCCGCGAGCTGGGCTGGAAGTGGACGGCGACGATCTCCGCCGGGACCATCGTGCTGGCTCTGGCCGTCGGCGGCGTCGTCGCCCGCTTGCTGCCGCTTATCGGCGTCTGACCGCGGCTCCACGGCGCGCGGCGACCGGTCGCGAGCCCTCCGCACCCGGTGGTAGAATGCGGACCGGAGGGGGCCATCCTCGTGAATCATCCCGCGTCAGACATCCGCCGTCAGGCCACGCGCCTGCTCGATTCCGCCGGCGTCTCGCACGAACCGGTGTCGCTGCGCGATGTCGTCAGCGCGCTCAATCTCGAGCTGGTCGGCAAGACCCGCGAGCCCTTCACGAGCGAAGCCGCCCTGGAGCCCCTGGGCGACGGGCGCGCCATCGTGCTGAACGGCCCCGACGATTCCGGCCGCAGGCGCTTCACGATCGCCCACGAGATCGGCCACTTCGTGCTGCACCCGGAGCGCTGCCGCCCCGAGCGCGGCGGCGGCGTCAACGAGGCGGGGCGCAGGGAGGAGCGCGAGGCCGACACATTTGCCGCCGAGCTGCTCATGCCCGAACATCTCGTGCGCGAGGCGGTGCGCGAGCAGGGCCTCGACGTCGCTCGCCTCGCCGACCGCTTCGAGGTCAACCGCAAGGCCATGCAGTCGCGCCTGCGTCACCTCGGCCTGGCGGAGCGCCACAGCGAGCTCTAGCCCCAGCGCCGGCCGGTGGACCGGTCCGCGTCGCCAGTCCGCGTGCGGCTCCTGAGCCGCTCACACGCCGTTCGCCACGATCCAGTCGAGCGTCGCCCGCGCGACCCCGGGCGAGCGCCCGGGGCCGTGGTGGCCGCCCTCATCCAGAGCGATGAATCGCGTCGGGTCGGCGAGCACGGCCGCCAGGCGCTCGCTGTGCGAGAACGGCACGGCCTCGTCGTCCCGGGCGTGCGCGAGAAGCACGCGCGGCAGGCCGCGCGCCGCCGCGACGAGGTCGAGCCGCCGCAGATACGGCCGCAAGGCGGCAGCGTCGAAGCGGCCGAAGTACTCCCGGTCGGGGTCGCCGGCGCGTTCGCGGCTCTCCAGGTCGTCGAGGCCGGCGAGCAGGGATGGCCCGTCCGCGGGGCACAGGAGCACGAGCGAGCGGAACAGGTGCGGGTGGGCGCGCGCCGCCAGCAGCAGGAAGCACCCTCCCATGCTGGCCCCGCGCGCCGCCAGCCACGGGGCGCCGCTCGCCGCGAGCAGCGCTTCTCCGGCCGCGACGACGTCGTGCCAGCCTTCCGGCCCGAGTACGCCCTCGCTCTCGCCGTGGCCGCGGAAGTCGAAGGTCAGCGCGGCCAGCCCCGCGGCCGCCGCTTGCTCGCCCATGACGCCGTGGTTCTCCTTGCGGCTGCCGGCGCCGTGGCACACCAGCAGGGCGCCGTGCGGCCGGCCGGCCGGCCGGAAGAGCAGGCCGGCCAGCTCGAGCCCGTCGGAGGCGATGCCGAGCGTCTCCGGCGCCGGTGTGGATGAGGTGGGCACGGCCCGAGTTTAGCCGACGCCCCCGTTGTGGTGTACTAGCGGCACCGCGCGCCGGCTGCGCCGCCGCGGCCGTACCGTCACTGCGACACCCGGCGGGCAGCGACGCCCCGCCGTCACGGAGGTCCCATGCACGAGGTCAACGTCGGGCACAAGACCCTGGCGGACTACCGCTCCATCGTCCCCGGGGAGCTCATGGCCGAGATCGACGAGCTGGCCGCCGATCTCCGCGGAAAGCGCGTCCTTCACGTCAACGCCACCGTCTTCGGCGGCGGCGTGGCGGAGATCCTCTACACCCTGGTGCCGCTCACCTCCGACGCCGGCCTCCCGGCCGAGTGGCAGGTGATCACGGCGCCGCCCGAGTTCTACAACGTGACGAAGAGCTTCCACAACGGCCTGCAGGGCCATGCCGTGGACTTCCCGGCCGCGGCGCGGGAGCTCTACCAGAGCGTCTGTCGCGCCAACGCCGCCGAACTCACGCGCGCCTACGACTTCGTCGTGATCCACGATCCGCAGCCGCTGGCCATGCGCGACTACGTCACGCTGAGCCAGGACCGCTCCACGTGGTGGATCTGGCGCTGCCATATCGACACGTCCACGCCGGACCAGGGGCTGTACGACTACCTGCTCCCGTCCATCAACGGCTACGACGCGGCCGTCTACACCCTGCGCGAATACGTGCCGCAGGGCCTCACCGTGCCAGTGCGCGAGATCGCCCCGACCATCGACCCTCTGGCGCCCAAGAACATGAAGCTCTCCGCCGAGGACGCCGCCTACATCGTGCGTCAGTTCGGCATCGACGTCGAGCGACCTCTTCTGCTGCAGGTCTCGCGCTTCGACCCGTGGAAGGACCCGCTGGGCGTCGTCGACGTCTACCGTACCGTCAAGGCGAAGTACCCTGCCATGCAGCTCGCTCTCGTCGGATCGATGGCGAGCGACGACCCGGAGGGCTGGGAATATCTCGAGAAGGTGATCGAGTACGTGGGCGCCGACCCCGACGTGTTCATCCTGTCCAACCTCGACAACGTGGGCGCGGTGGAGATCAACGCCTTCCAGAGCCACGCCGACGTGATCGTGCAGAAGTCCACGCGCGAGGGCTTCGGCCTCACCGTCACCGAGGGGTTGTGGAAGGCGCGGCCGACCATCGGCGGCGACGTAGGGGGGATCCCGCTGCAGATCGAGGACGGCGTCACCGGGTATCTCGTCAAGTCCGCGGCTCAGTGTGCGGAGCGGTGCCTCCAGGTCCTGGCGGAGCCCGAGAAGCACCGGCGCATGGCTCTGCTGGGCAAGGAGCACGTGCGCCGCGAGTTCCTCACGCCGCGGCTGCTGCGCGACGACCTCAGGCTCTTCTCGGACCTTCAGGCGGGTAAGATAGGGCGGTAAGGTCCGGCCGGCGACGCTTCGCCAGTCCGGCCGGACCCGAACAGCGACGCAGGGGGCGCGGCGTGCACGCTGCCGATCTCGCAGGACGCCGTCTCGTGGTGGCCGCCAATCGCGGCCCCGTCTCGTTCCACAACGACCCCTCCGGGGAGCCGGTGGTGACGCGCGGGCCCGGCGGCCTCGTGACCGTCCTCACCGAGTTCCTGCGCAAACACCCCGGCACCTGGGTCGCGACCGCGGTGGGCGACGAAGAA
>Ga0209840_1000267_pt1 | contig 11524 bp, 11 predicted proteins | sample PersoiDNA2013190_FD_185802 | JGI IMG/M metagenome (GOLD analysis project Ga0209840, IMG submission 185802) | Permafrost soil microbial communities from the Arctic, to analyse light accelerated degradation of dissolved organic matter (DOM) -... | ecosystem: Environmental > Terrestrial > Soil >... | reverse complement strand
CACGTCGATCGCTGCGCTCACCAGCATCTCGTTGAGCACCGACGGGTAGCCCTCGACGATGGTGGCCGCCTCGCCGCGGGCGGCCAGCTCGCGCTCGAAGTGGTGGTAGAGCGGGAAGCAGTTGACGAACTCGATGCGCCCGACGCGCACCGGGCCAGGGGGCGCGCCGTCCGCGAGCTCGCCCGCGCGGGGCATGGCAGGCTGGCCGGCCGCGTGACCGGCGCCGCGCCGACCGGCCTCGACGCCGGCGCCGTCAGGCGTCGTCATCGTAGCGCCGCACCACGTTGTACAGCGTGTCGCGCTCCACCGGCACGCGGCCGGCGGCGCGGATCACGCGCACCAGCTCAGCCTTGCTGAGCTCCTGCCCCGTGTCGACGCCGGCCGCGTGGCTGATCTTCTCCTCGACCACGGTGCCGTCGAGATCGTTGACGCCGAACGCCAGCGAGACCTGTGCGAGCTTGAGGCCCACGTTGATCCAGAAGGCCTTGATGTGACGGAAGTTGTCGAGGACGAGTCGTCCGACGGCGAGCATCTTGAGGTCGTCGAAGCCGGTCGGCCCGGGCAGCTCACTCAGGCCCGTGTTGGCCGGCTGAAACGACAGCGGGATGAAGGCGTTGAAGCCGCCGGTGTCGTCCTGCAGGTCGCGCAGGCGCAGCATGTGATCGGCGAGCTCCGCCGGCGTCTCGACGTGGCCGTACAGCATGGTCGCGTTCGACTTGAGCCCGGCGCCATGGGCGGCGCGCATGACGTCGAGCCATTTCTGGCCGCTGATCTTCTGCTCGCAGATGAGGTCGCGCACGCGACCGCTGAAGACCTCCGCGCCGCCGCCCGGCAACGAGCCGAGACCCGCCTGCTTGAGCTCGGCCAGCACCTCGTCGACGCTCTTGCCGCTGATCTTGGCGAAATGGGCGATCTCGCTGGCGGTGAACGCCTGGATGTGCACGTCGGGAGCGAGCTCCTTGAGGGCGCGCATCATCTCGAGGAAGTACTCGAACGGCAGGTCGGGGTGCTCGCCGCCGACGATGTGGATCTCGGTGATGCCGCCGACGGCCAGCGTCTCGCGGGCCTTGTCGACGACCTCGTCGATCGAGAGCGTGTACGCGTCGGCGTCGCCCTCGTCGTGGCTGAAGGCGCAGAACAGGCAGCGGTTGCGGCACACGTTGGTGTGGTTGATGTGACGGTTGCTGATGAAGTAGACCTCGCCGCCCACGGCGCGGGCGCGGGCGAAGTCGGCCATGGCCCCCAGGGCGAGGATGTCGTTGCTCTCGAGCAGCGCGGTGGCCTGCACGGTATCGAGGCGGTCGCCGGCGGCGACGATGTTCCAGGCTCCCTCGAGGCCGGCGCGCACGGCGAGGGCGGAGATGTCACTGGGGTTCACGGGATCGACTCCAGACGTGTCAGTTGTAGCGGTCCACGACCTGCGCCGCGACCTCAGCGAGCAGGTCACGCTCAACGAGGTCCGGACAGGCCTCGAGGACCCTGCGGGCTTCCTCAATGTACCCCAAAGCGACGCTGCGGGCACGCGCCAGGGCGCCGCTTCCGGCGACCGTCTCGAGGACGGTCGCCACGTCGGCGGCGCCCTGGCCCTTACGAGAGAGCAGGGGGGCCAACTCGGGATGGACCTCGAGGGCGAAGATCAGCGGCAGCGTGACGGTGCCCTCGCGGACGTCGGCGCCGGGGCGCTTGCCGGTGCTGGCCTCGTCGCCGCTGCAGTCGAGGATGTCGTCGAACACCTGGAAGGCCAGACCGCTGAGGCGGCCGTACTCGGAGAGCGCGGCGGCCGCCTGCTCCCCGGCGCCGGAGAGCACGGCGCCGAGCCGGCAGGCGGCCGCGAACAGATCGGCGGTCTTGCGTTCGCAGCGAAGCTCGTACTCCGCCTGCGTCACCGTCACGCGATAGGCGTCGTCGCGCTGCAGGACTTCTCCCTCCGACAGACCCACGGCCGTGGCGCTGAGCACATCGACCGCCGCCGGGTCGCCGGCTCCCACCAGCTCCCGGAAGGCGCGGGCGAGCAGGTAGTTGCCGGCCGAGACGGCGGTCTGCACCCCGTAGGCGTGGGCCACGGTGGGCCGGCCGCGGCGCAGCTCGGCGCGGTCGAGGACGTCGTCGTGGACCAGGGTCGCCATGTGTAGCAGCTCGATCGCCGTAGCGCCGCGGAGCACGGGCTCGCCGAGGGTCGCGTCGCGACGTGCGCAGAGCAGCGTGAGCAGCGGGCGCACGCGCTTGCCGCCGGCGGCGAGCGTGGCGCGGCACGCCTCGCCGAGCTCGCCGGGATAGGCGGTGGCGACCGCCGTGAGCCGCTCCTCCACCAGCTCCATGCCGCGCGCGTAGCGCCGTTTCTGAAAGGCGGAGCGCCACGTGAGGGCCGGCTTGCTCAGCGGGTCGCTCCCGGGGCCACATCCGCCGGTACTTCGCCGACGTGGATGGCCACGGCCCCGAAGCCGAAGCGCCGGTACCGCACGCGCGTGAGACCGGCGGCGGCCATGATCGCCGCAAGCCCTTCGGCCCGCGGAAAGGCCTCCACGGAGGCCGGAAGGTAGGCGTAGGCGGTAGCGTCTCCCGTGACCGCGCCCCCCAGGACGGGCACCACGCGGCCCATCCAGACCTGGTGAAAACGTCTCCGCACGCCCTCCGGGGCCTGCGTCGACTCGAGACAGACGACCCGTCCGCCCGGGCGCGTGACGCGCTTCATCTCGGCGAAAGCGCGCGGGATGTCGGGCACGTTGCGTACTCCCCAGCCGACGGTGACCGCGGCGAACTCGCCGTCGGCAAAGGGCAGGTCGAGGAGGTCGCCGCGCACGAACGCCGGCGCGGGAAGGCCGCGGCGCTGTCGCGCCGCGGCCTTCCCGCGGGCCCGTTCGAGCATCGCCTCGGTGAGATCGAGGCCCACGACCTCACAGCCGGGGCACTCCTCGGCAAGGGTGAGTGACAGGTCGCCGGTCCCGCAGCACGCGTCGAGTACGCGGCCGCCCGGCGTCGGCGCCGCTTCCCGCGCCGCGATGCTGCGCCAGTGCCCGTCGCGGCCGCCCGTCATGAGCCGGTTCATGAGGTCGTAGCGCGGCGCGATGCCGCCGAACATGGCCTCGATGCGCCGCGGGTCGCGGTCGACCGGGAGGGCGCGCCCGTCGCCGGGCGCGCCGGCAGGCGCGCCGGCGGGCGTCAGCGCCGGCCCCCGTCCCACGGCGGGAACAGGGTCTGCGTGAAGCCCAGCGCCGCGATGACCTTGCCGACGACGTGATCGACTGCGTCCTGCAGCGTCTGCGGCCGCGAGTAGAAGCCGGGCATCGCCGGCAGCACGATCGCGCCGGCCTCGGCAAGCTCGAGCAGCCGGCGCAAGTGGATCCGCGTGAGCGGCGTCTCGCGCGGCACGACCACGAGCGGCCGCCGCTCTTTGAGCGCCACGTCGCCGACGCGGTGGATGAGCGTGCGCGTGGTGCCGAGGGCGATATGCGCCACCGTCGACACCGAACACGGGCAGATCACGGCGGCGTCGGGGAAGCTGCTGCCGCTGGCCGGAGGCGCCGCGAGGTCGTCGGCGGCGTACACCTCGGCGGCCACGCCGGCCCGCTCGAGGAAAGCGGCGGTCACGGCGTCGCGACCTTGCGCCGACAGCTCCAGCTCGTACTCGAGCACAAGCACGCCGCTGTCGGACACGCAGAGCTGCAGCTCGCATCCCGCCGTCGCCAGCGCCTGGACGAGGCGCAGCGCGTACGGCGCGCCGCTGGCGCCGCTGACGCCGACGAACACGGTGGACGGCGGCGAGGCACTCATGGCAGGGAACGGCGGGCGGTCACGACCGCCCTCATCACGGGATGGAGCCGCGGTGGCACTCGCCGCCGTAGCAGCCCTGAGGCCCAGATCCGTTGTTGCCGTGGCACTTCACGCACACGGCGCCATTGCTGAACACTGCGTTGGCGTGGTCGTGCCTGAAGGCCGTACTGTGCGGCAGGGTCAAGCCGTGACACGCGGTGCAGAACGAGCTGCTGTGGCACTTGGTGCAGATGCCGGGCGACACGCTTGCGGTGCTCGGGTGCGTCCCGACCCAGCCGGCGGGGTGCGGCATCTGCACGCCGTGGCACGCGGTGCAGAACGAGCTGCTGTGGCACTTAGTGCAGATGCCGGGCGACGAGGTGGCCCTGCTCGGGTGCGTCCCGACCCAGCCGGCGGGGTGCGGCATCTGCAGGCCGTGGCACGCGATGCAGCTGTTCTTGCCGTGGCACTTGACGCACTTCGACTCGTTCTTGCGCGCGTAGCTGCCGTGCGCGCTCGTCCAGCCGCCGGGATGCGGCATCGGCAGTCCGTGGCAGCGGATGCAGAACTTGGGGTCCTTCTTGAGGTGACACGACACGCAGATGGTCTTGCCTCGGTTGAGGACGATGCCGCCGTGGATATTGTTCCAACGTTTCGGGTGCGGCATCTCCAGCCCGTGGTGGCACTCGGTGCAGAAGGTCTTCTTTTCGTGGCAGCCGCGGCACTGCGTGGCCGAGACGTGCAGGCGCATGGCGATCTTGGGCGCGGTAGCCGGCACGCCGCCGATGTGACAGGTGCTGCACGTGTCGGGCAGCTGTTTGCCGTCGTGGCAGCGCGCGCAGATCGACATCTTGTTCTGGCTGCTGCGCGCCACCTCGAGCTGCGTGCCCGGGTGCGAGATGTTGGCGTGACAGGTCAGGCATTGGTAGCCGGCCTCGCGCAGGCCCTTGTGGTTGACGCGGATGTTGCCCACGACCAGGTCCTTCTCGATCTGGGACTTGGGATGGCACTGCACGCAGTTGGCCGAGCCGACATACGTGGTGACCGGCCGCTCGTACTGGTTGGAGACGTACAGGATGAGGTTGCTGGCGCCCTGCAGGTTGCGGATCAGGTAGTTGAAGACGCCGGGCTTGGTGTGGCACTTCTGGCAGCCCACGCCGGCGCGATAGTGCGCGGTCTGCTTGTAGGTGGCCACCTCGGGTTTGATGATGTGGCACACCTCGCAGGTGCCGATGCGGTTCAGGGTGGAGAAGCCGATGATGGCGGCTACGAAGAGCACGCCGAGCGCCACGAGCACCCCGAGGATCCACCGGCCGGGGATACGCCCTTCCAGCAGAACGCGGCTCTTGGCGGGCTTGCGCTCAGCCACGGCTCACTCCACCCCTGCGATCGGTGAGGAGCTCGGCGCCGGCGTGGACGGAAGCGAGTACTTCACGCCGCCGAGCAGCTCGTGAGCCTTCGGGTCGCCGCTTGCGTGCTGCTCGTGGCACGCCTGGCAGTTGGCCACCACGTGGCAGTTGAAGCAGGTCTCGGCGCCCTTCTGGGCGGTGACCGCGGGATGGCTGTCGACAAAGCCCGCCGGGTGCGGCATCTTCACCTGGTGGCAGGTCTTGCAGTACTGCTTGGTGTCGTGGCACTGATCGCAGGCCTTGCTGTCGCCGCGCTTCTTGACGGTGAGGCCATGCTCGGAGATCCACGCTGTGGGGTGCGGCATGAGGATGCCCTTGTGACAGTCGGAGCAGGCCCCCTTCTTGACGTGGCAGGCGCTGCAGGTGGAGAGGATGCCGACGGCCCCGTGCCGCGTCGCCCAGTCGTTCTGCTTGTGGGTGAGCGGCACGGCCCCGTAGTTGGGCTTGGTGTGGCACAGGTCGCAGCGGGCGGTGGCCACCTGTCCCTGGGGGTCCTTGAACTGATTGTTGTGACAGATCAGGCACTGGTCCATCACCGGATAGGTCCGTGAGCCCTCGGGTACCGCCGTGCCATGCGCCTGCGTGGAGTGACAGCGCATGCAGAGGAAGCCGGCCTCGATGAGGTGCTTGTGCTGCACGCGGATGCCGTTCTTGGACACCGCGTGGAACAGCAGGTCGTTGTTGTGACAGCGGCGGCACGACTGGTTGAGCACGTAGCCGAGGATGGGCTTTTCGTAGTCGCCGGTGATCTGGGCGATCGGCTGCTGTAGGGCCTCGAGCTTGGCCGTAAGGAAGAAGAACGGGCCCGGCTTGCTGTGGCACTGCTCGCAGTTGAGGTCGCGGTGGGCCGACTTCTTGTACTTGTCCACGTAAGGCACGTGGCTCTTGCAGGTGCTGCAGAACTGCGGCGTCGAGGTCGCGGCGAGCGCGACGCCGATGCCCACCACCACCACCGTGAGGAGGATGGCGGCGATCGTGAGGCCGCGTATCGTGAGCCGGAAGCTCACGCCTCAGCGGATCCTGATCACAGTCGGCCTCGCGTTGTGCACGGCGCTTCTGTGGCAGAGCGCGCAGCCGTACCCGTTGGAATGCCGGGCCGCGCGGCCGTGGCAGCTCAGACACACGGAGCTGCTCGGTATCTTCTGGGCCGCGTGGAACTTGCTCTTGTGGCACCGCCCGCAGCTGGTGATATGCGAGCCGCGCTTCTTGGCGTGCAGCACCTTGTGGTGACAGGCCGAGCAGACCGACTTCTTCGTGGGGTTGGCCGAGTGCTGCGCCTGCGCCGCCCCACCGGACCCCGTGCCCTTGTGGCAAGTCGCGCACTTGTTCTGGGGCACGTTCTTGCCGGCGTGCTTCTTGGCGTGGCACGAGCGGCAATTCTTGAAGCCCGGGCTTGACACCTGGTGCAGGTGAAAGGCCACGGCCGACGAGTGGCAAGCCGCGCAGGAGACCTTGCCGGCGTGCTTCTGGAAGCCGTTATGGCACGCGGTGCAGTTGTCGAACTGCTGGGCGCCGTTGTGATGCGGGCTCTGGCCGGGGTGACAGTCGAGGCAGGCGGGCGTCGAGCCGAGGTGCGGGTTGGCGCCGTGCGTGAACGCTACCGTGTAGCCCTTGTCGACGGGGCTGTAGAGATGGCAGCCCTGGCTGCACGCGGAGCTGGGCGACGAAAGCGACGAGGTGTCCTGGCCGGGGAAGTGGCAGGACCAGCACGTGTTGCCGGGCACGCTCACGAAGCCGGCGTGACACGCGGTGCAGGTGGCGTCGGTGGGGGCGCCGTTGCCGTGGCAGACGCACCCCGTGGCGCCGTCGTGCTGCCAGGTGTCGAAGGCGTGCGCCGGTGCTGCGGTGAACGCCAGCGCGACCGCCGCGCCGGCGCACAGCAGCACGAAGATGGCGACGGCCACGAGCGCGTGCTGACGCCGACCTGCCATAGCTCTCACCTCCCGGCCGCCCTCGAGGCGGCTCCGTAGCGGACCATCGTTGCCCCGGCGCTCATCAGTCGAACACCGACCAGATGATGAACGCCGTCATCAGGATAGCGCAGAAACCGGCGAACGCGGTGATGATCCACCACAAGACGTCGGCAGCGTAGGTCTTCCAGGTGATGCGCTTCTCGACCAGGACCTCATCGAGGGTGCCCTCGCGCACGCGGCGCGCGAACTCGAGCGGGCGCTCCGCCCTGTAGTGCTCGACGGGCAGCGAACCTGTGAAGATCACCTTGTCGAGCGGGAAGCTCTCGGGCCTGGCGTGAGCGCTGAAGAAGTGCACGAAGATGAAGATCACACCCATCGCCAGCAGCGCTTCGTTGGAGTGGATGACGAGGGCGATGTTGAGGAAGACGCCCGGCAGCACTTTCGTGAACCAGAGCGGGAACCACATCATGAACCCGGTCATGCCGATGATGACGGTGCCGGCCATCATGGACATGTAGTCGAACTTCTCCCAGTACGTGTAGCGGTCGAACTGCGGCTTGGGGCCCTTGCCAAAGAACCAGGCGAACATGCCGATCATGTCCTGCAGGTCCTTCTTGCCGGGCATCAACGAGCCGGGGCTCCTGAGCAGCTTGCCTCGGCTGTGCAACAGCATGACGACCATGAACGCGAACTCGGCCGTCCAGTAGAACACCGTGACGATGGCGGCGATGCGATGGTAGACGCCGGCCGCCGTGACGCCGCCGAAGAGGTCCATGAACCAGCGCGCCCACTCGGTGTCTTTGTACTTGAGCGGCATGCCCGTGAAGACGAGCACGGTGAAGCTCACGAAGACGAGGAAGTGCATCCAGCGGTGGAACACGTTGAACCGCCGGTACTCGATGCGCGTGCGCACTTTCTGGGGTGCGGCTTCAGCCGTGATGGTTTCGCCTGTAGAGGCCATCCTTGATCCCCCGGTTGATGTACAGGGCCGTGTGCACGAGGGCGAACGTAAAGACCACCGCGATGAGCATGATGTAGAGGGCGTAGAACGTCCAGACCGCGAACGACGAGCTCGGGCTCTGCGGGTCGACGTGCACCATGAAACCGGCGAAGTTCTCGTTGGCCCCCGGATGACACTGGGCGCAGGTGGCGACGAGGTTCTGCTTCGACACCTTGCTCTCGGGGTCGGACGGCGGCAGGATCTTGTGACCGCCGTGACAGTCCGTGCAGACGGCGGCCTTGGCGGCGCCGAGGTAGGACGCCTTGCCGTGGTAGCTGTCCAGGTAGGTCTTCAGCCGTTCCGCGTGGCAGCGCGCGCAGAGAGAGTCGATGGAAGCGCGGAAAGCCGGAGTGTCCGGCGGGGTGATGTTGTGCGCCACGTGGCAATCGGCGCAGACGGGCGCCTTGCCGTTGGACTCGCCAAACACGAGGTTGCCGTGGAACGAGCCACGGTACATGGCGAACACGTCGGCGTGACAGTTGTTGCACGCCGTGAGCTTCGCCGTCACCAGCCACGCCTGCGTCTGGTCGACCCCGTGCAGACCGGGCTTGAAGCCGATATGACAGCTCGTGCACGCCAGCTTGCCGTGGCGGGAGGCATCGTACACCCCGCTGTTGACGAAGATGCTTTTCTGCCGGCCGCCGACGTCGATGGTTCGATTCTGCACGTCCTGCTGGCCGTGACAGTGGAAGCAGGCGTCGTTGCTGGAGGCATTGAGCGCCGACTCCGCGGTCGAGGTGGAGGCGGCTGCCGCGGCGGCGAAGCCGAGCGCGGCCGCACTGCACAGGAGCGCCGCGAGCAGGGCGTACCGCAGACGCGTCACGGCTTCACGCCCCTCTGCTGGTGGCAACGGTCACACATCGCCTGCGGGTGACACACAAGGCAGGCGCCAGGGCTCTGCTTGGCCACCGCGCCGTGCGTGGTCACCCAGTCGGCCGGGTGCTGGACCCGGTGACATTGAGCGCAGAAGACCTTTGAGTCGTGGCAACCCGTACAGCTCAGCGGGTCCTTCTTGGCGGTGGGGCCGTGCGTGTAGCGCCACTCACCAGAGAAGTGGTCGGGCGTGGGGCGCGCGTGGCAGGCATCGCAGAACTGCTTCTTGTCGTGGTGGCAGCGGAAGCACGCGGCCTGGTCGGCGAGCGCCTCCTTGCCGTGCGTCTGGAGGTAGTCCTTCGGGTGGACGTTCTTGGGTGGCGGAGTGACGTGGCAGAAGTCGCACTGGCTTGAAGCGCCCTGCGTATTGTGGCACATGCTGCAGACCGCCATGGAGACGCCGGTGGCCTGGCCGGGCTTGGGGTGGGCGACCTTGTCGTGGCAATCGGTGCACGTGAGGTTGCGCAGCTCAACGTGCACCTGGTGTGGCATGCGGATGGACCCGTTCTGGCCGGGGATACGGTTCAGAGTGTGGCACTTGAGGCAGTTGGCGTTGCCGGGGAGCTGCCCCTTGCTGGGCACGCGCGGCACATTGAGGTAGTCGGCCCAGATGTTGAGCCACTCGCGGCTGCGCCACTTGATGGCGTTGCCCAGACCGGGAGGGACGTGGCACTTGGTGCACGAGACCTTGGCGTGCGTCGAGGTCTCCCAGGCGATGCCGGCAGGCTTCGTGGCCTTGCACGACATGCAATAAGTCGGCGTGTCGGTCGCCCACACGGGGATCACGAGGACCACGGCCAGCACGGCGATGAAGCCCACGACGACGAGCATGGCGACCCACGGCGCGCGGTACCGTGCGCGAGGCTTCGGCCGGTATCGGTGACCGCGTTCAGGCAAACGGACGAACCCCTTCGGCTGCTTTCACTCGGAAGACGACGATGAGAGGCACCCCTTCTTCGACCGCCCATCGAGCGCCGCCATTGTACCACCCCGGGTACGCGGCGGCGAGTCGATCTCGCCTGCGTCGCAGGCTCGGCGGCTCGACGGCATCGCTCTGCGGCGGCGCCCGCGGGCCGCTCAGCCGGCCAGCACGGCGGCGATGACGACGGCGCCGTACAGCAGGCCCACGGCGCCGTTGACGGTCATGAAGCCCATGCCGACCCGGCGCAGGCCGCGGCGCGCGATGTCCACGTGCGGCCAGGCCAGCACGGCGGCGACTACCACGAGGCCGAGCCAATAGATCCAGTCGAGGCCGGAGAGCAGCCCCACGGCCGCGAGCAGCACGACGGTGGCGACGTGGGACACGGCCGCCACCACGAGAGCGCCGCGCTCGCCCACGGCCACGGGCACGGAGTGCAGGCCGTGGGCGCGGTCGAAGTCGAGGTCGAAGACCGCGTAGATGACGTCGAAGCCGCCCACCCACAGCCCGACGGCGAAGAACAGCAGCCAGGCCTGCGGCGCCACGCCGCCGGTGACGGCCACCCAGGCGGCCGCCGGGGCGAGCCCCAGGGTGAGCCCCAGGGCGTAGTGGCAGAACCACGTGAAGCGCTTCGTGTACGGGTACAGCACGAAGGCCGCCAGCGGAATGGGCCAGAGGTAGCGGCACGGCGGCGAGAGGTTGAAGGCCGCCAGCACCAGCAGCGCCACCGAGACGACGGTGAACACCCAGACCTCGCGGCGCCCGAGCCGGCCGGCAGGGAGCTCGCGCGCCGCCGTGCGCGGGTTGCGCGCGTCCAGCTCGGCGTCGATGAGCCGGTTGAGGGTCATGGCGGCGCTGCGCGCGCCCACCATGGCCACGGTGATCCACAGCAGATCGCTCCAGGATGGCAGGCCGGCGGCGGCGAGGAAGGCGCCGGCATAGGCAAACGGCAGCGCGTAGGCGCTGTGCTCGATCTTGATGAGCCGCGCGAAGAGCGTGGGCTTGGAGACGGCGGCGCCGGCGGCGCCCCCGGGGGTGGCCGCGGCCGCCGGCGTCAGACGCCGAGTCCGGCGGCCGGCTCGGCGGCGTCGGCGGGCTTGGCCGCCGCCGCTTCGACGAACCCCGGTTCGTGGGCGAACTTCTCGAGCGCGAAGCTGGCCACGGCGACGATCACGGCGAAGATGCCGACCACGAACAACACCGTGTACACGAAGATGCTGGCGGGCTGGGCGATGCCGAGGTAGGCGCTGATGGTCCAGGCGATGATCGCGACCGCCCAGTTGGCCAACGAGAGGATCAACAGGTTGCGCCGTATGTGCTTGTCTCGCACGTCCGCCTCCTCGCGGTCTCGGCTAGTCGCCACTCTACCCCGCAGTGTAGAAGCGCGCCCCGCCGCTGTAAAGCGAGCGCAGCCGGAGCTTACGCAAACGGCAGCCCGAACTCCCGCCAGCGCGCCGTGACGCGCTGCTTCACGGCCGGGTCCATCAGGAGCTCGTCGGGCCACTCGCGCCCGTGACCCTCCTCGGGCCACGTCTTGGTGGCGTCGATGCCCATCTTGGCGCCGTAGCGCGCCAGGGGGCTGGAGTGGTCGAGCACGTCGAGCGGACCCGCGACGATTACGGTGTCGCGGGCGGGATCGACGTTGTTGAACACGCGCCAG
>Ga0209840_1000265_pt1 | contig 11553 bp, 10 predicted proteins | sample PersoiDNA2013190_FD_185802 | JGI IMG/M metagenome (GOLD analysis project Ga0209840, IMG submission 185802) | Permafrost soil microbial communities from the Arctic, to analyse light accelerated degradation of dissolved organic matter (DOM) -... | ecosystem: Environmental > Terrestrial > Soil >... | reverse complement strand
GAGAATCCGGTCTCGGGGGAGCCAGGATTTCGTCTGGTCAACAAGAAGGTCATTCGGCCTACGGACTCAGAAGTCGCGACGAACAGACGCTCTCGCAGTGCTAAATTGCGCGTGCTGGAAAGGGTATAGCCATGAGTATTGCAGTCAGAGGTAACTACACAACAGTCCGCCGTCCTGCGGCGACAGTTCGCGTCTCGGCCGCGGCAAGAATCGCTGCACGTCGGTACATTGTTCTGGGTGTGACGATCGTGGGTCTGTTGTGTGCCTATGGCTATGTGTACAGCACAACTCTTTTCCTGGAGCGTCAGGTCGAATTGAACAGGACGGCCATTCAGGCACAGCTTCAGCAGCAGGAATCGCTGCTCGAGCGCGACACAAAGCTCATGTCCCCCGATCGGGTGCGAGCTGCCGCGGGCGCTATGGGTATGGCAGCCAACAACACGGCGGTGATTGGCACACTAGACAGTCTTCATTAGCGGGAATCCCTGCGTCAAGACCATACGGAACTGATGAAGAGAGGCGTCGCGTCTTTCAATGACATGTTCAGACGACGTCTCGTCGTCATTTTCACAGTGTTCCTGGTTGCAGTGCTAGGAATTGAGTCACGGTTCGTCTATCTGCAAGTACTGGCCCGCGTTACTCTCGTGAACATGGCCAACCAGCAGCTTGAGACCGACTCCATTCCTATCAAAGCAAAGCGGGGAATGATTCAGGATTCGACAGGGCGCGTACTGGCGCAGGATGTGGCAACGTGGTCCCTGGGCTTGTACATGAAGGAAGTCAAAGACCCTCACCTGACTGCAGCCAGCATTGCTCCAGTCCTCAACGCATCCGTGACACAGCTGGAGAAGCAGATACGCAGCGCTTCATCAAGCTTCATTTATCTGAAGAAGCAGGTCGGCGTTGTGGACTACGACACACTGAGCCGACTCGATGTACCAGGAATCGTGCTGGACAAAGGCTATCGCCGGGTCTATCCGCTGGGAGCTCTCGTGTCTTCGGTGGTCGGCATCACAGGCTCGGACAACCAGGGTCTGTCGGGAATCGAGTTCCAATATGACAAGGAACTTGGAGGTACGGACGGGCGACATACCTACAAGGTCTCTGGGTCGAACCCCGGTGAGCCCGCCGTCACAGAGGACGTTCTCGAACCTATACCAGGCAAGAACATCGTGCTGACGATCGACTCGAATATCCAGTATTTTGCACAGCAGGCTCTCATGGACACTCTGAAGACATACGATGGCAAGCGGGCCACATGCACGATCCTGGATCCAAAGACTGATGCGGTCCTTGCAATGGTCGATGTGCCAGGCGTAGATCCCGAACACTGGCAGGACGCTTCGATGAGCTCCCTTGCGGAGAAGGCAATCAGTGCCAACTATGAGCCCGGTTCGGTATTCAAGGCGGTGACATCGGTTGCCGGTCTCGAGACGGGTACGATTACACTGCAGAGCACGTTCTACAGCGGCGGCAGTCTCAGAGTCTTCGACACGGTCGTTCACGATCTCTATCCATACGGGACGATGAACCTTTACGCGATGCTGCAGCATTCCTCCAACGTGGCGTTTTGCCAGCTCAGCATGAAGATAGGTGCCAAGCTCTTCTACGACTGCGTCAGCCGGTACGGTTTTGGCAAACCGACGGGCATCGATCTGCCTGGAGAGGAGTCTGGTATCCTGCTTCCGATGTCTCTGTGGTCAAAGACAACGCTTCCTACGATGGGATTTGGCCAGGGCGTAGCAGTGACGGCAATCCAGATGGCGAACTTCTATGCCACGATAGCCAATGGAGGCCTCATGCAGCGACCCTACGTGGTCGACCACATCGTCGACGCTTCAGGAGCGAGTCAGAGGACGGACGTCTCTGGGGTCGTCGGCCAGCTGTTCAAGCCGGAGACGGCTAAGGCTCTTCTCGGGGGCCTCCACGGAGTCGTGCAGAAAGATGTCGGCGTTTTCAGCGCGTACATTCCCGGCTACGAAGTTGCCGGAAAGACCGGCACTGCCCAGATAGCCGCCCCTGGGGGAGGCTATCTGACTGACGGATCGTACGTATTCAGCTTCGCAGGAATCCTGACGGCGAACGACCCCAGGGTGGTCGTGTTCCTCAGCGTCCATGAGACTCGAAAGGGAGCACGCACGTCATTTCTTGTGGCAGGGCCGACCTTCAAGAAGATTGCGCTGCAACTGATACAGTATTTGAGGTTGAAACCATGAAATTTGCCGTCGAGGAACGGGAGCTTGCTGAGCTCCTCCATATGCTGCCTCCTGAGTCCTGGGACCCCAAGCGTTCCTCGCTTGGCCACAGGACAATGATCAACCTGGTCACGCCTGATTCGCGTGAATGCGGGCCGGGAGCCATGTTCGTCGCCATCTCTGGAACCAGACTGGACGGAGCGTCCTACATCGCCAGCGCTCTTTGCGCCGGGGCGGCCTGCGTCGTCGCTGAGACTGAGCATCCGGAGGTTCAGGATGTGCCGGTTCTCGTCGTTTCGAGTTGCCGTGAGTTCCTGAGTCTGGTCTCGCAGGCATTTTTCAATTTCCCTGCTCGTCGCATAAAGATAATCGGCATCACTGGAACGAGCGGCAAGACGAGCACAGCATACATCATTCGTCGTCTCCTGCAGGGACTGGACATCGCGTGCGTCATGATCGGGACCACAGGCTATGTCATGCCTGATGGCGAGTTCTTTCCTCCTGACGCTCTGCCAGCCACAACGCCGGAGGCCTTTGCGCTCAACTGGTATCTGGACCATGCGGTTCACCAGGGGGCACAGGTTGCCGTGCTCGAGGTTTCCTCGTTTGCGCTCGCTTTCGACAGAGTACATGGCATGCGTTTTGATTGCGGGGTTTTCACAAATTTCTCGCAGGATCATATGGGATATCATGGTACGATGGATGCATATCTGGCGGCCAAGCTGCGCCTGTTCACGTCACTTGATGAGAACTCTGTGGCCATTCTCAACGCTGACGATTCTTCGTTCGCTTCCTTCAGGGACGCGGCCGAGCGCTCGCAGGCCAGGACGTTTTCCTTGGAGCGAGCAGCTGACCTGCGTGGTGACCACGTCGTGTCTACAATGGGAAGAACCACGTTTCAGGTCCTTGCGCGCGACGGAGCCACGTTCGACGTGGAGCTTTCGATCGGCCCAGCGTTCCAGGCGTCCAACTGTCTGGCGGCGATCAGTTCGGTCCATGCCATTGAACCGACCTGCGACCTGAGCAAGGCTGTACAGTCTCTTGCTGCCCCACTGTACATCCCCGGGCGCTATGAGCGGATTGACTGTGGACAGCCGTTCGAGGTCGTCGTGGACTATGCCCATACGCCAGAGGAGTTCTCGGCACTGTTCAGCGCCGTGCGGCCCACTGTGCGGGGGGACCTGCTGGCCGTGTTTGGCTCCGTTGGCGCCGATGACCGCGAGAAGCGGCCGATCATGGCCCGCCTCGCAGAGGAGGCCTGCCACTGGTCTTTCGTGACCGTGGAGGACCCTCGTCATGAAGACGCGTCAGTTGCCGTTCATGACATCGAGGACGGGTTCACCACCGACCATTTCACAGTCATCGAAGACAGAAGGCAGGCAATTCGAAGTGCCATTGCTATGGCCAGGCCCGGCGACATGGTCCTGGTTCTCGGTCGTGGGCATGAGACGGTCATGTACTATGAACACGAGGATGTCATTTTCGATGACCGGGAAGAAGCACGGCTCGCGTTGCGCGATCACGGCTATGTTTGTGGCGCCGATGGTCTGCAGTCGCAGGAGGGACAGCGATGACCGCGAGGTCTGCCATGTTGCTGGTTCTCGTTCTTGTTCTTGTCGACCTGGTTCTTTTCCCTCTCCTTATTGCGTGGCTGCGCAGGATGCGGTTCACGCAGTTGATACGGGACGAAGGGCCTGCTTCTCACAAGTCCAAAGCAGGTACGCCCACGGCGGGCGGTCTGATGCTGGTTCTCAACATTGCCGGAGCCGTGGCAGCCTATCTCTTCGTGATGGGGCGAACGGGCTTGACACGGCTGGACGTCGCTACAGTGGTTTTCGTAGCCGTCAGTCTCCTTTCCGGTTTTCTGGATGACTGGACCAAAGAGTTCAAACATAGAAATGACGGACTGCTTGGCTACCAGAAACTCCTGATCCAGACAGCAGCAGCTGGGCTCTTTTTCTATCTGGCGTACCCATCGATCATTCCGACCCTTCATCTGGCGAGTGGTGCAGTTCTTCTTGGCGGCTGGGCCTTCTACGTCGTTGCCATGCTGTACGCGGTCGGCATGGTGAATGCATTCAACCTGACGGACGGCCTTGATGGCCTGCTCGCCAAGACGAGTCTTCCCACATTTGCTGTCGCCGGCGTAGCCTCGCTTCTGCATCCATCAGGACTGGCCGGCATACTCCCTTTGGCGGCCGCTGCATTTGCTATTTCATTTCTATGGTTCAACGGTACAGGAGCATCAGTGTTCATGGGAGATACGGGATCGCTTGCGCTTGGTTCCATCTTCGTCGCGTGGGCGTTTGCGTCAGGGAACCAGTTGTCGTCGATCCTGCTGGGAGGACTGTTTCTCGGAGAGGCGATAAGCGTGATGATCCAGGTACTTGTCTTCAAAGCCTCCGGTCGCAGAAAGAGAGTCTTCCTTATGGCTCCGATACACCATCATTTCGAGAAACTCGGGTGGGCCGAACCAAAGATCGTCGACCGGTTCTTTGTCGTGAGTATCCTGTTTGTCATTGCCGGGGCGCTGACGATGACGTGGAGATAACCAGTGATCCCTTTCCATTCTGCATTCGTCGTCGGAGCATTGCCAAGTGGATTGTACGCGGCTCTGTACCTGCATGATCACGGAGTGGACGTTTTCGTATCGGAATTCAAGCAGCGAAGCGCTGACGAAAAGTTCGAGCATGCTGTCCGGCTGCTGCAGCAGGTGGGAGTTCCCTTTGAATTTGGACAGAACACTGCGAGCATTATGGCCGCCTATGACGTTGTCATGGTCTCGCCTGGTGTCCCACCCGAGGCTCCGATTATCTTGGCCGCTGCGCAGTTGGGCAAACTCATCGTCGGTGAGACAGAGATTGCCGCGTATGCCGGTCTGTCAGTACTTGCAGTGACTGGCAGCAATGGCAAGAGTACGACCACGGCTCTTCTCGGAGAAATTGTTGCTGAGGAGTACCCCGACGCAGTGACAGGGGGCAACCTGGGCACTCCAGTGTCGGAACTCCTGGTGGAGCACCCGATGGCAGGACCGGCGGTTCTTGAGGTCAGTTGCTTCCAGCTCGAGACAGTTCATACCTTCCATCCCAGAGTGGCCATTTTTTCGAACCTGGTTCCGAACCATCTTGACCGCTACGGTACCATGGAACGTTACTTCGCCACGAAGAAGCGCTTGTTCGAGAACATGACGGCGGATGACGCCGTTGTGCTCAACTGGGATGACCCCGCGCTGAGAACACTTGGCCCAATGTTGAGTCCTTCCACGTTCTATTTCGGACTGGGTGACGGCGTATTCTCCGGTGCGCATGTTGTCGATGGTGGCATCGTTTTCAAAGACACGACACGCATGGTGGAGCTGTTCAGAGAGACAGACCTGCGCATCCCGGGGCGGCACAATGTAGCGAATGCCATGAGTGCAGCTCTGGCAGCCTTTTTGTACGGTATCTCTCCAGATTCCATTCGCAGGGCTGTGGAGGGTTTCAACGGGTTACCTCACCGACTGGAGTACGTCGGAACAGCGGGTGGCGTGACGTTCGTCAACGACTCCAAGGCAACGACTCCGGAATCAGTTATGACGGCCGCTGATGCCATGACTGGACCATATGTAGTCATTCTGGGCGGCAGTTCAAAGGGTGTCTCGTTCGACAAGATGGCGCGACATCTGACCGAAGACAGGAATCTGGTGTCAGCAATCGTGATGGGTGCAACCGCCCCGGCTATTGAGGATTCGCTGCGCAAGGCCGGCATGAAGGCGATTGCCCGCGTCGAATCGCTCAAGGACGCTGTCAGCAATGGAGTGCGACTCCTTTCTGGAGATGGTACGCTGCTTCTGTCTCCTGCTTGTGCCAGCTTCGATATGTTCAGGGATTTTGAGCAACGCGGCGACCAGTTTAGGGAGATTGTCCAGGATTACCCGGGTGTTGTCACGCGGTGAGGCGTATACTGGTTCTGGTCACCATACTGCTCTGCCTGGGGGTGCTGCAGAATTATAGCATCGCCGTCAGTCTCAGTGCTGCACGAGGTCAATTGGTGGCCGTTACCCCGAGTGTCGTCAAGCAGGCGATTATCGTCGGTGTCGGAGTCTTCGCCTACTGGTTCTGCTCGCGGTTCAAGTACATGCGCTGGGCAGACATTTCGGAATTCCTGACGTATGGTCTAGGAGCGTTGCTGGTCGCTGTCCTCATTCCCGGCATCGGCAGGAGTGTCAATGGTTCCAGCCGGTGGATCGGAACGAATTCTATTGGCTTGCAGCCATCTCAGGCAGTTGTCCTGGTGGTGCCTCTTCTCGCCGCCAAGCTCTTCAGTGGCAAGTACCTGAACGAGTATGACCATCGATACTACCGCACGTTTCTGCTATTCGTGCTGGGGTTCACGGGGCTGGTTGCACTGGAACCCGACTTCGGGACGGCCTTTGTCATTGCTGGGTCCTCAATCGCTATCCTGCTGGCCGTCGGTGCTCCATTAGGTTACTGGATCAGCCGAACGGCTGCCCTGGGCGCGCTGGCTCTGATTGCGGTGAATATCAAAGACTCCTGGAAACTCAGGATGACCTCGTTCATCGACCCACTGTCGGCCGAGAAGGCCAAAGGCGTCGCCTATCAGCTCGTGAACTCCATGTTTGCCGTCGCGAGGGGCGGAGTGCTGGGGCGGGGTTTCATGAGGAGCGTCCAAAAATTCGTGCACTTCCCGGCTCAGGAGAATGACTTTGTTTTTGCCATATTCTCGGAGGAGTTCGGACTTATCGGCGTGACCATCGTGCTCGCCATTTTCCTGTGGATTGTCTTCGACCTGTTCAAGCTTGCATCGAGGTCCTCTGAGCCGTTTGCCCGAATCTATGTCATGGGGCTTGGTGTATTCTTCGCCGTGCAGACGTTCGTCAACATCGGTGTCGTTGTCGGACTGCTTCCTACGACAGGAGTACCACTGCCTTTCTTCAGTCAGGGAGGCAATCACATCGTCTTCGAGATGGCCGCGCTTGGCATCGCGGGAGCTATTTCCCGGAGTCCGGAGGCTGTCTGATGCACTACGTTATCGCTGGAGGAGGAACAGGGGGGCATATCTACCCCGCAGTCGCAATTGCTGAGCGTTTGTCGGACAGAGGAACCGTCACCATGCTGGCGCGATCCGGTAGTATGGAGGAACGCGTTTTTCTCTCTCAGGGATTTGACGTCAGAACTGTCTGTTCTGCCCCGCTTCTATATACTCCCAGATCGTTGTGGCGCCTTGCGCGTGCAACTCGAGGCGGAGTAAGGGCGGCCCACCATGTCATGAAGGACACCCATGCAGATGCTTTCATCGGTGCCGGAGGATACGTATCGGTGCCAGGAATCGTTGCAGCGCAGATGAGCGGGGTTCCCGTGTACCTTCTGGAACAGAACACCGTCATGGGGAGGGCGAATCGACTGTTCTGCAGCCGTGCGCGGCACGTGTTCCTGGGGTTTCCCGTGGAAGGCGTCTCTGGTCCACGGTTCACCGTCACTGGAAACCCTCTGCGACGCAAGGTTTACACGGCACTGACGGAGTGCCGGTCCAGCAGGCCCCTTCGTCGGGGGCTGCTGTTTATCGGGGGTAGTGGCGGAGCCAGCTTTGTCAATGAACTGTTTCTGCGGACAATCGGGGAGCTGGACAGCAGGGGCCGCGAAGTTCCAGTCACCGTAGTGACTGGAACTGAGGATTATGCGAAGATTCGTGATGCCGTGGACGGGTTGTCTCTGCAACACGTCGATCCTGCCGTTGTCCCTTATGAGGAGCATATGGAGCGACTCTATGAGCAGACTCGTGTAGCGGTGACGCGAGGCGGTGCACTTGCGCTTACGGAGCTTGCTGTCGGAGGCATCTATGCCGTCGTTGTCCCTTATCCATTCGCCGTTGGCGGGCATCAGTCCAAAAACGCGGCATATCTCGAGAACCTTGGCCTTGGCATATGCATTGAGCAGCAGTTACTGCAGTTCGACGGGTACCTGTCCATCGTGGAGAAGGCGCTTGATGATGAAACAGGCCCGGCCCTTCCTGCTTCCAGTATTTTTGGGAGTGATGCTGGAGAAGCGATAGTGCGCACCATCGAAGAGGAGTGTTCACGTGACTGAGATCCTGCAACCTGGAAGACCGATTTTTCTCGTTGGCATCTGCGGCGCCGGGATGAGTTCACTGGCCATGTTGCTGCACAGCATCGGAATGGATGTGCGGGGTTCAGACATCGCGAATGACGGTCTCGAGGCTGAACGGTTGACCTCGCTGGGTATCCGGGTGATGTCCGAAGCTGAAGCATCTGGTGCACTTCGTCGTGACGAAGTTCTGGTGCGGTCATCGGCAATTCGCCCGGACAATGTGGTGCTCATCGCTGCAGAGGGAATCAGAGCGGCTGTTCTCCACCGAACAGATGTCCTGTCTGCCGTCGCATCCCAGTATTTCCTGATAGCCGTTGCTGGCACGCACGGCAAGACCACGACCACTGGAATGATTGGATATGTGCTGGCAAGACAGGGCTTTGCTCCAACCATCTGTGTGGGAGGTCATATCACTGGATTTGATAGGGTCTTCCCCTCTGAAGGGACACAGCGAAGACAAATTCAGGGACGTCCCATCATGGTCCTGGAGACTGATGAATCGGACGGTTCGTTCCTGAAGTTCCATCCAGACGTAGCTGTAGTAACGAACATCGATAGCGACCACCTGGGGGCGTATGGAGGCAACTTCACCAACCTTGTCGGTGCATTTGTCCGGTTCTCCCAACAGTGTGCTGAGCGAGGCGGCCTGATCGTTGGCTGTGGTGACGACAGGGAAGTGGCCAGAATCGTGCAGGCTCTGCCGCGGCACGTTCTGTACGGTCAGGAGGCGTCAAATCAGGTGCAGATGCGCTACCGTGTCCGCAGCAACACCGCAATAATTGCAAGAGAAGGCATAGAGCAGCCATTTGCCATGGAACGAGGAGACGAGAAGAACTATCTCAACGCTGTTGCCGCTTGCCTGGCGTGCGAGGCAGTCGGGCTCCCCCTCGCAGACACACTCCCTATTCTGGAAGGTTTCCCCGGAATTGAGCGGCGAATGCAGCTCCTCGCATGCCATGACGGAACGGTCGTCCTCACAGACCATGCCGACCACCCCACGGAGATCAGAGCTACTATGCAGGCTGTCTCGGTTCGGTACCCCGGAAGACCACTTACGCTCGTGCTCCAGCCGCACCGTTTCTCCCGAGTGAGCATGTGCCTCGAGGAGTATGGACCGGCACTGGCTGGAGTTTCGCGGATCGTGCTGCTCGACATCTTCCCGGCTGGAGAGACGGCAGAGCGTCCGGAAGAGCTGAACAAGATGCTTCGAGAGAGCGTGAAGGCGGCAGCCGGTGGTTCATTGGCACCCCAGATGCCCGTGGACCAGATGCTTGACGTCTTACGGGTGTCGGTCACCCCAGGAGACGTCGTGCTGTTTATGGGTCCTGGTGACGTGAACAAGCTTGGTCTGCGGTTTTGTGGCTTGCTGACGAGCGACAATACGGTACAATGTGAAACTGCTGCGTCCCTCGAGGGACGCATACAGCAGGAGAACGACTGATGGTGGATTCGGTCATAGACAAGTTCGGACGTCGCGTCGAGCAACGGGTCCTGACGAAGGAACCGCTCTCGTCCTATACGTCGTTTCATATTGGCGGTCCGGCCGAGTACCTCTACACGCCATGTGGTGAGGAAGACCTGGTTTGCGCACTGCGTGCTGCCAGAGCTTTCAAGATGCCAACGACGGTTATCGGCAACGGAACGAATGTCCTTGTCTCCGATCGTGGTGTGGAAGGTCTAGTCGTGAGACTCATGGAGACCTCGCTTCAGCCAGTGATGGAGAAAGGACTGGTGCTTGCTCGTGCCCCGATGCCACTGTCCTCGCTGCTCGATTTCGCCATGAGTCAGGACCTGTCTGGATTGGAGTATCTTGTCAGCATACCTGGTACTGTTGGAGGGGCCATCTTCATGAATGCAGGTTCGTTCTCTCAGGCCATAAGCACTCACTTGGCGTATGTGGAAGTTCTGGATCCCAACCTCGAGTATGTCGTGAAGAAGCATGAAGATGTCGATTTTGACTACCGCTATAGCGAGTTTCAGGAGAGCGGGGCGATCATTCTGGGTGCTGCATTTGACCTTGAGGCGGGTGACGGAGCAACAATCCGCTCGACAGCTGCACGCATCCGATCCGAGAAGCATGCCAAACAATCGTGGGAACATCCGAATGCGGGAAGTATCTTCACGAATCCTCCAACGACGTATGCCGGCAAGTTGATAGAGGAAGCCGGGTGCAAGGGTCTCCAGGTGGGGCAGGCGCAGGTGTCGGTCAAGCATGCGAACTTCATCGTCAATCTGGGAGGGGCAACCGCACTCGATGTCGCGCGCCTTATGGACCTTGTCGTACAGAGAGTCTATGCACGCTTCAACGTGCGCCTTTCGCCCGAGATCAGACTGCTCGGTGACTTTTCCTAGGGGGACAGTGCATGGGCATCAATGAGGAGTTCCTCCGTTCATGAAGCTACTGTGGCGCATGGGTCTGGTCGCTTTGGCTGTACTGGTGGCCTACTGGTTCACCGTACCGGCCGCTCGAGTAGTCGTACATGCAGACTCCTGGGAAGCTCCAATCGTGGACCAGGTCTGGCGTAGTCGACCCCAGGGTCTTCTCATGTTCCTCACCAGGGTTTCGGTCGTCGACAGGCTGGATGGACTTCCCGTTTCTGACGTGACGATCAAGCGTGAGCGACCTTGGAATGCGACTGTTGGTGTAGATATTGCTGATCCCGACGTGGTGATCAGGCAGGGGAGCAAGCTGGCGGCCGTGTTCCTGCAGACAGGGACAGCCTACACCATTACAAAGGCATCGAAGTCGTGGAATGTGGTTGACGTGACCGGATTCCCATCTACATCCCCGGCTTTCCTGTCCGCCTCACTCGAGTACGCGCCGTTGTGCTGCCAGTTGATGCAGCATCGAGACCAGCTGGCAATTACGGGTATGTCACTGTCCTCGTCGAGGGGACTTGCCGTACGGCTGAAAGACGGCAAGACACTTATCTTTGGTAACAGTGCGAAGGGTGCTTCAAAGATCGAACGGGGGATTGCGGTTCTTGGGATGCCTGCATTCAAAGGGAAGAAAGTAACCATCGACCTGCGGTTCGACGGCCAGGCCGTCATCCCGGGGGTCCCATGATCACACGTGGAAGAAGTGGGGGCGTTTTCCTCGCCGCGCTGTTTGTCATGGTTGTCGGATTCGGATACCTTCTGGCTGTCCAGTTCAAGCCCACAGTGAACAAGGCCTACGTCGTTCCTGTCCAGAATGTCGAGTTGGTCGAAATCATGAAGGGATTGGAAAAAGAGAATGATAGTGCCGCTCA
>Ga0209840_1000264_pt1 | contig 11570 bp, 8 predicted proteins | sample PersoiDNA2013190_FD_185802 | JGI IMG/M metagenome (GOLD analysis project Ga0209840, IMG submission 185802) | Permafrost soil microbial communities from the Arctic, to analyse light accelerated degradation of dissolved organic matter (DOM) -... | ecosystem: Environmental > Terrestrial > Soil >... | reverse complement strand
ACCGGGGCTCCCTGCAATGCCCTGAGCAACTTGTCGTCGTGATTGCCGGGCACAGCGAGGGCAGCGCCGGAATGGACCATCGCCATGACGATGAGGAGCGTGCGGACGTTGTCGGGTCCACGGTCCCCGAAGTCGCCGACGAAAACCGCCGTCCTGCCCTCTGGCGCCGTGATGTGGGGAATCAGGGCGCTCGGGTTCTCAACCTTGTAGCCCATGATCCTGAGCAGTGAGAGGAGTTCATCACAGCACCCGTGGAGGTCGCCGATTACGTCAAAGGAGCCGGCTCTGTCGCGCCACAGGGTCGGCGAGGGATGAGAGGGCATTCCAAAGGCGTCTGCCTCTTCCGCGGAATGTAGCACGACGACGTGGTCGAATCCCTCATGACTCAACACACCCTCGCTGATGGGCGCCTGGGCGCACTGGCGGTCTACGACGAAGTCACCTACGACGCGGTCCAGCCGCTGCCGGTTACGCTCCTTGCACACCTGTGGTGGAAGCTCGAACAGGATAGCCATACAGGGACGGTGATAGCGGGCTGCGAGCTCCAGCAGTGGCCGGCGTGCCTTTGTTTGCACGTTTGTGGCATCGACGACTGTGACGCGGCCGGCGCGCAGACGTTGTTCGACGATACAGTGCAGGACCGCAAATGCAGCCATAGTCGCGGCCTGGTCTGCTTCATCGTCTGCGACCATGGCGCGGCAGGCGTCGGACGACACGACCTGGGTCGGCTTGAAGTATTTCTGTGCAAAGGTCGACTTGCCTGAGCCGGACGGGCCGATAAGAATGACGAGTGCCCTCTGCGCAATGGTGGGTCCTGTGAGTTGCCTGGTCATGGAAGAAGGTATCCTCTTGCTGTCAGAAGGTCGAGATAGTGCCGTGCTGCGTGAACGGCGGCGGCCGGCGCGTCGAACTCCGCAGTGGCCAGTTTCAGGGCGTCTTCGCGTTCTACGTCCAGCTGGATGAAGTTGACGACTTCTGCCTTCAGGTTGGACCAGCAGGGGAAGTCGCGCATCAGACGGTCATTCCATTGGAGGTCCTCCGGGGTCATCCATGCCTCCTCGATAGGGCCGAGGACCGGGACCCTGGGCTGGAAAGGTGGCATGGGAGCGGTCGTGCCGGCCGCAGCCAGTTCAGCGCGGACGACCGGGGTATCGGTGATCTCCTGTAACGCGAGGAGGGCGGCCCGCGTACGCCGAGCCACCCAGTCCCGTATCAATGGGTCGTTGTACCGTACGCTGTCTGCTAGTCCCTGTTCACGTACGCGGGCTGCGACGACGGCGGCACGCACGTCCGGGATTCCGGAGATAAGGTCCGCGAGAGTATCCAGAACGCCACGGCCCACCCACTCGAAGGACTGGACGCTGGACTTGTCCGGCGTGTCGTCGCTGGAGTGATAGAAGCGGTCGGGCCACTGGGTCAGCGACAGAGCAGGGATGTGAACACTTGCGTCGTTGAGGATGGCGTGGTCGGAACCCCATGTGAAGCCGGTGAGTATCAGGCGGAAGTCGTGAGTGGTCAGGTTGACAGTCATGAGGTCCGAAATGAACGACGGCAGTGACCATGGGGTCGCAGTGATTTCCAGGGTGGAGCCGGTTTTCGCCTGATCTTCGCCGACCATGTCGATGTTGATGGCGCATGCCAGATCGGGCTTTTGGTCGGCAAGCCACGCGATTGTGCCATAGAACTCGGGCATCCACAGGGCGATGACCTCGCGCTCCAGGGGCACAACATGCAGGACCCGCACAAGTTCGGCCAGCAGGGCGGCCCCGCTGGCGTTGTCGTTCGCTCCCGGCCGGGGGTGACACAGGTGCGCAAGCAGGAGGATGGGCTTCTGCGCTCCCGGCGTACCCACGTGAGCTTCCAGAACCTGCAGGTCGCCCGTGCCGGCGTCAGCGTCGAAGAAGGCGTCGACTTCGATGACCTCCTTGCCTACCATGTCCTGCAGGTGCTTGAACGTACGGTGGCTGACGTTGAAGCCGAAGCCCTCGCCCTGTGCCTCCGAGCCGAAGGACGTATAGTTCACGGTATCGGGTATCTCCTCGGGTGTTCGGCCGATGCGGGCGTCCTGCGCAGGCATGAAGTCGGTGATGACACAGCGCCCACCGCGCTTGGCGACTGCTTCGCGGTAGACAACGGGAGGTTTCCCCGTCGCAAGGACAGCACAGCCCTCGACCGGCTGAGTATACTCGGTGTCCTCTGTCCCTGACCCGACGTCGACGATGCGGAGACGTTCGATGCCGTGACTTGCCCCGGACAGGAAAATGCCGCCGATGGGGGCCATCCTCAGGTCGGGGACCAGCCACTCGCCGGTGGAAAGGCGCAGGAAGCCGCCCTTGAGGTTCCAGGAGCGTGGCACGACATACCCCTGGCACGTGGTGCCGCATGAATAGTGGCGCACCGTGCTTGCTCCCACGAATTCCTGTAGCCTGGCAATGGCGTCGACAAATCCCTGCCCGCCCTTCGAACGATGCAGGAGGGCAAGGTCGCGTTCCAACTCCAGCGCGTTCTGCGGGCAGAACTCCCGGAGCAGGTCTTCGCGGAGTGTCATCCTTCTCCAGCAGCTGGATTATGCAGCTCAGACTCGAGCAGGTCCATGTAGACCATGTCGTAGCGCACACGGTCACGGACGACGGACTCGCGGAAACAGCCGAACTCCCGGAAACCAATCTTGCGGTAGGCCTTGTCGCCACGCGCATTTATGGACAGATGCCGCAGGAGGATGCTGTGCAGGTTCAGCTTGTCGAACCCGTACCGGCACAGCAGATACAGCGCTTCCCCCCCGTATCCCTTGCTGTGATACTCCTTCTCGCCCACCAGGATGCCTACCTCGGCGGTACCTTCCTTGTGGTTGATGTCGAACAGGCTGCAGTCGCCGATGAGCTTCTGATCGCCAGCCAAGCGGATGTCCATGTGGACCATGTGGTGGCTGGCGGCCTTTGCGACGACATCGTCATACCAGGCATACTCCTGCTCCAGTGTCAGCACCTTGCCGTAGTCGAGGAGAAAGACGTTCAGTTCAGGGTCCGTAATCCAGCGCAAGTACGCTGGGACGTCTTCGCGGCAGGCAGGCGTCAGGACGACTTTGGTTCCACTCATGATGACAGGCAGGTTTTCCATCGTACGACCTCCTCAGAATCGATGAGACCAGCATACCCAAAAGGGCGCTGTGGTGCAAGCGTTCACGGGGCCGCTCTGCATGTCGTGGAATGCCGTCGTTCCGCGCATGCGGGAACCCACAGGCAAGAGCAGTTTGTGCTCATGTACCACGGGTTTTTGACATCAGGCCTCCAAGGCCTATACTGTTCGCGGTCAAGAACAAACCGGCTTCAGTTCCGTCGCGGACTGTTGCTGTGGCTGCGCGCCGTCGTGTGTGTGGCTTCAGGTTCTGCGCCATCGTGCGCTGTGCCTCCGGTGAGATGGGGCGTGTTGTCGCCCTTATGTGTCACCTGCCTTGGAGGATTGCGCTATGCACACCAGAGTTTATCGTTCCATCTGCCTTGTCTTGACCATCATCGCCATGCTTGTCGCCGGCTTTCCGTCCGCGACTGCGCGAGCCGCCTACCGACCGGTGTCATCCGTCGTTCTGACCGTGGGCAGCCCCACGATGAGTGTGAACGGTTTCCGCTTCCCAATAGACCCTGCGGACCCGAAGGTGGTCCCTGTTGTCGAAGCAGTCTGGGACAGAGCTCTCGTGCCGATTCGCAGCGTCGTGGAGCTGACCGGAGGCGACGTGACGTGGATCCCCGCCACCAGGAAGGTGTATCTGGCGCTGGAGTCACACGTGGTGGAACTGACGGTCGGGAACGCCAACGCGCGTGTCGACGGGCGCGCCATGTGGATCGACACAGACCACCGGGTCGTGCCGACCATTGTTCTCGGACATGTCATGGTCCCCGTTCGGTTTGCCGCACAGTCGCTCGGGGGTCTCGCAGTATGGAATGTCCAGAACAGGACGATTACACTCACCCTGCCCAAACAGATGGAGCAGGTCACCGACATGATGGGGCACACCGTGACTGTGCCGCGTCGCGTCGTACGCATTGCGACCCTTTCTGCAACCGCCACACAGCTTGTCTTTGCCGTCGGAGCACAGGACCAGCTCGTTGTCGCAAGCTTCGGTTCCGCTGTCAAAGGAAAGGCAATGGGGGCGATCTATCCGCGGATGAACCAGGTCCCCGAAGCCGGCAACCAGAATGCGGCGAACATCGAGACCCTGCTTGCGGCCCGTCCGGACATCGTCCTGACGGAAGAGGGTCCCGCGCTGGATCAGATGAAGGCGATCGGACTGCCGGCGTATGCGTTCTCGGCCGAGCAGCCGGGGCAACTCACCGATGCCATCCGGCGGATGGGAGCGTTGACCGGACACACGGCAGAAGCAGCTGCCTCGCTGGACCTGCTGACCACGAAGATGAAAGAAATCGCGGACGAGGTCGGCGACGTAGAACCTGCAAGACGCCTGAGAGTTTACGTCGCGGGGACGGGCATCTTCAAGACCTTTGCCGGCGACTTCTTCCAGACGTTCATGGTGAGGAACGCGGGGGGCGTGAGCGTTTCCGAGCAGCTGACCGGCGGCAAGATTGACGTTTCTCCCGAGCAGGTGCTCGTCTGGAACCCGGACGTCATCATCCTGACGTCCTATACCATGGACACCGTGAGTGATGTCCTCGCCAATCCCAAGCTGCAGAATGTGGCGGCCGTGCGGGACCACAGAGTCTACGTGATGCCGAGGTACGTCGTCTCATGGGACATGCCGGTCCCAGAGTCATTCCTGGGCACGATGTGGCTGGCGCACAAGCTCTACCCCGATCAGGTCAGGTTCGACATGTCCGCCGAGATCGCGGAGTTCTACCGGCAGTTCTATGGGTTCACGGTCCCCGCGGCCGACCTCGCAGGGCTTTCCCAGTAACGCATGGAACAATCCTGCCCGTCCGTCGTCGACATCCAGGACCTGGGCTTCGCCTACGGAGAGGCCATAGTTCTCCACGACCTCACTATGGCGGTGGCTCCCCGGGAGGTCTTCGCCATCGTGGGACCGAACGCGGCCGGCAAGACGACACTCCTTCGCTGTGTCGAGCGGATCTTGAGCCCCCGAACCGGGACGATCCGCATTGACGGGCGCGACCTGAAGTCACTGTCTGCACGTGACGTGAGTAGGCGTGTGGCTTCCGTTCCACAGTCTCATACCCCTGCGTTCCCGTATACCGTCCAGGACATTGTGCTCATGGGACGCAATCCGCATCTGAGCGCTGCCTCTCAGCCCGGTCCACATGACCTGGCGGTGGCACAGGAAACCATGGACGAACTCGGCATACGTGCGATCGCCGCCCGTCCCTACACCCAGATCTCCGGTGGACAGCTTCAAATGGTCCTGCTTGCCCGTGCGCTGGCGCAGGAGGCACAGGTCCTGTTGCTCGACGAGCCGACGGCGCACCTGGACTTCCGGAACCGGCACCTGGTCCTGGGCAGGATACGCAATCTTGCCGTCCGCCGTGGCCTCACGGTCATCATGACTGTCCATGACCCGAACGACGCCATGCAGTATGCCGACCGAGTGGCTCTTGTGAGCGACGGAGCGCTGGTGGCTCTCGGAGCACCCAAAGACGTCTTGACTGCAGACAACTTGGGACGACTGTATGGCATGCCCATCGAGGTTCTGACTGACGGCACCCGGCACGTGATTGTCGCGGGGAGCGGTTCATGAAGCGTAGGCGGTTCCTGCCGACCCTGCTCCTCATGTGGGCAGGTGTGCTGGTGGTGCTCCTTGCGTCGCTTTGCCTGGGCCGCTATCCCATCGCCCCAGGAACGGTCCTGCGGGTGCTGGTCTCACGGGTTGCACCAATTGTCCGTACATGGGACCCGACGGTCGAGACGGTGGTCTGGCAGGTTCGCCTCCCCCGTGCGCTGGCGGCTGCGCTGGTCGGCGCGGCGCTTGCTTCTGGCGGAGCGGTCTTCCAGGGGCTGTTTCATAACCCGCTGGTCTCGCCATACGTTCTGGGTGTCTCCTCGGGTGCAGGGTTCGGGGCAGCGGTCGCCATCCTGCTGGGCGCAAGCGCTGCGGTCACACAAGCCTCAGCCTTTGCGACAGGAGCTGTGGCCGTGTCGTTGACATGGTTGATCGCACGGTCCGGGCGTGACCGATCGCACGTGACGCTGGTGCTCGCGGGCTTCGTCGTCGGCAGTCTGTTCTCGTCGCTGGTGGCGGGCGCGCAATATGTGGCTGACCCGTCGACGAAGCTGCCCCAGATCGTCTTCTGGCTGATGGGTTCGCTCGCGTCTGTGCAGTGGTCAGACCTCCTCAGGGCGGTTGTCGTGATCGTGCCCTGTCTGGTGGTCATCACGGTGCTGCGTTGGAAGCTCAATATCCTTTCCATGGGCGACGACGAGGCGCGGTCATTGGGCGAAAACCCTGGGGTGATGAGGGTCGTCCTTATCGGGTTGACGACCATGACCACCGCTGTCAGCGTGGCGCTCTCCGGTGTCATCGGGTGGGTGGGGCTGGTCGTGCCGCACTTGGCACGCGGCATCGTCGGGCCGGATTCCCGCAGGCTCATACCGGCTTCCATCGCCCTGGGGGCAATCTACATGATGATCATCGACGATGTGGCGCGCAGCCTGACGATGGCGGAGATCCCGCTGGGCATCCTGACCGGGATCGTTGGTGCACCCGTCTTCGCGCTGCTGTTGCGCCGGAGCCGATCGGACTGGGACTAGGGCACCTGCTGCAGCTGTTTCACGATCAGGGACAACGTTTTCCTGCGCTCGACTTCATCCCCGTCGACGAAGCGGACGGAGACCACCGTCACCGTGCGCCATTCCTGCATCTCCTGCCACGTGGCGGTCACCTTCTCCTGTCGAACCGGGACTGTCCGCGTTGCCCGATGCTCATTCGCCAGGCACTCCTCCAGTGACGGAAGCAGCACCAGGACGTCCAGTCCGGGTGTGGGAGGGTTGTCGACGAGAGGGCCGAGTTGGTCCGGCAGGACTGTACTGTCAACGATGACGCAGCCGCCCTCCAGGGCGAGGTCGCGTGCCAGGGCCAGCCGATGGCGCAGGATCACGGCGTACAGCTCAACCTCGTTGCCCATCCATCTGTTGCGGTCCTGCGCCAGCACCTCATGGAACAGATCGTCCACGTGCAGGAGGACTGAGCCCACCAGTGCCCGATGGACTTCAGCCGCGAACGTCGACTTGCCGGCCGCACGTGGACCAGTGATAAGGATGACATGTGAGCTCATGCAATCAGTCTACAAGACGGAGGTTGCCGCGCAACGGCTGCTCTCATGAATTGTGAATCCCTTGGGGTCAGGCACTATGGGATTCACAATTGGCGTCATGGAGCATGCACTCCATTACTGTATGGGCCCCTGCCTCCACGGGGACGGCAAACCACAGCTCCTCGTCCGTCATTCCCGCGCAGGCGGGAGCCGCGTACAAGATGACGTCGCCACGGCGAAGTCAGAACGTGCGCCCAATTCCTTGTGACTACCATCAGTCTTCGGCATGGTTGCTCTCCTCCCCTTCTCCATCAGTCGTACTCTCGGATTTCTCATGTGACGTTGTTGCACGTTTGTTCGGGACTATCGTTGCCGGCGCCGTGTCGAATAAGGTCGGCTCGGCGATGTTCCCTGCCGACTTCCTCGGTTTGGACCGACGCTTCGCCGGAACCGGTTTGGCCTTGGTTGTGGCCGGTGGTTCCGGAATGGATTCATGCATGGGAGCGGGCGCCTGTTCTTCGTTGTGAATGATTGTGCTCGAGTCTCGTTCCGGTGTCAGAATGCGAACCAGTTCTGCGGGGTTGTCCGGGTTCGGCCAGGGCAGTGCACCCATGTTCTGCAGTTCCTGGAGTCCCTTGCCGATTTCGCCACGTGAGCGGACAAACACTGGCACCAACCTCAGTTTGGTTAGTTGTTCCGTTGCACCGGCCCACGTTCCACCGTTCTGATAGTCGGAGTTGATGACCAGTGCTGCGTCGGCCAGAGCGTAGATCAGCTTGTTGCGTTGCACGGCGTTGCCCACGTTGGACCCGGCCATTGGGTCGTAGGGTGATAGCAGGACCAGTTTGCCCTCCATCAGTGGGGAACGATACTGTCGGTTGAGGGCTGCCCGTTCCAGACTGTCGGCAAGCATGCCAACAGCCGTTCCACCGGCTTCCAGTGCACTGCGGATTGACGCCTGGTCGATTCCGCGTGCTCCGCCCGACACGATCGTCTGCTGTGCATGAGCTGCCAGTTGTCCGATGTGTTCTGTGTACGTTAGTAGTGCCGGGGTCGCATTGCGGCTACCGACCACGGCTAACCCCCCTGTTTCCAGGATTGTGGCGTCTCCACAGCCATACAGCACCGCGGGTGCGTTGTCCTTCAATCGTTCCTTGAGTCGCTGCGGATATGCTGCATCTGCGATCGTGACAACCCAGATGGCGCGGGCCTGCCAGCGTTCGACCGCCTGACTCAGCAGAAAGCCCCGGCCGAGCAGCCGTCTCAGGCGGTCATCGTCTACGACTCCCTGGCATTGTCTGAGCAGACCATCCGCATCAGCAGTGAGTAGATCGCCAGGTTGTCGCTGCACCTCGTGCAGGAAGATCGCAAGGCGCCCATACTCACCCGGCGTCAACAGGTCAGTCGATGGCTGCATGCTCCCAGTCATCAAAGGTGCCCTGAGCAGCAGGATCACCTGACTGTCTTGCGACAGTACTGTACTCATCCGCCGGGTCCCATGGTTGCGAGCGCCATCGGGTAGACCTCGCCACTGCCATGGGAACGCAGCAGCCACGCTGCGACGGTCATGGTCCAGCGCGAATCGACCGTGTCATCCACCAGCAGCACGGGCCCTTCGGGCAGCGTCGCCGTGAGTTCAAACGATCCATCGAGGTTGTGGGCTTGTTGCATGCTGTTCTGCATTGTTTGCTGTGGAGGTCGATCGATGGTCCTGCGTATCACCGCTTGAAACGGCAGTCCCAGCCTCTGCGCCAAGCGTTCGGCGAACTCCGGGACCAGTGCAGGATCGCGCAGGGACGGTATGCAGGTAACCCAGGTGGGCGCAGGTTGCGGGTTCCATTCCTGGATCAGCGACGTGCACGCCACGACCAGATCTTCCGCAACATGGTGGTCCTGGCATTTGCCCTGACGCACCAAGTCGCCCCAGCCTGCGTCACCCCATGTGCAGAGTGTTTTCCCCTGTTCTGCCTGGAGTTCGCGGGAAATGTTTCCCTTGAGGCCGTACAGGGGCATGGTATCCAGTGGCCATTGTCTGCGGGGGTCGATGGAGAGACTGGTCCGGCGAAGAAACGCAATGGCTTCCCATACCAGCTGCTGGTCGACGGTTGCAGGCAGGTCTGGCAGGTCGGGAGAACGACAGTCGCCAGGCTCCCCGTCGAGGGCGCGGATGAGGTAGGCCATGTGTCCTGCGGGCAGGTCCACGTATTCCTGCATCTGTCCCTGCTCAACGTACCGCAGGTCAGTCAGGCGCTGCGCCCGCTGCCAGAAGGCCTCGCTCAGGTTGGTCGCAGTCAGCTGCCACCTGGTTCCCTGCTTCACGATGGGTGCGGGTGACTCCAGAGCCAGCAGTTCGATGGTTTTCTCGATGCGACCTTTGGCGATGTTGACAGTGGCCATGAGGCCGGGTAGCGAGAGTCCCAGAGGACTGTGTTCCAGTGCCGTCAGGACCTGCTGTACTTCGTCGCGTGTCGGAAACGCGGTTTTGATAAAGTACTCGTTGATATCGTTCTCCTCGGTGCCACTCAACAGAATGCCATAGGCTGCATCCAGTGCCCGTCCGGCGCGACCTACCTGCTGGTAGTAGGCCACGACCGACCCCGGGGTCTGGTAGTGAACGACAAAGCCCAGATCTGGCTTGTCAAAGCCCATGCCCAATGCCGTGGTTGCCACCAGCGTCTTCACCCGGTTGTCCAGCAGTGCCTGCTCGAGTTCAGGCCGGTCTCTGCCACTGTCACCAGTGTACGCCACTGCATGCACGCCGCACAACGTGAGCCATTCGGCCACCTGGACGGCGTCCCGTACCGTCAGCGTGTAGACGATACCACTGCCGGGCATGGCCGGTATCTGCTTTGCCAACCATGCCAGCCGTTCAGCCTGGCTGGCCAGACGCAAAGTCTGAAGCTTGAGCGATGGCCTGTTCAGTTCCCCCCGGGACACGTTGAGGTTGGGCCCCAGCACATTCTGCAGGTCCTGGATCACGCGGTTATTGGCCGTTGCCGTTGTTGCAAGCAGGCGCATGTTGGTGGGCAGAGCCTCGATAGTGTGCTGCAGCAGACGGTAGTGTGGCCTGAAGTCATGACCCCAGTCCGAGATGCAGTGAGCCTCGTCTACGACCAGCAGTGAGATTTTTGCGGCGATATGGGCAAGGACTTCACTGCGAAAGCGCTCGTTGGCCAACCGCTCCGGCGAGATGAGCAGAATATCGATATCGTCGTGCTGCACGGCAGCTTCGATACCGCTCCATGAATCCGGGTTGTCCGAGTTGATCGTCTTGGCACGCACGCCCATGCGCTCGGCGGCGGCTATCTGGTTGCGCATCAGGGCGAGCAGCGGCGAAACGAGCAGGACAGGTCCTTGACCCGCCTCGCGCAGCAGCCTGGTGGCGATGAAATAGACAAAGCTCTTGCCCCAGCCGGTCTTCTGCACCACGAGATACCGACCAGGTTGTTCGACGATGGAGCGGACGGTCTCTTCTTGTCCCTCGCGGAAATGGGCGTCCGGAATACCCGTTCCGCTTCTCAGCAGTTCCAGCGAACGTTCATGCGAATACGTGATCATGTATTCTCCTCGGCGCTCGAGTCGGGGTCCCCATCGGCCACATTGTCACCCCTTTTTCTCTCCACGACCCCTTTCGGAGCCTATTGCATACTGTAGCAGGATTCGGTCAGCGAGACAACGGGCGAGCGCGGCCTTGCGCCGAGTGGGTGTCGATCCCTATGCCATAGTTTGAGCCATCCTTGGAGCCACCAGCCTACCACAACGATAATCCATCTCTTTCGTACTTGAGCAAGCCACTGAATCCGGCGATACTGTTGCCATGAGAGGTGGCTAGAGATGACCCTCAGGAGAATCCTCAAAGGCGCGCTGACCCAATTGCCCATCGAGCTGTATGAGCTGATGGTCCGGGGTCCGTCACGCCGTCCTTTGCCGCCCGTCGACTTCACCAGCAGGGACCACTTTCCTCATCGCGGTGCGCGCCTCGAGTGGTGGTACTTCACCAGCGTTCTGATGACACCGAAGAGGAAAGCCCCTGTTGGACTTGAAGTAACCTTTTTCAGAGTGAAGACGCTGGTTGACAGTGTGATTTTTCACGTGGCCGTCACCGATGTCGATGGACAGAAGTTTACCTACACCGGCATGGTCTTGCCCGTGCACATCCCGTTCACCTCCGATACTCAAACGGTGATTGCACTCTTCGGCAACCGGGTGGGGTTCAGCGAGAGTAACAATAGTTTTGTCATCGATGCACGCCTGAGGGGTCTGCGGGTGCACTACTCTTGTGCCATCCGGGACATCATGGCACAGGGAGCGGGCGGCATCCAGGAGATGCAGAACAGTCCGGGCGATGCCTCTTAC
>Ga0209840_1000263_pt1 | contig 11574 bp, 12 predicted proteins | sample PersoiDNA2013190_FD_185802 | JGI IMG/M metagenome (GOLD analysis project Ga0209840, IMG submission 185802) | Permafrost soil microbial communities from the Arctic, to analyse light accelerated degradation of dissolved organic matter (DOM) -... | ecosystem: Environmental > Terrestrial > Soil >... | reverse complement strand
CGAGACGGCGGGCATCGGGGCCGGCGCCGCAGGCGCTCCGGCCGGGCCGGCTACGCCCGCCGGCCTCCTGCAGCTCACCACCGGCGGCCTCACCCTCGAACAGCTGAACCTCATGCTCACCACCCTCCCCATCGACTTCCAGTTCGTCGACGAGCACGACCAGGTGCGCTACTACAGCGAGGGCGAGCGCATCTTCCCGCGCAGCCCCGGCGTGATCGGGCGCAAGGTGCAGAACTGCCACCCGCCGTCGAGCGTGCACAAGGTGCAGCAGATCATCGACGCCTTCCGCGCCGGCGACAAGAGCACCGCCGAGTTCTGGATCGAGCTCGGCGGCAAGTTCCTGCAGATCCGCTACTTCGCGGTGCGCGACGCGGCCGGCGCCTATCGCGGCGTCGTCGAGACCGTGCAGGACGTCACCGGCATCCGCGCCCTCGAAGGGCAGCGCCGGCTGCTCGACTGGTGACCCGCGGACTCGGGCGGCGGCCCTCACGGCCGGCTCGCCCATGGGTGCGATACCATTGACGGCGCTCAGGCGGCATCACACGAGAGGTGGTCCGGCGATGTATTGGCAGCGCGGCACGCTCACGCCCGAACAGACCAGGCTGGTCCTGCGCGACCTGCCCATCGACGTCAGCTTCGCCGACGAGAACGACGTGCTAGTGTACTGGAGCGGCGCCACCTACAAGACCTGCGACGCGCGCTACATCGGTCGCGACGTGCGCGACTGCCACCCCGAGCACACCCTTGAGTGCCTCGAGGAGATCCTGCGCGAGTTCAAAGCCGGCGCCAGGGATGTGGCCGAAGGCTGGGAGCAGGACGGCAAGCGCTTCAAGTACACGCGCTACACGGCGGTCCGCGACGACGCCGGCGCCTACAAAGGCATCCTCGAGGTGAACCACGACGTCACCGCTATGCGCGCCCTCGAGGGTGCGCAGCGTCTCCCGGGCTGGTAAGTAGGAGCGAACGTGGAGATGCTCGCACTCCTCGCCATCAGCGGCGCGAGCAAGGCGCTGTTGCTGATCGTCGCCGGCGTCGCCGGCGTCTTCACGGGGCTCTCGCTCCGCTCCTGGCGGGAGCGACGCAAGAAGTGACGCCTACCGCCGGCGCACGAACAGTCCGTCGCGGCCGGCGAAGTCCAGGACCATCAGCCTGACGCTGCGAGCGCGGCCGTCGCGCACGCTGAAGACGGCCGCCGTGGCGGTCTGGGGCTGGCGCCAGGTGTCGCCGTCCCACGGCACGTAGCGCAGCGTCGCCCCGCGACCGAGCCGGACGCTGAGCCCCGAGCCCGGACCGCGTCGCACCGTCACGCGCCCGTAGTAGGCGTTCGCGAAGGCGCCCTCGTAGACGGCCCTGTCGCGCGGCGACGCGGCATCAGGCGGCGGTTGCGGCGGCAGATGCTCGTACGGGTCGAGGATCGATCCCTTCAGCTTGTCCTGCAGCAGCTGCAGCTCCTCCGTCAGCCAGTCCTCTTGCTGCGCACCTTCCATGTAGAGGTCGTACAGCGTCTTTGTCAGGGCGGCCGCCAGTGCATGACCCTCCGGGAACGCGTTGGTGAGCACGACGATACCCACGCCGTCGGCCGGTGCCATGCTGATCATGGGGCTCACACCGGCGCTGAAATCGCCGCCGTGCTGCACCACGCGGCGCCCGAGGTAGCCGTACGTCTCCCACCCCAGTGCGTAGGCGATGGGGCCGGCCTCGTCGTCGTCGATCACCGTGGTCGCCGCGTGGGTCGCGGCCAGGGCCTTGTCTCCCGCCACGCGCACGCCGGCGAGCGCCCCCCCGTTCAGCTGCATGCGCAGGTACGGCACCATGTCGGCGATGGTCGAGCTCACGCCCCCCGCGGGGGCGAAGTTGTCGTCGTCCGCCGGCGTCCCGGCCCGCATCGTGCCGTCTACCATCGTGTGCGACCCCGAGCGGTTGGGCGCGTCGAGGTAGTCGCGGTAGCTGAGGACGGTCGCGTCCATGCCAAGCGGCGCCAGCACCCGCGAGCGTACGAGTCTCTCCCACGACTCACCCGTGGCCCTCGAGGCGCCCTCGGCGGCGGCGGTCGGCAGGGCGTTCTGGTAGGCGTAGGCCGCACGGAAGCCGGCGACCGGCTCCAGGTACCGGAGCCGGCGCAGGATCTCCATGCGGCCGTAGCCGAACTGCTCGAGCTCGTCGCCGGCGTACTCGGGCAGCCCGCTGCGGTGAGCCGTGAGATCGCGGAAGGTGACGTGCCGGCTCACCCACGGATCCCACAGCGCGAAGCCGGGCCAGTACTTCTCCACGGGGTCATCCCAGCCGATCTCGCGCTCGCCGACGAGCGCGGCCAGCATCGTCGTGGTGAAGCTCTTCGAGATGGAGGCGAGCTGGAACACGGTGTCCTTGTCGACCTTCTCCGGCTTGCCCACCTCGCGGATGCCGAAGCAGCGCACGTAGACGGCGCCGTCGCCGGCGACCACCGCGACGGCGGCGCCGGGCGCCTGGCTGCGCGTGAAGATGTCCTCGGCCTGCGCATCGAACTCCGGGAGGATCGCCTTGACCGCGACGGTCGCGGCCGCCCGCCTCGCGGCGGCCTCCGCCGACGGCGTCGGCGAGAGCAGCGGAGCGACCGAGGGCGATGGAGTCGCGGCGCCGGTCGAGGTGGGCGACGCCGAGGCCGCGGCCGAAGGCCGCGCGGTCGGCGTCGCCGCGGGCGTCGCCTTCTCGGTGACCTTGACGCCACACGCGGCCGGCAGCGCGGCGAGGCCGACCGCCGCCGCGATCAGCAACGCCAGGGTGCGCATCTTCATCAGCGTGCCTCCTCGTCAGGTGGGGCGGCAGGGCTTCTCGTACCCGCGTTCGCGGCCTCGCCTCTCCTGTTCGCCGCGGGCCCGCGCATACCCCCCGCCGCGACACCGCTCCTGGTGTAGACTGCCCGAAGGTCCGAACACGGGGGGCGCGATGGGTACCTGCAGGACTGGGCACGCAGACAGAGACGTGACCGACGCCGTCGGGGTCGTCCTCGACGACCTCCTCGCGGCGCGCACCCCGAAACGGATCGCCGAGTCCTCCCTCCCCGAGGAGGCGCTGCCGCTGGTGCACGCCGTCAACCGGCTCGTGGGCTTCATGGAGGAGCTCGCCGTGTTAGTGCTGCCCCTGGCGCACGGCGACATCTCGGCGCCCATGCCGTCCCCCGACAACGCCATGGCGGCGCCGTTCGTCGAGCTGCAAGGACACCTCAGCAGGCTCACGTGGCAGGCCGGCGAGATCGCCCGTGGCGACTACAGCCAGCGCGTTGACTTCATGGGCGATTTCTCGCACGCTTTCAACTCGATGGTGCAGCAGCTCGCCGAACGCGAGCAGCGCCTCAAGGCCGAGATCGAGCGCCGGCACGACGCGGAGGAGACCCTGCAGCGCGAACGCGACCTGCTGATCGCCGGACCGGTGGTCACCTTCCGCTGGGACATCGGCGACGAGGGCACGGTGCAGTACGTCTCCCCCAACATCTCCCTCTACGGCTACAGCGCCGAGGAGCTCCTGAGCGGACGCCGGACCTACGACAGCATGATCCACCCGGACGACCTGGCCTGGGTAGTCGAGGAGGGCAACGAGAAGGCCCGCAGCGGCCTCGAGACCTGGGCCCAGGAGTACCGGCTCGTCGACGCGGCCGGCGAGACGCGCTGGATCCGCGACTACACCCACGCCGTGCGCGGCGCGGAGGGCGCGGTGACGGCCTACGAGGGCTACATCATCGACATCACCGCGCAGAAGCGCGCCGAGATCGAACTGCGGCGCCGGGAGGAGCAGCTGCGCATGCTCTCGCTCACCGACGAGCTCACGGGTCTCTACAACCGGCGCGGACTCTTCGCGCTCGGCGAGCACATGATGCGCAGCGCGCACCGGCACAAGTCGGGCATGGGCGTCGTCTTTCTCGACCTCGACGGGCTCGCGGCCATCAACGAGCGCTTCGGCCACAGCCAGGGCGACCAGGCGCTGCGCGACCTGGCCGACGTGCTCACGGCCTGCATCCGCGAGTCTGACGTGCCGGCCCGCGCGGGCGGCGACGAGTTCGTCGTGCTCGTCGAGGACGACGCGGCGGCGGCGGAAGCCCTGGCCGAGCGCATCCGCCGGCGCATCGCCGCCGGCCACGCGAAGAGCCAACGCCCTTACAAGCTGGAGGCGAGCCTGGGCCTCGTGTTCTGGCCCGCCGGCGAGGCGGCCACACTGCAGAGGCTCATCGAACGCGCCGGCCGGCGCGGCGACGAAGCAAAAGGCGCGCCGCAGGGCGACTGACGGCGGCGCGCGGCACGGGAGGGATCATGGCACGCAGCACCAAGAAGACCGAGCCGCCCGAGACCGTGGAGCGGCAGTGGTCGCCGCGCGTGAGCGCGGCGCTGCTCGAGCGCCTCGCGGCGCGCGCCGCCGTGTCGGCGGCCAAGAAGACCATCTTCGTCGAGGCGCCGTTCACCGGCGAGATGCTGGGGCACGTACCGCACGGCGCGCCCGCCGACGTGGTGGCCGCGTGCGCGGAAGCGCGCGAAGCGCAGCAGGAGTGGGCGCGGCGCTCGTTCGCTGAGCGCGCCGCGGTCATGCTGCGCTTCCACGACCTCGTCATCGACAACGCCGCCGAGATCCTCGACATCATCCAGCTCGAGTCCGGCAAGGCGCGCCGCCACGCCTTCGAAGAAGTGCTGGATGTCGCCATCCAGGCGCGCTACTACGCGCACACGGCGGCGGCCTTCCTGAAGGCGCGCCGCCGCCAGGGCGCGCTGCCCGTGCTCACCAAGGCGTGGGAGCACCATCACCCGCGCGGCGTGATCGGCGTCATCGCCCCGTGGAACTACCCGCTCACGCTGGCGGTGGGCGACGCCGTCCCGGCGCTCATGGCCGGCAACGGCGTGGTCGTCAAGCCTGATGCCCTGACGCCGTTCTCCGCGCTGTGGGCCGCGGGGCTGCTCGAAGAAGCGGGGCTGCCCCGCGGACTCCTGCAGGTGGTCACGGGCCGCGGCGCCGAACTCGGCGAGCCGCTCGTGGACGGCGCCGACTACCTCATGTTCACCGGGTCGACGGCGACCGGCCGCAAGGTCGCGGCCATGGCCGCCGAGCGGCTCAAGGACAGCTCGATGGAGCTCGGCGGCAAGAACGCCCTGCTGGTGCTGCCCGATGCGAGCCTGCGGCGGGCCGTGCCGGGCGCGGTGCGCGGCATCACCTCGAACAGCGGCCAGCTCTGCATCAGCATCGAGCGCGTGTACGTGCACGCCGCCGTGTACGACGTGTTCGCGGCGCGGCTCACGGAGTCTCTCCGCGCCGTGAGGCTCGGCCCAAGCCTGACCTTCCTCGAGGACATGGGTTCCCTGATCGGCGCCGACCAGCTCGCGAAGGTCGAGGGCCACGTCGCCGACGCCGTCGGCAAGGGGGCCGAGGCGCTGGCGGGCGGCAAGGCCCGCCCCGACCTCGGCTCGTACTTCTTCGAGCCCACGTTGCTGGCCGGCGTCACGGACGAGATGGACCTGTGCCGCACCGAGACCTTCGGCCCCGTCGCGGCCATCTACCGCTGCGACTCGGTCCAGGAGATGGTCGACCGCGCCAACGACTCGAGCTACGGCCTCAACGCGAGCATCTGGACGCGCGACGCGCGTTTCGGCCGCGAACTGGCCACGCGCGTGCAGACGGGCACGGTGAATATCAACGAGGCCTACTCGGCCACGTGGGCCTCGGCAAGCCCCATGGGCGGGTTCAAGGAGTCGGGCCTCGGGCGGCGCCACGGCCGCCAGGGCCTCATCAAGTTCACCGAGGCGCAGACGGTGGCGGTGGAGCGCCTGCTGGCCATCGACACGCCGCCCTTCCTGAGCCACCAGCAGTACGCGACGCTCATGAGCGCCGCCATGAAGCTGCTCAAGCACGCGCCGATCATCAAGTGACCACGGACGGAGGGATGCTGTGACGACGATCAACAACAAGCACGTGCTCATCACCGGCGGCGCCTCCGGCATCGGCCGGCGCCTCGTCCTGAGATGCGCCGAGATGGGCGCCGCCGTGTCCATCCTGGACCTCGACGAGGCCGGCGCGAAGACGGCCGCCGCCGAGGCGGCGGCCCGCGGCGCCGGCCCGGTGCGCGCCTTCGCCTGCGACGTCGGCGACCGCGAGCAGGTCTCCGCCTGCGCCGCCGACGTCCTCGCCGCTCAGGGCGCGGTGGACATCCTCGTGAACAACGCCGGGGTAGTCAGCGGCAGGCCGCTGCTGGAGCTCTCGGACGAGCACATCGAGCGCACCTTCAGGGTCAACGCCCTGGCGCTGTTCTGGACGACCAGGGCCTTCTTGCCCGCCATGATCGCTCGCGGCAGCGGGCACATCGTCAACGTGGCCTCGGCGGCGGGCCTCATCGGCTCCCCGCGCGAGACCGACTACGCGGCCAGCAAGTTCGCGGCCGTGGGCTTCAACGAAGCGCTGCGCCTGGAGCTGAAGCGCAGCGCCCCCGGGGTCAAGACCACCGTGGTGCGGCCCTTCTACATCGACACAGGCATGTTCGCCGGCGTGAAGACGCGCTTCCCGCTCCTTCTCCCCATCCTCAAGGAAGCCGACGTGACGGAGCGCATCCTGCGCGCCATCCAGCACGACACCGCGCAGGTCGACATGCCCTGGATGGTGCGGACCCTGCCGCTCATGCGTCTGCTCCCCGTGTGGGCCTTCGACGGCCTCGCCGACTTCTTCGGGATCACGGCGGCGATGGACGAGTTCACGGGACGGGAGACGCCGGGGAGCTGAGGGAGACGGAGGCCGGCGGGGCTGCGCCGGCCGGCCCGGCTACAGCCGGAACTCGTGCCGTTGTGCCTAGAACGACTTTTAGCCGTGCCTGAGTCCCTGCTGAGTGCCCTTGCCGAGTGCCCTCCTCTTTGCTATGGTAGGCGCGACGGACAACCGAGGAGGGCACCCGTGGCGACGTGGAAGGCACTCAGCAAACATCCCGGAATCTATCAGGACGCGGCAGATCGTCGGCACTGGCGCATCGTCGTCAACTTGGGCCGTGCCGCGGCCGGGGAGCCGCGTCAGCGCGCCGTCAAGATCCTGCACGGCACCTTGACCGACGCCCGCGCCGCCCACACCGACCTCCAGGGGCAGCGCAACAATCGGGAGATACAGCCGCAGCCGACGGCCGCGCCGAAGACGGTCGACGAGTGGGTGACCCGCTGGCTTGAGACGTACAAGCGGCGCCGGCTCGCACGGTCGACCTACGCGCAGTATCAGCGCAATGCCCGCCTTTACATCCGCCCGCTAATCGGCAGCGTCACCCTGCGCCGCATCACATCCGATGACGTGCAGGACTTCTACAACGCGCTCAGCGACAGCGGCCTCGAGCCGGGCACCGTCCACCAGGTCTCGGGACTGCTACGGCAAGCCCTACGCAAGGCCGTCGCCGTGGGCATCCTCGCACGCGACCCGCTCACCGGCTCCGACGCGCCGACGCGGCCCGGCCGCCGTAGCCTCCGCATCCCGCCTGACGACGAGTTGCGCGCCCTGCTGGACGTGATGCGCGAGGCCGACGCCTCCGCGTATCCGCTCACCCGCATGGCGCTGGCGACAGGGATGCGCGAGGCCGAACTAATCGCGCTGGAGTGGTCATCGGTCGACCTCAAAGCCGGCAGCGTTCACGTCTGCCGCTCCGCTTCCCGTGTTCCGGCGGGTCTCGAGGGCCACAGATACCTCGAGAACGAGTTCAAGACGACGAAGACCGGCGAGGCGCGCGACGTGCCGCTGGACCCCGACACGCTGGCCTGGCTCAAGGAGCACCGCAAGACCGTCGCCGCCGCGAAACTGGCGCTGCGCCCGAGCCGCTGGACCGACAAGGACGGCGACCTCGTGTTTCCCGCCCTCTCAGTCTTCGCCGGCACTGGCGCCGGGCGGGCGTGGCGGGCCGACACGCTGCGCAAGGTTTTCCACCGATACGCCGCGAAGGTCGGGCTCGGCTACCTCAGATTCCACGACCTCCGCCACATATACGGCTCGATGCTCCATCGCCGCGGCGTGCCCCTGCTGACGATCAGCCGCCTCATGGGGCACCGCAGTATCAAGACGACGGCCGACACGTACGGCCACATCGGCGACGAAGAGCGGCGCGAGGCGGCCGACACCCTGGCCGACGTGTGGGGCGCTCCCGCGAGATAGCGCTTCTGCCCAACGCGAGCCGCTGAGGAGGGCCGCAAGGAGGTCATCCTGCTCCAGAACGCCGAGCACCCGCCCGCCCGGAATCTGTCAACCCCAGTTTTGGGACCGAGTGTGTCACGCTTTTGAGCCTAAATCGGGACCGAGTGTGTCATTCCTGAGCCTAGACACCCCGAACCCTCATCTTTTGCATGAGGGTTCGTAGTCCCTGCTAAAGCGGCGTTTTCGGGAACCAACGACCTCCTGCTTGTCGAGCAGGCGGTTTTGGTGCTCTCAGGTGCGCTGAGCGTTTTGCCACGCACGAGATTTTGAGACTGGCGTGGTTTTCCCCCGCAGGCGTCTGCTCCGTCCCCAAAATCGGTCCGTATAATAGGGTCGCAAGCTCAACAAAGGCGATGGCCGCCCAAGAATCTTTGCCGGATACGCGGGCGGCCACCAGCGACACCTAGTAGGAGGCGTCCGCGTGACCGTAGCACTGTCTGACCATTCCCGCAAGACACCCGCCATTCCACCCGACAAGCGGCTTCTGATCGACGAAGAGGAGCTGGCCGAGCTGCTGGGCGTGAGCAAGCCCACCGCTCGCGCCTGGGTAGCTGATGGGCACCTGCACCCGGTGGAGCTCCCGGGCTCGATTCGGCGCAACCTTTACCGGCTCACCGATGTGGAGGCCTGGGTCGCAAGCCGCGGTGTGAGGCCATGACCCCCGCATTCATCACCGTCACACTCGACGACGAAGGCGGCAGCGAGGTGATCGACCTCCTCGATATCTCCCGCCTCGCCGGGGCTCGCGGCGTGGCCAAGGGCAGCCGCATCCGCTTCAAGGACGGCACGACCATCGACGTGAGAGACGACGCCAAGCGCATCACGGACGCACTCCGCGACGTAGGCGTTATGCGCGACTGACCTCCCACCTGGCGACGACGAACCCGGCGACGACGAAAGGACCGACCGCGTGACCCCAAACGGACCCGAGCGCGAAGCACCTCAGCCGCGCATCTGTATTGTCCCCTTCGAGCTGATTCAGCCTGTGGCCCTCGAATGGCTGTGGGATGGCCGCATACCGCGCGGCAAGCTGTGCGTGGTGGCCGGCGACCCCGGCCTCGGCAAGAGCTACCTGACCTTGTACATGGCCGCCGTGCTGTCGCGCGGTGGCGAGTGGCCGGACGGCAGCCGCGCGGCGCGCGAGAACGTGCTGATCGTCTCGGCCGAAGACGACGCCGCCGATACCATCCGGCCGCGTCTCGACCGCCTCGGCGCCGACCCCGCCCGCATCTGGAACATCGAAGGCGTCAAGAACGATGGCCCCGACATCATGCGGCCGTTCTCCCTGAGGATGGACCTGGCGCTGCTGCAGGAGGCCATCACGGACACCGCCGCCGGCATGGTGATCGTCGACCCGCTGAACGCCTTTCTCGGTGGCATCGACTCGCACAAGGCAGCGGAGGTGCGCGGCGTGCTCTCGCCCCTGGCCCACGTCGCCGGCGAGACGCGCGCGAGCCTCGTCTGCGTCCATCACTTGAACAAGGGCACGAGTGCGAACGCCCTGTACCGCGCCAGCGGCTCGCTCGACTTCGTCGCCGCCGCCCGCATCGTGCACGGCGTCGCCCCCGATCCCGACATCGAGGGCCGCCGCGTCTTCGTGCCGGTCAAGCGCAACATCGCCAAGATGCCCGACGGTCTCGGCTTCCGCATCGGCGAGGACGGCGTGACCTTCGACAAGCTCCCGGTGACCCTCGACGCCGCCGCCGCGTTCACGTCGCGGCCGGTCGACCACGAAGAGCGCAGCGAGCGCGACATGGCCAGGGACTTCGTCGTCGAGCAACTCGCCGACGGCCCGGTGCCCGTCACTGCGCTGTTCAAGACCGCCAAGGACTATGGCTTCCACGAGAAGACGGTGCGCCGCGCCGGCAGCGAGCTCAACGTCCAGAAGACTAAGTCGGGGTACCAGGGTGCCTGGCACTGGTCGCTCCCCGACGACCACGACGGTCCAAAGATGCCCAAAGAATCCAAAGATGGCCACGTCTCAGACGTGGGCACCTTTGACACCTTTGAGCCTAACCGGGACAGCGGCGTGGGTACCTTTGACGACCTTGAACAACTCACCGTCGAGGCCTGCCGATGACCTCGACCCCGGTCGCAGCGGCGGCCCGGCGGTGGCCTCTTCGTCGTCGCCGGCCGCCGGGCTCCCGCTGCGACCGCCGCTCCTGTTCCGACCACGGAAGCGTGACGACTGACCAACCGAAGGATGCCAGAGACCATGCCGAAGACCATGCCGAAGACACCGTCTCGCCACAAGTTTGCCCGCTACTGGCAAACCGTGAGCCTCACCGCCTGCGCGGACCTCCCGCGGGAGCCCTGGCAGCTCTTGCGTCCCGACGAGTCTGTCTGTCACCTCGAGATCGCGCTTCACGCATCCGCCGGCGCCAGAGTGGCCCGCCGGGTAGGTGTGAGCCGAGCCGCCGTCACGCAGGCGACCTAGACCTGTCGGCCCTCTCCTGTGTCGGCTGACCCGGGGCGGCGCTGCCCCAACAGGTCGGAGCGCCGCCCCGGGCGTCGCGATGCGCCCTGAGGCCTGTACAGGGCATGAGCGGCCTTGTAGGCTTGCTCTGGCAGAGGAAGAGGGGGGTGAACCATGCGTAGGGGACTAACAACGATTCTGCTAATCATGCTGGGGCTGCTGCTGTGGGGCTGCGGTAGTGCTTCCCAAAGCAACCCAAGTGCCGAGCCCTCCGCGTCGCCTACTGAACTTGTGAAAGTGACGCTTGCTGCACCCGCCGACGGCTCTGAGTTGCTGTACAAGAGCGACCCGTTCACCACGCACGGCGGCCCACTCATGGTGCATCTCGAGATCGTCAAGCGCGGCACCGCCAAGATCTACGGCGACCTCTCGTCGAACGAATGGGAAGGCACGTTCATGGCTTTCCTTGAGGCTCCCGGCGGCTACTGGGACCGCGCGGCTGCTCCGCACGCGGCGTTCGGCGACGTGGCTGCTCTAGAACAAGGCACCGACAAGTTCGCTACGCAGTTCGGCGCGTATGACGATTCACTTCCGGGAGCGGGCATCTACATATTGCGCGTTGAGATGCAGAACTTCGACGGCATCGTCACGGTATTGGAGCTGCCATGAGTGCTCCGACCACCTCGCCGCCCCGTTTCTTGCTAGGCGTTTGCTAGGCTACCATCCGTCAGAGGGCGACAGGAGCCGACACAAGGTCACTATCGGGAGTCGGGAAAGCCCTGCACAGAGCACGATTCCGGTAAGCGTTCAGGTCCCCCTGGCCAGCGGGTGAGCAGGGACCTTCTTGGGTCCGGCGAACACGGGCGCTATGGAACGTGCCGAGGCGGAGGCGATTCTCGACGGCGACCGGGAGACGGCGCTCGCCCTGCTGATGCGAATCGATGAGCTGATCGAGGCGAACCGACGGCTGGAGTCCCGCGTCGCAGAGCTCG
>Ga0209840_1000262_pt1 | contig 11575 bp, 8 predicted proteins | sample PersoiDNA2013190_FD_185802 | JGI IMG/M metagenome (GOLD analysis project Ga0209840, IMG submission 185802) | Permafrost soil microbial communities from the Arctic, to analyse light accelerated degradation of dissolved organic matter (DOM) -... | ecosystem: Environmental > Terrestrial > Soil >... | reverse complement strand
GTGTGGTCGCAGTGGGACGAAGGCGGCGAGACGGTGACCGTCACCTACGGCGACGTCTACCGCGAGAACGAGCGCGAGCTCAGCCGCTACAACTTCGAGGTCGCCGACACCGACATGCTGTACCGCCACTTCCGCGAGCACGAGCACGAGGCCGAGCGCTGTCTCGAGGCGCGTCTGCCCGTGCCGGCCTACGACCACGTGCTCAAGTGCAGCCACGCCTTCAACATGCTCGACGCGCGCGGCGTGATCAGCGTCACCGATCGCACGATGCACATCGGGCGCGTGCGTGACCTCGCGCGCAAGGTCGCCGGGCTGTACCTCGAGGTGGTCGGCGCATGAGCACCCTCCTCATCGAGATCGGCTGCGAAGAGCTGCCGTACAAGGTCTGCGAGTCGGTGGTCCGCCAGCTCGAGGACACCGCCGAGGCGCCGGGGCTCGTGCACAGGCTTCTCGAGGCCGAACGCCTTCTCGAGAGCGCCGCCCCCGACCTCAGAGTGCTGGTCTCCCCGCGGCGCATCGCTGTGCTGGTGGGCGGCGTGCCCGAGCGCCAGATCGCCAAGACCGACGACTACCGCGGCCCCAAGACCGAGATCGCCTACGACGCCGCGGGCGGCCTTACCAAGGCCGGGCTGGGGTTCGCGCGCTCGCGCGGCGCCCAGCCCGGGGACGTCCGCCGCGAGGTGGTCGGCGCCACGGAGTTCGCCGTCGTCCGCGTCGAGGCCGAGCGTCGCGACGCGGCCGCTGTCCTGCCGGGTCTCATCCCGGCTCTGGTCACAGGCCTGCAGATCCCGCGCGGGATGCGCTGGGGCAGCCGTCCCGCCGGCGAGGCCGACTACCTGCGCTTCTCGCGTCCCATCCGCTGGCTGGTCTGCAAGCTCGGGGGCAAGACGGTGGAAGCGACGTTCTACGGCCTGACCTCCGGCGACGTGACGCAGGGTCACCGGGTGCTCGGCGCGCCGATCATCATCGACAAGGCCGAGCACTACGAGAAGCACCTGGCGGAGCAGAAGGTGGTCGTCTCGCAGCAGGAGCGCCGCCGCCTCATCGTCGAGGGTCTCGACGCGCGCGCCGCCGAGCTCGGCGGGGAGTGGTCCGACCCGGGCGACGTGCTGGCCGAGGCGGTGTACCTCGCCGAGTGGCCGAGCGTCGCCCGAGGGGCGCTCGCCGACGGCCACCTGCGGCTGCCCGCTCCCGTGCTCATCACGGCCATGCAGAGCCACCAGCGCTACTTCCCGGTGTGGGACGGAGACGGCCGTCTGCTGCCGGCGTTCCTCTACGTGAGCAACGCCGATCCCCGGGCGGCCGATCTCGTCACGCGCGGCAACGAGCGTGTGCTCGAAGGCCGGCTCGACGACGCCGAGTTCGCCTACGACCGCGACGTCGCCGAGGGCCTCGACACCATGGCCGACCGCCTCGGCGACGTGGTGTTCCACGAGAAGCTCGGCTCCCTGGCCGACAAGGCGTACCGCCTGCAGGGGTTGGTGGCCGGTCTGGCCGCCGGGCCCGGCGCCGAAGGCGCGCACACCGGCGGCAACGGCTCGTCGGCGCCGCTCGCCGAGACGCTGCGCATGGCCGCGCGGCTGGCCAAGGCCGACCTCGTGAGTCAGGTGGTCATCGAGTTCCCCGTGCTGCAGGGCGTCATGGGCAGCATCTACGCGGAATCGGGCGGCCTGGGCGACGCGATCGCCAGGGCCGTGGGCGAGCACTACCGCCCGCTGTCGGCCACAGCGCCGCTCCCGAGCACGCTGGGCGGCGGGCTACTCGCCGTCGCCGACAAGGCCGACAACATCGTCGGCGCGTGGGTCGCCGGCCAGGAGCCGTCTGGCTCGCGCGACCCGTACGGCCTGCGGCGTGCGGCCATGGGCATCGTGCGCATCGCGCTCGAGTACAGCCTGCGCTTCCCCATCGCCGGTCTGCTGGCTTCGGCCGTCGACCAGTTCGAGCTGCAGGGCGCCGAGGGACTTGACGACGAACGTCGCGCCGTCATCGTCGCCGGGACGGCGGCGTTCGTGCGCGAGCGCCTGCAGGCGCTGCTGCTCGACGAGGGGCTGCCGTTCCCCAGCGTCGAGGCGGCGCTGGCCGTGCCCGCCGGCGACGTGCCGGCGCTCGCGGCGCGGGCGCGCACCTTCGCCGCCCTCGTCGGCCGCGCTTTCTTCGAGGACGCCGTGACCGCCTACAATCGCTGCGCCGCGCTTGCCGCCAAGGACGCGGCGGCCGGGTCCCGCTCCGTCGACCCGGCCCTGTTCGCCGACGACTCCGAGCGCGACCTGGCCGCGGCCTACGAGGCTGCGCGCGGGCCGCTGCTCGAGGCGCTCGCTCACCTGGAGATGGAGAGCGCCGTGAAAGAAGCGGCCGGCCTGCGGCCGGCCGTCGACCGCTACTTCGACGCCGTGATGGTCATGGCCGACGACGCCGCCGTGCGCGGCAACCGGCTGGCGCAGTTGGCCGCCGTCACGGCTCTGATCGGCCGCATCGGCGAGTTCAGCCGCCTGCCCCTGGCGCAGGCGTGAAGAAAGTCCCTATCCCGAGGAGTGACTGATGTCGAGCAAGTGGGTCTTCCGGTTCAACGAGGGCGACAAGGGCATGAAGAACCTGCTCGGCGGCAAGGGGGCCAACCTCGCCGAGATGACGAGCATCGGGCTGCCGGTGCCGCCCGGCTTCACGATCACCACCGAGGTCTGCAATCACTTCTCGGCCCACGGCGATTACCCCGAGGGCGTCGACGAGCAGGTGGCCGCCGCGCTCGTCGCGCTCGAACAGGATACGGGCAAGAAGTTCGGCGACGCCGCCGATCCGCTGCTGATCTCGGTGCGCTCCGGCGCCCGCGCCTCCATGCCCGGCATGATGGACACCATCCTCAACCTGGGCCTCAACGACACGACTGTTCAGGGCGTCATCGCGACGACCGGCAACCCGCGCTTCGCCTACGATTGCTACCGCCGCTTCGTCTCCATGTACGGCGACGTGGTGCTCGGCTGCAAGCCCGAGCACGAGGACGAGCGCGACCCCTTCGAGGAGATCCTCGAGGCGGCCAAGGAGGCCAAGGGGATCCAGTACGACACCGACCTCGACGAGGGCGACCTCAAGGACCTGGTCGTCAAGTTCAAGGCCGCCGTCAAGCAGCGCACCGGCAACGACTTCCCCGACGACCCGCTGCAGCAGCTCTGGGGCGCCATCACCGCAGTGTTCGGCAGCTGGAACAACGACCGCGCCGTGGCCTATCGCCGCTTCTACGACATCCCCGACACGTGGGGCACCGCCGTCAACGTGCAGACCATGGTGTACGGCAACACCGGCGAGGAATCCGGCACCGGCGTCGCCTTCACCCGTGACCCCGCCACCGGCGAGGACGTCTTCTACGGCGAGTTCCTCGTGAACGCCCAGGGCGAGGACGTGGTCGCCGGCGTGCGCACGCCGCGCCCGGTGAGCGAGCTCGCCCAGATCTTCCCGCCCGCCTACGAGCAGCTTCTCGAGGTGCGCCAGACCCTGGAGCGCGAGCTGCGCGACATGCAGGACTTCGAGTTCACGGTCGAGAACGGCCGTCTCTTCATGCTGCAGACGCGCAACGGCAAGCGCACCGGCCTGGCCGCAATCCGCATCGCCGTCGACATGTGCGAGGCGGGCATGATCACGCCGCAGGAGGCGCTCATGCGCGTCGAGCCCGAGCAGCTCAACCAGCTGCTGCGGCCCATCTTCTCGCCCGAGAGCCGGCGCGTCGCCGTCGCGGAGGGCCGGGTCCTGGCCAAGGGCCTGGCCGCCGGCCCCGGCGCCGCCGCCGGCCAGGTGGCCTTCAACGCCGGCGACGCCGACGCCATGAAGACCGCCGGCAAGCAGGTGCTGCTGGTGCGCGTCGAGACGAGCCCCGATGACATCCGCGGCATGACCGTGAGCGAGGGCATCCTCACGGCGCGCGGCGGCATGACCAGTCACGCCGCCCTGGTCGCCCGCCAGATGGGCAAGGTCTGCGTCGTGGGCTGCGAGGCGCTCGACATCGACTACAAGGCGCGCACCGTCACCGTGGGCGACAAGGTGGTGAAGGAGGGCGACTGGCTGTCGATCGACGGCTTCACCGGAGAGGTCATCGTCGGCCAGCTCGAGACGCGCCCCAGCGAAGTGCTGCAGGTGCTCCTCGAGGGCTCCCTGAGGCCCGAGGACTCGCAGACCTTCAAGTACTACGACGACCTGATGAAGTGGGCCGACGTCGAGCGGCTGCTGCTCGTGCGCGCCAACGCCGACCAGCCCGACCAGAGCGCCAACGCCATCAAGTTCGGCGCCCAGGGCATCGGCCTCTGCCGCACCGAGCACATGTTCTTCGGCGGCGAGCGCATCACGGCGGTGCGGGAGATGATCCTCTCGGACACCGTCGCCGACCGCGAGAAGGCGCTCGCCAAGCTCCTGCCGATGCAGCGCGGCGACTTCGAAGGCATCTTCCGCGTGATGGGCGAGCGCCCGGTGACCGTGCGCACGCTCGACCCGCCGCTGGAAGAGTTCATGCCGCACACCGAGCTCGAGCAGAAGCAGGTCGCCGTGGCGATGGGCGTCACGCCCACGGAGATCGCGGCCAAGGTCGAGGACCTCAAAGAAACGAACCCCATGCTCGGCCACCGTGGCTGCCGCCTGGGCATCGCCTATCCCGAGATCACGGCTATGCAGGCGCGCGCCATCCTCGAGGCCGCCTGCATCATCAAGAAGGAGGGCGTGGACGTCCACCCCGAGATCATGATCCCGCTGGTCGGCGTCAAGAAGGAGCTCGAGGACCAGGCGGCGGTCGTGCGCCGCGTGGCCGCGGAGGTCTTCGCCGAGCAGGGCGTGACCGTCGACTACATGGTCGGCACGATGATCGAGATCCCGCGCGCGGCGCTCACCGCCGACCAGATCGCCGAAGTGGCGGAGTTCTTCAGCTTCGGCACCAACGACCTCACGCAGATGACCTTCGGCGTGAGCCGCGACGACGCCGGTACGTTTCTCCCGCTCTACCTCTCCGAGGAGAAGGAGATCTGGCCGTCCGACCCGTTCGCGACCCTCGACCAGGAGGGCGTCGGCCAGCTCGTGGAGATGGGCATCGAGCGGGGTCGCAGCACCCGGCCCGACCTCAAGGTGGGCATCTGCGGCGAGCACGGCGGCGATCCCGAGAGCGTCAAGTTCTGCCACCGCGCCGGCATGAACTACGTGAGCTGCTCGCCGTTCCGCATCCCGGTCGCACGGCTCGCCGCGGCGCAGGCAGCCATCGAAGAGCGCAGCGAACTCAAGCTCGAGAAGTAGGCGGAGGCGCCGCGTGGCCAGGCTGGGCGGCGCGATCGCGGCGACGCTGGCGGACGGGCGCGGACTGCGCGTGCGCGACGCACGCGTGCGCGACGCCCGTCCGCTCGCCCGCCTGCTCGACGTCGTCGCCGCCGAGCCGACCGTCACGCTGCTCATGATCCCCGGCCAGTTCGGCGCCGGCGTCTGGCGGCGGCGCATCAGCGACGGGCTCGCCGACCCGCGCTGCCTGCAGCTCTCCGCGGAGCTGGGCGGCGAGCTGGTCGGCAACCTCGGCCTGCGCCCCGACCCCCACCCCGGCTCGGCGCACGTCGCCTGGGTCGGCATGTCCGTGGGCGAGCGCTGGCGCGGCCTGGGGGTGGGCGGCGCGCTTCTCGAGGCCTCCGCCACGTGGGCCGGCGCGCACGCCGTGAGCAAGCTGGCGCTCGGGGTCTTCCCGGAGAACCAGCGCGCCATCGGCTTCTACGAAAGGTACGGGTTCGTGCGCGAGGGGCTGCGCCGCGCGCAGTACGACCGTGCCGGGCGGTATCATGACGAGGTGCTCATGGCGCGCTTCCTCACACCCGTCTCCTGAGGCGATGGACCGTACTCGCCTGCTGACCGGCCTCGTCACGGTGGCCGCGGTCGTGCTGGCCGCGCTGCCCGCGGCCGTGGTGTTCGGCCTCGGGTGGCTCACGCTCGGGCACCCCAGTGTGCCCTCCGGCGGCGAGGTGCCCCGAGACACCACGTCGCCCGAGCTCTGGGTGCTGTTCGCCCTGTTCTACCTCGCCTGGATGTTCGCGCTCATGGTGCTGCTCATCTGGACCTACGACCGTCTCGGGCGCAACTGGCGCAGCTGGGACAGGGCGCCGCGCCGCGAGAAGAAGCGGCGGCGCCGGCTCAGCGCCGGCACGCGGTATCTCGAAGGGCAGGAGAAGGCGCGGCGCGCGGGCAAGAAGGGCGGCGCCTGAGGTGCCGCTCATCGCCCGCGCCAGCATCGACCAGGTCCAGGCCGCCGCCGACATGGTCGAGATCGTCGGCCAGTACACCGAGCTGCGCAAGGCCGGCGCCAACTACAGCGGTCGCTGCCCGTTCCACGAGGAGCGCACGCCGTCGTTCTCGGTCAACCCCGCGGAGAAGCTGTACTACTGCTTCGGCTGCGGCGCCGGTGGCAACCTGTTCGGGTTCGTGCAGGCCAAGGAGAACCTCGACTTCGCGGGGGCCGTCGAGTATCTGGCCGACAGGTACGGCATCGAGCTGGAGTACGAGGAGTCGAGCGCTCGCGGCGATGCGGAGCGTCACCGCCGCGAGCGCCTGCGCGCCCTTCTCGAACAGGCGACGGCCTACTACGAGCGGGTGCTGCACGACGCGGGGGCGGCGGCGCCGGCCCGCGAGTACCTCAAGCAGCGCGGCCTTGGCGACGACGTCTGCCGCCAGTTCCGTCTGGGCTTCAGCCTCGCGGGCTGGGACAAGCTGCGCGAGGCGGCGCGCGCCAAGAAGTTCAGCGACCAGGACCTTCTCGACGCCGGCCTGGTCGTGCCGGGCAAGGGCGGGCGGCCCTACGACCGCTTTCGCGGGCGCATCATGTTCCCGCTCGCCGACGACCGCGGCCGCACGCTGGGCTTCGGCGCCCGCACCATGGGCGACGAGAAGCCCAAGTACCTCAACTCGCCCGAGACGCCCCTGTACCACAAGAGCGAGGCGGTCTTCGGTCTGCACGCCGCCAAGGCGGCGGCGGGGCGCGAGGACCGCGTCTACGTCGTGGAGGGCTACACCGACGTCCTCGCCCTGGTACAGGCCGGCGTGCACAACGTCGTCGCCAGCATGGGCACGGCACTCACCGAGCAGCAGCTCAAGCGTCTCGCCCGCGTGACGAGGAATCTGTACCTGTGCTTCGACGCCGACGCCGCCGGCCTCGGCGCCATGAGCCGCGCCCTCACGCTGGGCCGCAAGATGGGCCTCAGCCTGCACGTGGTCCGCGTCCCCGACGGTCTCGACCCGGCCGACTACGTGCTCTCCGGCGCCGGCGGCGAGGGTTTTCGCGCACTTGCCGCCGACGCGCAGACGTTGTTACAATTCCACGTTCGCTTGGCGCTCGCTACTCACGACCTCGACAAGCCCGACGGCAGGGCACGCGCGTTTGCGCAACTCAAGGGGGTCCTCTCCAAGGCAGCGACGCCGATCGAGCGCGACGAGGAGTTGCGGCATGTCGCAGACAGGCTACAGCTCTCGGCCGAGAGCGTGCGCTACCTGCTCGCAGGGAGCGGACGCTCTGCGGAGGGCGGAGACGCCGCCGGGGAGGGCCGCAGCCAGCCGCCGCAGGGCGGCGGTGCGGCGGCCGCCGTCGGCGGCGCCCACGAGCTCGAAGTGCGCTTCCTCGCCGGCTGCCTGGCGCAGCCCCAGAAGGGCCGCGTCGTGCTGGCCGCCGTCGACGAGAGCTTCTTCGCCACGGCCGAAACGCGCGCCGCGTTACGCGTCGTGAAGGCGCGATTGGAGCGTGAAGGCGCGGGGAATACCCTGCAAACCGCAGCGAAAGCCGCGGAGGAGGACGACGACGGCGAGGCTCTTGCAGAGGTCGTCGTCAGAGCCGGCCGGGAGAGGTTCACGGCGACTGTCGTCGACGAGCTCTTCCTGAGGCTGCAGGAGGCCCACGTGAGCCGCCTCATCGCAAGGCTCAAGGTCACGGCGAAGACCGACGAAAGTGGGAAGCAGGGCGCGGAGCTGATACGGCTGCAGGCGGTGCGCCGCACGGTGCGCGAGGCGATCCGCACGATCCCGGTGGACGAGGAGCCCGACGAAGGCTAGGGGACGACACACTTGACCGATTTCGCAGAAGACCGCAGCAAACCGACGGAATCCGCCGAGCTCGCCATCGAAGAGGTTCGCCTGCTCGTGGAAGAGGGTCGCGAGCAAGGCTACCTGGCCAGCGACCACATCGCCGACGCCCTGCAGGACGTCGAGCTCACCCTCGACCAGATCGACGGCATCTACAACCTGTTCGCCGACCTCGGCATCGACATCATCGAGGGCGACGTGGCCGCCGGCGACGACGGCCCCCAGGCAAAACCCGAGGAGGAGGCCATCCCCAAACTCGATCTCTCGGCGAAGACGCCTACCAACGACCCCGTGCGCATGTATCTCAAGGAGATCGGCAAGGTGCCGCTCCTCACGGCCGAAGAAGAGGTATCGCTGGCCAAGCGCATCGAGCGCCGCGACATGGACGCCAAGCGCAAGCTCATCGAGGCCAACCTGCGCCTCGTCGTGTCCATCGCCAAGCGCTACGTGGGCCGAGGCATGTTGTTCCTGGATCTCATCCAGGAAGGCAACCTCGGCCTCATCCGCGCCGTCGAGAAGTTCGACTACCGCAAAGGCTACAAGTTCAGCACCTACGCCACCTGGTGGATCCGCCAGGCGATCACGCGCGCCATCGCCGACCAGGCGCGCACGATCCGCATCCCGGTGCACATGGTCGAGACCATCAACAAGCTCATCCGCGTGCAGCGCCAGCTGCTGCAAGACATCGGCCGCGAGCCCACGCCGGAGGAGATCGCCGCGGAGATGGGCACGACGCCGCAGAAAGTCCGCGAGATCCTCAAGATCAGCCAGGAGCCCGTGAGTCTCGAGACGCCTATCGGCGAGGAAGAAGACTCGCAGCTCGGCGACTTCATCGAGGACGAGGAAGCGACGATCCCGATCGAGGCCGTCAGCGAGATCATGCAGAAAGAAGAGCTCAACCTCGTCCTGGGCACGCTCACGCACCGCGAGCGCAAGGTCATCGAGCTGCGTTTCGGCCTCAAGGGCGAGCATCCGCGCACCCTCGAGGAAGTCGGCCAGAAGTTCGGCGTCACCCGCGAGCGCATCCGCCAGATCGAGGCCAAGACGCTGGCCAAGCTCAAGGCGTACCGCGACTCGCAGCGCCTGCGCGACTTTCTCGATTGACCGGTGTGGCCGGCTCAACGAGCGGGGCGCCGGAGGAGCGAGGCTCAGAGGCGCGCCGACCCTCGTTCGTAGAACGCGTCCTCGGCGCGCAGGTAGTCGCGCAGCGCATGTTTGACTACTGTGGCGAGCGGCTCTCGTGGCCACGGCAGCACCCGTCGGTTCACGAACGGGCACTCCTGCTGCGGCGGCCGATCAGGCCGCAGCAACAGCTCCGCGAGCACTCTTCCATTGAGGTAGCTCATGGCCACCCCGTGACCGATGCAGCCCAAGCTGTAGACGGCACGCCGGCTTTCGCCGACGTACCCCAGGGCCGGCGTGAGGTCCAACGTCACCGAGAAGGGGCCGCCCCACTTGTGGGTGACACGCAGGCCGTCGAGGTGCGGCCACAGCCAATGGATGTGCTCCTCGAGGTGCCGCCAGGCGTCTTCGTCGCTGTCGCGGCCCAGGTCGTTGCTGGCCTTGAGTCCCACCGGCCCGCCACCCATCACGAGGCGGCGGTCCGGCGTGAGCCGGTAGTAGTGGATGAGGTTCCGCGCGTCCTCGAGCCCCTGTCGGCCCTCCCACCCGATCGACGCGAGCTGCTCGTCGCTCAGCGGCTCGGTGGCGATCATGTACGTGAAGGCCGGCACCTGCTTGCGTGCCAGGTCGGGGAACAGGTGCGAGTAGGCGTTCGTGGCGAACACGAGTCGCCCGGCGGTGACCGAGCCTCCGGGCGTCAGCAGCCGGAAGCCATCGGCGGGGGCGCCGAACGCCGCCGAAGAGGCCACAGCCAGCACCGGCGTGTTCTCGAAGACGCGGGCGCCGAGCCGCAGGGCCAGGCGCTTCTCCTCGCGTACGAGCTTGGCGGGGTCGATCAGGAGCAGGCGCGGTTCCCAGAGCGCCCCGAGGTAGCGCGGGGACGAGACCATGGCCTTCGTCTCGTCGGCGTCGATCCACGTGATGCCGTCAAAGCCCAGCGACTGCATGAGCCGGACCTGCCCCTGCAGGCGCTTCACGTAGCTGGGCGTCGTCGCCACGCGCAGGAAACCTGGGCGGATCTTGTCGCAGTCGAGCTGCTCCTCGTCGATGAAGCGCTCGAGCTCGTCGACGCAGCGCTCCATGTAGGCGTGCGCGCGGGCGAGAAACTTCTTGCCGCGGACGAGTGCGGTCGTGCCAAACCCCAGGCCGACCACCGTCATCGCAAAGGAGCCGTTACGGCCGCTGGCCCCGTAGGCAGCGGTCTTGGCCTCGAGGACGGCGACGCGTGCCGAGGGCTCCGCGCGGCGAAGCTCACAGGCGGTGGCGAAACCGGTGAGGCCACCGCCGATGACCGCGACGTCGACGTCCAGGTCGCCGCTCAAGGGGGCTTCCGCCTCAACCGGGCCGCCTTGGTCCAGCCAGAGCGACAGCGGGGAGTCTGGTAAGATAACCATGAGTGCTCCTCCTTGACGTCGAGGGCACGGCCGATGCCCAGCCCGAGTAAGTCGTGCGACGCACACTAGCCGACCGGGCGCTCATAGCCAACGTTGACCTCCCGGCAGGCGCGGCGTGTTTGTCCGAGGGCGCGCCTTGGCCTATAATCTTGCCTCCAGAGCGGTCCTCGGTAGCTCAATGGTAGAGCATTCGGCTGTTAACCGAAGGGTTGTAGGTTCGAGTCCTACCCGAGGAGCCAGTCTTTCGCGGGGCGCCACGGCCGAAGGGCCACGGCGCCCCTGCCGCGTACGGGCCTGGCTCACCGTCGCTTCCTAGGCTTCTTCTCGCCCCAGCCGGGTACACACCCTGGTGTGGACAACGATGGCCGCGGCAGAGCGGGCATGATGCGAGGAGGGACCATGGCAGACATCCTTGAGGACGTCGAGAAGGAGGCCCGCGCGGACGCGGCGGAAAACGGCCTCACGCGATTGGCGGAGCGCCTCGGCGCCAATGCCGCGGCGAGCGCGGTGTTCGGCACGCCGGTGGAGCGTGATGGTGTGACGGTGATCCCGGTGGCGCGCGTGCGCTGGGGGTTCGGCACTGGGGGCGGCGGTCGGAACGCGAAGGCTCAGGACGGCTGGGGCGGCGGCGGCGTGCAGGCGGCGCCCCTCGGCTTCATCGAAGTAAGGGACGGCGGGGCGCAGTACCGGCGCGTACACGATCCTCTGCGCCTGGCGATAGCCGCGTTGCTCCTGCCGCTCTCGTTCGCCGCCGCCGCGGCCGTGATGATCGTGACGCTCGCGGCGCTGGCGCGCTCCATAAAGGGGATGTTCAACATCCCGGAGGCGCCCTGGCCGTTCCGCCGGCGCCGCGCCTGACCCGGGCGCGCCCGGACGCCGGCGCTGCTATCCCAGGATCAGGCGCTGCGGGTCGACGTCGTCGCGCAGGATGCGCAACTCCTCGGCGGTCGGTGGTTCGGTCAGCATGGCGCGCGAGACGTCAAGCG
>Ga0209840_1000261_pt1 | contig 11579 bp, 13 predicted proteins | sample PersoiDNA2013190_FD_185802 | JGI IMG/M metagenome (GOLD analysis project Ga0209840, IMG submission 185802) | Permafrost soil microbial communities from the Arctic, to analyse light accelerated degradation of dissolved organic matter (DOM) -... | ecosystem: Environmental > Terrestrial > Soil >... | reverse complement strand
GGCATGATGATGCCGCGTGGCGCTACACACCTCATCCTGAGCAAGATGCACATGATGGGTATGGGCACCGCCATGATCCTGGGCCTCATGAAGAAGTACAACGTGACGCCTGTCGAGGCAATGATGAGGTCTGTCCTCGATGGCGGCGGCAAGTTCATCGCTTGCACGATGTCGATGAACCTCATGGGGATCCACCGCGAAGAGCTGATCGACGGCATCGAAGAAGGCGGCGTGGCGACCATGCTGGGCGACGCAGACCAGGGTCATATCAACTTCTTCATTTAGCCTGTTCTATCATTGAAGAAAGCGCGCCCCGGCATACAGCCGGGGCGCTTGTTGTTTGTTCAGCGTTTCGTCGATTCTACGCGCCGTTTGCCGTACAGTAGACCCGGATGACATCGCGGAGGAAGACCGCCAGTCCAGGCTTCACTTTGTCGAATGTCGCAGTGAAGCGAGGGTCGTTCACGTGGCCCACGTGTGCAACCTTCCCGATCGTATAGGTCATCTCTGCTCCTTTCCCCGTGCTATGGCAGCACATAGCACGACGTTGCGTCATAGTCAAGAGGATGGGGCAAACGAAAGCCCCGGCGAAAGCCGGGGCTGATTGGGTTCAGTATAGGGGGAAGACTACTTGATCGTGACGTCCTTGGCCTGCGGACCCTTGTCGCCCTGAACTACCTCGAACTCGACCGCGTCGCCTTCCTTCAGCGACTTGAAACCTGAACCGAGGATGGCGCTATAGTGGACAAAAACGTCCTTGTCGCCGTCATCACGAGTAATGAAACCATAACCCTTCTCTGCATTGAACCACTTGACTTTGCCTGTAAGCACTGAAACCTCCATAAAACTTGGCATGTATTATCTTGCCATAAAGCAGTATATGAAGTAACTTCCCCGATACAAGGACCATGTTGCAACATATACATTCATCATGTGTTCTTATTGCTATTTTGCGTGTTATTCCCGTGAAGGCAGAAGCAACCGAGGGAATATCCGCGACGCGCAACCAGGAAAAAGTCCCCAGTATGGACCGGGGACTTGATTGGGTTCAGGTGTCAGTGATCAGACCTTAACCTGGACGTCCTTCGCCTGCGGGCCCTTGTCGCCCTGTACAACCTCGAACTCCACAAGGTCGCCCTCTTTGAGGGACTTGAAGCCGGAGCCGATGATTGCACTGAAGTGGACAAAAACGTCCTTGTCGCCGTCATCACGAGTAATGAAACCATAGCCCTTCTCTCCGTTGAACCACTTGACTTTGCCTGTAAGCACTGATGACCTCCATACACAATTGTGGCATATCCTATCTTGCCATGAATAAGTATACAATTCCAGAAAATACGCGTCAATACCCCTGAGGCAACGTGAAACGGTTCGTTTGGTCGCGCCACTCTCCATCTCGCCTTCAGCCCTTGTGGCTGCACAGCCGGAAACCTCGTTGTAACTTGGCCGGCTTGCTTACCGTATACCGGGTGAACAGTGCACGACCCAGCTCACCCTTTATGACGGGCCTGAGCCCAGGTCTTCTTGCAGCCTGCACAAGGGGGTACGAGATGAACAACGGTGAACAGCACGAACGTAACACGAGAGCCCTCGGATTCTTGCTTCTGGCCGTAGGCGCCTGGATCCTGGTCGCCAGATTCATCCACATCAACTTGGGGTCCTGGCTGTGGCCCTTCTGGGTCATCGTCCCCGGCGGACTCATCGTGGCTCTTGGCTTCCGCGATATACACCGCAGCAACGAAGGTCTGGTCACCTTTGGTGGCATCGTCGCCGTGACGGGCATCATCCTTTTCATCCAGAACATCACGGGGCAATGGCAGAGCTGGGCATATGCGTGGGCTCTCGTGTTTCCGGGCAGTATTGGCCTCGGTCAGTACCTGTGGGGCAAGCGCAGGGGCGACGCAGCAGCAGTGCGCTCTGCCGAGAAGATGATACGGGTCGCGGTCGTCCTTTTCGTCGCTTTTGGCATCTTCTTCGAAGTCGTCCTCGGCATCGGAACGTTCCATCTTGGTACGGCGAGCAGTATCGTCGTGCCGGTGCTGCTCATCGCAGTGGGTGTCGCCCTCTACGTAACATCTATGGCTGGCAGGCGCGGCAGCTCTTTTCAGCCGCCGGTTCCTCCGCAGGTCACGTCCACTCCGCCGCAGCCCCCTGTCCAGCAGGTCGACTCCCAGGACGACATCACCCAGCGCCGCTAGAACAGAGGTTGACAGTCGCGGGGGCTGTTCTTATAGTAAGGAGCACCCATCCTGTTGGACATCGAGGCCCCAATGACACGACGCTTTCCTGTGCGGACCCTGACGACGACCGGCCTGTTGCTGGCGGTGGGGCTGTTGCTGCCCATTGTGTTTCACTCCCTCTTCGGGGCGGCGGGCGGCAAGATGTTCCTGCCAATGCACTATGCCGTCCTGCTGGGTGGGCTACTGCTGGGTCCCGTTGCAGGGGCATTCCTCGGCGTCACCACCCCCGTGCTCAGCACGCTCCTGACGAGCATGCCTCCGGTCGCCGTCCTGCCACCCATGGTCGTCGAGCTGGCTGTCTACGGTCTGGTCGCCGGGATTGCTCATCGTCACTGGAGACTCGCGCCGCTGTGGTCGCTCCTTCTTGCCATGGCTGCGGGCAGAATCGCATTGGGCCTGGCAGTCGCCCTGCTGGGACCATTCATTGGCCTGAAGGCTGAACCTGTCGCTTACGTCCTTGCCAGCATCGTCGCGGGCCTTCCCGGCATCGCCGTGCAGATCGTAGTCATCCCGGTCCTTCTCGCGAGCGGACACCTCGAGCACTTGATTGGGGACCACTGACGGGATCCGCCCCCTCCACAGAGGTTTCACGATATCCATGATGCATCCGTTATGCTGAAGAAGAATTGACCTTCCGAGGAGGAGACACATGTACAAAGTAGTACTGCTCCGGCACGGTGAAAGCACATGGAACAAAGAGAACCGGTTTACCGGATGGACCGACGTCGACTTGTCCGAGAAGGGGGTTACCGAGGCGCACGATGCAGGCAGGCTCCTGAAGGAGAGCGGGTTCACCTTTGACCTGGCATATATCTCGGTCCTCAAGCGGGCCATCCGCACGCTGTGGATCGCCCTCGACGAGATGGACCTCATGTGGATCCCTCAGGTCCGCAGCTGGCGGCTCAACGAACGTCACTACGGAGCCCTGCAGGGACTCAACAAGGCGGAGACAGCCGCGAAGTATGGTGATGCCCAGGTCAAACTGTGGCGGCGCAGCTACATCACTCAGCCGCCCGCTCTGTTGAAAACCGATAACCGCTGGCCGGGACATGATCCCCGCTATGCCGACGTGCCCGAAGACGACCTTCCGCTGACCGAGTGTCTCAAGGACACCGTCACACGGTTCGTCCCGTACTGGGAAGAGACGATCGCGCCTTCAGTGAAGGCCGGTCGGAAGATTATCATCGTCGCTCACGGCAACTCGATCCGCGCCCTCGTGAAGTACCTCGACGGCATCAGCGATGACGACATCGTCGAGCTGAACATCCCGACGGGCATCCCGCTCGTATACGAGCTGGACGAACACCTCAAGCCGATCAGCCATACCTATCTCGGCGACCCTGAGGCTGCTGCACGAGCTGCTGCAGCAGTCGCAAACCAGGTAAAGGCCACCTGACGAGACAAACTCCCAACAGAGGCCTGGAGGCAATTATGCTAAATAAGAGAACAAGGACTGCGATTGTTGTCTCCGCGGTTGCTGTGCTGATGGTGGCAGTAGTGATCGTAACGACCCGCGCGAGATCGGATCGACACGTCGTTATGACACAGCCTCAGGACCTCTCGCAGATCACATTGATAGACAGCAGGACCGGCTGGGCATTAACCAAAAACGGCCAAGTACACAGGACTGTGGACGGTGGAGCTACGTGGGCCGACGTTTCCATCTTTCAAGCGCCCCTCCCTGTACAGGCCCCCCCGACGATTGATCCCTATTTTCTTGACAAGCAAACGGCGTTCGTCGCAACCAATGCCGGCACCGCCAATCACCCGCAGATTGTGGTCTACCATACAAGTGACAAGGGTTCGACCTGGGACAGTACCAATATCCTTACCAAGCTGGATTGGGAAAAAGGTGACATCGGCGGCGTCAAGATCAGCTTCGCCGACGTGTCAACCGGTTACCTCATGATCACTGGGACACCCGGGGCTGGACAGATGGCAAAATCACTGTACCGGACGACCGACGGTGGCAAGACCTTCTCCTTTATCCGGGATATCACAGGCATGACGGATGCAGCTGGAACGATGAACGGAGTAGCGGGCTATCCAACCGGCATGACGTTCTCCACGCCTGAAACCGGATTTGTGACGTGCTCCTATAGTGCATACACGTTTGTGCTGATGTTTAAGACGACGGACGGTGGCACAACGTGGAAACTGTGGTCATTGCCTGTTCCTGCTGCATATAAGAGTTTGCCCCCTTCAAATGATTACTACGCCGACGCTTATCCTCCCGTGTTCTTTGGAGAACAGAAGAAGAATGGTGTTGTCATGCTGGATTTTGTGCAGGACGGCAACCACGTGATGCAGTCGTACCGCACCACCGACGGCGGCGGCACCTGGACGTTGGGCCCTGCTTCGAACAATCCGGATGTCAGGACCTATTCTTTCATCGATGCCACGACCGGCTGGGGCCTGGACGAGAACGGCAAGATTTTCACGACAGCGGATAGCGGAGCGACGTGGGTACCGGTGAAGTCAAGTAACCCGTAACAACCTCTGAACATCTTGCAAAATCCCTTCGCGTTGTTGGACGCCTGTCACCCCGACAGGTAACATAAAAACAGAACCCCCGGCCTTGCGGCCGGGGGTTCGTTGTACAAGAGTGTGCGTGGTTTAGTGCAGACCGGCCTCGCGATGCTTGGCCTCAATAGTATCCGCCAACACATCGATAGCTTGCATGTCGGCGGCACGAGGGTCGCCCTTAGCAAAGACGGGTGTGAGGAGTTCGGCCTTCAGCGGCGCGATGAGTCCACCCAGCACTTCGACGATGCGCTGACCCCACCCAAACGACCCGACAATGGACACAAACTGGGCCTTGGGACGAAGAGCTCCAGCCAGGTACGCGATCTCGATGGTCTTTGGATGCGGACCGGTCAGCACGGCAGGTGTGCCGATGACGATGGTCGCGGCGTCCACAAGGGACATGGCGATCTCACCCAGGTCGGAGGTCGTCAGGTCGAACCGCTCGACGTTGACGCCGCGGTCGGCCAAGGCCGCCGTGAGGCGATCGACCATCTTCAGCGTGCTCCCATGCATGGAGATGAAAGGGATGACAACTTTGTTCTGCGGAGGTCCGCCTGCCCACTCACGATAGGCGTCCATGATGAATGCCGGGTCCTTGTAGACAGGACCATGGCTTGGGCAGACCATGTCGATCTGCAGACCTGTCAGCTTGTCCAGGTTCTTGATGACGAAGCTGCGGAATGGCATCATGATCTCAGCATAGTAGCGCTTGGCGCCGTGCATGACGATGTGGCGCTCGGCGAACACGCCCGACTGCGCCCGGTGCGAGCCAAGGAAGTCACAAGAGAACAGGATATGGTCTTCCTCGACATACGTGCCCATCGTTTCGGGCCAGTGGACCCATGGCAGGTAGATGAACCGCAGGGTCTTGTTGCCCAGCGACAGAGTCTCGCCGTCGGCGACGGTTCTGAACCGATCGTCCGGAATGTCCAAGTGTTCCTGCAGCAACTCCTTTGCCTTCGGATTCGTTACCAGCACAGCCCCAGGATACCGGGCAAGGATGGCAGGGATGGAGCCGCTGTGGTCCTGTTCGGCATGCTGTGCAACAAGGTAATCCAGACGGTTGACCGCGTCGAGCTGAGCCATGAGGACATCCAGTTTCGCCGGGTCGACAGTGTCGACCAGCGCGGTCTTCTCACTGCCCCGCACCAGGTACGCATTGTAGCTGGTTCCTTCGGGCAGCGGAATCAGCGAGTCGAACAGCCTGCGATCCCAGTCGACCGCTCCCATGAGGGTGATATCTGGCATTATAGGTCGTGCATTCACGGTAACCTCCTTGTTCTTGTCAACAGGCTACAGTAATGTTCCCTCAATCGATAGGTGGAACCGCCCTCTCCAGCATCTCGAGGAGTGCCTCCTGCTCATCTACGGCCAGCGCGGCGAGCATCGTCTCCAGCTTGGCTGCACGTAGAGAACGCGCCTTGGAAGCGATTCTTCTGCCCTGCGGCGACAGATATAGGCATACGGCGCGCTGATCATCAGGATCGGCGCCGCGCTGCACGAGACCCATCTTCTCCAGTCTGCGGACTCCAATGCTGATGGTCGGCGCAGTCAGGTCAAGCCGTTCGGCAGTGTCCTGCACGCGGCATCCAGGATGCTCAGAAAGCGAGAGCAGCAACGAGAGCTGAGACGCGGTCAGTCCACCGACTCGACGCGGATCTTCAGTCTCCCAGTAACTGCGCAGCCTTGCCAGAACTAGTTCCATACGCTTGTCGTTGGTCATCTTTTTCATCACGGTTCCCCCTTACTTTGATAAGCTAAGAGTAGAGGGCATTTTCCGTTCGTCAATGGTCTTCTGTAAAGATATCAAGGAGAAGGAGACCGCGTGCTCCATTTTGACAGCATTTGCAGTGTTACGGGAGTCTGGTACGGGATGTGAACGATGTCCGGTCAATGCAGGATCGACCCCAGCAGGGCGACCCCACCGATAAGCAGGAAATGTCTGTCATCTCGTCTCCGTTTCCCGATCAGAGGTCACCAGTCATTGACCGCCGGCTACCTTGGACTATGCTGACAATATGAATGCGTCTGGGCGACATAGGTGAGAGGGGGGTCAACATGAGCAAGCGATGGGTCAGTGAACTGCTGGTGACAATTGTCGCTGCCGTTTGTACGGCTGTCATGGGAGCCCTGTTCTGGAGCTTTGGTTCACGCACCGACTACTGGGGCCTGCTCATCCCTGCGCTGTTCCTTGTCTTCTACATCAGCTGGAAATCCGCGAGTCGCGCGCAAGAGTCCGTGTCTGCTGTCCCATACTCGGTGCTCATGGTTCTCGTCTCCGCCCTCGTGCTCATCCTGGACCTGAGGTTCCGATGGATGCCCCTGAAGTAGAAACCGTCCTCCTCGCCTGTCAGGCGGTCGAGCGGCAGGGCGCCTTCAAGTCCCTCGAGCTGACCATGCTGTTGACCCGCTCGTTTGTCGTGCTTGCCCCATTCGACCAGGCGAAAGTCCGCAAGATTCGCGAGACGAGAACGGCCGATGCAAGAACCCAGGGAGCAAGCCGTTTCCAGCAGATGTGGTATGCCGCTCAAGCACCGTTCGCGCTCATTGACGGGTATCCCGGCATGACGCTCGCCGATGTCCATGTGGAACTGCCGACAGCCCGTGTGCTGGGTTATGCCGATATCGAGGAGATCACTCTGATCCAAGGCACCCGGCCGGGCCGCTTCGGGCCACGCACGGCCGGAGAGCCTCCCTACAAGCTCATGCTCAGCACGACGACTGGAGAGATCTCCTTGCAGGTCGACGGCCACACGGACTCACGCGAACTGCACCGATTGCTCAAGGGGATTGTGGGAGACAGGTTCGTCGCTGAAGAGTGACCTGGGCGACCGGGATCATCAACGCCGAACTGTTACGCCCCCCGTGGAACCTCCGGGCACAAGTCTGGATGCTTCACATTTCATCACCAATGTCTGGAAGCAGCATACAGCCTGAGGTATTTCGGAAGTTGACATATTCTGAAGGTTTGCTATGCTAATAACAGAAGAAGGTAGCCTCGCGCGGAACATTGCTCGCGTTCATGGCGGACTCGTCTGCTCGCTTCGAGGTTGCCTTTTTCGCATGTTCCAGGGAGGGAGCTGAACGATGAGTCGCATACGAAAAGCACTGCTTGCAATCTCTGGTGGTCACTTTCTCGTAGAATGGTACGCCGCCTTTCTTCCCCCTCTCATTCCCGTCTTCCGCACCCGTCTCGGTTTCTCTCTGGGGGCCGCCGCCGCACTTGGTGCCAGTCTCCCCATCGTCTCGGGCCTTGTCCAGACGATCTTCGGTCTGCTCTCCGACCGCATGCGGCGTGCCAATGCACTTGTCGTCGCCTCTTCTGTCCTCGCCGCCGTTTCGCTGGCGCTGCTGCCTTTCGCCCGCAGCTTTGGCTGGCTCCTGCTTATCTTCACCGCCATCGCTCTGTCGCTTGCGATGTTTCATCCGCAGGGGGCCGCCAGTATGAGCCAGCTGTTTTCGACGAATAAAGGCCGCTTCATGTCTGTCTTCAACTTCGGCGGGTCCATGGGTTCCTTTGTCGGCTCGCTGACGGTCATCCCTCTTTTTGGATTGCTGCACCTCGAGCGCTTCTGGATCCTGGCCATTCCCAGCATCGCGCTGGCATTCTTCCAGGTGTTCGCGCTCCCACGGCAGGAAGGCCCCATGGTATCCGCAAGAAACGGCAATTGCGGTCGCATGACAGACAGTCCTGCCTTCAAAGGGTACCTCATGCTCGTCGCCAACTCCACGCTGAGCGCGATGGTCTACAACGGCGTCACTATCCTGCTGCCCTTGCTGTTCCAGGAACTCGGGTTCCTGCCGGGAAAAGCCGGCGTTTACCTTGCCGTCGGTTCGCTCGTGGGCGCGGTCTCCAATGTCATCGGGGCCGAGCTCTCCGACCACATCGGCCGCAGGACGATCAACCTCATCGGGGCGACAGGCGTGGCCGTGACCCTCCTCATGTTCGTCCTGACCGGGTCAACCAGCATCGTCTGGTTCTCAGCCATGTGCTTTTTCAGCTGCTTCACATTGAGCTCCAACATCGTCTTCGCGCACGAACTGGTCACGAACCACCGCGGCCTCGTCTCCGCGTCCATCATGGGCCTTTCCTGGGGCATCGGCGGCAGTGTCGTCATCATCCTGGGTCAGTGGGCGCAGCGCACCAGCATCACATCGGCGTATCACCTGCTGCTCGGCGTTGCGGCCGTCCTGGTGGTACTAGCCTTCCTACTGCCAACACGCCACGCGATCAGAGCAGCTCTCGAGCACGTCCCTGCACAGAAACAGGCTTGAGTCACGGGCTGCTGCGGCTATCCTGTTGATACACAACAGGAGGCACGTATGCAGGCATGGATCGACCGGCTCGACGACTACGACGAAGGGCGATTAAGCGACGTGTTCGCAAGCCGCCAGGAGTTCCTTCTGCGCGGGCTCGTTCCCGGCGACACGGTCCTCGTCAAGCCAAACATCCTGCAGGAAGCAGAACCCGAGCGGGCGCTGGCGACCAACCCTCACTTCATTCATGCCTTCGTCCGGTTTCTGCTCGGACATGGACTGCGCATCATCGTCGGCGACATTCCGGGCAACCATATCCCCAGCGAACGCCTGGCTACCGACTTTGGCCTCGAGGAATATGCCGCCGATGAACGAGTCACCATCTGCAACCTGGACCGGTATGGGTTCAGGCACGTCCACCTCGAGCACCCACGGAGCCCCCGGCCTATCACCCTGCCCGACCTGCTGTGGCAGTGCAAGGTCCTCTTCAACCTGCCTAAGGCGAAAACCCATTCACTGACCCTGGTCACGGGCGCTGTCAAGAACCTGTTCGGGCTCACGCCCAAGGCTGAGCGCACGGGTCTCCACATGATTCCGTCCGGCGACGAGTTTGCCAGGTGCCTGCTGGACCTCCACACCGCCCTCCCCGTGCATGAACGGGTCATCATGGATGGCATCCTCGGTATGGACGGTGAAGGACCCTCGGCAGGAAGGCCAAGACACTTGCGGGCCGTCGTCGTCGCGGACGATCCTGTCCTCGCGGACTGGGCCATGTGCCGCATGATGGGTATCGACTGGGAACTCACGCCACTGTCACATGTCGTTCCTGTCCCTGACGGCACGCTTGCATTCGGCGACCTCACGCCCATCCAGCCGGCGTTCGCGAGGCCCCGCAGCTATATGGGTGGTGCGGTGGTGTCGATCGCAGCAACGTTGCAGCGCATCGTCGGCGCCTCCAACCGACCCATCCCCGTGGTCGAGACGTCGAAATGCATCAAGTGCGACATCTGCGCCCAGCGGTGCCCTGCGAAGGCAATCAAGCTTGCGCAGTACCCTCAGTTCAACCGGAGGACCTGCGTGCTTTGCTACTGCTGTCACGAAATGTGTCCCCAACAGGCAATTGTCCTCCGACACACATTCCGCCGCTGAATTGTGAATTCCCTTGGTGTCAGGCACAATGGTCTTCACAATGTCAGCGAGTTTGAAAGGAGTCTTCCATGATCAATGAAACAACGAAAGCGAGGAGCTTCTACGCCGACGAGCGGGGTGCATCGCGCTTGTATGAGTACCTGGCCGGATTTGAGAAGGACCCTGGCTTGCGAGCGCGCTTCGCGGAGCTGGCTCGGGTCGAAAACATCCACATGGCCTTCTGGCGCGCATTCCTTCTCAAGCGCGGCATCACCACCTCCGAACCGTCGTGGTTCTCGTTTGCCTGGGCGCGATTCCTGCGCCGCATACTAGGGACACGACGCTACCTGTCCCTTCTCGAAATCAGTGAGGCAACCGCCGTTGATTCGTACTACGAGTTCCTGAACTCCGCAACCCTGGAAGAAGCCGAGAAGACCGACATCGCGCACATCATCGAAGATGAGCTGGGCCACGAGGAAGAGCTGGAATCGCAGTTCAACGCACTGCCCAAGGACAACGTCCGCGACTTTGTCATGGGCATGAACGACGGTCTCGTCGAGCTGCTGGGTGCGGTCACCGGCCTCTCGGCCGTCTACCCGACACGCCCGCAGATCGTCGGCGTCAACGGCCTTGTCGTCGGTCTCGCCGGCGCACTGTCCATGGCGATCGGGACCTGGGTCTCAGTCCGCAGTCAGCGCCAGGTCAACGAAGGTATCCGACGCAAGACCGAGCTCCTCTTCAGTGTCGCGCCCGGGCGGGCGCAGGCAGAACTGGCCGAGAAGCTGACCGAATCAGGAATGCCCGCCGACCTGACCGACGAGATCACCGGCAAGCTAGCATCGAACAAAGAAGCGATGATCGGACTCCTCACCGAACACACGTCCGTCAACGAGATCCGCAGTGCCCTGTTCACCGGCACCGCCTACATCATCGGACTACTGTTCCCCGTCCTCCCCTACTTCTTCGCGCGCAATTCGTTCACGGCGCTGATCCTCAGCGTGCTGTTTGCAGGACTTGCCCTTGCCATGGTCGCGAGCATCATCACCCTGACAGCCCGCAGCAACGCCTTCCGCCGCAAGATCCGCGAAATGGTCATCACCGGCCTTGGCGCCGCCGCAGCCTCTTACGCGTTCGGTCGCGTGGTACAGGCTGTGTTTGGCATCCACGCGTAGTACAACCAGAGGACACACTGATGAGTGACACCCCTATTATCATCAACGGCACGAAAGTCGCACTGACCCCGCGGCAGCGGGAGAACGTGCCGACGTACTGGAAGTGGATCTGCGACCCCGAAGTCAACGCTGGGCTGACCGACATCGGAGCATGCGTGTCCATCGAGAACGAATACGAGTGGTATGACAACAACGCCGGCAAGGCTGATGGGGGCAGCGTGTACTTCGACATCCATGAGGTGGACGGCATGCGCCT
>Ga0209840_1000258_pt1 | contig 11663 bp, 10 predicted proteins | sample PersoiDNA2013190_FD_185802 | JGI IMG/M metagenome (GOLD analysis project Ga0209840, IMG submission 185802) | Permafrost soil microbial communities from the Arctic, to analyse light accelerated degradation of dissolved organic matter (DOM) -... | ecosystem: Environmental > Terrestrial > Soil >... | reverse complement strand
TACCGCACCGAGAGCGGCGAGGTGACCTCGCCGGCCATCGACGTCCTGCTGCGGGCGCTGGAGCTCGACAAGGCGCTCTACGAGGTGGTCTACGAGTCCGGCAACCGGCCCGACTGGGTGCACATCCCGCTGGAAGGCGTCGACCGGCTGCTCGCACCACCGGCCTGAGGTCCGCGCGGACTTATGCGGCGCCCCGTGCGGCGTGGCAGGGTGGGGATCATGACGATCCCGGCCGACCCCCTGCCCGCACCCACAGCCCGGCCGGTCGCCACAGCCGAGCTGGACGCGATCGCCCGCGGCACCCACCAGGACCCGCACCGGGTGCTCGGTCCGCACCTGGACGGCGGCGCCCTGACCATCCGGGTGCTCCGGCCGCTCGCCGACGCCGTCGAGGTGCTGGTCGCCGGCCTCGCAGGTGAGCCGCCGGTCCCGCACGCCGCTCGGCACGAGCACGGCGGCGTCTGGGTGTGCACCCTGTCCCAGCCCGACGTGCCGGACTACCGCCTGCGGGTGACCTACGGTGACCTGGCCGACGTCGTTGACGACCCGTACCGGTTCCTGCCCAGCGTCGGCGACGTCGACCTGCACCTGATCGCAGAGGGCCGCCACGAGGAGCTCTGGACGGTGCTGGGCGCCAACGTGCGGTCCTACCCCAGCGTGCTCGGTGAGGTGCACGGGACGGCGTTCGCCGTCTGGGCGCCCAACGCCGCCGCGGTGCGCGTGGTCGGCGACTTCAACCACTGGCAGGGCACCCCGCACACCATGCGCCAGCTGGGCTCCAGCGGCGTGTGGGAGCTCTTCGTCCCGGGCGTGACCGGTGGTCAGCGGTACAAGTACGAGATCCTCACCCGGGACGGCTCCTGGCGGCAGAAGGCCGACCCGATGGCCAAGGGCACCGAGACCCCGCCCGCGACGGCGTCCGTCGTGGTCGAGTCCTCGTACACCTGGAGCGACGGGGACTGGCTGACCGCAAGGGCCACGACCGACCCGCATACCGGACCGATGAGCGTCTACGAGGTCCACCTGGGCTCCTGGCGCGCGGGCCTGGGATATCGCGAGCTCGCCGACCAGCTCACCGGGTACGTGCTGTCCCTCGGGTTCACCCACGTGCAGCTGCTACCGGTCGCCGAGCACCCGTTCGGCGGCTCGTGGGGCTACCAGGTCAGCTCGTACTACGCCCCGACGGCGCGGTTCGGCCACCCCGACGACTTCCGCTACCTCGTCGACCGGCTGCACCAGGCCGGCGTCGGCGTGCTGGTGGACTGGGTGCCGGCCCACTTCCCCAAGGACGAGTGGGCCCTCGGCCGGTTCGACGGCACCCCCCTGTACGAGCACCCGGACCCCCTGCTGGGCGAGCAGCCGGACTGGGGCACCTACGTGTTCAACTTCGGGCGCAACGAGGTGCGCAACTTCCTCGTGGCGAACGCCACCTACTGGCTCGAGGAGTTCCACGTCGACGGGCTGCGGGTGGACGCCGTCGCCTCGATGCTCTACCTGGACTACTCCCGCAGCCACGGGCAGTGGCGGCCGAACATCCACGGCGGCCGCGAGAACCTGGAGGCCATCGCGTTCCTGCAGGAGGCCAACGCCACTGCCTACCGCCGCACACCCGGGATCATGATGATCGCCGAGGAGTCCACCGCATGGCCGGGAGTGACGGCCCGTACCGACGCCGGCGGTCTGGGGTTCGGCCTGAAGTGGAACATGGGCTGGATGAACGACACCCTCCGCTATCTGGCGGAGGAGCCGATCAACCGCCGGTACCACCACCACGAGGTGACGTTCTCGCTGGTCTACGCCTTCTCGGAGCACTTCCTGCTGCCGCTCAGCCACGACGAGGTCGTGCACGGCAAGCGCTCCCTGATCTACAAGATGCCCGGCGACCAGTGGCAGCAGGCGGCCGGTCTGCGGTCTCTGCTCGCCTACCAGTGGTCCCACCCGGGCAAGCAGCTGCTGTTCATGGGCGGGGAGTTCGGCCAGACGTCGGAGTGGTCCGAGGGACTCTCCCTTGACTGGCACCTCCTGGAGTACCCGATCCACCAGGGGATCTCCCGGCTCGTGACCGACCTCAACGGTCTCTACCGCGCGGAGCCGGCTCTGTGGGAGCTCGACGAGGTGCCCGCCGGTTTCGAGTGGATCGACAGCCAGGACGCCGGGCACAACGTCCTGTCGTACATCCGGCGCGACCACTCCGGGCGGATGGTGGCCGTGGTGGTCAACTTCGCCGGCACACCGCACGAGGGCTATCTGCTCGGCCTGCCCCGCGCCGGTGGTTGGCGCGAGGCGCTGAACACCGATGCCGAGGTGTACGGCGGTTCGGGCGTGGGGAACCTGGGTCGGGTGATGGCCGAGGAGACGCCCGCGCACGGCCGGCCGGCCTCGGTGCGGCTGCGGCTACCGCCGTTGGGCACCCTGTTCCTGATCCCGGAGGGCCAGGACGGTCAGTAGAGCGCGTTGGCGAGGGCCCGCCGCGCCGTCATGACGCTGGGGTCGGTCTCGCCCACCACCGTGAACAGCTCCAGCAGGCGAAGGCGGACGCGCTCCCGATCCGGGCCCTGCGTGCGGCGCACGACCGCGACCAGGCGCGCGAACGCCTCGTCGACGTGGTCGGCGAGCAGCTCCAGGTCGGCCACGAGCAGCTGGCCGTCCACGTCGCCGGGGTCCGCATCTGCGGCCTTGCGGGCGGCGTCCGGGTCCGCGCTGCTCGTGCGGCGCAGCAGGTCGACCTGGGCCAGGCCGGCCCGCGCCATGTCGTCGCGCGGGTTCTCCGCCAGGGCCGCGGTGTAGGCGGCTGCCGCCGCGTCGAGGTCGTCACGCTGGATCGCGTCGTAGGCCTCCTGGTGCAGGGGCGGCAACGGTGGCTCGGCCGGCTCGGGGTCCGGTCCGCCCGCCGGGTCGTCCGGTGCGCCGTCCACCCGGCCCGTCACGCCGTTGGCGGCGGCCATCGCCAACACCTGGTCCAGCAGGGCGCGCACCTGCTCCCGGCTGGCCTGCTCCAGCGGGGGCAGCGGCACGGCCTGGCCGCGCACCACAGCCGCCACCGTCGACCCGGTCTGTCCACCGACCGCCTGGGCTACCTGGGGCGCCCGGTCCACGTCGACCCGGGCCAGCAGGATGCGGCCACCGAGCTCACCGGTGAGCTCGGCCAGCATGCCGGTCACGCCACTGCTCACCGGGTCAGCGGCGCTCCACAGGCTGACCAGCACCGGCACCTCGGCCGACCGCTGGACCACGTCGGCGAAGGTCGCCTCGGTGACGTCGACGACCGCCGGGCCGCCGGGCTGCTGCGGCGCCGCCGGCGGGCGCCCAAGACCGGACAGGTCGATGGCGCCGTGGACGTCGAGCGGTGGCCGGGGGCCGGTGGGTTGCGTCATGAATCCCTCGTTCGCGGAATGGGTGCCAGATCGGCAGGCTAACCGCCGGTGACCTGAATACGGGAGTGCTCCGCTCCCAGGACCTGGATCGGTGCGTCCGACCCGGCGGGTGGGACCGCGAACGCGACGACGCTCAGCCAGGTGATCGCGAGGCTGGACTTGACGGTGTCCGTCCCGAGGATGGCCGCGGTCTGGTCGCCGATCTTCAGGGTGCTGTCCACCAGCGTGATGGTCGTGACCGTCCGCACCGTCCCGACGACGATCGCGCCGCCGTCGGCGGTGGCCATCGAGTAGGTGCCCGCCTCGTCCGGCTGGTAGGTCTCGGTCAGGCTTCCGTTGGCGCCGACCACCGCGACGAACGCGTCCTTGGTCTGGGCGATCCCCTGGCGCAGCGGGTCGGCGGTGAAGGCAGCCGCGTACGGCGAGGCGTCCCGGTTGGTCAGCACGTCGACGTACTGGGCCAGCACCTCCGTCGGAGACACCGCGAGCTCCGGAGCGTCCGGCTCCACCGGCGCGCTGCCGAGCTCCGGCTGGGCAAGGGCCGGAGTCTCCACCCCCGGGAACAGCCGAACCCACGACCAGAGCTGGTAGGGCGCCCGCGGCTCGGTCTGGACCAGCGTGAGCAGCAGGGGCGCCTGGAGGTCCTCCGGCGGCTCGGTGACCACCATCACCGTCCGCGGCCACTCGTCGGTGGTCGGCAGCACCAGGGTCTGCGCACCGCTCGGGATGACCGTGAGGGCGTCCGCCAGACCGGCGGTGACCAGGAGGTACTGGAAGGAACGGATGGTTGCCGCGGGCCCGGTGACCCGTGGCCCGGGCACGTCGACCGACAGCGCTGCGTCGGCATCGGCCAGGGACGCCGAGACCTCGGCGACGATGTCCTCGGCCTGCTCGACGGACAGGGCGGGCGGCATCGCCGCCGGGAGCGCATCAGGTTGCGGGGTGGGCAGCGGCACACTGCAGCCGGCAAGGAAGAGGACTGCCGTGCTCAGGGCCACGGCGCGGACGCGGGTCATCGCTCGCTCCCGTCCGGCCGACGACGGCGCGGCGGCGCCTGCGGTGGCTCCTCCGTCGGCGTCGCCGCGGTGGTCACCGGGCCCTGGGTCGAGTCGGCACCGGTGAGGCCCCACGCCCGCCGCCAGGCATCGGCCGACGCCGCAGGCGTCCCGGCCCGCTGCGTCGTGAACAGGGGGGGTGTCGGTGCGACCCCGACCGGCTCCACCGGTGCGCTCGGGGCCGGCGCGGGCGTGTCGGCAGGACGACGACGCAGTCGGCCGAGCAGTCCTCCGGCCGTACGCCCGGACGCCGGGGCCCCGCGCGTCTGCTCCGATCGACGGCTGTGGCTCTGCTCGGATGCGCTCGCAGTGGGAGCGGCAGCCCCGTGGCGGCCTCGCGTACGCTCGCCCGGCGGGGGGGCGACCGCAACGGCCTGCGGGGCACTGACGTCGTCCGAGCCGTGCCGGTCGGCCTCGCCGCCGCCGTGGCGGCCGCGGCGCTCCCGGCCCTCCTGGCCTTCGTCCGGCGCCTTGGGGCCGGGCACGAGCATCGGGAAGCGGGAGAGGACCGCCTCGCGGTCGTGCGGCTTGTGGCGGCTGCGCTGCTCCTCGAGCTCGCGCATCTGCCTGCGGGTGAGCGGCAGTGCGGGTTCGGCCGGCGCGAGCGCAGCCGGCTCCGGCACGGGAGCCGCTGCCGCTCGCGCACGACGCCGCCCGGCCACCAGGATCAGCACCCACCAGGCGATGCCGATGAGCAGCAGCAGGCTGCCCACCACGACCCCGGGGACCAGCCACGGGGTCGTCACGACCTGCGGCCACTCCAGGGCGACACTCGGGACACCGCCGGCGGTCGACGCGACGAGCACGCTCCAGCGACCGTCCAGGCGGGTCAACTCCAGCGTCGCGGCACGCTCGCCCGACGCCTCGTCCACCCACAGGTCGGAGCCGGCCGGGTCCGGTGCGGCGGCCGCGGCCGGGTCCTCAGCGGCCGGATCCTCAGCGGCCGGGTCCGGTACGGCGGCCGGGTCCGGTACGGCGGCCGGGTCCGGTACGGCGGCCGGGTCCGGTACGGCGGCCGGGTCCGGTACGGCGGCCGGGTCCGGTGTCGCGGCCGGGTCGGCAGCTGGGTCTCCGGCAGCATCGGCAGCGGGGTCCCCGGCCTCGGAGGCGCTCCCCGCCACCTGCTCCGTCGCGAGGACCTGCCATCCGGCCAGACCGGTCACGCGGGTGTACGCGTCGTCGCCCACCCACGCGTCGACGTCGGCGGAGCGACCGAGCGCGATGACGACCGTCCCGCTGGTCGCGCTCGCCCTCACGGTCACCTCGTCCGCCGCCAGGTCCAGCACCCCTGGATCGGTGACGAGCAGGCTCGTCCCGGGTGCACCCTGCGCCTGCGCGACCAACGTGTCCGATGGTCGCCAGACCGTCGCGGAGGCGATCCCCAGCCCGAGAGCTGCGGCGCCCAGCGCACAGAGCAGCGACGCGAGAGCACGGTGGAGCAAGGATCGTCCCTTTCGTCGGTGTCGGTTCACAATAGGCGAGCCCGGGCCATCCGGACGGCCGAAGGCTGTCCGGGGACCCGACCATCGATCATGAACCACGTTCGCGGAGTCCGCAGGTCGAGTCGGGCGACCGGTCGGCAGAACCTCTCCCGCGCCCCAACTCCGCACCGTCTCGGGGTGGGGTGCCGGGCTGGGGACCGATACGCTGAAGGGCGGGTCCGCCGGAGACTCTGGGACGTCCCATCCGGCCAGGCCGAGCGACGGCGCTGCACGCCGTCTTCCTCAGGAGGTTGTTGTGCCCGACGACCGATCGTTCTTCCCGGTGGTCATGCGCGGCTATGACCGCGAACAGGTCGACCAGCAGCTGGAGGCCCTCCAGCGACAGCTGGACGAGGCCCGGTCGCAGGTCGAGCAGATCGACGGGCGAGCGATGCAGGTCGCGGGTGAGCTGTCCGAGGCACATCGTCAGCTGCGGGAGGCCGAGCGGCCGACGTACTCCGGTCTCGGCTCACGGATCGAGCACCTGCTGCGGTCGGCGGAGGAGCAGTCCTCGGACGTCGTCGCGCAGGCGAACGCCCAGGCCGCGGATGCCATGGCGCGGGCCAAGCTCTCCGCGGGCCAGATGCGCGCGCGGGCGGAGAACGAGGTCGCCGAGATGCTCGCGACCGCCCGCCGGGAGGCTGACGAGGTGCGGTCCAGCGCCGGATCGGAGGCCGAGAGCGCGCTCACGGCAGCCCAGCGACGCGCCGAGGAGCTCGTGGGGTCCGCCGAGCGCGAGGCCGCCCGGATCTCCAGCGCGATCACCACCGAGGAGAGCGAGCGTCGCGCCGGCCTCGAGCGCGAGCTCGGCACGCTGCGCGCCACCGTCGAGCGGGAGACCACCGAGCTGCGGGTGTCGACGGAGCGGTACGCGGCCGAGCTGCGCAACACCTCCGAGGTCGAGACCACCCGGCAGCGTGAGGAGGCCGACCGGTACGCCCAGGACCTGCGTGCGACGGCCGACGCCGAGACCACCGAGCTGCGCCGGCGCACCGAGGGGGACGCCGCGGGCCTGCGCACCGACGCGGAGCAGTACACCGCCAGCCTGCGCACGACGGCCGAGACGGAGTCCGCCGACCTGCGTCGTCGGACCGAGGAAGACGTCGCCGCCCTGCGGGCCGACGCCAACGAGTATGCGGACACCGTCCGCGCAGCCGGTGACCGCGACGCCCGCGCGGCCCTGCAGCGTGCGGAGACCGCGGCCGCTGCCGTGCGGGCGGAGGCCGACCAGTACGCAGCCTTCGCCAAGGCCACCGCCGACCGCGAGGTCGCCGAGCTGCGGTCGGCCGTTGCGGACGAGATCGCCGCGCTCCGCTCCGGGGCTGCCCAGGAGGTCGCCGAGCAGCGCGCCGAGGCCGAGCAGTACGCGACCGGGCTGCGCGCGGCGGCCGACCGCGAGACCGCCGAGCTGCGCGAGGGGACCGACCGCGACACCGTGCACCTGCGCCAGACCACCGAGCGCGAGACCGTCGAGGTGCGCGAGCGCACCGATCGCGAGGTCGCCGAGCTGCGGTCCACGACGGAGCGGGAGACCAACGAGCAGCGCGACCGGGTGCGCCTGGACCTCGAACGCCTGATCACCGAGGCGCGGCGCAGGGCCGCCGAGATGACCACCGAGGCCAAGACCGAGGTCGACCGGACGCTCGACGACGCACGCCGAACGCTTGCCGACGCGCAGGTGGAGATCGCCCAGCGGCACGAGGCCGCCGAGCGGGCCGACGCCGAGCGCCACGAGCAGGCCCGGCAGGAGACCGAACGTCTGGTGGGCGACGCCGAGGCGCACGCCACCGAGGCCGAGCAGCGGGTGGCCAGCGCACTCGAGCAGGCCGAGAAGGTGCGGCAGGACGCCGAGGCGCATGCCAAGGACCTCCTGGCCAACGCCCGGCGCAACGCCGACCGGGTGGTCGCCGAGGCCCGCGAGCACGCCGAGAAGACCCTGTCCGAGTCCATGATCGAGGCCGAGCGCGAGCGCACGACGGCGCAGCGGCAGGTCGAAGACCTCAACCGTCAGCGCGAGGCCATCACCACCTACCTCGACGAGCTGCGCAGCCTGCTCAGCCACGAGCCGATGCCGTCGCGGGCCACCCTCGACCGGGTGCAGGACGCTGAGGCACGTTTCGTCGCGGCGGTCGACACACCGGCCGAGGACGACGAGGCGTGGGACGACGCGGAGTCGGAAGCGGCCGCCGAGGGTGACCTCCCGGCGGACGAGCCCGACGAGGACGCGACCGAGGTCACCGACGAGGTCACCGACGACGACGACGTCCGCCAGGAGATCGCGGAGGTCGACGCCCCCGAGCCGGTCACGGACGTGGATGGGGCAGCCGTCGCGGACGGAGCCTTCGACGAGGCCGACGCGGAAGAGGACGCCGACCTCGCCGAGCCCGAGCCCGAGGCCGGGGCCCGCAGGAGGTCCCGCGGCCGCCGGCGTGGCTGAGAGCTGGCGCGACGGGCGGGCCGAGGCCTCCGAACAGCACGCCAAGGCCCTGCGCCGTCGTCAGGCTGCCGAGAGCCGGAAGGCGCGTGCGCTGATCGCCGACTTCGTCGAGCAGGCAGATGCGCGCGGCGTCCTGCCCGTACGGCTTCGCGCCTGGTCCTACGACGGGCGCGCGCGGTACCTGACCCCGACCCACGGCTGGTACCTGCGCCGCAACCAGTCGGTCGCGGTGGGCACGGACGGCGAGTTCTACCTGCTCACGGTCCCGCGCAGCGTGCGGTCCCGGTTCACGGGTGCGCACCTGGTGCCGAGCGACCCTCCCCTGATCCTGGGCAAGGGAGCGCGCGACGGGGAGTCGATCGACCTGGTCGACGCGCTGCGGATCGCGCTGCGCGACGCACCGCGCCGCGCCTGAACCGTCCCACCTGCACCTGCCTCACACCAGCCGCCGCACACCAGCCGCTCAGACCACCAGCAGCCTCACGCCACCGGCCGAGCGGCGTCCGCTCGCCGCAGCAGCCGGCTCAGGCCGGAGGCGACCGGTTGGGGACTCTCGTTGCTCGTCAGGTGCCCGGACCTGGGGACGATGATCAGGTCGCTGTCAGGGAGCAGGTAAGCCATCTGCCGGGCCACCCGGACGGGTGACAGCTCGTCCTCCTCGCCCACCAGCACCAGTGCCGGTCCGGTGTAAGCGGCGAGCAGGTCCCTGCGGTCGGGACGGGTCGCCATGGCCCGTTGGGCCCATGCCACCGCGTTCGGCCCCTGGTCGCCGATCCAGCCCTCGATGCGTTCCACCAGGTCCGGTCGGGAGATCCGGTTGGTGGCGCCGAGCACCGAGGTGCGCATACCGAAGACGGCCTCGACCCGCTGATCGGCCAGGACGGTGCGCGCCATCTCCAACCGGGCGGCGCGGGCGGCGTCGTCGTCGGCCGTCGCCTTGGTGTCGAGCAGGCCGAGGCCGGCCACCAGGCCCGGATGGCGCTCCAGGATCGACATGGCGACGTAGCCGCCCATGGACAGGCCCGCGACGACCGCCCGCGTGACCCCGGCCTGGTCGAGGGCGGCCGCGACGCCGTCCCCCATCACATCGACCGACGGGACGTCCCGGTCGGCGCCCACCATCTCCGCGACATCCGGCCCCGACGGTGACGTGCCGAAGCCCGGCAGGTCCGGGGCCAGGACGGTGCGGTCCCCGGGGAGCAGGTTGGTGACGTCCCACCACATGCGGTGGTCGACGGGGAACGCGTGCAGCAGCACCAGGGGCGTCGTGCCGGGGATGCCTCGGCGCAGGGTGTGCAGCACCGGCAAGCCGTCGGTGGTCATTGGTCCTCCCCCTCGTTGGTCCCGTCCGCGCTCTGCGGCGGGGCCGTCGTGTGGTCCTGCTCGTCGTCGTCGGCCACCTCGTCCTGGCCCGCCGTGACCATCGTGCCGTCCCAGACGGTCGGCAGTGGCCCGATTCCCGGGGCGACGTGGGCGACGATCTCGTCCAGCACCCGCCGGACGGCGGCCTCCCCCACCCAGAGGTGCTTGGCCCCGTCCACCCCGATCACCTCGGCCTGCCGGACGAGGGAGAAGCGCCGCCGCGCCTCGTCCGGGCGCAGGTAGTCGTCCAGCTCGGGGACGATCACCACCAACGGCTTGCCGAGCTCGTCCCACGCGGCAAGGTCGGCGTCGGTCGCCCGCTGCAGCGGCGGCGAGAGCAGGATGGCGCCCTCGATCGACGGGTCGGCGCCGTGCATCAGGGCCAGCTCGGTCCCGAACGACCAGCCCACCAGCCAGCGGCGCGGCAGGCCATGGAACTCCGCGTACTCGATCGCCGCAACGACGTCGAAGTGCTCGCCCACGCCACCCTCGAAGTGGCCCTCGCTACGTCCCCGCGCACTGACCGTGCCGCGGGTGTTGAACCTCAGGACCGCGAGGCCGGCCAGGGCAGGCAGCCGCCACGCGGCCTTGCGCAGCACGTGCGAGTCCATGAAGCCGCCGTGCGTCGGCAGCGGGTGCAGCGTGATCAGGGTGGCTCGCGGCGGCCGATCGACCGGAAGGGCCAGCTCTCCGACCAGGGTGAGTCCGTCGGCCGTGTGCAGCTCGATGTCCTCCCGACGCGCGGGGAGCACACTGAGGGCCCGGAGCTCGGGGAGTGCGGCGTCCGACGCCGGGTCGCTGGTCATCGGACCGAGCCTATCGGCGTCCGCTGTGCACCGGCCCGGTCAGGGTCTCGAGCGCAGCCGCCACCCCGTCGTCCTCGTTCGACGGACACCTGTCGGTGGCCTCGGCCAGCACCGCCGGGTGGGCGTTGGCCACCGCGAAGGACCGCCCGGCCCAGCGCAGCATGGGCAGGTCGTTCGGCATGTCGCCGAAGGCCCACACGTCCGCGGGCAGGTACCCCCGGGCTTCAGCCCACCGGGCCAGGGTGGCGCCCTTGGTCACGCCCGGTGCGCTGATCTCGCCGAGACCGGTGGCACCGGAGTCCGCCACGACCGCCCGCCCGGCAAGGACCTCGCTGAGCAGCGGGAGGAAGTCGGCGTCGGGCACGGCGTCGCACTGGGCGAGCAGCTTGCCGGTCGCCCCGTCGAGCAGCTCCTCGATCCTCAGCGCCAGTGGTGCGCCGTCCGGCACCGGGTGACGGCTGACGAAGGCGGCCTCAGCGGCGAACCCGCTCGTGCGCTCTGCGGCGAAGGCGATCGTCGGCAGGGCCGCCCGCAGGTCGCGGGCCAGGATCCGGACCGACTCGTCGGGAATCGGCCGGCACTCCAGGACCCGCGCACCCGCCACGTCGTAGACGAAGGCCCCGTTCGAGCAGATCACGACCCCGTGCCCGGCCACCATGTGCGCCAGCTCGTCGACCCAGCGGGGCGGACGCGCCGTGACGAACACCACCTCGACGCCCGCCCGGTGCACCGCGCGGAGCGTGGCAGCCGTGCGCGCCGAGACCATGCCGTCGTCGCGCAGGAGCGTGCCGTCCAGGTCGGTGGCGACCAGCCGGGGCGGCCTCACCGACGCCGGTCCCGGTGGCTCCAGCACCCGCTGTGCCAGTGCCGGCGGTCCGCAACCCCGGCCGCCTCACCGAGCACGCTGTCGCTGCGCCAGGCGACGACGTGCTCCGTTCCCGGAACGATCTCCTGCTGGCAGCCCGGGCAGGCATAGGTCTTGACTGCGGACGACGCCGCCACCCGCCGCACTGTCCAGTTCCCGTCCGGTCCCGACTCCGAGCGGGTGCCGGCCCGCGCCCGCTCGAGGTCCAGCTCGGGGTGCTCACCACCCCACGGACGCTTGCTCGACTTCCGGCTCGACGGCACGCCTACATCCTCCCCCTGTG
>Ga0209840_1000257_pt1 | contig 11682 bp, 7 predicted proteins | sample PersoiDNA2013190_FD_185802 | JGI IMG/M metagenome (GOLD analysis project Ga0209840, IMG submission 185802) | Permafrost soil microbial communities from the Arctic, to analyse light accelerated degradation of dissolved organic matter (DOM) -... | ecosystem: Environmental > Terrestrial > Soil >... | reverse complement strand
GAGGACGCGGGCGTCTATGCGGGCGCCTCTCGCTCAGGCGTCTTCCGCCGGGGAGTCGTCACGCGTGCTCAACGTGAAGACCTCAAGAAGGCGGTCGGTCGTGGGGATATGCAGCTCGGCACGGACGCGGCGTCGGAGGGATTGAACTTGCAGCGACTGGGCACGCCAGCTTAGCTTCGGGGGCCGCAGAGGCGCCCTCTACGGCGCGTCTCAGGGGCCGTACAGGGTGACGATTCCCCTCCGCTGGGTCGCACTGACTCAGACACAATGAGGGCCGCTCAAGCGGCCCTCATTGGTTGGTGGTCTATGTCCTCCCTTGTCCTCCAGAATCGACGACATCCTAGAAAACGGGCGGCTATCGGCTGGACGGGGCGGCACGTCGCCTCCTGATTCCTCCCTGCTCAGGCGGCATTGTCCGTCATCCTCCGTCATCCCCTGTCAGGTTCGCAGGTGTTCTGGGCTGGCCACGCCGACCAGTTCTCTGCCCGTTCCGCGACCCGACTGCTTCCGGCCCGACTCCCCCGACTGGCATCACAGCCGGCATGGACCCGCGGTGGCGTTCAGTCGCCCTTCCTGAGCGCCACCGCGGGTCCAGCTCAGTGGTGTGCTGCCGGCCGATAGCCGTCGCTGAGCGTCTTCAGGAAGGCGACGATCGCCTTCTCCTGCGTCGCTGTCAGACCGAGGTTGCCGATTTCGCTGGTGTTCATGGTGGCCGCGTACTCCGCTGCCGGCCAAGGCACGCCCTTCCATCCGGCACCGGGGACGTCGCGGGTGTTGTAGAAGTGGACGATCTCCTTGAGGCTCTTGAAGTAGCCGTTGTGGCCGTAGGCCTTGACGAAGCTCGGGTTGGGCCGCCTGTCGACGTTGCGCAGCGTCGGCACCTTGAACTTGCCGAGCTCCGGCGTGTAGACGGAGGCATCGTAGTAGCCGGTGGTCTCGAGGTAGCCACCGAGGCCTTTGTCGACCCAGGCCGCGCCATCCGGGTTGAACTCAGGCAATGCGTTGTAGAACGGGTTGTCCGGGTTCTTGGGGATGCCCGGGTTGTCGTAGCTGAAGTCGGTGAACAGGGGCGGCACGTGGCAGCCGGAACAGTTCGCCTTGCCCTTGAACAGCTTCATGCCCCGCCTCTCTTCGCCGGTGAAGGCGGCACGGCGGGCGCGGTAGGCGTCGTACTTCGACGAGAAGGAGCTGACCCGCGGCGAGCGCTCGAACGTTGCGATGGACTGCGCAATGGCATAGTAGGCGGCATCGGTGTCGGCGAAAATGTAGGCGCCCCAGACCGCCTTGAACAGGGGCGCATAGCTCGAGGCCTCGACCTTGGCCACGACCGCCGCGGCGTCGGCGTTGTTCTGCTCGAGGGGGTTCAGGAACGGTCCCTGAGCCTGCTCGGTCAGCGGGTCGCCGAGCACGTAACCCGTCTTTCGCCCATCCCAGAACATGCCGCCGACCCAGGACGCTGCGGCAACGTCGTAGTGGAGCCGCGGGCTGCGGCCGGCATACGCAGCCGCGGGCGGCTTGCGGTTGCCGAAGCGCCCGACGAATGCACCCGGGTAGACCGCGCCCGCCCGGTTGACCGACGCATGGGGGCCGGTCCAGCCTACGTTGCGCCCGTGGCAGGCAGCGCAGGCCTGACCGGCCGGCTCTGAGAGAGTGGTGTCGATGAACAGGGACCTGCCGACCTTCTGCTTGTCGGTGAGCGCCTGTGCCGTGCTCGCCGCGGCGAGCAGCAGGCAGGCGAGGCCCACCAAGGCGACCGCAAAGAGCGTGTATCTACGTGTGTGCATGATGCCCCCCATCCGTCTTCCAGTGCACTGACGTGCGGACGTCGACCTCCGCCTCACTCCAGCTGCAAGCCCCGCCCCCTCCGGGTTCAGTGTAGGCCCATTTGTTTGAGTGCTTCCTGCTCCCTCAGAGCAGCCTCACTGGGAGACGACAATTACCTCCGCCGTCTGTATCCCCATCCACCCCCACCGAAGACCAGCACCACCACCACTATGATCAGTATTATCAGCCAGATATTGATGTGACTTCACCTCCTTCAGAGAGGACTCAGGTGTTGGTGGCCTCATCCTGCGGCTTCGCATCCTGCTGCTGCGCCCACTCGTCCGCGCGCCGATGGGCCTCGTCGGAGGCGTATCCGAACTTCTGCTGCAGCTTGCCTACGAGGCGATCCTTCTTGCCCTCGATGATGTTCCAGCCCGTCTCGCGTCTCCCCCCACTACGGTCTCCGACTCCATGATCGCGTAATAGTGGTGATTTTCCCGCCGTGGTGCGCGACGAAACCGGGTGGTGACTCCATTTGCATTTTCGATCAGATGGAGGCCTACAAACTCGGCCACTTGGGCACAGTCGACGAGGTAAGTGGGGTGTTGTACGTCTGGAGCCTGTGACTGCCCTGCCGCCCGGGGTGATGGCCGCCGGCACCCGCGTGCCGGCGTCTCGATGTCGACGTCGCTCGCGGGCCCGCCTACTCCAGGCGCAGATCCCGCACTGTCGCACGAACGGCGTCCGAGGTGGCGTCGTCCGGCATGCACTCAGCCTCCAGCTCGGCCGCGAGGCGCGCTCGGTAGTGGGTCACCTCGCGGTCGATCGTCGCGTCGTCCCACCCCAGGACGGGAGCCATCAGCCGGGCTACGGCTGCGACGGCCCGGCGCCCGCGGTCCGGCGCCTCGAACGAGATGTGCGTGCGCCGCGTCAGGACGTCGTCGACGTGCAGGGCGCCTTCGTGTGAGGTCGCGTAGCGGACGTCGGCGGTCAGGTAGGTCTCGGCTCCCGGCAGCGGCTCGCCCAGGGCCGGGTCGGCGGCGATCACGTCGAGCACTTCGAGAGCCAGCGACCCCCAACGATCGACCAGGCGGCGGACCTGCCCAGGGCCGAGGCCGGCGGCGCCGGGGTGCGCGGTAGCGCGCCGTTCGGCCGCCGGCAGTCCTGCCGCTCCGAGGAGGGGCAGGTCGACTGTCCGGCTGGCTTCTACTCTGAAGTCCAGCTCGTGCGCGGCCGCATCGACCGCGTCGCGCGCCATGATGCGATAGGTCGTGTACTTGCCGCCGACGACGCTGACGAACCCGGGGGCGCTGCGCCGCACCTCGTGCTCGCGAGACACTCTGGTCGTGTCCTTGCCGCCGGCGCTTGCCAGGGGGCGCAGGCCCGCGTACACGCCGACGACGTCGGCGCGCGTCAAGGGCCGGGCGAGCACCTCGTTGACCAGGTCGAGAAGATACTCGATATCGGCGCGATTGGCGGCCGGATGGTCGAGGTGCAGGGTCCACTCTGTGTCCGTCGTGCCGATGATCCAGTGATCTCCCCAGGGGAGCACGAAGAGCACGCTCTTCTCTGTGGGAAGGATGAGAGCATAGGCGGACTGGATGCGGTCTTTGGGGACGACGAGATGGATGCCCTTTGACGGCCGCACCATCAGAGGGTCCTTGACCCCGGCGAGACGCTCCGTCTCGGTCGTCCAGACGCCGGTCGCGTTGACCACGACCCGGGCGCGCACCTCTAACTCCCGATCCGACTCCACATCCTGCACGAGGGCGCCGGAGATGCGCTCGCCGTTGCGACGCATGGCGGCGGCGCGCACGCCCGCGGCGCATACGGCGCCGTATGCCGCCGCCGTGCGCGCCAGGGCCACCGCGAAGCGCGAGTCGTCCACCTGCGCGTCGTAGTAGCGGATGCCGCCGCACAGAGCCTCCGCGCGCAGCGCCGGCACGTCGCGCAGGCACGACGCCCGCGAGAGATGGCGATGGCGCGGCACCGCCGAGTGCGCCCCGGCCAGCGCGTCGTAGATGAACAGTCCCGATCCCATGAAGAAGCGGTCCCATGCAGGGCGCTTCAAGGGGAAGAGGAAGGGCGTCGCCCGGACGAGGTGCGGGGCGATCGTCTCGAGCAGGAGGCGCCGCTCGCGCAGCGCCTCGCGCACCACCTTCACATCAAGGTGCTCGAGGTAGCGCAGACCTCCGTGGATGAGCTTGCTCGAGCGACTCGACGTCCCGGCGGCGAAGTCACGCTTCTCGATCAGCGCCACCGTCAGGCCCCGGGTGGCTGCGTCGAGCGCGACGCCGCACCCGGTCACGCCGCCACCGATCACGAGAACGTCGAAGGTCTCGGTGGCCAAGCGTTCCAGGGCACGCCTTCTAGCCTCGGGACCCAGCCGCGACGCGCGCACATCCAACGCCATCAGACCAGCCGCCTCCGGGGGCTGCTGTGCACGGCTCGGCTAGGCTACGCCCAGGTAGGCGTCCTGAACATGGGGGTTGTTGAGCAGAGCCGCGCCAGCGTCCGAGAGCGTCACCTTGCCGGTCTCGAGGACGTAGCCGCGGTCGGAGATCTCCAGAGCTGCGCGGGCGTTCTGCTCCACCAGAAGGATCGTGGTGCCCTGGGCGTTGATCTCCTTGACGATGTCGAAGATCTTCTCGACGAGCATGGGGGCGAGGCCCATCGAGGGCTCGTCCAGCACCATGAGCTTGGGCCCGGCCATCAGGGCGCGGCCCATGGCCAGCATCTGCTGCTCGCCGCCCGACAGCGTGCCGCCGGTCTGGGACTGGCGCTCCTTCAGCACCGGGAACAGGTCGTAGACCCGGTCGAAGTCGGCCGTGAGGTCCTGACGCGGGCGCGAGAAGGCGCCCATCTCGAGGTTCTCCCGGACTGTCATGCGCGGGAAGATCCGGCGCCCTTCGGGCGCCTGGGACAGCCCCAGCGTCACGACCTCGTAGGGAGGCACGCCGGTCAGGTCCCGGCCCTCGTAGAAGATCTTGCCCGACCGCGGGCGCTGCAGCCCCGAGATCGCGTTCAGCGTGGTGCTCTTCCCGGCGCCGTTGGCGCCGATCAGGGTGACGATCTCGCCGCTCCTGATCTGCAGAGAGACGCCTTTGATGGCCTCGATGTTGCCGTAGAACACGTGGATGTCCTGCACGTCCAGCATGACCTCGCCGGCCGCACCGACTGTTTTCGTCGCGGCGTCCACCTACGCGCCCTTTCCCAGATAGGCTTCGATGACCTTGGGGTCGTTGCGCACGACATCCGGCGAACCCTCGGCGATCTTCTCGCCGTGGTCGAGCACGACGATGCGATCCGAGCTGCCCATGACCACCTTCATGTCGTGCTCGATGAGGATGATGGTCATGCCCTCGTCGCGGATCTGACGGATGAGCCGCAGGAGGGCGGCGGTCTCCTGGGGGTTCATGCCGGCCGCCGGCTCGTCGAGGAAAAGCAGAGCCGGCTCCGTGGCCAGCGCCCGGGCGATCTCCAGCCTCCGCTGCGACCCATAGGGCAGGTTCTTGGCCAGCTCGTCGGCGTGGCCCGCCAGGCCCACGTACTCCAGCAGGGCCAGGCTCCTGTCGTGCACGTCCTTCTCTTCGCGTGTGGCTCGAGGTGTGCGTAGCACGACCCTGAGCACGCCGCTGTGAGTACGGCAGTGCCGCCCCACCATGATGTTCTCCAGGGCCGTCATCTCGTTGAAGAGGCGGATGTTCTGGAAGGTGCGCGCGACGCCCAGCTTGGTGACCTTTGACGGGAGCATGCCGGCGATGTCGCGACCCTTGAAACGGATGGCGCCCGACGTGGGTCCGTAGACTCCGGTGATGGCGTTGAACAGCGTGGTCTTGCCGGCCCCGTTGGGACCGATCAACCCGACGATCTCGTTCTCGTCGGCGTGGAAGTCGACTTTGTTGACGGCGATGAGGCCGCCGAAGGCCTTGACCAGCTGCGTCGTCTCGAGCACCCGCATGGGCTCAGTGGCTGGCATCGGACCACACCTGCCGTTCCTGTTCCGACTCGTCCTTGCTGCCGGGCCGCATCTCCAGCTTCACGCGCATGGACCCGAGCAGGCCCTGCGGGCGGAAGACCATGAGGAGCACCAGGACCAGCCCCAGGGCGATCCCGCGCGTCTCCGGGTGGGCCTGCACGAAGGAGAAGTCGCGCAGCCACTCCTGAAGCGCTATCCAGACGGTCGCGCCGAGGACGGGGCCGACGATGTTGCCCATGCCGCCGAGTACCACCAGGCTCAGGATCAGGAACGACTCCATGAGCATGAAGCTGCTCGGCGAGATGTAGTTGAGGTAGTGCCCGAAGAACACGCCCATGGCGCCGGCGAAGAACGCCCCCGTGGCGTACGACAACAGCTTGTAGCGCGAGGTGTGGATGCCCATCGCCTCGGCCGCCACCTCGTCTTCGCGGATGGCCGTCCAGGCGCGGCCGATGCGCGAGCGCACGATCCGCGAGATCGTCCAGAGCGAGAGCAGCGCCAAGGCGAGACCGAGGAAGTAGAGGCTCTTCTGCGTGGTGAACTGGAAGCCGAAGAACGCGGGCTTGGGGATGCCGGAGATGCCCGACGGCCCGCGCGTGAGCCCGACCCAGTTGGTCGCCACGATGCGGACGATCTCACCGAACCCGAGGGTCATGATCGCGAGGTAGTCGCCGCGAACGCGCAGGGTCGGGTAGCCGATGAGCACCCCGGCGACGGCGGCCAGCAGCCCGCCGACGACGAAGTTGACCCACGTCAGCCACCAGTAGGCATCGATGTCGACCCCGAACTTCACCTTGAGGACCTGGTTGAAGATGATCGCCGTGTAGTAGGCGCCGATGGCGTAGAAGGCCACATACCCAAGGTCGAGGAGCCCGGTGAAGCCGACGACGATGTTCAGCCCCGAGGCGAGCACCACGTAGATCACGACGACGGTCATCAGCGTGATCCAGCGATTGGACCCGACCAGGAACGGCAGGATCACCGCGATGGCGAGAAGAACGGCCAGGAGGACTCGGTGAGACTTGGTGGATCCGCCTCCCACGAGAGCGGCGGCGATGGGATTGAGCCTCGTGCGGAAGCGGCCTGCGCCGGCGCTCTGCCCTTCGGCCTCGCTGGTGTCGCGTTTGCCGGCCATGCTAGGCCTTCTGCGACACGGTGGAGCCGAGCAGGCCGGACGGCCTGAACGACAGGATGAGGATCAGGATCACGAACGCGAACGCGTCGCGGTACTGCGAGCCCATGGGAAGGTAGGCCGAACCCAGAGCCTCGACGACGCCCAGCAGCAGTCCGCCCAAGAAGGCGCCGGGGATGTTGCCGATCCCGCCCAGCACGGCGGCGATGAAGGCCTTGAGGCCGGGGTTGAAGCCCATGAGCGGCCAGGCGGCGTGATAGACGCCCCCGTACAGGCCACCGGCCAGCGCTCCCATCGCCGAACCGATGAGGAAGGTGAGGGTGATCACCTTGTTCACGTTGACGCCCATGAGAGCCGAGGTGTTCTTGTCCTGGGCGGAGGCCCGCATCGCGCGACCCATGCGCGTGCGCCGCACGTAGAGGTTCAGCAGCAGCATGGCCACGACCGTGACGACGACCACGAACACCTGGAAATAGGTGATCTGGACCCCGCCGAGCGCGAAAGCTTTGGGTGACCCGGCCGCCGTGGTGAACAGCGGGATGCCGGGGAACGGGACCTGCTGCGATCCGAAGATGGCTTGGGCCACGTTCTGCAGCAGCACGGACACGCCGATCGCGGAGATGAGCGCCGCGAGTCGGGGAGCGTTGCGCAGCGGCCGGTACGCGAGGCGCTCGATGACCACTCCCATGATGCCGACGACCGCCATCGCGATGAGGATCGCGAGGAAGAAGTTCAACCCCGGCATGCTGACCGTGTTGCCGAAGAGGGTAATCTCGGGGGCCATCATCATGATGGTGATGAAGGCCCCGAACATGAAGAGCTCGCCGAAGGCGAAGTTGATGAGCTCGATGATGCCGTACACCATGGTGTAGCCCACGGCGATGAGGGCATACAGGCACCCGATCATGAGGCCGTTGACGAGTTGCTGGGCGAGTTCGCTCACGAGGTCCTCGGGTCCGCGGCGTCGGTTTTCTTAGTCGGTGCGGGGAGGGGCGAGAGGCGTAGCGCCTCTCGCCCCTCCCCGGCCGTCGCGCAGATCCTTACTGTTCCGGCTGCTGAGGAGCCGTGGCCAGGCCGCCGTGCTGCACCACGACGATGGTGAGCGGCTTGACGACGTCGCCGTTCTCGTCGAACTTGATGGTGCCGGAGATGCCCTCGTAGGTGCCGATCTGGGCGAGGGCGTCGTTGATGGCGGTGCGGTCGTTCTTGCCGGCCTTCTCGGCCGCCTTGGCCGCCAGCATGATCACGTCGTAGGAGTTGGCCGCGAACCAGTCGGGGTTGGCGCCCTTGTACTTGTCCTGATAGGCCTTGACGAACTTCTGGACGGCCGGATCGTTGCTGGAGTAGTCGAAGAAGGTGGAGACCAGCATACCTTCGACGGCGGCGCCGCCAAGCTTGGGCAGCTCGTCGGACGCATACCCGTCGGAGCCGAGGAGCTGCACGTCCATGCCGAGCTCCCTGGCCTGCTGCGCGATCTTCGAGCCCTCGGGGTAGTAGCCGGAGAGGAACAGCAGGTCGGGGCCGGCTCCCTTCAGCTTGGTGAGCTGGGCCTTGAAGTCGGTGTCACCGGCGGCGTACTGCTCTTTGCCCACGACGGTGCCCTTGGCGGCCTTGACGGCCGCTTCGTAGGCGTCGGCGAGGCCGCGGCCGTAGTCGTTGTTGTCGTACATGATGGCGATCTTCTGCTTGCCCAGCGTGTTGACGCTGTAGTTGGCCAGCCCTACGCCCTGCACGGCGTCGGTCATGCAGATGCGCCAAATGTAGGCGCCCAGCGTGCTGATGTCCGGGTTGGTGGCGGACGGCGAGATCATGGGCAGGCCGGCGGATTCGTACTTCCCCGCGGCGGCGATGGTGGCGCCGGAGAACAGGTGGCCGTCGACGACGACGACGTCGGTGTCGTCGATGTACTTCTGGGCCACGAGCACGGCCTGTTGCGGGTCGCCGAGGTCGTCGCCGATGGCGATCGAGACCTCGCCACCGTTGACGCCGCCCGCCGCGTTGAGCTCGGCCATGGCGATCTCGGCGCCTGCCTTTTGGGACACGCCGTACGTGGCGTACTGACCGGTCATGGAGCCGGCGACGCCGATCTTGAACGGGGTCGCTGCGGATCCGGAGGCGCCCCCCGACCCACTGTCGCCGCCGCAACCCGCGACCGTGACGAGCGCGAGCGCCAGTGCCAGCACGGCGATAGAGATGATCAACAGCTTCTTGCGAGTGATGCTCATAGTCCCTCCTAGATGATTCCACCTGAGAGCCCGGGACTTCTGTCGCCACCGAAGCGTGCTCCAGGTGGCCCCCTTGCTTGCCGGGCAGTCTAGTGGCGCGATGGGAGTCCGTCAAGGCGGGGTGATGTGCTGCGCGACGGGGTCGCCCGAATAGATATCGCTTGCGCAAGGGCCCTTGGTCTGCGCGAGCAGGCCATCGCCCTCAAGAGCACCGGAAGGAATGGCGCGGCAAGCTGATCGTCCAGGCGCCATCCTGATGGCTGTCGTTACTTCGCGCGCGCGATCTACATCAATAGCAGACGCCCGCCGTGACCCAGCTGACGGTGCGCTAACGCCAGCGCGGGTTCTTGCGCGGCGGGTCACCGCGGCCACGGCCGGCGCCGCCCGCCGCGTTTGTGGACCGTGTCGGTGCCGTCGTTCCACAACCGGATGGAATCTCCGCCGCCGCTGCCCACCGGACGCCATCGCCTCACAGCGTGCGCGGAACCGTAGACTCCGCTCGTCACCCCAGCTACTTGCCGTGGCGCATATCGGCAGCGGCGCAGTCGAAGGCGCCCATGCGGATCGGATCGCCGACGCGCAGACGTGACTCGGGTGTTCACCTTGGTCTCGCTGTACAGTTGAAACCCTAGGTACTTAGGTCTAGACTCGCTCACAAGGGTTTCCGGCGAGAAGCCGATCCCGCACAGGCAGCGCGTGTGGAACCGGTCTTTTTTCACCTGTCTCGCCGGTGCCGGCCGTGTGTGATACGTGCCGACGGGAGTGTGTGGCTCCCCTGGCGCGTCGTGTCTCACTCACGGCACGGAACCGTACCGGGTCGCGTTCGCGTATGCACGTGACGACCCACATGGTTGGCGCGAGGGGGGATGCAGAAGCCAACTGCAACATTCAAGCGGCAAGCTGAGGGAGCAAACATGGGGAAACGAGCAGTACTATTCTTGGCCGTCGCCGTCATGGCTGTGGTGATCCTGCCGGCCACGGCGTTCGGCGCTGGTCTCAAAAACGAGTACGGCATGCATTACGCCGGTCAGCCCACGTGCACTGGGTGCCACGGCGCCGAGTACGCCAACCAGGTCCACGGGCGCTTCGCCACGCGGGGCCTGTTGCCCAAAACTCCGGTAGAGTGGACGAAGTTCAAGGGACCCGGCAATCCGCTGCAGGTCCTCGGCCCGGCCCCCGCGCTGTTCTCCGGCGGCGGCGAGTACAGCATCGCCGGCAACATCTGGGTCACGCTCGGTGACACGCTGGGCAACTCCGGCGTGGGCAACTCCGGCGGCGAGTACCTGTTCTTCATGCGCAGCACGGATCCGACCGTGATGCCGTGGAACCTCGTCGAGGGTCTCGCCTCGGAGCCCAGCGGCGCATGGCTCTTGGCGGACGGAGAGCCCAAGGGCCTCTACGACGTCAGTTACAGCTGCCAGCGGTGCCACCAGCTGGGCTCCACGGTGCCGAAGGCGAGCGCTACGGTGCCCAACCCCGCGGCCATCGTCGCCGTCACCGCGACGACGGCGAGGCAGTGGGCTCGTCCGGACGACACAACGAAGGAACAATTCATGGAAGACCCGGCCGTGTCGTATGCCGGTCTCGGCATCCAGTGCGAGAACTGCCATGGCACCGGCGTCGACGCCGTGACCGCGGGCGGCGGTCATATGGGATCGGGCACGCAAGTCTCTACCTCGCTGGAGACCCTCGGTCAGTCGCAGGTGTGCGGCCAGTGTCACGGTAGCTACACGGACGTCGCCGGCACGGTGGGCATCTACGGCTACACGACCAACCAGCCGCTGCGCAACTTCGTCGACGTCAACGGCGCGTCCGGCGGTCAGTCGTACACCAAGATCCCCACGGTGGCAGAGTTCATGGCCACCCCCGCGGCGTTCTGGATGTTCCCCAACGGCAGCAATGCCAAGGGCGGCCACTACTACTACGACGAGTGGTCCGCCTCGGCGCACTCCTATCGCGGAGCTCTCACCAGCACGTCGCCCGACGCCATGACCTTCCAGGCCGCGGGCAACGGCCACTACTCGAACAGCATGGACCCAAACCTCAGCGGCTGCTACAAGTGCCACACCGGCGAGGGCTATCTCAAGAGCAAGGACGCGGCGATCGCGAAGAACTTCACGCCCGCGTCTGACAACGTCGGCAAGATGGGCCAGGAGTGCATCACCTGCCACAACGGGCATCCGTCCGCGGTGGGTGCGGCCAACGTGGTCCGCAAGCCCGACCCGGCCGGCGTGCGCAGCGCCACCGGCCTCTCCAAGGCCAACGACAGCATCTGCGAGGACTGCCACAACTGGCAGTACGAGGTCCTCGGCACTACGCCCGCATACGCACCCGTGGCAGACCTGACCGCCCACGCCTCGCCGAGCCACCCGCAGCGCGAGACGCTGGAGGGCCGCTCGATGGTCGAGATCGCCGACGCCGGCAAGTTCATGCCGGGCGCCAAGTGCGAAGACTGCCACATGCCCAAGACCAACAAGGCCGCCAACCGCATCTCCCACGGCATGAAGCCCATGCTGCCGGGCGACGCTGAGACCTGGATGACCGCCGCCGGCGGCGCCTACCAGGGCGACGACTCCTGCTCC
>Ga0209840_1000256_pt1 | contig 11691 bp, 9 predicted proteins | sample PersoiDNA2013190_FD_185802 | JGI IMG/M metagenome (GOLD analysis project Ga0209840, IMG submission 185802) | Permafrost soil microbial communities from the Arctic, to analyse light accelerated degradation of dissolved organic matter (DOM) -... | ecosystem: Environmental > Terrestrial > Soil >... | reverse complement strand
CCGAAGATCAGACCAGGAAGGACAATCATGCCTGAGGCATCGATCGTGACGTCAGGGCGTTCGCCGCGGCCGATGGCAGTGTCGATGCGCTTGATACGTCCGTCAGCGACGAGCAGGTCAGCCTTACTGGGCTGACGGTCGCCACCCATGGTCAGCAGTGTTCCGTTCTTTATGAGCAGCTTGTTCATAATGGTTGTTGCTTATTGTACCCTGCGTGCAGCTCTTTGTCAAAACTGTCTTGCATCACCTAAGAATCATCGTGAACGTGTGAGTCGTTGCATCATCAACAATCATAGTGAAATGGCCCGATGGCATGTCACGACTCCGATGGAGGTATTCTGGCTTGCCTTCCCTCCGTCATTCCCCCGAGCCCTTTGGTTCAAGGTGAGGGGTGCTTTCGGCGCAGGCGGGAATCCATTCCTTGGTCTTTGTCTATGAGATGTCGAGGGGCAAATCAAACTGACCTGGCACATGTACCACCAGGCGTGCAATTACCAGCTGACCCCATATCGCGTGCAACTCTTTGTCAAAGCGCGGATGCCTTTGCGAAACTACGTATACTGTTGTGGACCAGGAGGTGCCATGAGTCAGACAGTCATGATAGAAGCATTGGGACAAGGGATCGATGCCCGGACTCAGGAGCTCGACAATGTGTTTCGCTGGATTGAGCCTCAGGGGATCGATGGCAGGCGAGTTCTTGTGTTGCTTGGCGACATCCCTGCGCCGTTGGACTTGGTGGAGCGGACGGTACGGACGCTGTCCGGGGCCGCCCGAGTCGACCTTGCCGCAAGGTCTCTGGCAGGCTACGATGAGGCATATCGCAGCGCCTTGACAAGCTTGCTGGGCGAGCATGGCGACCTGATTGAGATCATCTCCGGGGAGTACGAGTCCCTGACGGTGCCCAGGAGGTCCTACGCACGCCAACTGCACAAGATGGAGACCCCCGAGCGTCGGTACATCAAGCAGGTGTTCGTGTCACGGTGTCTCGCCGAAGCCGACCTGTTCGTCGTCGTGCGCGGCCTCGAGCTCAACAGGTTCTCCGGCGTCCACGGCATCTTCGCCACGGTCCTCGACTGCGTTGCCACAAAGACGCGGACGGAGGTCCTGAGCTATGCTGCATATGGACTGATGGGAGAGGCTCTCCTGGATGTCTGGTCGGCGATCAGGGGATCTTTCCTGTTCGGTGTCCTCGACGGCGAACGCGCCCGTGAAGAAACGTACGGGAGAACCGTCGAGATCGGCGTGATCCTGGCTGGCATCGATCCCGAGGAGTTGGACGGCTACGCGCTCATCGCAAGTGGCGGCAAGGTCTCCTGGTCGCCGTTCAGTTCTTCAGCGTCGGCCCGCATCGGCAGGGGACGTCGTGGCAGGACGACGGATGTTGCCTCCAATATCGCGCTGGATGAACTGCGGGCACGAGTGCCCGGCGGGTTCTGGCAGAGGCCCCCTGTCCGCAGTGCATTTGGTGCTCCACCTGTCTTTCGGTTCTCCGGGCGTCCCGAGAGCTTCGACACGCTTGTCTGCCCGATGGGCGCGATCGAGGAAGGACAAGATGGCATACCGATCGTCAGGCGCGGGGCGTGTGTCGCATGTGGGTGGTGTCTCAAGGAGTACGCCGAGGTATCGGCATACAGGAGGTAGGTCCTCAAGTAGCTCAGCATGAAGAAGGGGCGCACGTGTGCGCCCCTTCTTCATGCTCTATGTCCGTCCGTTCGGGCCTAGCTGAAGGAAATAAGATCCTCGCCGGATTCGGCCAATGTCTCTGGTGCCTTGAGACTCGCTGTGTCGACGATACTGACGTCTTTGTAGTTCTTCGAGATGTTCTTGTACGCCGTGAGATAGTTCTCATACCCCATCTTCTTGGCCACCAGCAGAGCTTCGCCGACAAATCCCGGCGCCTCGAGGCGCATTGCGAGGTCCCGGGCAATCGACAGCTCGATGGGAGACAGAGCGACGACGGTGAGCTTGATCACGTGCCGCATCTCCTCTGGCACGTTCTGCAGGTCCTTGGCCGAGACGGCGAATTTGGAGATACGATTGCGATACCCGCCGCGGAACAGCTGCGCCAGCGCGTCGGCATCGGTGACGACGCCGTCATGCACGAGTGTGTCGAGTTCAACATCGCCTGAGAAGACGGAGGGCTGTGGGGTCGGTGGAACCGGTGCGAACGGGGGTATAGGAGCAGTGACGCCTGCTGTGGCGCCAGCTGCAACCATCGTCTGCTCGAAGGACTCCTCGTCATCCAGCAGTCGCGACAGAAGGTCCACGCCGGGCAGTGTCGGCGGGTTGGTCTCTGGCAATTTCGCCGCAGGGGATTCCTGGTCTGGCTCAACAGGTTCGACTTCGACAGGAGCTTCCTCATGGACTGGAATAGTCATTTCCTCCATCGAAACCGGTTCTTCGAGGGAATCTGCAGGTGTCTCAGGAACGGAAATCTCTTCAGCCTGAAGTGCCTCCGGGGTTACCGAAGACTCTTCTGCAGGCATGGGTTGGTCGAGAGGCAACACAGTCTCAGCAGTGTTGCTTTCCGGCTTGATGGGCTGGACCGGAACTTCCTGTCCAATGGGTGTTAGTTCGGGTTCAGGGAAAGGTTCAAGGAGCGTTTCTGCGGGCGATTCCTGGGCCGGGGAACTCTCCTGCGGAAGAGGCGTGAGGAGGGCTTCCGAAGGAACGTCGGCTGGAACTGCTGGAGTGGCCGTGACGGGCTCCGATAGTTCATTCTGAGTCGCGGGTGATTCTGCCTCGGGCGGGGTGAACTCCAGAAGTGGCGGCTCGGCTGATGCAATCATGGCGGCAGGCACAGCGGGCACTGTCGTGGGCACCGTATCTGCGCCGGCGAAGAAGCCAAGTGGCTCCAGGGAAATCTCCGGGACCGACGGTGAGTCGAGCCGGGCAGGAGACGATTCTTCCGCCATTGCGGGTTGGGCTGCCGGTTCCTGCACAGGCGGTGTTTCCTGCTCCTCGCGGGTTTGTGCCAGTGGATCCAGCGATGTCGCGGGCGACGGTTTTGGACCTTGTTCCACAAGGCCGAACTCTATGCTGTTTTGTCCCTGCCCTGCTGTCCTGGGTGTCACCCTCGGCAAGCGCTTGCGCATATTGTGCCGGGGACGCAGAGCGAGGATGAGGATGAGAAGGGCAAGAACGACGATGATCCAGAACATCCACACAGCCACAAGCTCGGGCGTCACCGAGAGGCCAGGCACCGTGCGTTCCAGAATTGGCACAACCAGCACAGACAGAGGCAGAAACAACCGGACGGCGAAATCAGTGATCGCCTGTGTCGCGGTCTGGAGAACCTTCAGTGCCTGACCCGAGACGAAGAAATCACGGATGCTCATATACACAGAAGCAATAAACGCACCAGTCGAGCGAGTTGTCTTTTGAATCCATGCACCAGTCGAGCGAGTTGTCTTTTGAATCCATGCACCAGTCGAGCGAGTTGTCTTTTGAATCCATGCACCAGTCGAGCGAGTTGCTGTCTGAATCCATGCCCACGCTGTCTGCCAGGGCCCCGACGACGGTGATTCCACAGGAGCAGATGTTTGTATCGAGACAGCGAGCGGGTAGGCCGTACGCTTGAGAGCGGCATTCTCCATGACGACGATGTTGCGTCCAGCCGAGATGGACGAATCCGCCTGAACATGCACCACGGGCACAAGGCCCGCAACGACGCAGCAGAGTACCAGAAGTCCTGTCAGAATGCTTCTCGCTCGTTTTCTCATGCTATGCGCACCATCCTTGTAGCAAGAATGTTACAGGTCATTCACCGTTTTGCAATAATGCACGGCCTGTCCGTGTGCTCTCTCGCTCGGTCAGCTTGCCCAGACTGGTACACTGAGCTGTTCTCGACAATCAGGACGTGACGATGTCCTTCTCGATGAGCTTGAAGACCTTTGTGGGACACTTGGCGACGCAGATGCCGCATGAGGTACACAGGTGCTCATCCACCACAGGGAGTCCGCGTTCCATGTGGATGGCTCCTTCGGGGCAGGACTTGACACATATCTCGCACTTGATGCAGCCGGTCTTGCATGTCGCGATGACCTTTGATTTCACGGGATTTCTATTGGAACAGAGAGGTATGGCGCCCTTCTTGGCGCGCGAGATCCTGGTGAGAACATTCTGAGGACAGGCGTCGACGCACTTTCCGCACCCGGTACACTTGACCGTGTCCACATGAGGAAGGCCGTCGTCTGCCATATGGAGCGCGTCGAACGGACAGACTCTGGTGCAGTCGCCCAGGCCGATGCAGGACCACTGACACAGCTTCGTGCCTCCCGTCGTTATTTTGGCGGCACGGCAGGACTGGATGCCCGCGTAGTCGGCCTTGAGAGGGGCCTTGTCTTTCGATCCCTGACATACGAGAACGGCGATCTGGTCGACTGCGCTGGACGTGAGGCCGAGCAGTGCGGCGATCTGGTCGCCCGCTTTCTTGCCGCCTGTCGTGCAGCGGTCGGGAGTGGTCGTCTGATGAGCGACTGCAATCGCGTAGGCGTCACAGCCCGCGAAGCCGCAGGCGCCGCAGTTGGCACCAGGGAGGATGGCTCGAACCTTGTCGACCAGTGGATCGCTGGGGACCGCGAACTTCTCGCGGAAGAAGCCCAGAGCAACGCCGATAAGCAAACCGAGGACCGCAGCGATGATTGCTGTTTCGAGGATGATTTTCATCGCGACCTCACTTGATGAGCCCAGCAAAACCCATGAATGCCACTGCGATGATGCTTGTCGTGAGGAACAGGATAGGAGTGTCCATCATGAAGGAGGGAATCGGAGAGTTCTTGAGCCGCTGACGCACACCCGCCAGGAGGAGCATCGCAAGCAGATACCCCAGGGACACGGCGACCGAAAAGACAATGGACTGCACGAAGTTGTAGTTATACGTGATCTGGTCGAACGTGACAGCCAGAATGGCGCAGTTGGTCGTGATGAGGGGAAGATAGATGCCCATGGCGTGGTAGAGCGTGGGCACGCTCTTCTTGAGATAGAACTCTACCAGCTGGACCAGCGCAGCGATAACGACGATGAAGACCAGAATCTCGAGGAATTCCAGGCCATTCGGCTTGAGAATCCAGTAGTAGATGGGCCACGTGACGGCTGAAGCCATCACGGTGACGAAGGTCACGGCCAGCCCCATGCCCACGGACTGTCCTACATCGGACGTCATACCGATATAGGAGCAGAGCGCGATGAAGCGCATGAGGATGATGTTGTTGATGAGGAACGCTGCGACGAAGATCTTGATCAGGTCAGTCATCTTTCCTCCTATGCCTTTTCGGCCGAGCCGTTTTCGGGCGGCGTGCAGCAGCTATCCTGGGTCGGTTCCGGCTTTTTTCCTGCCAGCAGTTTTCGGCGCAGGTCGTTGCTTGCAGCCATCCAGAGGGCGAAGACGAGGAAGCCACCAGGTGGCAAGATGAAGAAGATCATGGGTGTGAAGGATGACGGCATGATCTGGCGTCCCAGAAGGGTACCGTTGCCCAGCAGCTCCCGGACAACTGCCAGGGCGATAAGAACCCACGTGTATCCGAGTCCCATGCCCAGGCCGTCTACGATGGAGTCAGCCAGGGGTTGCTTGGACGAAAACGCTTCCACGCGTCCCATGATGATGCAGTTCACCACAACGAGCGGGATGAAGACGCCCATGGACTTGGAAAGGACGGGGAAGTACGCCTTCATCTCGAGGTCCATGATGGTCGTGAATGCAGCAATAACAATCAGGAAGATGGGCATGCGGATGCTTTCCGGAATCAGGTTCCGGAACAGCGAAATAATGAGCTCGGACATGACCAGGACGAAGGTCAGCGCGACGCCCATGCCGATGCCGTTGGCGACCGTGGTCGTTACGGCCATCGAGGAGCACAGACCGATCATAATGACGAACAGCGGGTTTTCGATGATGAGACCGTTGACGAAGACACCGAACAAACGTTTCATAGGCCACCTCCTGCCAGAGCCTTGACCAGCGCGTCCGCAGTCGCTTTCACGAGCGCTGTGGCCCCCCTGCTGCTGAATGTAGCCCCTGAGACTGCGTCGATGTTCGTGCCGACCTCGAGAGGGGCACCTGCTTTCTTGCCGGCGAACTGCCCGGCAAAGTCCGGTGCGAGAATTGGACTGCCCTGGCTGTCGGTGCATTCTACTATTTGGACACCAGTGATAGTTCCGTCGGTCGAAACGCCCACAAGAACGGTGACGTCACCGTCATAACTCTTTGCCTTGGCTTTCGCGATGGCGCCGACGATGGTCCCAGCTTTTGTTCCCGCCGAGGTTTCCAGGATGGAGACGCCAGGAACATTGGACGTCGCGGCCCTGGAGGACGGCCGGACGGTGTCAGCCGACGGAAGGACAGCGCTGGGGCTCTGTGAGGAGGGGACCGGTGAGGGGCCTGCAGTGCCGAGGGCTTCGGACGCAGCCTTGCCGACGGCCTGAACCAGATTAGTAATGGATCGGCTCGTAATAGTTGCGCTGGTGATGGCGGTCACATCCTTCTTGACGACGAAGGCGTCGGTAAGTTTCTTGCCGGCGAACTGTCCCGGAAACGTCGTCTTGGTGGCCTTGTCGACGTAGTACGTCGAACTCGCGGCATTCGCGCCGAGACCGGGGGTGTCCTTGTTCTCGAGGACCTTCACGCCTGTGATGGTCCCATCGGTCGAAACGCCGACGATCAGGGTGGTCGGCCCACCGTAGCTGGGGCCGTGGACCTTGACGGCTATGCCGAGCGAGCCCGAAGGGCCGTTTGCTGTGTACGCCGCATCGAAGACAATGTTAGGGTTCGTGGACTTCACCGTGTCCGTTGGGGTGAATCCAGTGGCCTTGGGGAACACTTCGCGAAGACCGGCCTGAAGGTCGGCCTCCTGACGTTGTGCGATGGTCTTGCTCGTGCTGTTGTAGACGAATGCAAGCCCGACACAGCCGACGATGGTGTACACTGCCAGGATGAGACCCAGTTTGATCATCTGCCAGCGTTTCATGCGTTCACCTTCCTGGGCTTCACGAATCCGAATTTGCGGGGGATGATTTTGTCCAGATAGGGAACAACGACGTTCATGAGCAGGATGCCGTAGGTGACGCCCTCAGGGAAGTTGCCGAGCTGACGGATGAGAACCGTCATGAGTCCTGCACCGATACCAAAGGCCCACTTGCCAATGGGTGTCACAGGCGTCGTGACGTAGTCTGTGGCCATGAAAAAGGCTCCCAGCAAGATGCCGCCGGCCAGCACCGAGAAGACCGGGTCCTGTCCAAACAGCCAGGACGCGGCGAATGTCGCGGCGACCATGGCGACTGGTGTCCGCAGGTCGATGACTCGCGTCACCACCAGGAACGCTGCTCCCAACAGGAGCAGCAGCCCAGACGTCTCACCGATACAGCCTGCGCGGTTGCCAAGGAACATCTGAAGGTACAGAGCCGACTTTCCACTGGCTCCGACACTCTTTATGACGTCGGTGATGGTTCCGCCCAGCTTCAGGATACCCAGAGGCGTCGCAGTCGTTGTCGCATCGACGGCAGCCGCGTGCAGAGAGGGAGACCAGCGCGTCATGAACGCCGGCCAGCTCATCAGCAGAACGGCACGTCCCACGAGAGCAGGATTCGCGAAGTTGCCACCGAGGCCGCCGAACAGCTCCTTGGCCACGACGATGGCGAACGCGGAACCGACCGCAGCCATCCACAACGGTGAGGACACCGGCAGGATAAGTGCGAGCAGCATCCCTGTGACGACGGCGGACAGGTCGGTGACGTGTGTCTCCCGGCGAAGCGCTTTGCGGAACAGGAATTCGGCTGCAACGGCACTGACGACGGATGCCGCTGTGACCAGCAGCGCCCGGGGTCCAAAGAAGTAAACGCCACCCGCCAGGGCCGGGAGCAGAGCGATGATAACCATACCCATCGTTTTCTGGATATCATTGCCGGTCACGAAGTGCGGTGCACCGGACAACACAAGCTTCATCGTCTTATTTTCCATGGCGAGCCTCCTTGGCACGCTGGTTGTGGAGAAGATCCTTGCCGAGCTTGAACCGCTGGGTGAGAGGGATGCGCGCCGGGCAGACATAGCTGCAGGCCCCGCATTCGAAGCAGTCGATAAGGCCGATGGCGTCGGCATGATTGACATCATCGGACAAGAGCGCGGCATTCAGCAGCATAGGCATCAGCTGTGCGGGACAGGCATCTGCGCAACGGCCGCACCTGATGCACAGACGCTCCTCGTACTGCTTCGATTCTGTGGCAGTGAAGAACAGGACGCCGCTGGTGCCCTTGGCGACGGGGGTCTGCAGCGTTGGTACGGCGACGCCCATCATGGGGCCGCCAAAAATGACTTTGCGGACGTTGTCGCTGATCTGAATCACGCCCGGAATAAGATCAGCGATCACTGTCCCGATGGGGGCATACAGGTTCTTGGGTGTCCTGCAGGCTCCGCCTGAGACGGTGAACCCACGTTCGATGAGGGGTTTGCCGTCGACGAATGCTTCTTTGATGGCTTTGAGCGTTCCAATATTTTGGCAGATGACACCAATATCAAACGGGAGGCCCTTCGAGGGAACTTCACGACCGGTAATGGCCTTGATGAGCATCTTCTCGCCGCCTTCTGGGTACTTTGTCGCAGCGATGATGGTCCCCATGAGAATGCCGTGATTATGTTCGGCAAACTGCTTCTCGATGACAGGCAGAGCGTCCGCTTTGTTGGATTCGATGGCGACATATGCTTTCTTGGCGCCCACAATGTGTGCTGCAATTGCCAGTCCCTCGACGACGTCCGCAGGCGATTCCATCATCGTCCGGTAGTCGATGGTCAGGTAGGGCTCGCATTCCGCCCCATTGGCAATAATCGTGTCTATGGGTTTGTCCGCTGGGGGAGCCAGCTTGACGTCAGTGGGGAAAGATGCGCCTCCCATGCCGACGATACCAGCATTGCGCAAGCGTTTGATCGCTTCCTCACGTGAGCAGGCAAAAGCATCGAGTGGCGCCATGTACGCCGTTTCATCGGTGCCGTCAGCTTCAATGAAGACGGCCATGCCGTCCTTCAGATTGCTCTGGGGGGCAGGCTCGATCTTCTTGACGATGCCGGTGATGGACGCATGGACTGCTGCTGCAGGACAGGCCTGGACATCGCCGATCATCTGTCCCTTGACCACCCGGTCTCCGACCTTTACCAGCGGCTGGTTCTGAGCCCCGATAGCCTGTGTCAGGTGAATGACAACAGACGTTGGCGCTGGTACGTGTTCGATGGGCAAGTCTCTCGTTGGTTCCTTGTTCTCCGGAGGGTGAATGCCACCTCTGAATGTTTTCAGACTCATCTAGACCAGCTCTCCTTTCACGTCCGACTGTTCAACCTTGTGCCCGCAGTGTGGGCACGATTTCCAGTTTGTTTCCATGAGTTCGCCGCATGCTGGACATACGGTGTTGAGTTCATTGCCACATGCGGGACAGAACCGGTATCTCGACTTCACTTCGTGTCCACAGACCGGACATTTTCTATCCTGCTCGTCCATGAGGAATGCATAGTAGCTTCTCTCGAGCTTGAGAACGTCATTGTTCAACTTGTCCGCCATGTGGTCGTCCAGGGTCAGAGGGTCGCGGACCAGAAAGTATATGATCAATGGCAGCAACCCGAGGCCGACCACTGTGAAGACTGACCAGACAAGGGTATTGGCGCCTCTCCTCGAGGTATCCTTGGTGATCCAGATGAGGATGACAGCGACAAGGACGGCCGCACCCAGCAGGATGGAACTGAAGTTCGGGATGACGGTGTTCTGCCAGAATTGAACCAGTAGTGTAGTGATGGTATCACCTCCCGGTGCGAAAGAATATCATGGACGCACGAATGTGTAGAGACCCATGAGCTTGCGGACTGCTCCCACAAGGTACAGGGAGCCTGTCACGAGCAGCCACGAGCCATCTGGTGTCAGGCTTCGGGCTTTCTCGTATGCCCTCTCTGCGTCGTCTTCTACGATGATGGAACCGTGGGGATGGTGGCGCAGGAACTTTTCCTCCAGTTCCCAGGGGCTGGCAGTCCGGCCGTTGTCAGGGACGCGGGTCAGGACGACGGTGTCTACCTCTGGAGCCAGTATGCCGGCGATACCGTCCATATCCTTGTCCATGAGTACGCCGAACAGCATGGTGAACCGCTGGCCGGGGAAATGGACATGCAGCGATTCCACGAGGTACTTGGCCGCTGTCTGCGTGTGTGCACCATCCAGAAGGATCGTTGGAGTACCGGGAACGAGCTCCATGCGTCCGGGCCAGAACGTCTGCTCCAAAGCACGTCGCATTGCAGGTTCAGGCACATCGATGCCGTCCTTGACAGCCAGAGCGACGACCGCCGTGATGGCGCTTGACGCGTTCTGAACCTGATGAGTCCCGCGCAGCGAGAGGGTCACGTCAGGGAGCGAAACCTGTCGCCCGAGGACCATACCGGCGTAGTCGAACGTGACGGAGTCCGGTGTGAACCGCTGCGAGGAGAAGGCGTAGTCTCGTCCAGCAAGGGCAATCTGGTTTTCCATCGTCTCGGCCTGGGCGAGCAGGGTCGCCTGGGCGGCAGGGTAGTCCTGGTGGCCGATGACCGTGATGCCTCCCTGCTTGATGATGCCGGCTTTCTGGGTCGCGATCTCTTCGACGGTGTTGCCAAGCCGGTCTGTATGTTCCAGTCCGATATTTGTGATGATGGCAACCTCGGGCACGGGGATGACATTGGTAGCATCGTACAGTCCTCCGAGACCGACTTCCCACAAGACCATGTCGACCTTCCTGCGGGCGAAGTGCACGATCGCCATGGCGGTGAAGACCTCGAAGACTGTGACAGGATCATCTTCCGAGACGCTGCCAATCGCACTCCATACAGCGTCGAACGCGTCAAGGAAGTCCTCCGGCGAGAGCATGGTCCCGTTGACCGAGATGCGTTCGCCGACGTCCACGAGTGAGGGACTGATGTAAAGGCCGACGGTGTAGCCGGCTTCCTCGAGGACACGTGCCGTGAATGCACAGACCGACCCTTTGCCTTTGGTTCCTGCCACGTGAACGAATCGGAGCTGCCGTTCTGGGTTTCCCAGACAGGCCATGATACGACGAATTCTCTCCAGGCCCAGCTTCGAGCCGAACTTGGCAAGTGAAAAGACACAATCGAGTGCTTCAGCGTACGTTGTTCTTCGCTCGCGAGTCTGCACGCCGTGCCAGGTCTAGCCCTGCCCCTGCAGGAAGGTTGCGATGAGCTGTTCTTCGGCCTTGAGGTCTTCCAGTTTTTGCGTGTCCTTGTCGACGACTTCGGCCGGCGCACGTGCAAGGAAGTCCTGGTTGCCCAGCCGAGCTTCGAGCTTGGCCGTATCGGTGTGCAGGAGTTCCAGTTTGCCCGCGAGGATCTTGAGCTCGCCTTCATAGTCGAAGTCCGACTTCGCAAGGATCATGACCTGCATCGCCCCGTAGGCGCCTTTGATGTAGCGCTGGGTCGAATCCAGCTTCGTGCCGATGTCGGCAAACCGTCCAACGAACTTGACTGCCTCCGCATTTGCCATGATTGCCGCGATGTCGCTTTCCGCTCCGATGGCCACCACGCTCTGTTTCTCGGTTGGCGGCAGATGAAAGACCGCCTTGAGGTTCCGGACCGCCTTGATGAACCCGATGAGAAAGTCGGCCTGTATGGCGTCCTTGTCGTAGGTGGTCATTCCATCGGCTTCGGGGTACGCCGTCGTCGCCATCAGATGGTCGCCG
>Ga0209840_1000255_pt1 | contig 11701 bp, 9 predicted proteins | sample PersoiDNA2013190_FD_185802 | JGI IMG/M metagenome (GOLD analysis project Ga0209840, IMG submission 185802) | Permafrost soil microbial communities from the Arctic, to analyse light accelerated degradation of dissolved organic matter (DOM) -... | ecosystem: Environmental > Terrestrial > Soil >... | reverse complement strand
ATGTGTAAAGCACGCCGCCAGCGTTCATTCTGAGCCAGGATCGAACTCTTCGAAAATCTGTGTTTGTATTGAATCTTCCCGAAGGAAGAATGTACAAAGGAATGACAGGGATTGTCTTGTACTTCAAGACTTTCCTTGTCGGGTAAAAAACACACCTATTGTGTCTTTCAACCCGTTCTCTTCACTGTCTAGTTTTCAAGGTACCAACTGCGCGTACTAAACTCCGTCCATCCTCCTGAAAGCGAGGCGACGGACTATCATATTACCTAGACAGCAAAAAAAGTCAAGACCTTGCGCTTCTCTCGTCGCGCATAGCCTTCACTCTTCGTACCTCTGCGTGTCGAACAAGTAGATGATACTCAGGGCGGCAGGACTGTCAAGAGACCAACCCTCACTGCGAGACCCACTCCATGCGAATGTTACCGTCGACCGGTGTAACAATGACATCGACGCGTTCATCATAGACGTTGATGAAGCTCACATGACCTCCCCCCGTCCCGGCAGGTCGACCCATGGAATTGAAACTCATGGTAACCAACGGGGTCTGCATCGACGTCTCGGAACCGAACACCGCCGAGACCGGATCTCTCTTGCCGATCGCCAGCGGAAACCCGGCGTATCTCGACAGCGATCTCTCCATGCTGACTGTCCCAGGTGGCGCATAGGACTTGGTGCCTTGTCTGAAGTAGTACCGGTTCTCATTGGTCACAAAGACCATCGTATAGAAGGAGTCTTCACACACAGCATTGGCCTGCATGTCACGGAGGTCCTGTACCAGTGTCATCCCAGCAAACCGAAGCCGAACCCGCGCGACATACCTGTCCAGAGGCACTACTGCTATCGTTACTAGGATCATCACGATCGCCATCGCAACCACAAGCTCCAACAGCGTGAACCCTTTTCTGCGCACAGGTACCCCTTGTATGAGACAATTTCATTGTGAGTCTATCCTGAAGGGCGTGTCTGGCAAGCACCGTGGCAGCAATAGAAAGAGCCCGGTCACCAGACCGGGCTGAGCCACACGATGACGCACGCAGCGCAGAGAGATGCCGGGGGCTTCGATCGGGTCAGGGGCTGACGGCGCTTGAGCTAACCCGCCCCGCCGGACTGATGGTCACGTACCAGGTCCTCGAATTGGCGGCATCGACGATGGGGATGCCAATGGCACTGGAGAAGGCCGTATATGTGGGCACACTCGTATCGCTCACCACGACCGGCTGGCCACGAAAGTTGCTGCCCTTGCCACAGCAGTACGCGAGCACCAGATACTCCTTGCCGTTCGGGCGCGGGGCCGTGAACTCATTGAACGTATAGTTGGACAGAGATTGAACGGGCAAGCTAAAGCTCATCCCGTACAAGAGAACTTTCTGTACGAACTTCCCTGAGACAGGGGTATCCGCCGGCGTGTAATGTTTCGACGCCTCGGCCACGTTCGTCGGGTCCTTCTGAAACAGCTCATAGTAGTAGGCCGTCCGGTCCGACGCGGGACTTGTGCAAACGTAGATGTACAGATCCTGCTGGTAGGTGATGGCGCTGTCCCGGACGAGCCGCAGGTCCTGGACCATTCGCGACGCATTCGTCTGGATACGCGACCGGGCAAGTGTCGCACCAAAGGCGGGTACCGCCATGCCAGCAAGGACAATCGTCACTGCTACGACAATGATTAGCTCGATAAGGGAGAACCCACTAGCACGGTTTCTCCCAGTCACGCTGGTCATCGATTGCTAGTTGCCTCCAACTGGCTCGCCAACCTGCTCTTTCCAACCGATCCGGAACATACCGGTAGCGACAAACCCCGTGCCATACCACGTCGAAGGACCCTCCACCGTGGTTGCCCTTGCGTAGTACGCCTTGCCGTTGATCACGAGAGGGTTTCCCTTCGGATGGGCCGAGGGATTTGTCAACTGGGCAAGAACGCTATCCCCAGGGAGAACGGCCGTCTCGGTGGAAACCGTTCCGCTACCCGTTGTAGGGAATCCGGCTGGAACAAGATCCTGTACCTGTTTCAGGTTCCAGTCGAAGTTGTACTGCCGGAGGTCATAGCCCTTGATCTGCTTGACATCGACATCGCGACCGTTGACCCGTCTAGTGATCGTCTGCGACGACGTGAACGCGTTCGCACCATCGCCTTTGGCCATTGACCCACGCACGACCAGCGTGGGCGCTGTGTCTTGATTCGTGTTGAGGTCGTGCCATTGCCAGTCGGTCGCATTTACTCCCATCCACCCGTCAGAAACCATGGAGGCATCGAGAACGAGGTTCTTGTCCGCCTGAAATGTCGAATAGGGGATCACGATATTCCCGTTGGCCACCAGGCCGAGGAAGTCCTGGCTCTTTGTCAACGGATTGTCTTCTCCGGTGCGAGGCGGGGTGTTGTAGAGGATGTCCCCTCCAAGGTTAATGTTGCCGCTCGTGCCCACCATGCAGGAACCCAGGACGCCGGGAACGGGCGGCGTCGCCCCGCTATTGCCCCCCTTGACAGTGGCATTGCCCCAGACGTAGATGATACCGTTTGTCGGCATGTCGTACTTCGTGTTGTTGATAGTGACCTTGCCGGCGCCGCTCTCAATAGAAAACGTGATGGTCGCAGTCCCGGTCCCGTTCATGTCCACGTAGTAGGGCACCATCGCCTTATCCTGCATACCAGTGTCCGCGCCGAAGGCACGCGCCGGATTTGAACCCACCAGAGCGTTGTCAACCGCCAGCCAGTCGATCTTGGCTGCGGGGTATACGGCATAGCCATTCTGATGTGCCCAAGTAACGGACTTCTTGTCAGCCGTGAAGCGTCCATCGTGATTGTTACTATCGTCGGTTGCGATGTCTGTGACTTGTACGGTCGCACTGACAGGGTCGAAGGCCCAGCCGCCCATGTCCACGGTACCGTTTGCATGGAGGCGGCCGTGTATTTCGGCGTTCTGGCCTAAGTCGGCACTGAAGTTGTACAGGAAGACATAGTCAGAGAATGTCCAGTGCCGGTTAACACTGGTGTACCAGTTGTACGTTACGGTGCTTGAAGGATCCTCGATCGCACTGTTGCTGACCTGCTTCTGTGCCTTCGCCTCAAGCGTCCTCACGATGCCTGTCACGCTCAGCAGGTACGCTGAAGTCTTAATCGTCCACGTCTTGGTCGGCGGATCGTAGCTCGCGTTGCTGTCCGCTTCGAACCACTCGTTGTTGGTCCTGCACTTGGAGTCGAACCCTATGATGCCGCCGGTCTTGAGAGTGCCGTCACTCAAGTCTTTGACCCCCAGCGCCAGCACCGTGCCACTTGCACTCTCCGTGGGGCCGACCTCATGACCAAGCTTGGTCGTAGCTGGGATGCTCATCAGGTGACCGTCGGGATTCACCTCGTCGGGAGTATCATTCCACACCGAGTACCAAGTGTTTGTCGTCGTGTGGTAGAAGTACGTCGAGACACTAGACGCGTTTGCCGGGCTGTTCGGGTCGCTGTCGTACCCGTTCAACGCGCCTTCGTACCCAGCAATGACTGCTGCCTGCACGGCGTTTGCATCTGCCTGGCCGTCCACGTTCACCTGCGGAAAGGTGTTTATGGTGGTCATGATTAAGTCGATCTTGCCATCCGCGACTGCAAGCGCCCGGTCGGCCTGCACCTCTCCCGACACTGAGGCACGCCGAGGGGCAATCGAGGCTAGCAGTGTTGTGAGCAAGACAAGCGACGCGAATGCAATGAACATAACCAGAAGCAGCGCCATCCCTTTGCGCTGCAGGCCCGCAAACCGACGAATGTGTTTCATGGTATCGCTCCTTCCCCGCTCACTGGCGGACTGTGACAAGCCCGATGAGTCGGACTGTGCTGTATCCCGTTCCGCTCAGGCCGCGAACCTGGGCCTCGAGTGTAATCTGCAGGACGTTGGGCGACCACGACGGCCGCGTGACGGTGAACCCAGTCACGACCTGGTCGGTCATCGGCTGGGGCACCTCATTTAACCATTTAGGGGGACTGGTCGTACTGTCCCAAGTACTGTTGCAATACGTGATTTCGCACGGCTCATAGGTGCTGACGGCCCAGAAACTCTGGGCAAGACCGTTGTAGGCCCCAAGACTCGTCTTGGGCGAAGTCAGGCCATACCGGATACGATGTTTGTACCCATTTGTGTCCACTGTGAAGAACTCCAGCACTATGCCGTTGGGCAGGTTGTCTACGTTGGTCAGAAATGCGTACTTGATATCGGATCCCAACATTTCGTAGTTGGCTGGAACCGTCAAGACATCTTTGATGCCCCGCGTGGTGTCCGCCGTCGTCGATGATGTGGGCAAGGTGACGCCATATGTGGCACGTGCACCATCTTGGGTTGCTCCTCCAATACCATCGTTCACCGTCGTCACCTCGCGCAATTCCTTGGTCAGCTGGTCCATTACGACGCTCAGGTTCTCACGCGCCGTCGTTGTCGTGATAGTCCTGTTCATGACGGCGGTCAGATAGCGGAAACCGCTGAACGCCATCATCGTCACGATCAGGAGCAGGGCTGTCGCGACCATCAGCTCGATCAGCGTGAAGCCGGAACGCGTGCGCCGGACCCGCAGACTAGTACGCGACAATCTGCGATACGAGCTGATAATTGCTCTCATGGGTCCCGTTCATCCACAGCACGGTCACCGTCACGCCATAGTACTGCACGTGCCTGAAGTTGTTGGAATCCAGTGATCCTGTCGACCGTGCTATGACCTGAGTCAGTATACGAAAGCCTCGGTACGCTTGCGTCGTAGCTTTGTCAGTGAGCACGTTCGTGTAGTACGGATTGTACTCCCCCTTGGTCGGGTCCACTTTGTTGCCATCTGTCGTGTACACCTTGGCCAAATAGCCTGTCAGGGGTGTGAACGATTTGATCACCAGCTGTGTCGATGGGTAGATGCCAGGACAGCGGACGATGAGGCCCGTGCTCTTGCCTATAAGCAACGTGCGGTACGTGCCCGTTGCGGGGCTGTCACCCGTAAGCCCTATGCGAGCCACGTTTGTGTCCTCGGGTGCCGGGCTTACCGTTGCACCCAGGGCACTCGCATTCTGCAACGACACGTAGCCCTGTAGCGTGGTCGACCATGCAAGGGATGTCGATACGTACTTGTCAGTAGGAAGGGCTGCATGTTTGGAGGCAAATCGCATAACCGTGCCACCCGCGGTGGCCCCGTCCGGCGTCGAGTCAGTCCTCACCTTTGTCGAGCTGTAGTTGCATGGTTGGCCATTTGACTGCACAGGCAGGTTGCCCACGTCGACCATGGACGGGAAGGCGCCACCACCGTTAGTCCCCACAGCGTACCAGCCGTACGTCCCCGTCGAAGAAACACCTAGCATCCCAGGCAACCCGGATCCAGTGCCCGTGCCGGGGTTCGTGACCGTCCGCGCCCGCAGGTACTCAAGAGTGTACGACCCTATATTCTTAGCCGTATTGCGCATCTCCGTGTCGTTGGAGCTAGTGTAGGCGAACGCAACGGACGAGAGGACTCCGATCATGACGACGAGCAGGATGGCCGTGGCCACGACGACTTCGATCAGCGTAAAACCCCGAGCAGCGCTTGCCGGGCTCCGCCGACTGCTACAACCATGTCTGGTATATGTCCTCGACCAGCTACTCGTCACCAGAACGTCCTCCTGTCCGCCTTCAGGTGAACCGACCAGAACTCTACTCTCTAGGCATTATATAGCAGAAGGGGGCAGAATTGCAAGAATAAGCGCGGACAAGAGGAGCAGCGGGCGCTGGCCGGTGAGCAAGGGAATTATGAAGGACGTCAGAAGAGCACGAACGATAGAATAAGAACGCCGGAGCCCGAAGGCTCCGGCGTTTCAAACGAATGTACCACTTATGGGTAATTACCAGCTGACCCCAAAGGAACTTAAAAGGACTGGATTCCCGCCTCCGCGGAGAAGCACCCCTCGCCTTAGACTAAAAGGCTCGGGGGATGACGGAGACAGGGCTATTTACCAGCTGACCCCAAAGGTTACTAGCTGGGCGACGAATCTGTGAGAGTGGGTGAGTCGCTCGTGCGCGTCAAGAGTCCTTTGTTAGCGCCCGTCTCTCCGGTGAGCGCAGTGAGCTTCCAAGTCGATGGGGTGCCGGTCGTGGCGGCGATGCCAGTATACTGATATTGATTTGTTACAATTGCTGCGTTCGCACCGCTAAAGTAAGGATTGGTCATCGATTTGAGAATGGTCGCTGTCATGTACTCGATGGGAGGCGAATCGCCTGCCGCTGTGGGGGATCCTCCCGTCGCCTTGTTGTTAGTTAATCCAGTACCACTCAGTTCCGCGGCAACTCCACCGGCCGGAATCGTGCCAGCTCCACTGCTGCTCACCGTGATAATTCCGTTCACAGTAAATACTGGATACGTGTTCCAGTCCGTCTTGTAGGTTTCCAGCGCCGTGGCGATAGCAGAAAAATCACTGGCCACACGCGATCTCTTGGCACGGGCTGTCATGCTGAGGTAGTTGGGGATCGCGATCGCGGCAAGGATGATGATGATGGCAATGACGACCATCAATTCAATAAGCGTGAATCCTCTTCTCTTCATTGCTTCCTCCTTGGAAGTCTTCCCAGGTTACCTGCCTGCTCCCGAGCCCTTTAGTTCAAGGCGAGGGGTGCTTCTGGCAGGCTGTCTCTATGTCTGTGCTGTTGAATGCCATTTCCAATGATGCTCGAGCGAACTTTTCGCGCATTGGTCACTAATGTATTCTCGCCTCCTTACTCTCAACTGCTTCCTGGACCTTATGTCCCATCATTTAACCAGGCCGGTTACGCCACCCAGCTCCATCGGTCCCTGGCGTCCATCATATCGGAACCGACTTCTCAGCACTTCCTGCAGGTATACTATACCTATACGAAAAGTAGAACCACTTTCATATTTTTGTCAAGAGATGCCGCCCGCCATTTTGAAGATGGGCAGGTACAGGGAGATGAGGACCCAGCCGATCATGCCGCCCACGACGATCATGAGGATGGGGTTGATGGCATTGGTCAAGTTATCCGTCGCGGCATCGACCTCTGCCTGGTAGAACGTGGCGACTTTTCCCAGCATGGTCTCCAGGGAACCCGATTCCTCGCCGACCGCCGTCATCTGGATGACCATGGGGGTGAAGAATTGCGTCTCGGCCATGGCTGCGCTGAGTGCGGTGCCGCTCTTGATGGAGTCGATGACCCGGTCGATGGTCGCCGAAACGATGCTGTTGCCCATCGTGCCGCCCACCATCTCCAGACAGCTGATGAGTGGGACGCCGGCGCCAAACAGGGTGGACAGCGTGTCGGTGAAGCGAGCCATGGAGGTCTGCAGGACGAGCGATCCAATGACCGGCGCCTTGAGCGCCAGGTTGTCCTTGAAGTGGATGCCCTGCGGCGTGCGCAACAATGCGCGGGCACCGAAGAAGATTGCCGCGACTGCCACAAGGAGGATATACCAGCGATGCACCAGGAAGTCGCTCATCGCCAGGGTGATGCGCGTCGGCATGGGCAGGGGCACGTTCAAAGCCGTCAGGAAACCGACAAACTGCGGCAGGACAAAGATGAACAGGCCGATGATGATGGCAACGCTGGCTATGATGACAATCAGCGGGTAACTGGTCGCACTCTTGATCTTGCGCTTGAGCTCCGCCTCGCGCTCCAGGAAAGTGGCCATCTTGAGCAGGCTGTTGCCCAGGTTGCCCGATCCCTCGCCCGACATGACCATGGAGGTATACAGCGTACTGAAGGCTCCCGGGTAATCGGTCATAGCCGTCGACAGGGGAAGGCCGGACTCGACCTTCTTCTTGAGGTCCTCCGTGATCATGCGCAGTTTCTTGTTGCTCAACTGCTTGCTCTGCACGTCCAAGCTCTTGGTGATGGACAGGCCCGCGTTGAGCATGGTGCCCAACTGAGAGGTGAAGATGGACATATCCTTGACGGCGATGCCTCCACCAGCCGACAGCCTGCTTTGCCTCGGTTCATAGGACGGAGCTGCGCTGCGTACAGTAATTGTGCCACCCGCGCTCCTGGCTGCACTGACATTCATCAGGACAAGGCCCTTGCTGCGCACGAGCTCGGCAGCTTCATGGGTGTTGGCCGCGCTGATGGTGCCGCGCCTGGTGGTGCCTGACCGGTCAGCTGCAATATACGTGAAGGTTGCCATCGGTACCTCCTCTCAGTGTTCTCAAGAACGTCCCAGCAGGCGCTGGAGTTCCTTGGGGTCGAACGCGTGCTCTATGGTGTCCTCGTAGCTGATGACGTCACGCTCGTACAGGGCCTTGAGCGACTGGTCCATGGTCATCATGCCCATCGCGGTGCTGGTCTGCAGGACCGACTGGATCTGGTAGGTCTTGCCCTCACGGATGAGGTTCTTGATGGCGGGGGTCGCCAACATGACCTCGGCGGCCAGCACAAGACCATCACCGTCCTTGCGCACCATGAGCTGCTGGGTCATGACCGCCGACAGGACGTTGGCAAGCTGGACCTTGACCTGCTGCTGCTGGAATGGCGGGAAGACATCCACGATGCGGTCAATGGTCTGCGCTGCGCTGTTGGTATGCAGGGTCGCGAACACCAGGTGCCCAGTCTCCGCTGCGGTCAGGGCGGCTCCGATGGTGTCGAAGTCGCGCATCTCACCGACCATGATAACGTCCGGGTCCTCGCGCAGGGCGCTGCGCAGGGCGTTGGCAAAACTCTGGGTGTCCGTGCCCAGCTCGCGCTGCACCACGATACTCTGCTTGTGCTGAAACAGGTACTCGATCGGGTCCTCGAGGGTCACGATGTGCGCCTGCCGCTCCTGGTTGATGCGCTCGACGATCGAGGCCAGGGTCGTGGACTTGCCATGGCCGGTCGGCCCAGTCACGAGGACAAAGCCACGGTTAAGCTTGGGGAACGTGAACGCCGCCGGAGGCAGGCCAAGCGACTCCAGTGCGGGGATGTCGTAGGGGATCTTGCGCAGGGCCGCCGCCATGGTCTCTCGCTGGCGGAACACATTGATGCGGAAGCGCGCCAGCCCCTTGACGCCATAACTGAAGTCCTCCTCCATGTTCTGCTTGAACAGCACCTTCTGGTGATCCGTCATGATGGGGAACAAAAGTTCCTCGACGTGTTCGGGCGAGAGCTTCTCCGTGCCGAGGGCCACCAGCTTCTTCTGAATGCGCAGGATGGGAGGCAGACCGGCCTGGAGATGGATGTCGGTAGCATTCTTTTCCGTGGCGACTTTCAGGATGGTTCCCAGATCGATATGCTGGCCTTGTGTCTCGGCAATCATGGCAGCTCCTTCAGTCTGATTCAACGGTAGACACTACGCGCAGGACCTCCTCGAGGGTGATGATGCCTTCCCTGGCCTTGACCAGGGCATCCTCGAGCAAGGTGCGCATGCCATGGCTGCGTGCGGACTGAGACAGGTCGCGCGCACTGGCCTTATTAAGGATAAGGTGGCGCAGGTCATCGTCCACCTTCATCATCTCATGGATACCGGTACGGCCCCGGTAGCCTGAACCACCGCATTTCGGGCAACCGGCACCCTTGTAGAACGTGACATCTTCCAGCTTGCCCCGCGTGCTGAGGCCCAGACCTTCGAGCGCCGAGGCAGGCGGGACATAGGGCTGTTTGCAGTCGGGGCAGATCTTGCGCGCCAGGCGCTGGGCCGTGGCCCCGATGAGCGACGATGCGATGAGGAATGGCTCGATGCCCATGTCGATCAGTCGTGTGGCGACCGAGGGCGCATCGTTGGTGTGCAGCGTGGACAGGACAAGGTGCCCGGTCAGGGCGGCCTCGATAGCGATCTGCGCCGTCTCGCCGTCACGGATCTCGCCGATGAGCACAATGTTCGGGTCCTGACGCAGGATGCTGCGCAGGCCGTTGGCAAACGTCATATCGGCCTTGACATTGACCTGCACCTGGTTGATGCCGTCCATCTGATATTCGACCGGGTCCTCCACCGTGACGATGTTCTTGCCGGGCGTATTCAGACGGTTGAGCGCGGAGTAGAGGGTCGTCGTCTTGCCAGCGCCGGTAGGACCGGAGATGATAATCATGCCGTACGGCTGGCTGATGACATTGTTGAACAGGGTCAGCGTATCATTGAGGAATCCAAGGTTCTCGAGTGGCACCATGGCAGTGCTCTTGTCCAGGATACGCAGGACGATCTTTTCACCGTAGATAGTGGGCAGGGAGCTAACGCGGAAGTCGATGGCCTTGTTCTCGATACGCAGGGAGATGCGGCCGTCCTGGGGCTTGCGCCGCTCGGCGATATCCATGTTGGACATGATCTTGATACGCGAGAGCACGCCGGCCTGGATGTTGCGCGGCAGGTTCTGCTTCTCCTGCAGGATACCGTCGATACGGTAGCGGACGCGCAGGTGGTCCTTCTGTGGCTCCACGTGGATATCCGACGCGCGCTCGACGATGGCCTGGGTGATGATCGTGTTGACCAGCCGGATGACGGGCGCGTCCTGACCCATCTCGCGCAACTGCTCGATGCTGACCTCTTCGCCAGCTTCCGCGATGATCTCGGCCTTCGCCTCGGAGCTGGCTTCCTTGATGGAGTTTCCGACGACGTAGTACTTCTCGATGGCACCGTAAATAGCATTCTTGGGAGCGACGAAAAACTTTGTCTCGCGTCCGTAGGTGGCAAGCAGGTAGTCCATCAGCTCGATGTTGGTGGGGTCGCTGAGCGCGATGCTGATGACACCCTCCTCACGCTTGAACGCGACGAAACCGTAGCGCTTCGCGCGTTCCTGGTCCACCAGCGCCAGCACGTCCGCCTCTATCCGTTCCGCCATGACATCTATAAATGGCACGTGCCACTGTTCGGCCAGGACCTGTGCCTTGATGTCATCGTTGATGAACCCCTGATCGATGAGGATCTTGAGCAGTGGTTCATTGGTGTGCTGCTGGAAAGTGAGGGCGCCTTCAAGAGCCTGTTCGTTGATATACCCTCGTGCAAGCAAAATACTTCCTACTGACCGTCTGCCGTCCACTTTTCCTCCGCTCACTACAGTTTCGCGATCTTGGAGCCTTGGCTCCCACACCTGCTGAGCAGTTCTTCAGTGTCACGGAAGCCAGGCGAAGTCTCGCCGACCTCCTGGAACAACTGCGCCGCCCGCCGGCTATCGCCCTGTGCCAGATGAATCACGGCCGCATGGTACTTGAGGATCAGTTTAGCCTCATCGGTGACGTTTGGTAAGTGCGTGGCGTGATCGAGCTCCCGGGTCGCCAGTTCGGGCAATCCCAGGTGAACGAATGCGAGAGCCATGGGCAGGTAGAACCGTGGATCTCCTCCCCCTCTTACCGTACCGGAACTCATCGCGACCGCCTCTTCGTAACGACTGCCCGCGAACGCGGCCCACGCAGATATCAGACGTTGCTCGACCGAACCGGCCGTGATGCCTGGGGTCTCGGCGGCTGCCTTGTCTACCAGACCTTCAACATCAGCAGGAGACAATTGCGACAGCGAGGTCGCGTCGGCGATGAGGTCGTATTCACCGGATGCGAGAATGGCCTCCAGGGCATGCTGCACCGTGTCGGGATCCCCGGGATGAGCCCGGATGGCCGCAACAAAGTACCCTGCAGCAGCATCGTGAACCCCAAGCTGTTCGGCCGCCAGACCCAGCCCATATCTGCTCTCGAAATCCGTGGGGGCCAGGTGAGCAAGTTTCTCCAGCAGCAACTGGCCATCCGTGACCTCCTGCCGGTGGTCCACCAGGTACTGGATGAGATAGGCGGCGTTGCTTGCATCATGCTCCTTG
>Ga0209840_1000254_pt1 | contig 11736 bp, 8 predicted proteins | sample PersoiDNA2013190_FD_185802 | JGI IMG/M metagenome (GOLD analysis project Ga0209840, IMG submission 185802) | Permafrost soil microbial communities from the Arctic, to analyse light accelerated degradation of dissolved organic matter (DOM) -... | ecosystem: Environmental > Terrestrial > Soil >... | reverse complement strand
GGCGATCACCCGCGCCATGGCCGACCAGGCCCGCACCATCCGCATCCCGGTGCACATGGTCGAGGTGATCAACAAGCTGGCGCGGGTGCAGCGGCAGATGCTGCAGGACCTGGGTCGCGAGCCGACTCCGGAGGAGCTCGCCAAGGAGCTCGACATGACCCCCGAGAAGGTGGTCGAGGTCCAGAAGTACGGGCGCGAGCCCATCTCGCTGCACACCCCGCTGGGCGAGGACGGCGACAGCGAGTTCGGGGACCTGATCGAGGACTCCGAGGCGGTCGTACCGGCTGACGCGGTGAGCTTCACGCTCCTGCAGGAGCAGCTGCACCAGGTGCTGGACACGCTCTCCGAGCGCGAGGCAGGCGTGGTGTCGATGCGGTTCGGTCTGACCGACGGCCAGCCGAAGACCCTTGACGAGATCGGCAAGGTCTACGGGGTCACCCGCGAGCGGATCCGGCAGATCGAGTCCAAGACGATGTCCAAGCTGCGCCACCCGAGCCGCTCACAGGTGCTCCGGGACTACCTCGACTGAGAGCGGGCGACGTCGGCGTCAGCGCCCGACGCCGGCCAGCACCGCGACCAGCCACGTCGCGGTCGCCAGCAGCGCCATGGTCAGCTCGATCAGCATCCCCAGGGCCGTGGCCCGGACGGCCAGCCATGCCGAGGCCCATGCTGCCGTCGTGTCGTGCAGGCGCCGGTACTCCATCGCGTAGAGCCCGGCCGGGAAGAACACGAAGAGGCCGATGACCGGAACGACGAAGAACCCGACCAGCCCGGCAAGACCCGCGACGACGAGCGTCGATCGCGGGACACCGGAGGTCGCGATCCGCCGACCGGGGACGACGTAGCTGCCGGCCCATCCGGCCGCGAGCAGGAGGGCCACGGCAGCGAACACCGCCCAGGCGCCGCCCCCGGAGTCGAGGGCCCAGACGCCGACAGCCGCAGCGATGATCAGCGAGCCCGGCAGCACCGGGACGACGATGCCCACCAACCCGACGAGAGCGGCAAGGCCGACACCGAGGACGACGAGGTCCACCCGGTCACTCCCTTCGGCGGCGACACCGCGCCGGACATGCCAGGGTCCGGCCGGAATTCACCCGGCCGGACCCTCGATGGTGTCACTTCAGAGGTGCGCCTGCTCCTCGTGCAACCGCTTGGTCTCGTCCTGGACGTGCACAGCGACGTCGGAGTAGGCCGACGCGTGGCGGTGCGCGTGGTGAGCACAGAACAGCAGCTCACCGCGGGCAAGCACCACGCGGACGTACGCCTGCGCGCCGCAGCGGTCGCAGCGGTCTGCGGCGGTCAGCGGGGTGGGTGTCGTCGTGGTCACGCCTCCATGTAACCATCCGGCGGCCCCTACGGTCGCATCAGAAGGTCCCGGTTCGCTGACCGCGTAGCGCCCAGCCCTTGCAGCGCCCGGCACGCCTGACGGGTGTGGCCGGGCCCACCGCTTAGGCTCATGGGGTGACGAGCACGCTGTCGGAGTCCAGCTACACCGCCCGCCACCTCTCGGTCCTGGAGGGCCTCGAGGCGGTGCGCAAGCGACCCGGCATGTACGTCGGCACCACCGACTCGCGCGGGCTCATGCACTGCATGTGGGAGATCATCGACAACTCCGTCGACGAGGCCCTCGGTGGTCACTGCGACCAGATCGACGTCGTGCTCCGAGCCGACTCCTCGGTCGAGGTGCGGGACAACGGGCGCGGCATCCCGGTGGACATCGAGCCGAAGACCGGCCTGACCGGCGTCGAGGTGGTCCTGACCAAGCTGCATGCCGGTGGCAAGTTCGGCGGCGGCTCCTACACGGCGACCGGCGGCCTGCACGGCGTCGGCGCGAGCGTGGTGAACGCACTCTCGGCGCGGCTGGACGTCGAGGTGGACCGCGGTGGGCGCACGTACCGCATGACGTTCCACCGGGGCGAGCCGGGCACGTTCACCGACGGCGCCGAGCCCAGCCCTGAGGCGCCCTTCGCGCCGTTCGTCGAGGCGTCCGAGCTTGCTGTCGTCGGGAAGGTGGCGCGGGGCCGCAACGGGACGCGCGTGCGGTACTGGGCCGACCGCCAGATCTTCCCGGCCAGCGCCGCATTCTCCTACGACGAGCTCGTCTCGCGGGTGCGCCAGACGACGTTCCTGGTCCCCGGCCTGCGGATCACCGTGCGTGACGAGCGGCGGATGCCGGGCACGCCCGGCGAGGAGGGACCGTACGAGGAGAGCTTCATCCACCACGGTGGGACCGTCGACTTCGCGGATTTCCTCGCGCCGGACGCCCGGCTCACGGACACCTGGCGGCTGACCGGCTCGGGCACGTTCACCGAGACCGTCCCCATGCTGGACGACCGCGGCCACCTCACCTCCCAGGCGGTCGAGCGCACCTGCGAGGTCGACGTGGCCCTGCGCTGGGGCACCGGCTACGAGACCGAGGTTCGTAGCTACGTCAACATCATCGCCACGCCAAAGGGCGGAACACACCTCGCCGGGTTCGAGCAGGCCCTGGTCAAGACGATCCGCAAGCAGGTCGAGGCCAACGCCCGCCGGCTGAAGGTCTCCACCAAGGACGCCGCTGACCGGGTCGAGAAGGACGACATCATGGCCGGCCTGACAGCGGTCCTGACCGTTCGTCTGGCCGAGCCGCAGTTCGAGGGCCAGACCAAGGAGGTGCTGGGCACCGGTCCGGTGCGAGGCATCGTGGCCAAGGTCGTGGAGACCGAGCTGACCGCACAGCTGACGTCCACCAAGCGCGACCACCGCACGCAGGCGTCTCTGCTGCTGGACAAGATGGTCGCCGAGATGCGGGCGCGGATGTCCGCGCGCAAGCAGAAGGAGATCTCGCGCCGCAAGAACGCGCTGGAGACCTCAGCCCTGCCGGCCAAGCTCGCGGACTGCCGCAGCGACGACGTCGACCGGAGCGAGCTGTTCATCGTGGAGGGCGACAGCGCCCTTGGCACCGCCAAGCTCGCCCGGAGCTCGGACTTCCAGGCCCTGCTGCCGATCCGCGGCAAGATCCTGAACGTCCAGAAGGCCTCGGTGTCGGACATGCTGCGCAATGCCGAGTGCGCGGCGATCATCCAGGTGATCGGTGCCGGTTCGGGACGCAGCTTCGACATCGAGGCGGCGCGCTACGGCAAGATCGTGCTGATGACCGACGCCGATGTCGACGGCGCACACATCCGGACCCTGCTGCTCACGCTCTTCTTCCGGTACATGCGACCGCTCGTCGACGAGGGTCGGGTCTACGCCGCCGTGCCCCCCCTGCACCGGGTGGAGGTGCTCGGCGGAGGGGGCAAGAAGAACGAGTACGTGTACACGTACTCCGAGGCAGACCTGGCCTCGACGCTGCATCGGTTGCAGAAGGCCGGACGCCGGTACAAGGACGACATCCAGCGGTACAAGGGCCTCGGTGAGATGGATGCCGACCAGCTGGCCGAGACCACGATGGACCCCCGCCACCGCACGCTGCGCCGGGTGACAGCGAACGACGCGGCCGCGGCCGAGGCGGTGTTCGAGCTGCTGATGGGCTCGGAGGTGGCTCCGCGCCGGGACTTCATCGTCGCGGGGGCCGCCGAGCTGGACCGGACGCGCATCGACGCGTGACGCGGATCGCTAGGTTGTCCCCGTGAGCACGATCGAGCCGATCGCGGTGAGGGCGGACGCGCCCGTGGTGCTCGACGTGCCGCCCGCGCACCTCGAGCTCGCGTGGCGCCCGCTGCAGCTGCGCGACGCCGAACCGTTCCACGGCCTCCTCCAGGCCATCGAGACCGCGGACAGCGCGCAGGAGCGGACCTCCGCCGAGGAGGTCGTCGAGATGCTCACGGGTCCGTGGACGGACCTGGCGGCGGACACTCTTGGCGGCTTCGACGACTCCGGGACGATCCGCGCGTACGCGATCGTCGAGGTGCCGCCGGGGGACACCCTGCTGCGCGCGTACCTGCGCGGTGCGGTCCACCCCGCGTGGCGGGGACGCGGCATCGGCCGAGCCGTCGTGGCCTGGCTGGAGGGCCGAGGCCGGCAGAAGCTCGCGGAGTCGGGCCAGGACCTGCCCGCGCGGCTCGCCGTCCTGGTCGAGGAGAACGCGCGGGACCACCGCCGGCTCTACGCCGCTGCCGGGTTCAGCCCGATCCGCTGGTACACGACCATGCGCCGCGACCTGTCCGCGCCGCTGCCGTCGGCGTCGGTCCCGGAGGGCCTGCGCATCGTGGGCTGGGACGACGAGCTCGACGAGCAGGTCAGGCTCGCGCACAACGAGGCGTTCGCCGACCACTGGGGCTCCCAGCCGCAGACCCGGGAGTCCTGGACGCACCGCGATGCCCACTTCACCCCGGCCTGGAGCTACGTGGCGCTCGACGGCTCCGGAGGGGCTCCGGAGGTCGCCGGCTACCTGATCTCGGGCCGGTACGACCAGGACTGGGAAGTGCTCGGCTACACGTGCGGGTCCACCGACGTGCTGGGCGTCCGGCGGCCGTGGCGCGGTCGTGGACTCGCCGCGAGCCTCCTGGCCACCGCCATGGAGGCGTACCGGGCGGACGGCATGGAGTACGCGAGCCTCCGGGTGGACACCGCCAACCCCACCGGCGCACTCGGCCTGTACGAGCGCCTCGGCTACCAGGCGACGCACGGGTACGTGATGTACAGCGTGGAGATCTGAGTGCGCACCCTCGGACATGTGCTGGCACCGGCTGCTCCTGGTCCTGAGCCCGGAGTAGCGTCTGGCCCCATGTCAGCGGGGCCCGGGTGGTACCTGGACGATGCAGCGGCGCGCCGATGGTGGGACGGGGCGCGGTGGACCGAACACGTCGCGATCCAGAGCGGGCCCGAGGCGGCCGCTGACCCGTGGACCTTGCCCGGGTCGAGTGGACAGGGGGCTCCTGCCGCGCCCCGGAACCCGATCGGGCCGCCCCCGGAGGACCTCGCGGGCGTCCGGGCCTTCACGCCCCAGCCCGAGCCGACGTGGTCGCAGCGGCAGCCGCCGCGGCAGTCGCCCGCGGCGGTGGCGCAAGAGCGGGAGCGATCGAACGGGCGGGTGTGGCTGGTGATCCGGATCGTCTTCGCGGTGACCCTGTTCGCATGGGCGGCGCTCGGGGTGGGCTGCTCGTACCTGCTGCCGTACTTCGAGCGATAGCGGGACGCGTCAGCCGATCGTGTGCACGGGCGCCGGCAGCGGCCGACCCGACATGTCCCGTCGTGGGTCGACGTCCGGGAGGTCGATCCCCTGGCCGGCCGACCCGCTCGCCCGTGCCGGGGCCGGGCCAACCCAGCCGAGGATGAGCGAGTCCTCGCCGCGCAGGAACCGGTGCGCGCGCACACCGCCGGTGGCTCGGCCCTTGCCGGGGAAGACCTCGAACGGTGAAACCTTCGCCGTCCCCGCCTGGGTGCCCGGCAAGGCGTCGCCCGCGCCGGCGACGGTGACCACGAGGGCATCCGACTGCTGTCCGGACGGCACAGCGCCGAAGAACACCGCCCGTTGGCCGCCTGCGAGCTTCACGCCGGCCATCCCACCGGCCGGACGCCCCTGGGGGCGGACGGCCGAGGCCGGGAAGTGCAGCAGCTGGGCGTCGCTGGTGAGGAACACGAGGCTGTCGTCCTCGGCGACGGTTGCGGCTCCGACCACCTCGTCGTCGTCCCGCAGGCCGATCACCTCCCAGGCGTCCCGGCTGGGTGCGCCCTCGGGAGCCACCCGCTTGACCACGCCGGTGGCCGTGCCGAGGGCAAGGGTTGGCGCGTCCGCGGCAAGGGAGGCCAGCGCCAGCACGCGTTCGCCTGGGCCCAGGCCGAGCACCTCGGTGAGCGGCACACCGCCGGACATCGAGGGCGGGCCGTCGGTCGGCGGGATACCTGGCAGGTCAAGGACGGGCAGGCGCAGCACCCGTCCGCGTGAGGTGACCGCTCCGACGTCGCCCCGGGTGGTCGTCGCGACGGCGGACACCACGACGTCGTGCGCGGACCTGCGTCCGGCGCGGGCCGGTGCTGCGCCGCCGGCCGTGCGGGCGAGCAGGCCGGTGCCGGAGAGCAGCGCCCAGCACGGGCTGTCGACGATCTCCAGCGGTGCCGCTGCCGTCGTGGCTGCACTGCCGACAGCTGCGCCGGCCGACTCCAGCAGGATGGTCCGCCGGGGAGTGCCGAAGGTGCGGGCGACCTCAGCCATCTCCTCGCTGACAACGGCCCGCAGCTGCGAGTCCGACGCGAGGACCTCCTCCAGCTCGGCGATCTGCTGGCGGAGCTCCTCGGCCTCGCGCTCCAGCTCGATCCGGGAGAACTTGGTCAGCCGCCGCAGGCGCAGCTCCAGGATGTAGTCGGCCTGCGCCTGGGACAGGTCGAAGACCCCGATCAGCCGGTCGCGGGCGATCTCGGCGGTGTCGGAGGACCGGATCACCTGGATCACCTCGTCGATGTCGACGATCGCCACCAGCAGGCCGTCCACCAGGTGCAGGCGCTCGCGACGGCGGGTCAGCCGGTGCGTCGACCGCCGCCGGACGACAGTGAGCCGGTGGTCGACCCAGACCTCGAGCAGCTCGCGCAGCCCGAGCGTGCGGGGCTGGCCGTCCACGAGCGCGACGTGGTTCATCCCGAAGGAGTCCTCCATCGGGGTGTGCCGGTACAGCTGCTCCAGGACCGCCTCCGGGTTGAACCCGGACCGGATCTCGACCACCAGCCGGAGCCCGTGCGAGCGGTCGGTCAGGTCGACGACGTTGCTGATGCCGGACAGCTTCTTGGTCTTCACTCCCTCGCTGATCTTCTCGATCACCTTCTCCGGGCCCACCAGGTAGGGCAGCTCGGTGACCACGATGCCCTTGCGCTTGGCCGTGACGTTCTCGATCCGGGCCGTCGCGCGGGTGCGGAACGACCCGCGGCCGGTCCGGTACGCCTCCCGGACCCCCTCGAGCCCGACGATCTTGCCGCCGGTCGGCAGGTCCGGGCCGGGCACGAACCGCATCAGGTCCTCGAGCGTCGCGTCCGGGTGGGCGACCAGGTGCCGCGCCGCCGCGACCACCTCGACGAGGTTGTGCGGAGCCATGTTGGTGGCCATCCCGACGGCGATCCCGGACGCCCCGTTGACCAGCAGGTTGGGTACCGCCGCGGGCAGCACCCCCGGCTGGGTGAGCTTGTTGTCGTAGTTGGGCACGAAGTCGACGACGTCCTCGTCGAGGTCGGCGACCATCGCCATCGCGGCCGGGGCCAGCCGGGCCTCGGTGTAGCGGGCCGCGGCCGGCCCGTCGTCGAGCGAGCCGAAGTTCCCGTGGCCGTCCACCAGCGGCAACCGCAGCGAGAACGGTTGCGCCATCCGGACCAGCGCGTCGTAGATCGCGGCGTCCCCGTGCGGGTGCAGCTTGCCCATCACCTCGCCGACGACGCGCGCCGACTTCACGTGGCCCCGGTCGGGCCGCAGGCCCATGTCGGCCATCTGGTACAGGATCCGCCGCTGGACCGGCTTGAGGCCGTCCCGGGCGTCCGGGAGCGCACGCGCGTAGATGACCGAGTACGCGTACTCCAGGAAAGAGCCCTGCATCTCGGTCGCGACGTCGACGTCGACGATGTTCTCCTCGACGGGCATGGGGTCGGGGGAACCTGACGGGCGGCGTGCCATCGGTACGCAGATCTCCTCGGGTGGGGCGGTAGGCGCTCCATTGTCCCTCGCGGCCTCGGAGGCGGGTCTCACCGACGCGCCCGGCGTCAACCGCTGTGCGCCCGCCTGTGGCTAGCCTGGCGGTGTGCCAGACGACGACGGCGCCCGCCCGGCCACACGTGGGGGCGACTACCCCCTGCACTGGGAGGCGGACGTCGTCCTGCGCGACGGCGGGACCGCCCACGTGCGTCCGATCCGCCCGGACGACGCCGACGCGCTGCAGGCGTTCCACCTGGGCCAGTCGCAGCGATCCACCTACTTCCGGTTCTTCGCGCCGCTGCAGCGCCTGCCGGAGCTCGAGCTCGCGCGGTTCACCCAGGTCGACCACCGCGACCGGGTGGCGCTCGTCGCCGTCACCGACTCCGGCGACACCGAACAGATCATCGCGGTGGCGCGGTACGACCGCACGGCAGCCACGACGGCGGAGGTGGCGTTCAACGTCACCGACAGCCACCACGGCCGAGGGCTGGGCTCCGTGCTGCTGGAGCACCTTGCCGCGGCGGCGCGCGAGCGGGGGATCCACCGGTTCACCGCGGAGGTGCTCCCGCAGAACGGCCGGATGCTCGCGGTGTTCCGTGAGGCGGGGTACGTGGTCCGGCAGCGGCTCGACGACGGGATCGTGTGGGTGTCGTTCGACGTCGACCCCACCGCGCGGTCCCTTGCGGTGATGGCGGACCGCGAGCACCGGGCGGAGGCAAGGAGCGTCAACGCACTGCTCACCTCACGGTCGGTCCTGGTCGTCACGGACCCCGAGGCGCCGGACCACCTCGCGGCCTGCGCGGTGCTGCGGCACCTCGTTGCGGCCGGCCACGTCGAGGTCGATGTCGTGGGGTGGGAGACGCCCCCGGAGCCGGCCCGGCCGTGGCCCGATCTGGCCGCCGTCCCGGGTCCGGTGGACCTGGTGGTGCTCGGGGTTGCGGCCGCCCAGTGCGCCGACGTGGTGCGCCGGTGCGCCCGGCTGCACCCGCACGCCGTCGTCGTGCTCTCCTCCGGCTTCGCCGAGACCGGCCCGGAGGGGCTGGCCCACCAGCGTGACCTGCTGCGCAGCGCCCATGCGGTCGGTGTGCGGGTGCTCGGCCCCGGTTCCTACGGCTTCCTGCGCCACGGCGACGACGGCGACCACGGCGACCAGCCCGCGCTCACGGTGAACGCCTCACTGGCGGCTGAGCTGCCGGCATCCGGACCGCTCGGTCTGTTCTGTCAGTCCGCGCCGCTGGCAGTCGGACTGCTCGCCTCGGCCCGCCGGCGCGGACTCGGCCTGTCGACGTTCGTGTCCGCCGGACACCGGGCCGACGTGTCGGGCAACGACCTCATGCAGTTCTGGACCGAGGACCCGCGCACGGACGTCGTCGCGCTGTACCTGGAGTCCATCGGGAACCCCCGCAAGTTCGCCCGGGTGGCCCGACGCCTCGCGACCGCCAAGCCGGTGGTGGTGCTCACCGCGGGCAGCTCCGGCCACGTCGCGCCGGCCGGGCACGTGCTGCGCACCACCCGGGTGCCGCGCCGTGCGCTGGACGAGATGCTGCGCCAGTCCGGTGTGCTGCGGGTGACCAGCCAGCACCAGCTGCTCGACGTCGCGCAGCTGCTGGTCCACCAGCCGCTCCCGGCCGGTCCGCGGGTGACAGTTCTCGCGGGCTCTGGAGCCATGGCCGCCCTGGTCGCCGAGGCGGCCACCTCCGCCGGGCTCACCGTGACGTCCCGGCGGGCGATCCTCACCCGCGGGGACACGACGCCCGCGGACCTGGCCCGGCTCGACGCCGAGCTCGCCCAGGCCTACGCCGATCCGGACAGCGACGTGGCAGTGGTGGTGCACGTGCCAACGCTGGGCGAGCCGGACCGGGCCGTTGCGAGGTCCGTCGCGCGGGCCGCAGCGGCCTCCGGGCGGACCACCGTCGCCTGCATCAGGGGTCTGAGCGGTGTGACGCCGGAGCTCACCGCGCTCGACCAGGACGGGCGGCAGCGCACCGTGCCGGCCTACGCCGCACCGGAGGACGGCGTGCTGGCGCTGGCAGCTGCGGTTCGGCACAGCCTGTGGCGAGCGGCCGACCACGGCCGGCCGCTGGCCCTGACCGGCATCGACGCAGCCCGGGCCCGCAGGATCGTCGAGCACGCCCTTGCGCCGGCCGGACCGGAGACCGTTGTCCCGCTGGACCAGGAGAGCACAGCCGAGCTGCTCGCCTGCTATGGGATCGAGGTGTGGCCGACCCGGACCGTGAACGACGAGGCGGCGGCCGTCGCGGCGGCGGAGGCGCTCGGTTGGCCGGTCGCCCTGAAGAGCTCCGCCACCCACCTGCGGCACCGGATCGACCTCGGCGGCGTCCGGCTGGACCTCACCGGGCCCGCCGCGGTCGCGGAGGCGATGGCACAGATGCGACGGGTGCTCCAGGCGCACGGGGAGATCGAGACCACCGTCGAGGTGCAGCGGATGGCCCCCTCCGGTGCCGCATGCGTGATCCGGTCGACCGAGGATCCGCGGTTCGGCCCGGTGGTGTCCTTCGGACTGGCCGGGGACGCCGTCGACCTGCTCGACGACGTCAGCCACGGGGTCGCGCCGCTGACCGATGTCGACGTCGCGGAGATGGTCCGCCGGGTTCGGGCCGCGCCCCGGCTGTTCGGCTACCAGGGTCTGCCGGCGTTGGACATCGCTGCGCTGGAGGACGTGCTCGGCAGGGTGGCCGTGATGGCGGAAGACACACCCGAGCTGCGGACCCTCGAGCTGCACCCGGTCGTGGTGGCCGAGCGCGGCGCGGCCGTCCTGTCCGCACGGGTCGAGCTGGCCGAGGCCGGTCGGGCCGACACCGCGAGACGGACGCTTCCCACCTGAGGCCCGATCCGCGGTGTGACCAACACCGTTCCCGGGTCCGCGCGGTGGCAGCCGGAAGCGGATGGAAGGATGGACGCCGTGCCACGTACAGCAAACCTCCGTCAGAGCCTCGATCACGCCGGCTACTACCCCGAGCTGGTGGCTGACGTGCTCGACGTCGCAGTGAGCGGTGAGGACGTCGTGGCACACCTGGTCCACCCCGAGACCACCTTCGACGCCTCCGAGGTGCGGCGGCACGTCACGGTGCTCGTGCTCACGCCCACCCGGCTGATCATGGCGCACGTCGACGACCACCCGGCTGACCGGGACAACCCCTCCACCAGCGCATCCGCGACGACCGAGTCGGTGCCGCTGCATGCCGTGCACACGGTCGCCCTCACCCACGTGGTCGCTGTCCCGGAGCGGCACCGCGCAGGGGCGGTGCCGTCCGAGCTCACCGTGGCCATCGGCTGGGGCGGGGTGCAGCGGATAGATGTGGAGCCCGCGACGTGCGGAGACCCGGAGTGCGACGCCGACCACGGGCTCACCGGCTCGGTCACCCCGGACGACGTCGTCGTGCGCGTGTCGGCACGGGCAGAGGGCAAGGACGCGGTCCGCGCCGCCGTCGGGTTCGCCCGAGCGCTCTCCGCGGCGACGGCACGGTGACCGCAGCGGAGCTGGCCCAGGCCGTCGCCACCGCGGGCCTGCTGCTGCCGGAGTACGGCGGTGCCAACCTCGACGGCGTGCTGCTCGCCGTCGCGGGGGCGTTGGGGGTCGACCTGCCGGGCGCTTCCGCAGCGCGGTCGCGGCTGGAGGTGCCCCCGGCGGATCGGGTGTGCGTCGTGCTCGTGGACGGGCTGGGCCACCAGATGCTCGCCGATCGGGCGGGGCACGCGCCCTTCCTGCGCGGCCTGCTGCCCGAGGCCCAGGTGCTGACCGTCGGGTATCCCTCCACGACGGCCGCCTCGCTCGGGCTGTTCGGCACCGGCCAGGCCGCCGGTCGCACCGGCCTGGCCGGCTACACCGTGCGGAACCCCGCGACCGGTGGCCTGGCCAACCTGGTCTCCTGGCAGGGCATCGAACCCGCGAGCCAGTGGCAGCGCGAGCCGAGCCTGTTCCGCCTGATGACGGAGCGCGGCGTCACGGTCAGCTCGGTCGGCCCGGCCCGCTTCGCGGGTTCCGGCCTGACTGTCGCGGCCCTCGGGGGTGGCACCTACCTGCCGGCCGAGAGCCTGGCGCAGCGGGTCGACACCACGCTCGCCCGGCTCGCCGAACCCGGGCTGGTCTACCTCTACTGGGGCGATGCCGACAAGATCGC
>Ga0209840_1000253_pt1 | contig 11773 bp, 9 predicted proteins | sample PersoiDNA2013190_FD_185802 | JGI IMG/M metagenome (GOLD analysis project Ga0209840, IMG submission 185802) | Permafrost soil microbial communities from the Arctic, to analyse light accelerated degradation of dissolved organic matter (DOM) -... | ecosystem: Environmental > Terrestrial > Soil >... | reverse complement strand
GCAGATCCTCGCGGACGTCGCGAAGGAGCAGGGCGTCGAGCTGCACATCCCGATCGGCGCGATGATCGAGCTCCCGCGGGCCGCGCTCACCGCCGACCGGATGGCGACGGTTGCGGAGTTCTTCTCGTTCGGCACGAACGACCTGACCCAGACGACGTGGGGCTTCTCGCGTGACGACGTCGAGGGCGCGTTCTTCGCCGAGTACACCGAGCGCGGCGTGATCAGCGTCTCCCCGTTCGAGACGCTCGACGCCAGCGGCGTCGGTCGCCTGGTGCGGATGGCCGTCGAGGAAGGCCGGTCCGTGCGGCCGGACATCACCCTCGGCGTCTGCGGCGAGCACGGCGGCGACCCCGAGTCGATCCACTTCTTCCACGAGGTGGGTCTCGACTACGTGTCCTGCTCGCCGTTCCGCGTGCCGGTCGCCCGGCTCGAGGCCGGTCGCGCATCCGTTGCGGACGCCGATCGCGCAGTCGTGGCGGAGGGTCGCAGCGACAGCCGCTGACCGAGGACGAGGGCTGGGGCCCGGCGCACCTCGGTGCACCGGGCCCCAGCTGCGTCCGGACCCTCCGGCGTCCACCCCGACGTTTCGCTCGGATCTGCGCGTCGAACGCACCGATCCGAGCGAAACGTCGGGGTGGGTGGGTGTTGTCGGGGTGGGTGGGTGTTGTCGGGGTGGGGTGGGGGTAGGGGTGGTGGCTCAGCGCAGCGGCACGAACCGGTAGCCCTCGAACCGGGTGATCTGCACGCCCTCGCGGCCACGCTGGACCACTGACAGGCCCCCCGCCACCGGCGCAACCATCCGGCCAACCGGGCCGAGCTGGTCGACGAGCGACTCGGGCAGCTCACCGGCCTCGGCGGAGACCAGGATCCGGTCGAACGGTGCCTCGTCCGGCATCCCGAGCACGCCGGCGCGCGCGACCTCGATGCGCGCCCACGGCCGCTCGACGGCGGCCAGGTTGGCGGCACCCCAGGTCGCCAGGTCCGGCTCCAGCTCGACCCCGACCACCGACCCCTCCGGCCCGGTCAGGTGCGCCAGGAGCGCCGTCGTCCACCCGGAACCGGCACCGACGTCGAGCACCCGGGCGCCGGCCGGCACGTCCAGCAGCCGCAGCATCCGCGCGACGGTGCTGGGCTGCGAGCTCGTCTGGCCGTGCCCGATCGCCAGCGGCTGGTCCCAGTCCGCGTGCCGGACCTGGACAGGGGGCAGGAAGCCGCGTCGATCGGTCGCGCGGAAGGCGTCCTGCACGCGGTCGTCTCCGCCCACGTCACCACCTCCGGATGCTCGAGGCAACGGGCGGGGATACCGTCGAGTGGTCCAGACGCTCAAGGAGGCACCATGTCAACCCGCACCGCACGCACCGCCTGGTCCGGATCCCTTTCCGAGGGCAGCGGCGATGTCGAGCTCGTCAGCTCCGGGCTCGGCACGTACCACGTGTCCTTCCCCAAGCGTGCCGCTGATGATGCCGATGGCGCCACCAGTCCGGAGGAGTTGATCGGGGCCGCGCTCTCGTCCTGCTACTCGATGGAGCTGTCCGCGCTCCTCGAGCAGGCGGGCGGTACGCCGCGCACGCTCGATGTCACCGCCGATGTCTCGTTCGGCCCGGACCCGGCCGGCGGCTTCCACATCCCGGGTATCCGCCTCAGCGTCCGCGGCGACGTCGGGGGTCTGGACGCGGAGACCTTCGCCCGGGTGGCCCAGGAGGCCAAGGAGACCTGCCCGGTGAGCAAGGCGCTGCGAGGCGTGTCGATCAGCCTGGAGGCCACGGCCGTCTGACCCGGTGGAGTCCGGGGCGCACCGGACCCCACCCCCTCGAGTCGGCGGGCACCCGTGGGGCCCGCGCCCCGGACGCGGGGGGACCCTTGTCCGATCTGAGGGCCTTCGCCGCGTGGAAGGATGCGCGCGTGTCCACCACCGCGCAGACCACCGGCACCCGCGACGTCGCCACCGACCTGGCCCGGACGCTGCGAGCAGCGGTCCGCGGCGAGGTCGAGACGTCCACCAGGGCCCGGGCCCAGTACACGACCGACGCCTCCAACTACCGCGTGGTGCCGCAGGTCGTGGTCTGCCCCCTTGACACCGACGACCTGCTCGCGGTCGCCGAGGTCGCCCGGCGCACCGGCACGCCACTGACCCTGCGCGGCGGTGGCACCTCCGTCGCCGGCAACGCGGTGGGCCCCGGCATCGTCGTGGACACCTCCCGGCACCTCACGGCGATCGGTGAGATCGACCGTTCGGCGCGGACCGCCGTCGTGCAGCCGGGCGTGATCATGAGCGATCTGCAGGCCGCTGCCAAGCCGCTCGGGCTGCGGTTCGGCCCGGACCCCTCCACCCAGAACCGGGCGACCTTCGGCGGCATGATCGGCAACAACGCCTGTGGGCCGCACGCCGTCGCCTACGGCCGGACCGTCGACAACGTGGTCAGCCTTGACGTCGTGGACGGCAACGGGCGCCGGTTCACCGCCGGCAGCGGCGCGGCGGCGCTGGACGCCGTCCCGGGCCTGTCCGACGTGGTGCGCACCCACCTGCCTCTGCTGCGCACGGAGCTCGGCCGGTTCTCCCGGCAGGTCTCCGGGTACTCCCTCGAGCACCTGCTGCCCGAGCGCGGCACGGACCTGGCGAAGATGCTGGTCGGCACCGAGGGCACCCTGGTCACGGTGCTCGGGGCGACGGTCTCGCTGGTGCCGATCCCGGACGCCGCGGTGCTGGTGGTCCTCGGCTACCCCGACATGCCGTCGGCCGCCGACGCCGTCCCGGCCCTGCTGACCCACTCCCCGCTCGCGATCGAGGGCCTCGATGCGCGCCTGGTCGACGTGGTGCGCAAGCACCGCGGCGCGGCGAACGTGCCCGAGCTGCCGTCGGGTGCCGGCTGGCTGATGGTCGAGATGGGCGGGGCGACCCGCGCCGAGGCGCTCGCGCGCGCCAAGGCGATGGTGGCCGACGCCGGCGCCGCCTCCGCCCGGGTGGTTCCGCCGGGCCCGGAGGCCTCCGCCATGTGGCAGATCCGGGCCGACGGCGCGGGCCTGGCCGGCCGTACGCCGGCCGGCAAGCAGGCCTGGCCGGGCTGGGAGGACGCCGCGGTGCCGCCGGACCGCCTGGGGGCGTATCTGCGCGACTTCGAGGTGCTGATGACCGCGCACGGCGTCGACGGCCTGACCTACGGCCACTTCGGCGACGGGTGCGTGCACGTGCGTCTGGGCATCCCGCTGGAGCGCGAGGCCGACGTGCCGGGCTTCCGTGCCTTCATCACCGAGGCGGCGCAGCTGGTCGCCTCGCACGGTGGCTCGCTGTCCGGCGAGCACGGCGACGGCCGGGCGCGCAGCGAGCTGCTGCCGCTGATGTACTCCACCGAGGCGATGGGTGCCTTCGCCGCGGTCAAGCACCTGTTCGACCCGGCCAACCTGCTCAACCCCGGCGTGCTGGTCGACCCGCGCCCGTTGGACGCCGACCTGCGCCGGCCGCACGCGCACCCGATCAAGGCGACGACGGGCTTCTCGTTCGCCCACGACGGCGGGGACTTCAGCACGGCCGTGCACCGCTGCGTCGGGGTGGGCAAGTGCCGTGCGGACACCTCGGACGAGGGCGGCTTCATGTGCCCGTCGTACCAGGCGACCGGCGAGGAGAAGGACGTCACCCGCGGCCGTGCCCGGGTGCTGCAGGAGCTGGCCAACGGCACGCTGGTGAAGGACTGGCGGTCGCCGGAGCTGCGTGAGGTGCTCGACCTCTGCCTCAGCTGCAAGGCGTGCTCGAGCGACTGCCCGGCCGGCGTGGACATGGCGCAGTACAAGTCCGAGGTGCTGCACCGGGCCTACCGCCGGCGGCTGCGCCCGACCAACCACTACGCGCTCGGCTGGCTGCCGCGCTGGACGCGCCTGGTGACGGCGCTGCACCTGGCCCGGATCGCGAACCTCGCGCTGGGGTTCCGCCCGTTGGCCAGGGTCGTGCTGGCCGTGGCCGGGTTGGACGGCCACCGCTCGATCCCCAAGTTCGCCACGACGTCGTTCCGCACGGCGTGGGCACGCGAGCGTGCGCACGACCGCACACAGGGCGTGGGCGAGCCGGCCGCGACGTCGACCGCCGTGACCCCCTCCTCGGAGCCCGCCGTGACCTCCGAGTCGGCGGCCGGCACCCCCACCGGAACCGCCGCCGGCCGCCGCGTGGTGCTCTGGCCCGACTCGTTCAGCGATGCGTTCGACCCGGACGTGCCGCGGGCGATGATCCAGGTGCTGCAGGACGCCGGCTACCAGGTGATCGTCCCGGCGGAGGACGCGTGCTGCGGTCTGACCTGGATCTCCACCGGCCAGCTCGAGGGCGCCCGCAAGCGGCTGCTGCACCTGCTCGGCATCCTCGGTCCGTTCGCCGTCAACGGCATCCCGATCATCGGCGTCGAGCCATCCTGCACGGCCTTGCTCCGCAGCGACCTGGTCGACCTGGTGCCGGACGACCCGCGCGCCGCGGCGATCGCCCGCCAGACCCGCACCCTCGCCGAGCTGCTCACGGCACCCGAGCCGGTAGGCCCAGGCGGCGGCTGGACCCCGCCGAGCCTGGTCGGCACGACGGTCATCGCCCAGCCGCACTGCCACCAGCACTCCGTGATGGGGTACGACGCCGACCTCGCCCTGCTCCGTGCGACCGGTGCCAAGGTGACGACCCTGGCCGGCTGCTGCGGCCTCGCCGGGAACTTCGGCATGGAGCGCGGGCACTACGAGATCTCCGTCGCGGTGGCCGAGAACGCCCTGCTGCCCGCCCTGCGCGATGCGGCGCCGGGGACCGTCCTGCTGGCCGATGGCTTCTCCTGCCGCACCCAGGCCAACGACCTGGCGAACGTCAAGGGCACCCACCTCGCGCAGCTCCTGGCCGGTCACCTGGGGTGACCCGCGAGGCTCGGCAGCCCGGGGCAGGCGGGCCACGACCGGCCTAGTGGCCTCACCCGGGTGGCCCTGCTGGGCTCACCCGTACGAGGGACAAATCCGACGTACCGGCTCCACAAGGGTTCCCGCGGCGAATTTCACCCTCTACAGTCAGCAAGTCAGGGCTGACTACCCCCGTCGACTCGTGCTCGGAAGACCATGACGACCTACGCCGCAGGCGGCTATGTTGCCGCGCCCCTTACGTCGGCTCCTTGTCCGGCCGGCCCCGCCACGCCCTCGATGGTCGGGGACCAGCTCGACGTCCTCCTGGGCGAGCACCTGATGCCGCTCCGGGTCCGCTCCGCCGACGCGGACGAGCCGCACCTGCTGGCTGTCGACGCCTCCGGCCAGCCCGTGGTCGTGGAGATCGTCGCCCTGCTGGACGAGGAGGCCGCGATCCGCGCCCTGCGGCACGCGGGCCGCGCCGCGCGGATGAGCACCCGCGACCTCGCCCAGGCGTACAGCGGTGGGGCCGACAGGTACGCGTCGCACCTCGCTGCGTTCCGGCTGACGGTCCCGTCGACCGCCTTGCTGTCCACCTTCGTCCGTGGCGGCGCCCGCCTGCTCCTGGTGTGCTCGCACATCTCCGCGGGGATGGAGGACGTGCTGGAGTTCCTCCTGCAGCCGGGGTGGCAGGTGGACGTCCTGCGCGCCGAGGTGGTCACCGAGCCCGACGGCCGTCGGGTCGTCGAGCTCTCCCCGGTCGCCCGGTCCGTCGTTCCGCAGCGGATCGTCGACTCCCCGGCATGGGCCCGCGGCCTGGACCCCGACCCGTTCCCGGCGCCCTTCGACCCGACGCCGCTGTACCGGAGCCGCGCCGAACGGCCGCAGCCGGCGCCGCTCCTCGACGAGGCGCCGATCGACGCCCTGCCCGAGTGGTCGTCGGCACGCGCCGCGGCCCGGTCCGACTGGCCGCCGGAGGACTCCTCGGCGATGGCCGGCTGGTCCAGCACCGCCGACGTCCGCGAACCCGCCTGGTCCCCGCTGTCCCGGCCCGCGCCGCTGATCGTGCCGCCGTCGTTCGCGGTGCCGCTCGCCCAGCTCGACACCGACGTACCGGACCCGCTGCTCGCCGCCGTCGCGGCCGCGCTCGCGGGCCCTGCGGTGCTCGTGTGGGCCCCTGAGGGAGCTGCGGAGTGCTTCGAGGCGCTGCTGCACGAGGACGGGATCGTCGAGCTGGCCGACGGCAGGCAGTACGGCGATGTCGAGACAGCCGCCCGCGCCGTCAGCGGGTTGCGCGGGCCACTGGACGCCTGGCAGGTGTGGCACGTGGACAGCCCGTCCGGACCGACGCTCGCCGACCTGGCCGCCCAGTCCTTCCCCGGCCAGTTCTGATCAGTCCCAGCCGTAGGCGGTCGTCCACCGGGTGACGTGCGCGTAGAAGTCCTCGCGCGCGGGCCGTGCCGACAGGGTCAGGTCGTGGATGGCGCCCGGGATCCGCACCACGGTGACGACCGGTCCCAGCAGCACCGCCCGCCGCGCGAGCAGGTCGACGTCGAGCACCGTGTCGGCCTGGCGCATCTCCTCGCGCCAGCGGGGAAGGATCAGGCTCGTGGTGGACGCCGCCATCAGCACCGGGCAGGGCAGGGACAGGCCCCGCGCGACGGCGGCGTGGCTCGTGAGCACCGCCTGCAGCCAGCCGGGGCGGACGGGGAAGAACGGCATCGGGCGCCAGGCCTCGTCGTACTCCCACTCGCCGCCGTGCCGGACGAGCAGGGTGCGTGCGTAGAAGCCGGGGTCGGCGGTGATCAACGGCACCTTGGGCTGGGTCCGGGCCAGGCTGTGCACCAACGGCATGGACATCGCCCGCATGATGCTCGAGCCGGTGAGCTCGAGCCACGGCGCGTTCAGCATCAGGCCGGAGACCTCGTTCGGGTGGCGATGGGCCCACAGCACCGCGACCAGGCCGCCCATCGAGTGCCCCATCACCATCACCCGGGCGTGGTTGCCGAGCTCGGTGTGGATCTGCGCGGCGGCCGCGTCGAGCTCCTCGTCGTAGGTCGCCAGGTCGTCGACGTAGTTGGGGGTCTGGTGAGGCCGCAGGCTCCGGCCGTACTTGCGCAGGTCAAGGGCGTAGAAGGCGGCGCCCTGCGCGTGCCAGTACTCCGCGAGCGCGGTCTGGAAGAAGTAGTCGTTCCAGCCGTGCAGGTACAGCACCGCGCGGGCGGGACGGAACGGCTCGCGGGTGGGCGGGGAGTACCGGACAAGGGTGGCGACGACCGGGCCCTCGTCGTCGTCGGCCATGTCGAGGGTGAGTGCCTCGAAGTGCTTGCCCAGGACGTCGGGCTGCCACGTCGGCCGGGTCATGGGACGGTGACCACGACCTTGCCGAACTGGGCGCCCGACGCCAGCCGGGCGAAGGCGTCGCGGGCGTCGGCCAGCGGGAAGGTCGAGTCGATCACGGGCCGCACCCCTGATCGGACGCAGAACCGCAGCAGCGCCGCCAGGTCGTCCTTTGTGCCCATGGTCGCGCCGACGACGGACAGCTCGGTGAAGAACAGCCGGGAGAGCTCCGCGCCCGGCTGGTCACCGGTGGTGGCACCGGCGACGACGACGATCCCGCCGGGCCGGACGGCGCGCATCGAGTGCGCCCAGGTGGCCGCGCCGACCGTCTCCAGCACGGCGTCCACCCGGAACGGGAGGCGGGCGCCGGGCTCGAGGGCCGCGGCGGCGCCCAGAGCAAGGGCGCGCTCCCGCTTGGTGGCGTCACGGCTGGTCACGACCACGTCAAGGCCGGCAGCCGTGCCCAGCTGGACGGCTGCGGTGGAGACCCCACCTCCGGCACCCTGGACCAGCACGCGGTCCCCAGGGGCCAGGCCTGCGCTGACGAAGAGCATCCGGTACGCGGTGAGCCACGCCGTCGGCAGGCACGCCGCCTCGGCGAACGTGAGCTCCGCAGGCTTGGGCAGCAGGTTCCAGGTCGGCACGGCGACCTGTTCGGCGAGGGTCCCGGGGTACCGCTCGGACAGGATGGACCGGGTCTCGTCCGGCCCGACCCCATGGCCGTTGGCCCCGACCACCGCGTGGACCACCATCTCCTGGCCGTCCGGGGTGACCCCGGCCGCGTCGGTGCCGAGCACCATCGGCAGCAGGTCGGGCGGCAACCCGACACCGCGCAGCGACCACAGGTCGTGGTGGTTGAGGCTCGCGGCACGAACGTCGACGACCGACCAGTGCTGTGGCGGGTCGGGGCGGGCGACCCGGCGCACGTCGAGGGCGTCCAGCGGGTTCTCGGCGTCCGCGCCGACGGCGACCGCCGCGAGCATGGTCATGTCCGCCACCGTACGGCCTCCGGCGGCGTCGGCGTGCTCAGAGCAGCGGCAGGTAGGTGCCCAGGTCAGGCAGGGAGTCGCCGGTGTGCGCCGGTTGCAGCGCCGCGGGCAAGGTCCGGGCGTCCAGTGGCACGCGCCCGCAGGCCAGGCGCAGCCAGGCGATGGGGTCGACGACCTCCACCGCCCATCCACCGCGGTCCACCAGGACGTCGAGCAGCGCGTCGGCCACCACTGCGACGGCACCGGCCTCGAGTGGCCCGGGATCGCCGGGGGCGACCAGCCGGGTGGAGCGGACCAGGTCGTCCGCGTGCACGACGAGCTCGAGCAGTCGTGAGGTCACCATTGTCGAGAGCAGCACGGGTCCGCGCCGGGCCTGGACCACCGGGTCGGCACGGAGGTCGCGCAGCACGGACAGCTGGGCGAAGGCGGCCTCGGCCATCCGCTCGACGGCCGGTAGCGGGTCGTGAGCGATCTGCGCGGCGATCTGGCGGGTGGTCTCCTGGATGTCCGCCGCTCGTCCGGGGTAGGTCCCGACGTACTCGGCCAGGGTCAGCGGCACCGTTCCCGGCGCCGCAGGCTGCGCGGGGGTGAGGGCATCCATCGCGCGGCCGACGTGGGCCACCAGCTCGGCGACCGTCCATCCCGCCAGGACGCTGGGCTCGGTGTCGACGGCCAGGTCGAGGCGGTCGACCCAGTCGCGCAGGCGCAGCCACTGCGCCCGCAGCAGGTTCTCGAGAGCGACCAGCTCGATCGGTTCCATGCCGCGAGCGTCTCAGAGGTGGGCGCTGGGGGCCTCGGCGACCGGGATCTGGTCGAGGAACGCCGAGACCATCGCGCCCACCTGGTCGGACTCCACCAGGAACCCGTCGTGCCCGAAGTCGGACCGCACGTAGTGCACCCGGTCAGCACCCGGCAGGGCGGCCGCCATCTGCTCGGACTGCTCCGGCAGGTACAGCCGGTCGGTGTCGACCGCGACCACCAGGGCGCGGGCGGTCGCCGCGGCCAGAGCGACCGCCACCCCGCCGCGGCCGCGTCCGACGTCGTGCGACATGATCGCCTCGGTGAGCACCAGGTAGCAGTTGGCGTCGAACCGCCAGGCCAGCTTGCGGGCGTGGTGGTCCAGGTACGACTGGACCGCGTACCGCCCGTCGCCGGCCAGCGGGTCCTCGCCGGGCTGGGCGTCCCGTCCGAACCGCTTGTCCAGCTCCAGGGCGCTCCGGTAGGTGGTGTGCGCGATCTGCCGGGCGATGCCGAGGCCGACGTGCGGCCCCTCGCCGGTTGCGGCGTCGTAGTAGTCGCCACCGCGCCAGCCCGCGTCACCGCGGATCGCGGTCAGCTGGGGGTGTGCCCAGGCGATCTGGTCACCGCTGCTGGCGGCGGTCGTCGCGATCGGGGCGATGCCTCGCACGCGCTCCGGTGCCATCACGGCCCACTCCAGCACCCGCATGCCACCCATGGAGGCACCGATCACCAGCGCCCAGCTGTCGATCCCGAGCGCGTCGGTGAGGGCGATCTCGGCGACGACCTGGTCCCGGATGGTCACGGCCGGGAACCGGGCCGCCCAGGGCCGCCCGTCCGGTGCGAGGGTCGCCGGGCCGGTGCTGCCCTGACAGCCACCGACCACGTTCGGCGCGACCACGAACCACCGGTCGGTGTCGATCGGCCGGCCCGGCCCGACCAGGCTGTCCCACCAACCCTCGGTGGGGTGTCCCGGTCCGGTGGGCCCGGTCACGTGCGAGTCGCCGGTGAGGGCGTGCTCGACCAGCACGGCGTTGTCCCCGGTGGGGGAGAGCGTGCCCCATGTCTCGTAGGCCAGGCGCACGTCCGGCAGGACGACGCCGCACTCCAGCGCGAGCTCGCCGACGTCGTAGAACTGCCGTCGGCCGACGGGGTCACCCTCGCGCCAGGCCGCGCTCGCCGGTGGCAGGGCGTCGCCGGCGGCCCACGGCGGTGCCCAGCGCTGAGCCCCGCCGGGCACCTCGCCCGGCGCAGCGCCCGGCGCATCGGTCTGCACGAGATGCAAACCTACGGGTCGCGCGCTGCGTCGGGGTGAGGCGTCCACGGAGATCAGATCCCCTTCGCTGCCCGGAAGCCGGCGTCGAGGTCGGCCAGGATGTCCTCGATGTTCTCGATCCCGACCGCGAGGCGGACCAGACCGGGAGTGACCCCGGACAGGGCCTGCTCCTCCGGGGTCAGCTGGCTGTGCGTTGTCGAGGCAGGGTGGATCACCAGGGACCGCACGTCGCCGATGTTCGCGACATTGGAGTGCAGCTCGAGGGCGTCGACGAACGCCTTGCCGGCCTCGCCGCCGCCCTCGATCTCGAACGCGACCACCGCGCCCGCACCCTTGGGGGCGTACTTCTGGGCGTTGGCGTGCCAGCGGCTGGACGGCAGGCCGGCGTAGTCCACGCGCTGGACGTCGTCCCGCGCCTCGAGCCACTCGGCCACCCGCTGGGCGTTGGCCACGTGCCGCTCCACCCGTAGGGAGAGGGTCTCGACCCCCTGGGCGATCAGGAACGCGTTGAACGGCGAGATCGCCGACCCGAGGTCGCGCAGCAGCTGCACCCGGGCCTTGAGGATGTACGACAGGTTGGCGCCGAACGCGCTGCCCACCCCCAGGTCGCGGGCGAAGACCAGGCCGTTGTAGCTGGGGTCCGGGGTGTTGAAGTTGGGGAACCGCTCGGGGTGCTGGGCGAAGTCGAAGGTGCCGCCGTCGACGATCACCCCGCCGATGGCGGTGCCGTGACCGCCCAGGTACTTGGTCGCCGAGTGCACGACGATGTCAGCACCCCACTCGATCGGGCGGATCAGGTACGGCGTCGCCACCGTGTTGTCGACGATCAGCGGGACGCCCACCTCGTGCGCGATCCCAGCGACCGTCTCGATGTCGAGGATGTCGGACTTCGGGTTGGGGATGGTCTCGCCGAAGAACAGCTTGGTGTTGGGCTGGACGGCGTCCCGCCAGGCCTGCGGGTCGTGCGGGTCGGTGACGAACGTCGTCGTGATCCCGAGCTTGGGCAGGGTGTAGTGCAGCAGGTTGTAGGTGCCGCCGTACAGGCTGGGGCTGGCCACGATGTGGTCGCCGGCCTCGGCGATATTCAGGAACGCGAAGGTCTCCGCGGCCTGGCCGGAGGCGACCAGCAGGGCGCCGACGCCGCCCTCGAGGGAGGCGATGCGGTCCTCGACCACCTGCTGGGTGGGGTTGCCGATCCGGGTGTAGATCGGGCCCAGGTCGGCAAGGGCGAACCGCGCTGCGGCGGTCTCGGCGTCGGGGAAGACGAACGAGGTGGTCTGGTAGATCGGCAGGGCGCGGGCGCCGGTGGTGGGGTCCGGGCTCTGGCCGGCGTGGATCTGGCGGGTCTCGAAGGACCAGTTCGGGTTGCTCATGGCTTGCTCCTGACGGGATGGTCCACGGGCTCTCCCATCGTCAGCGCACTGACCCGGGGCAGCCCGTGAGGGGCTGGGGACGGGATATGTGCACGTGAGGATCGGTGCCGGTCAGCCGGTACAGGGATCCCTCATGGACGCCGGAGCGTCGAGGTCCTACCGGTCAGTGGGCACACCACCGAACGTGCGCGGGTCAGCGGCACATT
>Ga0209840_1000252_pt1 | contig 11780 bp, 10 predicted proteins | sample PersoiDNA2013190_FD_185802 | JGI IMG/M metagenome (GOLD analysis project Ga0209840, IMG submission 185802) | Permafrost soil microbial communities from the Arctic, to analyse light accelerated degradation of dissolved organic matter (DOM) -... | ecosystem: Environmental > Terrestrial > Soil >... | reverse complement strand
CGTGGCCCGGCGCCACCTGGCGTCAACGTTCGCCGCGCGGCCTCGCTGCGTGCCTCGCGCGCAGCGAGGCCGCGCCGCGTAGGCGTCCCCATACAGGCGCATCAGGCAGACTCGGCCGGTGACCGCGTCGCCCTCCCACAACCCGAGCGCCTCGGATGTTGATTCAGGGCCAGCAGGCCAAGCGCCGCAAAGGCGGTGACGCCGCGAAGACAGCCCTTGATGTCGCCTCCAAACGCGAGACTCGCCACGCATGGTCGTCTGCTGCTCTGCGGGCGCGTCGAGCGCCAGGGCTGGCGGGTGCGTGAAGCGGCAGCGGCGGCCGGCATCAGCCGCCAGACGGCCAGCAAGTGGCTCGGGCGCTGGCGCAGCGAGGGGCGCCCTGCCGACGGTGGGCTGCCGTGGCCGCGACGCGATCAGGCGAACAGCTTGTCGACCTTGACCGCCTCCTCGAGGAGGTAGGTCACGTCGCCCACCGGCAGCTCGCCGTCCACCGCCTCGATCACCCGCCGGCGGCCGTCCTCGCCGAAGTCGCCGCACAGCTCGATGAAGTGGGCCGTGCGCGCTTCACGCACCTGTGCGGCGACCCGGCACGCCGCGGCGACGGTCGGCACGCCGACTACGGTCACGTTGCCGCCCGGCTTGTCCATCTCCGTGTAGTGGACGAGCGGGTCACACCCGTCGGTCCCGAACATGAAGAGGTAGTCGATCCGCTCCATCTGGTCCCCCCTTCTGTCGCCTGCGGCTCCTTGCGGTTCTTTCGGCAGCAATCGACCGACGCCGGCGGTCGCGAGCGCGAGCGCGAACGGCGCTCGCGGCCTCACCCGACGGCTCAACGGTGCGCCCCCGGCCCTACGGGGATACACTCCCACGATGTCTGGACATGCTTGGCAGAACGCCGTGTCGCTGGTGGACCGCACCCTGGGGGACGGCCTGGAGCGGCAAGTCGCGGCCCACCATCGACGCCGCCTGCGGGGCCTCGGATGGGAGCAGGTCTTCTCGCCCGGGCCGGGCCTGTGGGCCGAGGCCTCTCCGCCGCCACGGCCGGGCAACGCCCTGGAGCTGCTGGTCGACGGCGAGGTCGCTCTGCCGCGCATCGCCGAGGCGCTGACCGCGGCCCGCTCGCAGGTCAGCATCGCCGGCTGGGGGGTCACTCCCGACTTCGCCCTCACACGCTCAGGCTCGCGTCTCGTGTTGCGCGACGTGCTCGCCGAGCTGGCGCAACGCATGCCCGTGCGCGTGCTGCTGTGGGCGGGGGCGCCGCTGCCGGTCTTCCGACCTTGGCGGCTAGACGTGAGGGCCGTGCGCCGCAGGCTCACGGCCGGCACCAGGATCCAGGTGGCACTGGACAGCCACGAGCGCCCGCTGCACACGCATCACGAGAAGCTGATCGTGGTGGACGACGAGGTCGCCTTCGTGGGCGGCATAGACCTGACCGACGACCCGGTGGACCGGTTTGACGGCAGCGACCATGTGTACCGCCGCGTGTACGGCTGGCACGACGTGGCCTGCGAGCTGCGCGGCCCGGTCGTGGGCGACGTGGCCGCGCACATCGCACTGCGCTGGCGCGAGGTGACGGGCGAGTCCCTGCCCGTCACGTGGCCCGAAGGCGCGGGCGACGTGCAGGCGCAGATCGTTTCCACGATCCCCGAACGCCGCTACGCCGGCGCCTGGGACGGGCGCTTTCGCATCCTCGAGGCGTATCTGCGCGCCATCCGCGCGGCGCGGCGCTTCATCTACCTGGAGAACCAGTTCCTGTGGGCGCCGGAGATCGTCGCCGCCTTGCGCGACAAGCTCCTGCACCCGCCGTCCCCCGAATTCCGCCTGGTCGTGCTGCTGCCCTCCAAGGCAAACAGCGGGCAGGACGACACGCAAGGACAGCTGGGCGTGCTGGCTGACGCCGATGAGCACGGCAAGCACTTCCTGGCCTGCACCATCTACGCGCGCAGCGCCGGCGTGACGTCGGCGCCCGTGTACGTGCACGCCAAGGTCGGCATCGTGGACGACGAATGGCTCACCGTCGGCTCGGCCAATCTGAACGACCACTCGCTGTTCAACGACACGGAAGTGAACGTCGTGACCTGCGACGCTGCGCTGGCGCGGGCGGCGCGCATCCGGCTGTGGTCGGAGCACCTGGAGGCGTCGCCGGACGAGCTGCAGGGCGACCCGGTGGAGCTCATCGACTCGCGCTGGAAGCCGATCGCCTACGAGCAGCAGGCGCGCCGGCAGGCGGGCGAGGCGATGACCCATCGCCTCGCCCGCCTCCCTCACGTCTCCAAGCGGCTGCGGCGCCTGCTCGGCCCTCTGGACGGCCTGGTGTTCGACGGCTGAAACGGCGAACGCGGCCGACGGGCGTGTACACGTTCGCGTTGCCTACTCGGACGTATCCGTCCTTGATATGGGTGGCCCCAGTGCGCAGCAGCGCGGAGGGGGGCTTCATCGGTGGGGGCTGCGGACTCGAAGGCGCCGCCGGAGGCATGCTGATCGCAACCGCTCTCGATCTACGGATAACTCCTGGAGGCCGCTTCCGACGCGACCCGCTACAAGGCAGGTGCCGAAGGAGGGGTGGGCTCGTCCCTCAGCTGCGCGGCGTTCGCGTGCGCCAGTGAAACAACGCACCGAGGACCATGCCCAGCAACAGGCCGAGGATGGCGGAGAAGAGCACGAGCCAGACAAGCGAGACTGAGGAGGCGCCGAACACCCAGCTGATCCTGACGTGGCCCGTGTTGGCTAGCACCAGCGCGATCAAGAAGACGAGGAGTGCGACCGCGGCGCCAGCATAGAGGTACAGGCGAGTCCGATGGGCCTTGCGGGCGAAACGCGCGCCACGTGTCTCGCCTGCGGTCTCTGTCCCGGCGGCGATGCCCGCTCGACGATCGGCCGACTCTGCCGACTCTGTCTGGCCGGACGGTCGTTCAGTGGAATCCATCTTGCCCTCCATCTGTCGGCTGACCTCGCAACCTGTCTCCGCTGGGCCCGTCGCGCCTCAGCGCCTGCCTCGGTCCGCGACGAGACCGTAGACGAAGAGCAGCACGACGGCTCCAGCGAACGCGACCAGGAAGCTCCTAATAGAGAACCCCGTGAGCCCGGGTCCATTGGTGACGGCCGTCAACACCCAGCCGCCGGCGACAGCGCCGATGATGCCGACGATGATGGTGACAATAAGGCCCAGGTGGCGCTTCGTGACAAAGCGCGCCGCCAAGCCGGCAAGACCGCCTATCACGATCCACGACAAGATGCCCATGCTTCCTCCTTGGGTGGTCATCCGTCACGGGATCGCTACCACCCTCGTGTCCGGGCAGGGCGCCCAATGACTGATGAGCGCGTACCCGTGCTTCTGGCCGTCGAAACGTTGCGTCGCGAGTTCGGTGACTCGGGGCCGAACGCCCTCGCGGGGTGATCTCCAAACAGCCGCGCTGCGGCCGCGTGAGAAGACTCGCCATGAGCGGGCAGGTTCTCGCCCAGTTGCTGCGGTTCACGAGCGCGGTCTGCGTTCTGCTCGGCAGCAACTTGCTAGTGCGCGACACTCGAGCCGGGCTTCAGGCGTGGAGGGTCAGCGTGGAGTCTGTGGAGCAAGAACCCGAGACATAGCGCCCACAGGATCTCGCAGAACATGGCGAAGGCCATGCTGAGGGCGCGGCCGACCTTGGTGAGCGCGCTGACAGCGATCACGGGGGAGTCGTCCCCGGCGCCCCGGCTAGTGAAGCGTTTTCAGGTCGGCGAGCAGGGCGCCCCACTCCTGGTCTGTGAGGTGCCATTGAGGCATCGGCTGGGCGAGCTTGTCGCCCTTGGGGTCTGGGGGCCTCGACGTCGGGATGATGAGCGTCACCCACACTGTCCGTCGCTGGCGCCCCCTGCCGAACGTAGATGTCGCCGGCCACGCTACCCCGTCTGCGCGGAAGCGATGCTTGACGACGGTCAAGACAACGTCAGACCTGCCCTGACTCTTCCAGGGTGAGCTTGATGACGGCCTGCGTCTCGGCAAGATGCGCCCGCATGCTCGCGGCCGCCGCCTCGGCGTCCCGTTGGCGCACGGCGTCCAGGACGGCGCTGTGCGCGGCCACGAGCTCTTCGACCCGGTGCTGACGTAGGAACGCGCCCACCGGCAGGAAGAGCTCACCACGGACCTCCACCATCGCCCGCTCCAGGTGCCTGTTGTGCGCGGCGCGCGCCAGCGCATCGTGAAACGCGACGTTCCAGCGCAGCACCGACGAACCCGTCTCGACGAGCAAGGAGTTCGCGGACTCGATGGCCTCGAGCTCCTGGGTGGAGCGTCGTTCGGCGGCAAGCCACGCGATCCTGACCTCGATCGTGCCGCGCAGCTCGCAGATCTCGTCGACCTCCTCGCTCTTATCACGCACCCAGGCAGTCCAACAGCGGCTCAGCGTCTCGCGGTTACTGACGCTCGACCCGCCGTGCGCGCCTCTGCTTGTGACGATGTAGCCCGCCGCCTCCAGCGACTTGAGAGCGACGCGCAGCGTGACGATGGAGATCCCCAAGCGGGCCGCAAGGTCCCTGCCCGGCGGCAACCGGTCGCCTGGGCCAAGCTCGCCGGAGAAGATCATCGCGCGTATGAACCACGCCGCGTTCTCGCTGGCGCCGGCCGTCGTGAAGGCCGGGCGCAGGTCCTTCGCCCGCCCGAAGGTCAACTCCGCTCTCATTTCGTGCAGCTCGTCATGCAGACCATCCCGTGTCCCACGCCGCGGACAACGCTGTTGCCACGTTTGAGCTAACCAACTACTCTATATACTATTGACAGCGCCTCCGAAAGGTGGGGCGTTGGGTCAGCGCCTTCGGCGTACGGGAGTGTACGTCGTGGTGCGACTGTGCAAGGGGGAGCGCGCGTGCATGTGCAGGTGCAAAGCGAACGCGGCGAGTTGACGCCATCGCCGGCCGCCCGACGCGATGCGGCCGCGGTCGTGGCCGAAGCCGTAGCCCACGAGCGCGGCGCGCTGGACGAGTGGCAGGCGAAGGCGCTGCTCGCCGGCTACGGGATCGCCGTCCCCGAGGGCGGCGTCGCGCGCAACGAGGACGAGGCCACGGCCATAGCCCGGCAGCTCGGCTGTCCGGTGGTGGTCAAGGCTATCGGGCCGCGCATCAATCACAAGACAGAGCGCGGCCTGGTCGCTTTGGACCTCTGCGGGGACGAGGCCGTCCGGACCGCCGCTCGCTCGCTTCTGGCGCTCACCGAAGATCAGGACGCCGTGCTGCTGGTAGAGCGGATGGTCCGGGGAGCGCGCGAGCTCATGGTCGGCATGAAGCGCGATCCTCTCTTCGGTCCGGTCGTCGTCTTCGGCGTCGGAGGGATCTTCGCCGAGGCTCACAAGGACATCGCGCTTGGCGTGACGCCGCTGGACAGCCGGGACATCGAGGGCATGCTTGCCGGGATCAGGGCGAGCGCGCTGCTCGACGGCTTCCGCGGCCTGCCGCCCGTGGATCGCGCATCGCTTGCCGGCGCTATCCGCGCGGTCGCGCGCATCGCCGAGGACTACCCCGCGGTGACCGAGATCGACGTGAACCCCCTCATCGTGGAAGACGCGACGCCGGTTGCCGCGGACGCGCTGGTGATCCTCGACCCGGCGGGCGAGCGCGGCGCGTCCGCGTCCGCGCCCCTCCCACGTGTCACCTCGCCCCCCGATCTGACCCCGCTGTTCGCGCCGCGGGCCGTCGCAATCGTCGGCGCCTCGGACGACCCTCTCAAGTGGGGCGGTTCCATCCTCCTCAACCTCATCGACGGCGGCTTCGCCGGCGCCATCTATCCTGTGAACCGCCGCGGCGGCGCGCTGTTCGGTCGGCCCGCCTTCCGCAGCGTCACGGGGCTGCCGGAAGCCCCGGACCTGGCGCTGGTGACGGTGGGGGCTTCCCAGGTGAAAGCCGCGGTCGAGCAGTGTGGCGAGCGCGGGATCCCGGTCGTGCTCGTCGTGGCCGCGGGCTACTCGGAGGCGGGGGAGGCGGGGGCCGCCGCGGAGGCGGACCTCGCCGAGACGGCGCGGACCTCGGGCGTCACGCTCATCGGCCCCAATTGCATGGGCCTGATCGCGACGCACAGCCGGCTCCACGCCGTCGGCTTTCTGGAGTTGCGACCGCAGGCCGGCCGCCTGAGCGTCGTCTCCCAATCTGGCAACATCGGGGGACAGCTTGTCATCGCGGCCGAGCGGCGCGGCATCGGCATTGACAAGTACGTGACAGTCGGCAACGAGGCGAGCACGAGCGCGCTCGACGTGCTCGAGGCGCTGCGAGACGACGCGCAGACTGCCGCCGCCCTCGTCTATCTCGAAGGAGTCGACGACGGCCGCCGTTTCCTCGACGTCATGCGCCGCACCACGCGGCAGAAGCCGGTGGTGGTGCTGCGCGGCGGCCTGACAGAGTACGGCCGCCGCGCCGCCGCGTCGCACACCGGCGCCATGGCGGGCGCAGCCGACGTCTTCCTGGCTGCGGCCCGCCAGACCGGCTGCCTCGTGCGCACGTGCCCCGACGAGAGCCTGGACCTGGTGCTGTGCCTCACCGCACTCCCGCTGCCGCCGGGCCGCCGCGTGGCGGTCATGACGCTCGGCGGAGGCTGGGGCGTGCTTGCGGCGGACGAGCTGGCCCGTAACGACCTCGAGCTGGCCCTGCTGGAGCCTCACGTCCGAGCCGAGCTGGACGAGCTCCTCCCCGGCTACTGGAGCCGCAACAACCCCATCGACCTCGTGGCATCCATCGGCCCGGACGTCGCAGAGCGCACGCTGACGCTGCTCGCCGAGAGCGAGGCCGTGGACGCCGTCGTCGTGCTGGGCGTGCTCCGCAGCCCTTCCACTGGCTGGCTGTCGGACGACGGCGCGCCCGCCGGCGGCGGACCGGGCGCGCCTGGCGGCGACCGCTTCAACCCTGCCGAGACCGCCTTCCTCGAACGCGTGACCGCGCTCATGGAGAGGACGGGCAAACCGATCGTCAACGTCCCCTTGCGGACGCTCGAGGTCGGGACCTTCCCGAGCGGCGCGCGACACGATCCGGTCATCCTCGGCTCGCCGATCGCCGCAGCGCGCGCCCTCGCCGGCATGGCCTGGTACGCGGAGTACGTCGCTGCGCAGGCCGGTCCGCCGCCACGCCGGCGCGCGAAGGAGGATCCGCCATGATCGAGATCACGATCCACGGCCGCGGCGGCCGCGGCGGCGTGACGCTGGCCAAGCTGATCGCGGCCGCGTACTTCCTGCGTGGCAAGTTGTCGGCCGCGTGGGACGACGATGTGCAGGCCTTCGGCGTCTACGGCGCGGAGCGCGCCGGCGCGCCGGTGCAGGCGTACGTGCGCGTGGACGACGAGGAGATCACGGACCACTGGCCCGTCCGCGAGCCCGACCACGTGATCGTGCTGGACGCCGGGCTCATCGCACCGGAGGCGGCCCAGGGGATGGACTCGCGGGGATGGATCGTGCTCAACACCCCGCTGCCGCCGGACGCCTTCGCGAACGTCTTCCCCGGGCGCAACGTGGCGACCCTCGATGCGACGGCGATCGCCGTGGACTGCGGGCTGGGGACGGAGGCGCTGCCCATCGTGAACACAGCGCTGCTCGGGGCCGCCGCGGAGATCCTGGGACTGTCGCTCGCCGACGTCGAGGCCGCGCTCGCGCACCTCGGCTTGGGCGAGCCCAACCTGAAGGCCGCGCGCACCGCGTACCACGGCGTCCGTCAGGCCGGTCTGCCGGGGACCATCGCGCCGCTCTCCGCGCGGCGACCGCCCGCACGGACGGCGAGCATCTTCGACGAGAAGATCAGCGGCCCGCCGGCGGTGCACACCGGCTCGTGGGCCTCCCGTCACCCCGCCAGCGTGCCGCTCACCCCTCTCTGCAGCGACGCCTGCCCGGCCGGCAACGACGTACGGGGCTTCGTCCAGGCGCTGGCGCGGCGGGACTATGAGGCCGCCCTGAAGACTATCCTCGTGACCTCGCCCTTCCCGGGGACCTGTGGACGCGTGTGTCCGGCGCCGTGCATGCTGGCGTGCACGCGCGGCCGGCACGACGAATCCGTGAACAACCGCGAGCTGGAGCGCTACGTCGCGGCCCGCGCGCTCTGGCCTGAGCCCACGCAACCATTTCGCCCCGAACGCCTGGCCGTGATCGGCTCCGGCCCCGCCGGTCTCAGCGCCGCGTACCAGCTTGCCAGGCTCGGTTACCCCGTGACCGTATTCGAGGCAAGCGACGAGGTCGGCGGACTCTTGCGCACCGGGATCCCGGCGTACAGGCTGCCACGCGAGGTCATCGACCGCGAGATCGCCTTCATCCTCGCGCACGGCGTGCAGGTCCGCAGCGGTCACCGCGTGTCCCGCTCCCGGCTTGTCGAGGTGCGACGCGAGTATGACGGCGTCGTCGTGGCGACGGGGCTGCAGAAGCGGCGCACCGTGAACCTCGGCGCCGGCGACCGTCGCGTGATGCAGGCGCTCGACTTCCTGGACCGCAGCCGCACCCGGCCGCCGGACCTCCGCGAGCGACGCGTCGTCGTCCCCGGCGGTGGCAACACGGCGATCGACGCAGCACGCGTGGCGCTCCGCCTCGGCGCCGGGGACGTGCTCGTGGTCTACCGACGGACGCGCGCCGAAATGCCCGCGATCGCCGAAGAGGTCGAGGAGGCGCTCGCCGAGGGCGTCCGCATCGAGGAGCTGGCGGCGCCTCTGCGACTGGAGGGCGACGGTGAAGAGACCGCGCTCATCTGCCGGCGCATGACCCTGGGCGAGCCCGACGAGTCGGGCCGACCGCGTCCCGTGCCGGCCGAGGGTGACGACGCCTTGGTCGCGCTCCGCTGCGACACCGTCCTGCTCGCGCTCGGCCAGGCGCCAGACGGCCGCCTCCTGCCGGCAGGTTCAGTGCCCGACGAGGAGGAACCGCTGCCCGGAGCCGGAGACACGCCGGTCTTCACCGCGGGCGACCTGGTCAGGCCCGAGGGCACTGTGGTGGCGGCCATCGGCAGCGGGCGCCGGGCGGCATGGCGCCTCCACGCCGCCCTAGGCGGCGTGGAGGCGCCCTCGCGCCCGGCGCCGCTCGTCGATCCCTCCGCCCTCACGTTCCGCGACGTCCCTCGGGTCGCCATGGCCGGCGGCAGGCTCCTGCCGCCCCGCCGGCGCAGGGCAAGCTTCCTCGAGGTTCGCCAGGGCCTCCGCGACCGGCGCGACCGGGAGACCGCGTATGAGGAAGCGCAGCGCTGCTTCAGCTGCGGCGCCTGCACGGCGTGCGAGGAGTGCGTCGTCTACTGCCCCGAAGGCATCCTGACCCACGTGGGCGAGGCTGACTGCACGTTCGACGCGGACTACTGCAAAGGCTGCGGGCTGTGCGCGGCGCAGTGCCCGCGCAGCGCCCTCGCGATGCTGCCGGCATGAGGAGGGACGCGAGATGACGAGAACCGTCGTCCCTGGCAACTACGCCGCCGGCCACGCGCTCGTTGCGGCCGGCGAAGCCAACCGCGCCGCCCGCGGCTGCTGCGGCGGTGTCTACCCCATCACGCCCCAGACCGAGATCATCGAGTACGTCATGGGAGCGCGCTTCAGCAAAGGGAGCTTCGTCGCCGTGGAATCGGAGCACAGCGCCATGGCGGTCTGCATCGGCGCCTCGTTCGCGGGCGCCCGCTCCTTCACCGCCAGTTCCTCCAACGGACTCCTGTACATGACGGAGAACGTCTTCGCCGCCGGACTGGCACGGCTGCCCATCGTCATGGTGGTGGCCAATCGTACGGTCGGTCCGCCATGGAACATCTGGGTCGACCACGGCGACAGCCTCGCCCTGCGCGACGCGCCATGGTTGCAGTTCTACTGCGACTCGCATCAGGACCTGGTGGACACCATCCTGCTCGCCTTTCGCGTCGCCGAGGACCCGCGCGTGCTGCTCCCCGTGATGGTAGCCCAGGACGGCTTCCTCCTCTCGCACACCAGCATGGTGGTCGACCTCCCGCCGCAGGCCCTCGTGGACGCGTACCTGCCGCCGCTCGACCTGGCGTTGCGCGCACGGGCGGACCGCCCTCGCACCTATGGACAGATGATGGGCCCGCGCGAGACGGAGCGGCACCGCGCGGACATCCAGGCGGCGATGGACCGGGTGCCGGAGGTGCTCGACGAGGCCAGCGCCGACTTCGCGCGCGTCTTCGGCCGCCGGCCGCACGGCGCCTTCGAGGCGGAGCACACCGCCGACGCCGACACGGTGCTCATCGCCTCGGGAACCACGGTGAGCACGCTGCGCCGTGTCGTGGAGGCGCACCGCAACGCCGGCGAGAAGATCGGGCTCGTGCAGCTCAAGCTCTTCCGCCCTTTCCTCAGGGACGAGGTCGCTCACGCGATCGGCGCCGCGCGGCGCGTGGCCGTGCTCGACCGCGACCACTCGCCGGGGTCGGGCGGCATCCTGTGGAACGAGATCGCGACCAGTCTGAGGGAGCGGCCCGACGTGCTGCTGCAGAACTACATCGTCGGGCTCGGCGGCGGCGAAGTCGACCCGCCGCTCATCGAGCTCGTGCTGGACGACCTCGCCGGCCGCGCACGCGCGGAGGCGCCCGTCATCTTCCCGCGGGAGGCGGCCTGACCATGGCGACCTCACTCCCAGAGCCCGGCACGGCGCCCCGTCCTCACCTGCTTCGCCCGGGCAACACGAACTGCCCCGGCTGCGGGATGTCGCTGGGCCTGCAGTGGCTCGACGAGACGCTCGGCGCGGCGATGCCGACGCTGGTCATTCCGTCGTGCTGCGCCATCGTCACGCCCGGGGCCTTCCCGACCAGCGCCTACGGCGTACCGACCGTCGGCACCACCTTCGCCAGCGCCGCCGCCGTGGCGACGGGCATCGCCCGCGTGAGACAGCTGAACGGGGAGACCGACCCGACGATCTGCTGGGCCGGCGACGGCGGCACCTACGACATCGGCCTGGCGACGCTCTCCGCCGCCGCCGAGCGCAACGAAGATGTCCTGTACATCTGCTACGACAACGAGATCTACGGCAACACCGGGGGGCAGCGCAGCGGCGCCACGCCGCGCGGCGCCAAGACGACCACGACCCCGCGCGGCAAGGCCGAGGCCAAGAAGGACATCCTGGGGATCATGGCCGCGCATCGTGTGCCTTACGCGGCGACGCTGTCGCTCGCCCACCGTGACGACTTCCTGCGCAAGATCCGCGTGGCTCTGGACATGCCGGGCTTCCGCTTCCTGCTCATGCTGTCGCCCTGCCCAACGGGCTGGAAGTCGGAGCCCACCGTGAGCGTTGAGCTCGTCCGCCTCGCAGTGGCCTGCGGTCTCTTTCCGCTGTACGAGGTGTTCGACGGCGAGAGCTACCGCATCAACGCGCGCCCCGACGGGACGCCACTCGAGGACTACCTGTGCCGACAGGGGCGCTTCCGCGCTGTTGAGTCGAGCCTGGACGATCTGCGCGCCCAGGTGGAACGCGAGTGGGCGCGCCTCGATAAGCTGGCGCGGGCGTTCCCCGCAACTCAGCCGGCGGGCTGAGCCGGCGCCGGGCGATCGCGCGGAGAACCTTGCTGAGAGCAATCAGTAGAGCTCTGGGACCGCAATCGACTAGCCGACGTTGTCGCGAAGCACAGCTCCCAGCCGGTTCAGAGCGGCCTGGCCCTCTGGGCGGCCGAGTTCCGGCTAGGGCTTCTCGTGAGCCTACGCTTCACCTTGCTGGTGTTGGTGTCGCTCTTCGGATTGATGGCTCATGACCATCCCCTTCCGTCCGGTGCCCCGTGTAGCCTCCAGATCAGCGACCCGCAAGGAGGCGGAGATGGTGCGACATCCCAAGACGCTCGTCGACTTCATGCAGATGTACCCGACCGAGGAGGAC
>Ga0209840_1000251_pt1 | contig 11864 bp, 18 predicted proteins | sample PersoiDNA2013190_FD_185802 | JGI IMG/M metagenome (GOLD analysis project Ga0209840, IMG submission 185802) | Permafrost soil microbial communities from the Arctic, to analyse light accelerated degradation of dissolved organic matter (DOM) -... | ecosystem: Environmental > Terrestrial > Soil >... | reverse complement strand
GAGGTCTTCGCGAAGAAGACTCAGGCGACTGCCAAGTCGGTGATCGATGCCTGCAAGCGTCGGCTGCGCGCCTATGATGCGATCGCGGGTGAGAAGGAGTGAGTGCGATGGACAAGGCCAAGAAGGACCGCCTGGCGGCCGCCGGCTGGCGTACCGGGGATGCAGCCGACTTCCTCGAGCTGACTGAGGAGGAGGCCGCGTTCGTCGAGCTTAGGCTCGCCCTGGCCGACTACCTGCGCGAGCTGCGCGCGCGCAATTCCTGGACGCAGTCGCAAGTGGCCCGTCGGCTTGGCTCGAGCCAGTCGCGGGTCGCGAAGATGGAGGCTGCTGACGCCTCGGTCTCTCTCGACCTGCTGATCAAGTCACTGCTGACCTTGGGCGCGTCTCGTAGTGAGGTCGGACGCGTGATCGCGAAGGCGGCATAACAACGGCATCCACCAGTCAGCCGCTGCGCGGTTGCGGGTGATGTCGCCGACGTTGGGTGTGACTGAAGCGCAGCGTCACATCTGGAGGCCCGCGGGTAGTATCCTTGTCGTGATGTGTCAGGAGGTGAGCGATGTCGGTCGTCTTTCGAATCGAGCTTGAGCGCGAGACCGACGGGCGCTGGATCGCCGAGGTGGTCGAGCTTCCCGGAGTGCTTGCCTACGGCGCGACTCAGGACGACGCCATCGCCCGCGTGCAGGCGCTTGCCCTGCGCGTCGTCGCTGACCGCCTCGAGAACGACGAGGCCGGGCGCGAGTTCCTGAACATCTCCTTCGCCGCCGCGTGAGCGACTGGCCCAGCACCCGAGCCAAGCGCGTTCTCGCCGCCCTTCTCCTCATTGGCTGGAAGGTGGAGCGGCAGACCGGGTCTCATCGTGTGCTGAGCCGGCCGGGCTGGCCCAACCTGATCTTCGCCTTCCATGACCGTGAGGAGATCGGCCCGCGCATGCTCGCCCGCATCGCCAAGCACAGCGGACTGCGTCCGGAAGACCTGTGACCCTGCGCCGCCTAACAGCGGCATCCAGCAGACGCGCTCACAGTGATTGCGGCTGACGCAGAAGCGCCTCGACGCGCAGCTGATGCCGCGGCAGTTCGACCCAACCCCTGCAGCGTAAGAGGGCTTGTTTATTGTATCCCAAATGGCGGATACTCTTCTCATGACGACGGGCACTCCCAAAGACGTCATCTGGGTCTCCTCGTCGCTTGACGACCTGCAGCGGTTTCCCGATCCCGTCAAGAAGCTGATGGGTTTCGCGCTATCCCGGCCCAATGCGGCGGGAAGCATCTTCAGGCGAAGCCGTTGAGGGGATTCAAGGGCGGTGGCGTCCTCGAGGTCGTCGAGGACTTCGACGGGAACATCTTTCGCACGATGTACACGGTCCGCTTCGCTGACGTCGTCTACGTGTTGCATGCATTCCAGAAGAAATCGAAGAAGGGGATCGCGACCCCGAAGCACGAGATGGACGTGGTGCGATCCCGGCTTCGAGTCGCTCAGGAGTCGCACCGAGCCGAGGCGGATCGAAAGGAAGGCAAGTGAAGATGAGCGCCAGCACACCTCAGTACACCAAGAGTAGCGGCAACGTGTTCGCCGATCTCGGACTCCCTGAGTCCGATGAGTTGTTGGCCAAAGCCGCCCTCGCGAACCAGATCGCCAGCATCGTCAGCCACCGCCATCTGACTCAGACGCAAGCGGCCGGGATTCTCGGCACCGGCCAGCCCAAGGTCTCTGAGCTGCTTGCCGGAAAACTCGACGGGTTCTCCATCGAGCGGCTGATTCGCTACTTGAACGCGCTTGATCGGGACGTTCAGATAGTCGTGAGCCCCAAGCCTCGCAACCGCGCCAACGCGACTCTCAGCGTAACCGGGAAGGCAAGGTCACGTTCGAGCGATGTGGCTTGCGCCGGATAGCCGCGTGTGGGTCGAACAAAGGGATCAACCCGACAACGCTGCGCGTTGCGGGTTATCCCTAACACGTTCGCCCCAACTCAGCGCACTTGACACCGGCCGTCTGGTAACGTACGCTTTCTCGTACGTACTAGGAGGTCAGCGATGACGACGATGAGCGCCACCGAAGCGCGCAAGCAACTCTACAAGCTTCTCGACGACGTCTCGCGGTCACACGAGCCGGTGCAGATCACCGGCAAGCGCGGCAACGCCGTGCTCGTCTCGGAGGACGACTGGCGCGCCGTGCAGGAGACGCTCTATCTCGTCTCGATCCCAGGCATGCGCGAGTCCATCCTCGAGGGCATGGCGGCGCCGGCCGATGAGCTCGAGGGCGAGCTCGACTGGTGAGCTGGCGGCTGCTCTACACGAAGCAGGCGCGCAAAGACGCAAGGAAGCTCGCCGCCGCCGGTCTGAAGCCGAAGGCCCAGACGCTCCTCGACGTCCTGCAGGAGGACCCGTTCCAGTCCCCGCCGCCGTTCGAGAAGCTCGTCGGCGACCTGAGCGGTGCCTTCTCGCGGCGGATCAACATCCAGCATCGCCTGGTCTACCAGGTCCTCGCCGATCAGCGCGTTGTCAAGGTGCTGAGGATGTGGACCCACTACGAGTAGGGCGAACAAGCGCATCAACCTGGCGCGGCCGAGCGCTCGGATAGACTGGGAGCGCACGGCGCGCAGGTTATGCGCCAAGCGTTGATATGAGATGGCCCCGAAGCATGCATGAGGACGATCTGCAGGACTGGCAGCACGGTCACTGCTTCGGCCAGGATCTGAGGCGGCCGGGGGAGCGGCGCACGCTCGTCGTCATCGCGATCACGGCGACCATGATGGTGGTCGAGATCATCGCCGGGATGGCTTTCTCCTCCATGGCTCTGCTGGCCGACGGTTTGCACATGGGGTCGCATGCGGCGGCGCTCGCGATCACCGCGTTTGCCTACATCTACGCGCGGCGCCACGCGCGCGACCCCGGCTTCAGCTTCTGCACCGGCAAAGTCAACGCCCTCGGAGGCTTCAGTGGGGCCGTGCTGCTGGCCACGTTCGCCCTCCTGATGGCTGCAGGGAGCGTCGACAGGCTGGTCCATCCCGCCAAGATCGCGATTGACTACGCCATCGTCGTCGCCGTGCTCGGGCTGATCGTCAACGGCATCTGCATGGCCATCCTGAACGTGGAAGACCACGATCAGGACCACGGCGACCATCACGAGGAAGAGCGAAGAGACCGACACCACCGCGATCACAACCTCAGGGCGGCGTATCTGCACGTACTGGCCGACGCGCTGACATCTGTCCTGGCGATTGTCGCTCTGCTGGCCGCCAAGTACCTCGGGTTCACCTGGATGGATCCCGTCATGGGCATCGTGGGCGCGGTACTCGTCGCCCGCTGGTCGATCGGCCTCCTGCGAACGACCAGCGCGGTCCTGCTCGACCGACAAGGGTCCGTCAGCATCCGCGACAGCGTCATCCAGAGCATCGAGGCCGATGGTGATAGCCGCGTCGCCGACCTCCATGTCTGGTCCATCGGCCCGGGAGTCTTCGCTGCGGAGATCACCATCGTCGCTCACTCACCATTGGCGGTCGACGAGTACAGGGCACGTCTTCCGCGGGACGACTGTCTCGCGCACGTCACCATCGAGATTCGCGAATGCGCAGCGACTGCCGCGTACGAGGGGCGCTCGCGGGATGCGGTAGCCTAACAAGCGCGTCAACGACGAGATCCGCGTCGGGGCCGCGACGCCGCGGCATCACCTCTCCTGGCCGCGGCGGCCTGTCTCATCGAGCTCGTCGTCGCAGGCGGCCGCGTACAGGTCGAGCACACGCTGGATGTGGTGGTGGATCAGCGCCACGGGTTCGGCAGGCAGACGACCCTCCTGGACGACGCTGGAGCTCTCGGGCAGAAACTCGCCGATGAGCGCTACCGGGATGGGGCGCTCGGAGAGGTTGCGAAGCAACCCGGCGAGCGCCTCTTGCACCTCCGGCCGCGGCCAGTAGTAGCGACAGCGGTCGCTGTAGCTGAAGGCGCGCTTGCGCCGCACCTCCTCGGGGCTGCCCCGGTAGTACGCGGCCCAATGCTCCGGATGCCGCACCATGACCTCGTCCAGCACGTCGTGCAGGCGCGAAGGGTGGGCGCCCGGCCGCCCGCGCAGCACCTCCCTCTCGATTTCCTCGAGGGCGAACAGCGCCTCACGGAACGCAAACGTCAGCCAGGGGCCCACCTTGAGGATGGCAAAATGGTCCTCGACCAGCTGCCGCAGCGCCTCGGCGCTCTGGTAGTCGGTCGAGTGAGCCTCGTAGACCAGCCTCGGCTGGCGCTCCACGAAAGCGCTGAGACCGCTCGCCGCCGCGCGGTCGTAGGCGGCCACGGTGGCATCCCCGAACTCGACACCGGGCTGCACCACCACGGCGATGACGCGCTCCCACGCGTCGGCGAGGCCGGCACTCCGAAACGCCTCACAGGTCAAGTCGAGAGCGCGCTCCACATCCTCCACGGGTGTCACGGAGAGCCCGGCCTGGCCGATCTGCTCACCGCCGGGTGTGGGCACCTCGGTGCCGATGACGTAGAGCGGCGCTGGCGAGCCGGCGGGCAGCTGCGCGAAGGCCGTCTCGGCAGCCGTGCACAGTTCCGCGGTCCGTTGCGTGGCGATCCCCTCGGACAGCGGCGCCGCCGCGGCGCCGGGGTCGTCGGCGCAGCGCATGCTCGCATCGAGATGGATCTTCGTGTACCCGGCCGCGACGCAGCTGCGCACCAGCTCGCGGGCGTTGCCCATTGCCGTATCTGCGGGTTCGTGTCGCCACGGGTACGGACCCAGATGGTCCCCGCCGAGCATCACGCGATCGTCCGGCAGGCCGGCGGCGGCGGCGAGCGCCGCGACCTCGTCGCGGAACGCCGCCGCGGTCATCCCCGTATAGCCGCCGAACTGGTTGACCTGGTTGGACGTGGACTCGATGCAGACCAGGCCGTGGCCGCGGGCGGCGTGTAGCAGCGCCGTCTCGAGAACGAAGCGGTTGGCGGAGCAGACGGAAGTCAACCCCAAGGGTCTGCCGCCGCGGTTGGCGGCGACGACCTCGCGAAGGAGGTCGGTGGGGCGCCGTGCCCCCGCCGGGTTCATGGATCGCACTCCCGGGGCGGGCCGCCGGGACCGGGGAGGAGCCCTTCGATCACGGTCAGTGCCTCGGCGAGCGTCGGCTGGCCCGCCACGCCGCCGGGGCGGCGCGCCGAGAGCGAGCCGCAGGCGACGCCCAACGCCAGACTCCGGCTCACGTCCCAGCCCTGGAGGCGCGCACAGAGAAAGCCGGCGTCGAAGGTGTCGCCGGCGCCGACGGTGTCGGCCACGTCTGCGGCCGGGGCCGTGACGTGCACCAGGCGGCAGCCATCGTGTGCGAGAGCGCCGTCTGCGCCGAGCTTGATCACCGGCAGCGGGCCGCGGGCCGCCAGGACCGTCGCCGCCACGGCCGGGTCGGGTACGCCGCTCACGGCGGCCGCCTCGGCGGCGTTGACGAAGAGCACGTCCACGGCGGGCAGCACGTCCGCCAGCCCGCCGTCCCACTGCTCCGCAGGGTCCCAGTTCAGGTCGAGCGACGTGCCGGCGCCGGAGGAACGCGCGGCCTCGAAGAGGCCGCGCAGACCCGGCGCCAGCCGCGGCTGCAGGAAGAAGGAGCTCGCGTGCACGTGTCGCGCCGCGCCCACGAGCGCGGTGTCGATCATCCCGGCCTCCAGAGCGGCGATGCAGCCGGGGTAGGTGACGATGGCGCGGTCGTCCCCGCGCGCGAGCGCGACGGTGAGCCCGGTCGCCAGATCCTCGCGGATCGCGACGGCTCCGACATCGACTCCGCGCCGCGCCAGCTCGTCGATCATGAAGCGGCCGCCGGGGTCGTCGCCGACGACCCCGGCGAGCGCCGTCCGCAGCCCGAGCCGCGCCGCCGCGCACGCCATGATCCCGGCCGAGCCGCCGACGGTCAGGGCGCCGCCTTCCGCGAGCTGCTCGGCCTGCCCGTAGGCGAGCGCGGCCGGGGCGCCGTGGACGACGACGTCCGGGTTGGCGTCCCCGATCACCAGGAGGTCGAAGGACGGGCTCATCCGCCGCCGCTCAGCGCAGCGCCTCGGGCATCATGTCGCGCTCGGCCGCCAGCATCTCGTCCACCAGGGCCTCCATCTGCGCCAGGGACAGCACGGCGGCGGCGTTGGGGTCGAGCGTCACGGCCTGCAGCACGTGGTCCCGCCGGCCCTCCAGCGCCGCGCGCACCGTGAGCTCGACCACGTTGAGGAAGGTGCGGTCGAGAGCTGCGCACTGGGCCGGGAGGTCGCCCACATGCGTGGGCTGCAGCCCGGCCCGGTCCACCAGGCACGGCACTTCGACGCAGGCGTTCCGCGGCAGGTTCGTGATGAGGCCGGTGTTGCGCACGTTGCCGTACACGGTGCGCGGAAGACCCGTCACCATGGAGTGGATGATGAGCGCCGCGTACTCCCCGCTGCGCTCGATCTCGAAGGGCTCGCCGGCGGCCAGCATGCGCTTCTCCTCGACGTACATCTCGAGGTTCTCCTCGCTGCGCCGGACGTACTCGCCCACGGGGATGCGCAGGCGTTCTATCTCGGCCTCGTCGCGCATGAACCAGGGCACGTACTCGGCGAAGTGCTCGCTCGACTCGGTAGGGAAGTAGCCGAAGCGCTTGTAGACCTGCACGCGGACGTGGCGGCCGAGCCCTTCGGGGTCGGCCGCGATCGCCGCGTCGAGCGCCGGGTAGAGGCTCCGGCCGTCGTGCTCCACGCGCAGCACCCAGCTCATGTGGTTCACGCCGGCGCCGTGGAAGGTGATCTCCTCCGGGGGCACGCCGACGTACTCGGCCACCTGGCGGCTGGTGTTCTGGATGGAGTGGCAGAGGCCGACGATGTTCTGGTGCGGCGAGCCCTCGTACCAGGCCCAGCAGTTCATCGCCATAGGGTTGGTGTAGTTGAGCATCCAGGCGTCGGGGCACAGCTCGGCCATGTCGTCGGCGATGCCGAGCATGACCGGGATAGTGCGCAAGGCGCGGAACACGGCGCCCACCCCCGAGGTGTCGGCGATCGTCTGCCGCAGGCCGTACTTCTTCGGGATCTCGAAGTCGAGCAGCGTCGCCGCGTGGCCGCCGACCTGGATCACATTGACGGCGAAGTCGGCGCCGTCGAGGGCGCGGCGGCGATCGACGGTCGTGCTGATCCGGGCATGGGCGCCAAGCGTGTCGTTCGTCCAGCGCGCCATCGCCTCGGCGGTGGCGAGGCGCTCCTCGTCGATGTCGTGCAGCACGACCTCGGCGCCGGCCAGCTCGGGGAAGGAGAAAATGTCGCCGAGCAGGTTGCGCGTGAACTCCACGCTGCCGGCGCCGATGAACGCGATCCTGGTCATTCCGTCGCCATCCTTTCGTCGGGCGCCGCGGGGGCGGCGGCCCGTCACTGTCATGCCGGGGGCCGCGCCCCAAGGGAAGCCGCGCGGCCGTTCTTGAGCGATAGTGTCCCAAATCATGCAGAAATGAGCAAGGCCGCTCGGTGCGGCCGCGCTTACGCGGCCCCCCGGCGCGTCGTTCGCCTGCGGTAAGCTCTGGTCGGGCGAGCAAGGAGGCAGCGTGAAGTCGCACACCGTGTACAAGGCGTTCCACGTCGAGCAGCGGCGCGCGTTCGTGCGCATCACCGAGGACGTGCAGCGCGCCGTCGACGAGTCCGGGATCAGCGAGGGCATGGCGCTGGTCTCGGCGATGCACATCACCGCCGGCGTGTGGATCAACGACGACGAGCCCGGCATCCAGGCCGACGCGCTCGAGTGGCTCGACAAGCTGGCGCCGCCGTCCTGGCAGCCGCCGGCCGACGACGTCGCCCGGCAGCTGCTTCCCGACGGCGGCGACTATCGCCACCATCGCGGCGGCGAAGACAACGGCGACGCCCACCTCAAGAACCTGCTGGTGCACCATCAGGTCATCGTCCCGGTCACCGACGGCAGGCTCGACCTCGGGCCTTGGCAGGCGATCTTGTACTGCGAGTTCGATGGGGGCCGCAACAAACGGCTCATCATCAAGGTGCTGGGCGAGTAGCAAAAGTGCGTGCGCTTGCGCCAAACGTGGGGTAGGCTGCGCCCAGAGAGTCGCACGAGGGAAGCCAGGGGAAGCGTTCCCGGCGAGTCACGGTCCCAGTCCACGGGGGGGTCCCTTCTTGGTGTTCCTGCTCGGCCTGGCCCTTGTGGCCTTTTGGATCTACGTGGCGATCGACATCCTCACCCGGCCGGGGATGAGCCGGAGCACGCGCGTGAAGTGGGTCGTGGTCGCGTCGATCCCACCCTGGCTCGGCGGTCTCGTGTATGTGCTGGTCAGGCCGGCGAGGGCGAAGCCGCCGCCGCCGGCCGCGCCCCGGATGGAGGCGCCGGTGGAGAGCATCCCGGAAGACGAGCGCGCGGCGGAGATGGATCGCATCCTGTCGTTGCGGGCGATGGGCGAGCTCTCGGACGAGGAGTTCGAGGCCGCGAAGGCGAAGTTGGTCGCATCATTGCGAAGAATGCTCGACCAAGAGGACGGCTAGCGCGGCGACTGCTTCTTGCGCCGCGCCTGGCCGAGGTTCTGCACCACCAGCGCCACCACGGTGATGAGGTAGAGCTGGCCGAGGACGGCTTCGAGCACGGCCAGCATGCGCCCCACATCCCCCTGGGCCGTGAGGTCGCCGTAGCCGACGGTCGTGATCGTCGTGAAGCTGAAGTAGAGAAAGTCGATCGTCGAAGCCTTCTGCGGCGGCTGGATCTGCGCGAAGAAGGAGTCGCCGCTGAGCACTCCGGTCAGGGTGAACATGCTGGCGAAGAACATGGCGATGAGCAGGTAGACGCAGATGGCTCCGTAGAAGGTGTTGATGCTGATGATCGGGTGCGTCGCCAGCCGTTTCACGATGGCCGCCGGAGCCACGATCACCAGAAGGCCGGTGAGCGCCGCCGTGACCGCTCGGGCCAGGTTCTCGCTGCCGAACACGCTGAGGGCGATGGCGGCGAGGGTGGCCACCGGGATGAAGGCGACGGCGTAGCGCAGCACGCGGCGCTGGACCTGCGACGCGCGCAGGGCCAGCCACGTGGTGGCGGCGAGCACGATGAGGCTGAGCATGCGGCCGTAGTGATGGTCGCCGGCGACCGCCAACACGAAATAGCTGGCGATGAGCAGCACCAGCACGAGGCCGTAGCTGTTGGCGAAGCGGGGCGGCTTCTCGGCCGGGGGCTCCTCCGGCAGGGCGTCGCTCGCCGGGACCTCCGCCGGCTCATCGGGTTCCGGCCCGGTACCAGGCAAGGCAGCCTCAGTGGGCGTCCGGATCTGGATGTCGTCGGGCTCGTGCATGGCGTCGCCGTCACTGTATCCCAGCGGCGGGGAGGCGCAAGGTGGGGCGGCGGCGCGGCCGTGCGCAGGGCAGCCGGGCGCGGCGCCGAACCCCTTGCTGTACACTTCCTGGAAGATCCCCTGAGCCTATGGACTACGGCAGCTACACACCCAGACCACGTCGCGACCGGCGCCGCCGGCGGCGCCATCTGGCCCGGCGGCGTCTTCTCGTGCTCGTCGTCTTCGTGCTCGTCGTGGCGGCGATCATCGCCGCGGTCGTGGTCGGCCGCGGGAAGGGCGAGGAGAAGACCGGCGGCACGAAGCCGAAACCGGCCCAGACGGCCGCGGCCTCGGCGTCGCCGAGCCCCAAGCCCACGACGCCGTCGCCCAAGGTGTGGGTGGCGAGCAAGTCCGACCCCGCGCGCGTCTGGGTCGGCGGCGACTCCATGGGCGGCGAGCTCGGCTTGGCCCTCGGGCCCATGCTCGAGAAGATGAAGGTCTTGAAGCCCATCCTCTACTACAAGGAGTCCTCGGGGATCTGCCGCTGGGACTTCTTCGACTGGGGCAAGCAGATGGAGACCGTCATGCGCACCGCCCGGCCCAACGCGGTGGTCATGATGATGGGCACCAACGACACGCAGTCGGTGTGGGATGACGGCACGTGGATCTTGTACGGCACCTCCAAGTGGAAGACCGCTTACGAGAAGCGCGTGTCCGACATGATGGGCGCCATGCTCAAGGGCGGCGCGCGGCGTGTGTACTGGGTGGGCATGCCGATGATGCGGGAGTCATGGCGCAACTCGCGCATGAAGCTCATCAACAAGATCATCCAGAACGCCGCCGCGCAGCACCCGGGGGCCGAGTACGTCGACGCCTGGGGTCTCTTCGTGGACTCCAACGGCGACTACGCGGCGGACTGGCGGCTGGTCGACGGCGTGCACTTCACCGCCGAGGGCCAGCAGCGCCTGGCCAAGGCCGTGCTCAAGGACATCGAGAAGGACTGGCTGCCCGACGGTCTGCCGTCGCCGAGCCCGTCGCCGGCGGCGAGCTCCTCGGCATCCGCCAGCCCGTCCATCTGACGATCGGACGGCTGCGCCGGGCGGCCGACCGCGGGCCGTCCCGCTGCACCGCCTGCCGCCGTGGCGCCCCGGTGGTTGCGGACCGCCTTCTGCGCCGATAATAGGAGCGTGATGTTCGTTCTCTTCGCCACACTCCCGGGGCACGTGCTCGACGACGCCAAGCGGCCGCTGTTCTTCCTGCTCGCCGGCTTCATCCTCACGTTCGTCCTGGCGCGCCTCAACACCCGCGTCACGCGCGCCAGGGGGACCTCCGGGCTCGGGGTGGGCAGCATCGTCACGGCGGGCGGGCTGCACATCCACCACTCGGTGTTCGGCATCGTCGGGATGGTCGTCGCCGGCATCCTGGAGTTCGCCCTGCAGCCGGGCAGCCCGTGGGTCGAGATGTGCGCCCTCGCCTTCGGCTCGGGCGCCGCCCTCACGCTCGACGAGTTCGCGCTCATCCTGCACCTCGAGGACGTCTACTGGACCGGCGAGGGACGCGCCTCGATCGACGCCGTGATCCTCGGCGTCACCTTCATCACGTTGTTGCTCACCGGCATGACGCCGCGCAGCATCGGCGAGGTCGGAGACCTGGTCGCGATGTCGCGTTGGGTGGGCTCCGCCCTCATCCTCAGCGGCGCCGCCTTCGTGATCGTGAGCTACCTCAAGGGCAAGCTGTTCATGGGGACGGTGGGTATCTTCGTGCCCCCAGTCGCCGTGATCGGCGCCCTGCGCCTCGCCAAGCCCAACTCGCCGTGGGCGCACCGCCGGTACGCCGACAACCACGGCAAGCTCGAGAGGGCCCGCCGCCGCGACGAGGGCTTCAACCGGCGCTGGCGGCAGCGCAAGCACCATCTGTGGGACGTCATCGGCGGCAAGCCGCACCTGCACCTTCCGCACCGCCGCGGGCATCACGACGACCACGGCGACGACCCCGGCTCCAGCGGTTCGCGGATCTGAATTCGGCCCCTGGTGTGACGGGCCGGGCTCGCGGCGCGGTCCTCCAGGCCTTTCGTCCTTGCCGGCACATGGCCGGCGGGCGAGCGCTCCACGATGACGAACGCGTGGACGTGTACCTCGACACGTTCCGTCTGCATCACGAGCTCCTGCGCACGCGGGTCGGCGAGACCGACGTCCGCGACGTGATCTGTCTGCTCAAGGACGCCCGGCTGGCCGAGGAAGAAGCGCCGGGCGTGAGCGGCCTGCGGTACGTCGGCCGGGCCGGCGCAGCTCGCGTGTGTCTTAGCCCGCGCCGTCCCCGGATCTGGGGATGCCGGCGAAAAAGGCGGCGAGGGCAAGTTCGTAGACGATGAGCACGAGCACGATGACGATGACCGCGCTGAGGGACCCCGCCGTGAACATGAGGACGATCACGGCGATGGCGACGCCGGCCACGCGCAGCACGTCCATGTGGGCGGCCGCCCAGCGGCCGGCGCCCGTCTCCGGAGCGGTGAGGTCGGAGGCGACGCCGAACAGCTTGGAGAAGCCGCGGCCCATGGCCTCGACCCAGTTGGGCCGCGTGGCCAGGAAGGCGGCGACGGCGACGACCGCCCCGCCGACGATCAGCCAGACCA
>Ga0209840_1000246_pt1 | contig 12048 bp, 12 predicted proteins | sample PersoiDNA2013190_FD_185802 | JGI IMG/M metagenome (GOLD analysis project Ga0209840, IMG submission 185802) | Permafrost soil microbial communities from the Arctic, to analyse light accelerated degradation of dissolved organic matter (DOM) -... | ecosystem: Environmental > Terrestrial > Soil >... | reverse complement strand
TGGAGCGCAGAGCGGCCTGCAGGAGGTGTGTCGCCGTATGCGCCCGTGCGATCGCCTTTCGCCGCTCCGGGTCCACTTCGGCGCGCGCCGTGTCTCCCGCGGCGATCGCTCCTTCGACCAGAACCCCCTCGTGGATGATCAACCCCTCCACAGGAGTCTTGGTGTCCGTGACCTCGAAGCGCGCACCCGGCGTCGTGATGATGCCCGTGTCGCCGACCTGGCCACCCTTCTCGCCATAGAACGGAGTCGAAGAAAGCACCAGGCCGATATGATCGCCCACCTGGGCACTGCCGGCAGGTTCGCCGTCCTTCAGGACGCCCGTGACCACAGCCTCGGCCGACAGCGATTCATAGCCAACGAAATGCGAAGTGCCGACCGTACCTCTCAGCTTGATGTACCCAGTTCGTTCACGGCTCACGTCTTCCACACCCGACGACTCGCTGCCACCATGGCGCTGGTCGTTCAACAGAGCTTCGAAGCCTTCGCGGTCCAGCTTAATGCCGGCATCCCGCAGGAGGTCAGCCGTCAATTCGACCGGAAAGCCCATCGTATCGTGAAGGTAGAATGCGGTCTTGCCGGGCAGGGTGTCACTCCCATCCTGGCGCACCGCTTCCACCGCTTTGGTGAACTCGACCAGCCCCTCCCGGAGCGTGTGGTCGAACCGCTGCTCCTCGACTGCCATGTCGCGCTTGATGCGCTCACCCTCAGTCAGAAGTTCGGGGAACGGTCCCTTCATGAGATCGATCACCGTGTCCGCGACCTTGCCCATGAACGCGCCCTCGATGCCGATCATCCGACCCAGCGCCTGAGAACGCCGCAGGAGGCGGCGCAGGACATAGCCCTGTTTCTCGTTGCTGGGCAGAAGGTTCTCGGCCATGAGGAACGTACATGCGCGTACGTGGTCGGCGATGGTCTTCATGCGTGCCGTCACCCGGGGATCCCGACCATATTCCTGGTGTGACAGATCCGCCACTGTCTGGATGATGGGCTGGAAACCGTCCGTCTCGAAGTCGGTGTCGGTATCCTCGATGATACTCGTCATGCGCTCGAGGCCCAGTCCAGTGTCGATGTTCTTGCGGGCAAGCGGCTTCAGCGAACCGTCGGGTTGCCGGTCGAACTGCGTGAACACCAGGTTCCAGTACTCGAGGAACCGGTCTCCATCGTCGCCCATCTGCTGCTTCTCGTCGCCCGGGTGACGCACCCCGCGGTCGATATACAGCTCGCTGCAAGGACCACATGGACCGACGGGACCCATGGTCCAGAAGTTGTCGTCAGCTCCCATTGGCACGATCCGCTCGCGCGGAATGCCAACCTTCTGCCAGATGTCAGCCGTCTGGAGGTCTTCCTTATAGATCGTTACCCAGATACGGTCAGCCGGCAGGCCGAGGACCTTCGTCGAGAACTCCAAGGCCATCGCGATGGCATCGTCCTTGAAATAGTCGCCGATGGAGAAGTTGCCCAGCATCTCGAAGAAGGTATGGTGACGTGCCGTCCGGCCGACCCGCTCAATGTCGTTCGTTCGGATACATTTCTGGTCCGACGTCATGCGCGGGCTCGGAGGAGTCACCTCACCCAGGTAATACTGCTTCAACGGGACCATGCCGGCTGCTGTAAACAGCAGTGTCCGGTCGGGCGAAAGCAGGGGAGCGCTGGGGAGTCTCAGGTGGTCGTGCCCCTCGAAGAACCGGAGAAAGCCTTCTCGAATATCAGCTGAGTTCACATTTCACCTCACGCAATACCGGTCATACCTCGTCCCGGCGCATGAGGACAGTATACCCTCAGCGCCCCGTGAGGCAAGAACAATGACTTTGCTGTTGCCCCTGTGATATGGTATCAGACACCAGACCTAGCGCCTTCCTCGGAAGATGGCCGTCCGCTGAAGAATAGCCATAACCAGCACAGAGGCGACCCCATTGATGATACCGCGAAGGAGGTTAAAGAGGATAATACTGGGCATAATTGCTTTGACCTGTGCAAGCGAGTACTTGAAATATAGCGGGTCCACAACGAGGTTCAGGCCGACCATTACCGCGGTCATCGCCAGAACGCCGATTCCTGCTGCAACGACTTTGACCCACACCTTCCGGGAACGGGCCATAAGAACTAGGGGAAGCGCAAAAGCGATGACCGCTATTGTGTTCATTACGGCTCCGACCAAGCCGTTTCCCCCGCGACCGGTCACCGTCCACAGCAGCCCCTTGACGACAGCCGTCAATATCGCCGGACCCGATCCAAACATTGAACCAGCTACGACGACGGCGACATCGCCAAAATCGAACTTGAGGAATGGCGCTGCCGGCAGCAGGGGAAATTCGAACAGCTGAAGGACATACCCGACGGCAGCCAGCATACCGGTCAGGGCGAGCACACGCAGTTTTTTCGATTCCATTCTCTACCTCCATAGCGGACGCAGCCTTGTAACTGCAATCAACCCTGGGGGCACGGAAAGTGGACGTCTCTTTCCGTCCAGACTGTACTGTCGGCCCTGGAATCACACCAGGTCCTACCGCCGCAGCGGCTCGTGGGCTAAGCTCTTCGCTACTACCACCGGTCGGGAATTTCACCCTGCCCCAGAGAACGATTAGAGTATATGCTGCCCCAAAAACGTGTCAAACATGTGCCTCTTCAAGCTGGGCCTGCTCCGGTCCCCCGCCCCTGGCGACCTGTTGCATTCGGCAATTACTTCGTAAACTGTACCTATCTTAGGAGGTGTCCATGGAAAGAGCCATGTATCTGAAGGAACTGAATGAGCAGCTGAACGCACTGTACTATCAGTGCAACATCGCCGCGTGGAACCTGTCGACGACCGGGAAGGACGAGTACGCCGCTCAGGCGGAACATGCCGACCTGGCAATGCGGCTCTTCCTGGCCGACAAGCAGCGCTTCGACACCGTGAACTCCATGCTCGCCGCGGGGGACCTGGAAGAGTTCGAGCGCAGGCAGCTCACCCTTATCCACGACATGATGGTCGAAAACCAGCTCGACAAGGAGATGCTTCAGCAGCTGGTCAGCAAGCAGATCGCCCTTCAGGGCATCACGACGAAGTTCCGAGGAACGATCGACGGCAGAGAAGTCAACAACAAGCAGATCGAGGAGATCCTCAGGTCCAGCACCGATAATGACCTGCGCAAGAAGGCATGGCTGGCCAGCAAGCAGGTGGGCGCGGTGCTCGAACCCGGCCTCATGGAACTCATCAAGCTCCGCAACGAGTCCGCCGCCAAGCTCGGGTACACCAACTATTATGAGATGTCAATCCAGTTGCAGGAGTTCGACGGTGTGTGGCTCAAGCAGACGCTCGAGAGCTACCGCGACCAGACCGACACGCTGTTCCGCCACGTCAAGGACTCTATCGACCAGGCAGTCGGACAGCGGCTGGGCGTCGACCCTTCCAGGCTAATGCCCTGGCACATGAGCGACATGTTCTTCCAGGAGGCTCCTCGCACCTCAGACGTCGATCTTGGCGTCTATTTCGAGGGCAAGGGCGACCACATCGTCGAGGAACTTGCGACGAAGACCTACGACGCTATCGGGCTGGACATCCGCGATATTATAGCTCGCAGCGACCTCTACGAGCGTGCGGGCAAGGACCAGCACGCCTTCTGCATGCACCTCGACAATAAGGGCGACGTCCGCGTCCTGGCCAACCTTCGACCAAACGAGACCGAGATGGAAACCCTGCTGCACGAAATGGGGCACGGCGTCTATGACAAGTACCTCGACATGTCGCTTCCCCCAGTCCTGCGTCAACCCGCGCACATCTTCACGACGGAAGCCGTCGCCATGTTCTTTGGCCGGATGGCCCGCGACCCCAAGTGGTACAAACATATGGTGGGCATCGATGACGCCAACCTCCAGAAACTGCAGAGCGACCTGCCTGTCGCCATCCGTAACCAGATGCTTGTCGCGACCAGGTGGATCACGCACTTCGCGCTCTTTGAGCGTGAACTGTACCGCACCGAGAAGGGCGACAGCCGCCTCTGGTACCAGGGCGTCCAGAACATCCAGTACCTCAACGTCCCCGAGGAACGCCTGGAGAAACCCGACTGGGCAGCCAAGTACCACTTCGCCATGGCGCCCGTGTACTACCACAACTACCTGCTCGGCGAGATGCTCGCCTCCCAGTTTGACCATACCCTGCGCGCCAAAGCCAAGGGAAAGGTCCTGACGCCCGAAGGTGGGCGCTGGTTCGTCGACAACGTCTTCACGCCCGGCGCAAAGTACTCATGGAACACCATGATCGAACACGCAACGGGCGAGAAGCTCAACCCGTCCTACCTGGTCCAGCAATTCAACTACTAACAACCAAGGGGCCCAGCCACCTGCGCCGGGCCCCTGTTCCCAGAATGTTACACTTTGGAACCGTCCCGAGAATGTTACAGTTCAAGCCATCGTCGAGAGTGTTACATGGGGTGAAGGTCGGCGCTCACGTCGAACTCGGCGTCGGTTATGCCTCTGAGCTCGTCGACAGTGATCTCGGGGGCGATTTGCCTGAGGACCAGGCGGCCGGCCTCAAACACAAACATGGCGTACTCAGTGACGATCATGTCTGCCTCGCCGATGCCGGTGATGGGGAGGGTGCACTGTCGAACCAGCTTGAGTTGTGGACGAAATGAAACGCTCATGGAAGGGCAACCCATTGCAAACTCTCCTCATACGGGGGGAGGTTTCGTATGGCATATTGTAGAGGGGTTGATAGTTCAAAGCAATCGTTGGAGGTATGGGATGGAACACAAGAGGGGGAAGTTCCCAACGAGAAGGGGTTGACAACCCTGAAGAAGCTCCTCAAGAAGAGGTATGGTACCAGCTGGAACAAGGGGGAGTTCATCTATGAACCAATAGGACCCTATTCAAATGAGCTGCGTGAATTTGCTGCAGAGCATGAGGTCCAGGTGGTTGAAGTGAATCCAAAGAAGAGTGCGAACGTTGCAAAAGCGTTGGGAAACAGGTCGAAAACAGATGCCATTGATGCGAAGATGCTCTACAGTTTCCATCTCCTCCTAAAAGAAAGTGAGTTCTCTATCCCTGAGATGGATGAGATAGCGGAACAGCTCGGAGCATACCTCGAGAGTTATGAGATCATCCAGAAGACAAGGGGGTGCTTTCCAACCACGTGCATGCTCTGGAGTACAAGAGTGGTGTGACGAGGAAGCTGAAGGACTCACTCGAGAAAGAGCTCAAGCATCTTGGTACGATGGAGGAACAGCTCGAGAAAGAGATGGAGGCATATGCAGAGGATCATGAGGAGACACGAGAAGACCTCAACAATCTTCTTTCCATGAAAGGGATCGGTGTCGTCTCTGCCATGGATCTCCTGTATCTCTTCAGAACATATCCTGGTGCTCATAGAAATGAGATCACAGCACTTGCGGGACTGGACCCAGTACAGAGGCAATCAGGTTCTTCCCTCCAGGGCGGAAGAAAAATCAGTAGAGCAGGAGATCCTCTCCTCAGGAAGGTTCTGTACCTGGCTTGTATGAACAGGATCCAACACAATGAGTGCATACAAGCGTTCTACAAGCATCTCGTGAGCGATCACCACAAAAAGCCCAACATTGCATTGGTAGCTTGCATGAAGAAGCTTCTTCTCATCGCTCACCACCTCACTGTAACAACATCGAAGTACCGGACTCTTCAACATGATGCCAATCTATGTTTGTCCTCTTGACACGGATCGTAGTATCTTAGATGAGTCGATGCGTCATCCTCACCCTACGGCTCTGGAAGATAGAAGAGAGCTTCCGTATAATGAAAAGCACAATGGAAGTAAGGCCAATATTTCACTGGACCGAGAAGAGAATAAAGGGACACTTCGTTGTTTGTTTTCTCTCTTTCCTCCTTGAGGGAACGCTTGAGCTCATACTCAAAGAGAACAACATAAATCGCAGAGGCAACAATTCCAAAGGAGTAAGCGCATCACCTGAAAGAATAAAGGAAGCGCTTAAATCTCTCAACATTACGGCGTTTGAGACAGAAGGAAAAAGGTTCTACCTAAAGGTAAGAGAAATAGATTTAGGAAACAAGATCTTAAGATTGCCTTATATCAAGCCATTAAAGAATATTGCTCCATACGAAGGTCTATTATTTTAAGTAAAAGATATTCCTGACAAAAGAATTTTGTAGTGGGGAAATGCGGGTTTTCAATTTTTAAATCTCAGGTTTAATGTGGGGTCATTCAGGATCGACTGATAAAGTCGGGACAAAGCAGGAAATACTAAGGGCACAGCCAAAGCAACCAAAAGAAGAAGACAAAGAAAATAGTACTGAATGTAGATAACATTTAAGAGGGCTATACACTAATATTGTATAGCCTTCTTCTTCATCTTTATTTAAATTGAAATTTACCCTTAGTTGGGAATAAACCGTAAAGTCCGCCTGTATGAAGGAATAAAACGTTTTTATGTTGTTTGAATTTGCCCCTTTTTATACAGTCAGCAAGTCCGAACATTGCTTTTCCTGTATATACAGGATCTAAAATTAATCCTTCAAGTTTTGCTACATGGTATAAAAAATCTAATTCTTCTGGTCTGCTTAATGCATATCCAAGTCCAACATAGCCATCTATAACTTTTATATCCTTTTTCTCTAATTCTATTTTTTCATCAATATACTCGTAACTTTCATGAATTATATTATATATGGCATTCTGAAAATATTCTTCATTATCACAAACGTTTACGCCATAAATTTCTGCGTTATTCTTTAAAAGTTTGTTTCCAAGGAACATTCCTGCATATGTTCCACCAGAGCCTACTGCCATTAATATTGCATCAAACCTTACTCCCATTTCTTTCTCTTGCTGCATTATTTCTTGCATTGCTTTGAAGTAACCTAATGCACCTAATCCGTTGGAAGCTCCTTCTGGAATAATGTATGGTTTATAGCCTTCTTTTTTCATTTCTTTTTTAACTTCTTCCATTATCTGATTTCTGCTGCTTGAGTACTGTTCTGGTGTTATAAATTTAATTTTTGCTCCTAAAAGTAAATCTAAAAATCTATTTCCATCTATTTCTTCTTCTCCCGTGCCTCTAAGTACAAGATATGAGGACATCCCAAGTTTTGCTGCAACTGCAGCAGTTGCTCTTGCATGGTTTGATTGAACTCCTCCGCACGTAATTAGCATATCACAGCCCTGTCTCATTGCTTCTGCTACTGTAAATTCAAGTTTTCTGACCTTATTGCCGGATATTTCACTGCCTGTCTGGTCATCTCTCTTTACATATATCCGTGGTCCTCCAAGTTCTCTTGATAACCTGTCTAATTTTTCTATCTTTGTTGGTAAATTAGCTAATTTAATTGATTCTGGTAACTTCATAATAAAACCTCCTTAAAATTCTCCATCTTAATATCTCCTTTTCTTATTCATGTCCTATTAATTCAATTTCAATCAGAGAATACTTACGTATATATTATATATTCTACATGTTTGATAATACTCCTCCATGATAATAAATTTATTGCTCTGCTACTTTGTCATCCTTGCCAAGTCTAAGGTTTTTCTTCATCCAGTCTTTGCCTTCAATTAGCCTTGTGATCATCATAGCCGCAACTGTATCACCCGTAGAGTTAACCATTGTTGCTATTGGATCAACCAGAAACCCAAGAGTAGCTATAAGTGGAAATGCTGTTGCTGGAAACCCATACATACTAACAATCAGCATTTCGCCAATAAGTCCTCCACCAGGAACACCTGACATAGCAACACTACTTACAACAGCTATACCAACAGCAGTGATATACGTTCCAAACCCGTGGAATGGCATATTGTATACACCAAATAAAAAGGCTATTTTAAGTATAGCACTCAAGCAAGACCCATCCATGTGAGCTGTTGCTCCTATTGGAATGACTACGTTACGGATATCTTTTGGAACACCAATGTTCTCAGCAGCAACAAGTTCTACAGGTATAGTAGCATTGCTACTACAAGTTGCAAGAGAAGTAATAGCTGGAGGAACAATAAACTTGAAGAATTTTGATATGCCTTTTTTGCCACCTGCGTAATATGCATATGCTGTGAAGGCGACAAAGAAATATATTATAGTCACTGGGTAATATACAGCCATAGCTCTTGCATAAGAACCTAAAAGTTGTGGTCCAAGTGAACCAACAAGTGACGCAAAGTATGCACCAAGTCCTATTGGAGCATAATACATTATTAAATTTACCATCTTTAGGAGTACTCTGGATAAAGAGTCTAATCCATTTGAAATCTTAATACCCTTCTCACCAAGCATAGCTACAGCAAGCCCAAAGAATATGGAGAAAACAACTAGAGGAAGCATGTTTTGTCTGGAGATAAGTTCAGGAAAATCCGTTACTGTTATGGCCTTAACTATTTGATCTACTGTTTTCAACGGTTGTATAGTCTGACCAGCTTCGAGTTTTAAGTTAAAACCCTGTGCTGGAGGGAAAACCTTTACAGTAACTAACATTATTATTGAGGCAATAGCCCCCGTGATAACAAATACTAGTATAATGTATCCAAGTATTTTGCCAAGCCTTTTCAGATCAGACATGCTTGCAACGGCACTGCTGATTACAACAAATACAAGTGGAACAACTATGGTAAACATAGCATTGATGAAGATAGTACCAAGTGGTTGAAATATTGTTGCTTTGTCCCCCATTACTAGGCCTATGATACTGCCTAAAATAATTGCGGATAACAGTGTAATGGGGAATCTGTAGGTTAACCACACACTTGGTTTTTTAGTTTCTTCCATTTCTTCCTCCTCTTATTTTTAATTATATTTAAACCTTTGCAACCCATTGGAGACCTCGTAATATACTCTTATAACTTACAAAATTCGCCTACACAAATAGTGGCAGCACCTCCCTTCAAGAATATTTCATAATCATCTTTAATTTGTATTTCAACAGATCCACCTTCGGTATTAACCTCTACGCAGTCATCGAGTCTTTTTAGAACATTACCTATAACTACGCTTGCACTCGATCCAGTGCCACAGGCTAATGTTCTTCCTGCTCCTCTTTCCCAAGTATAAATATTAATTTTTCTGCGATTTACAACTTCAACAAAGTTCACATTCATTTTCTTAGGGAATAAAGGATGTTTCTCGAGTTTCCTCCCAAGTCCATTTATGTCTACCTTTTTAATATCATCTACAAATATTACTGTATGAGGAACTCCTACTAAAACAGAAGAAAATACGACATCTTGTCCATCTACATTTATATGTTCCTCTAATATTCTTTCTTTGTTTATAGCTACCGGTATCAATTTTGGATCGAATATTGGCTTACCCATATCTACCCTAATACATTTTATATTATGATTTTCTGTCTCAAGCCATATTGTTTTAATGCCAGCTAACGTTTCTACGGTAAAAATATCTTTATCAACTATTTTATTATCATATACATACTTTGCGAAACATCTTATACCGTTACCACACATCTCGCCTCTCGAACCATCGGAATTGTAATATAACATCCTTATATCAGCTACATTACTTTTTTCGCATACCTCAAGTCCATCTGCTCCGACGCCAAAGTGTCTATCGCAAACCTTTAAAGCAAGACTCGAGTAATCTTTTATCTTATTCTCAATACCATTAATTAAAATCATATCATTCCCAGCGCCCTGCATTTTAGTGATTTTCATGCATTTGCCTCCTTTTTTAGCATAAGACTTTTACTATAACATTCTCTTACAAAATAAATTGATACTATACATAAGTCTGAATTCCACGTTTATCACCAATTCAAATGTTTTTACCAAAGTGTCGCACTTGACTTGACAAACCGTCATAAAGGAAGCTCGTTCTTTATTATATCCTCATAGCTTTCTCTCTTGCATACGAGTTTTGCTTGTCTGTCTTTTACGAAAACTACTGCTGGCTTTGGAATCTTGTTATAGTTGTTTGCCATAGAATATCCGTATGCGCCCGTAGTGAATACTGCAAGCACATCTCCACCATTTAACTTCGGAAGTTCTACATCCTCAATCAATATATCTCCACTTTCGCAGCATTTACCAGCAATTGTGACTTTTTCTTTTTCGTCACTTTCTACTTTGTTGCATACTGCACATTCATATTTTGCCTGATAAAGTGCTGGTCTGATGTTATCTGTCATTCCACCATCAACAGCTACATATTTTCTCATTCCAGGTATTTCTTTTGTAGAACCTATTGTATATAATGTTGTACCAGCATTTCCTACTATTGATCTTCCTGGTTCTATTGTCAAAGCTGGGCGATCAATGTGGAGCTCTTTAATCTTTTTGTCTACTTCATCCAATATCAGATTGCAGAACAATTTGCTTTCCTTCGGATCATCCCCATCACTATAGTAAACGCCAAATCCTCCTCCAAGGTCTAACTCCTTTATTACATACCCTGTCTCATCTTTTATGTTTCTAATTAACGTAAGCATTACATCTGCTGCGTCAACATATGGTTGTGTTTCAAGTATCTGTGAACCTATATGGCAATGCAAACCTTGAATTTCAATATTTGACATTGCGAGAATCGTTCTTACTGTATCAATAATATAATTGCCAACTAAAGTGAAACCAAACTTAGAATCATATTGACCGGTTTTTATATATTTGTGAGTGTGTGCTGATATTCCTGGTGTAATCCTTAGTAAAACTTTCTGTGTTTTACCTCTCTTTTTTGCGTTTGCATTTATGTTATAAATTTCATACATGTTGTCTACAACAAATCTTCCAACTCCAAGATCTACACCCATTTGTACTTCTTCTAAGGATTTATTGTTTCCATTTAAATATATCCTATCCATTGGGAAGTTGCATTTTTGAGCTGTATATAACTCTCCGCCCGAAACAACATCTAGACATAAACCCTCTTGTTTAACAAGTTCACACATTGCAAGCGGCATAAACGCCTTCCCTGCAAAAACTACATGATTATGATTTTCTTCTACCTTGAAATTTTTGTAATAATCTTGGCAATACTTTCTTATAAGTCCTTCATCCATTACATATAGTGGAGTACCAAATTCCTTTGCAAGCTTTAGTGTGCTTACTCCGCCGATAAATAGTTCATTATTCTTTACTTCCATACCTTCTCGCAGTTTCATTCTAATACTCTCCTTTGTCCTGGCTTCAAGATATGGTTACAAGTTGACTCTCGAGAACCTCCTTATTTTTGTTCTCTGTTTCAACAGAATCATAGACAAAAGGCAAATTTCCTTCCGCCCCCTTTTCGCCCCTGATTGATTCTGGTACTTTTACGTTAACACTTTTCTTATTTAATGCCACATTTTTTGCAAAGTGTGCTTCTGCTGGCTTTCTAAAGCCATTCTGCTTTAATTTGTATCCGTGATGCATCCTTCGGTAGTTGTAATAATCCATAACGTTATCCAGATCAAGTTGCAACTGACTCCTCAATACGCTCATATCGCTTCTTTCTGAAGGCAACAGCGTAGAATTCATCTAAGAGGGTTTTTTGAGCCTCTCTCCATAACCATTGGTCCAGGGGTGCTTTACCTTGGTCGTGGCGTGCTTTATCCCACGTCTGTTGCATGTCTTCTCAACTTCGTGAGTTGGTATTGCTTCCTCCGTCTCAACTCACGTAAGAATGGAGGTGAAGCATCAGGACGTCAACTCACCAGAGGTTGTCTCTTCTTGGCAATCTCGCCCCCGCTGCTCTGTTCTCATCCCAAGGACCAGCACTCTTCTGTCATTCTTCATGTCCTTGTTCTCATGAGTTGACGGAGACAGTTCACCTCATCTTGGATGAGTCGATGCGCTCTGGAGTATAGTAAAGAGTGTCTTGCTATAATCGGGAGCGGATCGTATTGCCGTGACAAAGATAGGAGGTCGCATGAGGCATATCGTCGTAAGGCCCGGGAGTTGTACTGGATGCCGCTTGTGTCAGCTCACGTGCTCGGCTCAGAACTTCAGACTCAACACGCACAAGGCTGCTCGCATCGGTATCGTACCCCGTTTTCCAGAAGGCTATTTTGAGGTTCATCTCTGCAATCAGTGTGGTGTCTGTCAGTCTGTATGTCCGGTTGAAGCGATTTCTGTCGATGTAAACGGAGCCTATGTGATCGACG
>Ga0209840_1000245_pt1 | contig 12064 bp, 10 predicted proteins | sample PersoiDNA2013190_FD_185802 | JGI IMG/M metagenome (GOLD analysis project Ga0209840, IMG submission 185802) | Permafrost soil microbial communities from the Arctic, to analyse light accelerated degradation of dissolved organic matter (DOM) -... | ecosystem: Environmental > Terrestrial > Soil >... | reverse complement strand
GGAGAGCATGCTGCGGACAACGATCGCCCCGGGCCCGGCGCCCACCGTGTTCCTCGCCGGCGAGATGGACCTCGACTGCGCCGACACTCTGCGCGAAGCCGTGGCGGAGGCTGCCCGCGGCGCTCAGACCGTCGTCCTCGACTTCGCCGACGTGAAGTTCATCGACTCCTCGGGAACCGGCATCTTCGTGCGGCTCAGCCTCGACATGAAGAGCCAGGGGACGCCCATGGTGGTCCGCAACCTGTCTCCCGCCGTGAAGGGTGTCTTCGACATGCTGCGGGTGCGCGAGCTGGTCGGCGACGAGGTCTTCCCGGACTGAGCCTACGCGCCACGCAGCGGGCCCATCCCCGACAGGGTCACGATCGTCGCGGCGTCGACGCAGTCGCTCACGCTGGCCACGCACGCTTCGCCGCGCAGCTGGTCGCCCTCACGAGTGACCATCGTGAGCGCCATCGACGAGCCCTCCGCCAGATGGTCGCGAAACTCGTCGACGTCGGCCGGGGATTCCACGCGCAGACACCAGGCCGCCTGGTACCCCTCGTCCGTGACGACGCAGGCGCTCAGGAAGCCGATGTCGCGATGGTCGTGCTTTATCTTGAGCAATCGCCCCGAACTCACAGTCAGCCGTGCCCCCGTCGTCAGCGCCCTGTGCTGCTAGTGTGCCCCACGACGTCGCTCTCGGACAAGAGCCGATGCACAGCGAGGCTGGGAGAAAGGAAGCGGATGTGGTGGCGAGGGACAGAATTGAACTGTCGACACCACGATTTTCAGTCGTGTGCTCTACCAACTGAGCTACCTCGCCACCGAGAGAACGCGGCTCTCGGAAGAGCGCGCCCCATGCTACCCGCGAGGCTGTGGGCGGTCAACCAGACGGGCGCTGCGCCGCGTCTCAGCCCTCGGAGGTGTCGAGCTCGGACTCGAACTGCACGCGCTCCGGTTCTTCCTCGGGCAGGAAGACTTTGATCAGGTCTTTCTCCTTGCCCGGCGGCAGGAGGCACAGTACGTAGTCGCCGGGCAGGATCTCGGTGGAGCCGCGCGCGACCAGAGCGTGGCCGGCACGCACGATCGCCGCGAGCAGCACGCCACCGGGCAGGTCGATGTCCTGCACGTAGGTGTGGGCGAAGGGCGAGTTCTCGCCGACCTCGAGCTCGACGACCTCCACCTTCTCGCGCTTCAGCGAAAGGAGATGCACGAACTTGTGCGTCGGCAGCTCGTGCATGATGAGGTTGAGCATCGCCGTGGTGGCGCACACCGTGTTCTCGACGCCGAGCAGGTCGAACGTGGGCTGGTTGAAGGGGTTGTTGACGCGGGCCACGACTTTGGGCACGCCGAACTTGAGCTTGGCGACCTGCGAGATGATGATGTTGTCTTCGTCGTCGCCGGTGACCGCGACGACCATGTCGGCGCGACCGATGCCGGCCTTTTCGAGGACCCAGATCTCGGCGCCGTCGCCGAACACGAGGGCGTCTTCGCCGAGCAGGTCGGCGATGATGTCGTAGCGCGTCTTGCGCTGTTCGACGAGGGCGATCTCGTGGCCGAGCCGCAGGAGCTGGCGGGCCGTGTTGAGACCGACCTTACCGCCGCCGATGATGAGCACGAACACCGCTCAGCCCTCCTGATCCGGCAAGGGGATCTGACAGGCTCGCACGGCGTCGAAGAGCGACACGCGGACGTCCCGGGTGGGGCACACCGTGCGGATGCCGACCTGCGCGAAGAGCTCCGCGCGCAGAGGGTCGTAGACGCGCGCGACGACGCAGCGGATGCCGTACTTCTTCTGCGCGATCTGCGCGATAACGATGTTGGTGTTGTCGCCGTCGGTGCAGGCGACAAAGGCGACGGCGCGCTCGATGCCGGCCTCGCGCAGGACCTCCCAGTCGAGAGCGCGCCCCACGACGAACTCGCCGGGGAAGTCGTCGCCCAGCAGATGGAAGGCCTCGGGGCTCTCGTCGATGATGGCGACATCGAAGCCCTGCGTCACGAGATCACGGGCGAGGCCGGAGCCGACGCGTCCGCAACCTACGATCAGTACGTGCATTGCTCACCTCTCACTTGGTCGCGGGTGGGCCCTGGCCTCTGCCTTCGGAGGCGGGAGGCCTGGGCCCCGAGGCCTGCGGTCCGCTCTCGAGGACCGCCGAACCCTCAGTAGGATAGCCCTTGGGCACGAGATTCAACAGCACCTCGCACGGGGCGTGGTCGAGGACGAAGTCGGCGGTACGCCCGAACACGAGGTTGCCGATGCGGCGTTTGCGCATTGTCCCGAGGATGATGACTTCGGAACGGCGGGCGATGGCCTCTTCAACGATGGCCTTCCCGGCCTGCCGCGCAGTGACCACGTCCGGCGTGAACTTGACCTTGAACGAATCGGCGACCCTTGCGGCCGTAGCCAGCACCCTTCCCGCCTTGTCCCGCTCGGCCGTGAGTAGCGCGTCGAGCGGCAGGTTGAGCGGCACTTCGATGACGTAGAGGCCGTCGATGGACGACTTCTTCTCGGTGGCGAGTTGGCAGGCGAGGACCATCATCTCGTCGGTGATCCGAGAGCCGACGATGGGGACGAGGATCTGGTTGTAGTCGATGTCCTCGCGCACCGATGCCGGCAGCGGCACGGTCTTCACGGTCTTCGTGAGCGAGTAGCCCTTGGCGCGGCGATAGAGGATGTACACGACGATGCCGACGGCCATCCAGCTGAGGCCGACGGTGCGGCCGGCGGCGTGCGTCAGCACGACGACCACCCACACCGTCGCCGTCCCCAGGCCACCAACCACGGCGAGCACGGGGATGCTCGATCCCCGGAACGGGATGTTGATGGGCGTGCGCCACGGCCGCTCGGCGTCGGGCATCTTGAAGCGCAAAGTGACGACGCAGACATGAGCGACAGTGAACGAGATCATGGCGCCGAACGCATACAGGTCGGCGAGCGCGGCGATACTGCCAGGCGCCACGAGTATGGCCGCGATCGTCCCGAACAGCGCGATGGACACATAGGGCGTGAAACGCTTGGGATGCACCCGGCTGAGAATGGGCGGCAGCTGCTTGTGGCCCGCCATGGAGTAGGCGAGCCGTGACGAACCGATGATGCCCGCATTCGTCCCGATGATCAGGATCGTCGCCGCCAGGATGGCGATCCAGGGCGACAGGACCACCTTCATCCAGTCGAGCTTGGCGGGCAGATTCTGCACGATGCCCTGCAGCGGGTCAGCCTCGTACACGTTGCCCAGTTGCGTCCCCCAGAGCTTGGTGACCCATCGCCCTGCGACCTGGTAGATCGAGCCGGTCGCGTGCGCCGGCATCACGAACAGATTGTTGGTGTTGCTCTTGTCCACACGGACGTAGACGGGTTGCTTCGGATCGCTCTTGAACACGTACGGCCCGGTCTCGGCCAGCTTGCCCGGCGCCGGCTGCACGGGGACGGGCAGCGTCATCTTGGTCTGCGGATTCACCGCCAGCACGTTGTAGTGCACGGTCATGGCGGAGAGACCGACCATCGAGATGGCGAAGTACACGCCGAGCACGGCGGCGAGGACGTACTTCACCGCCCGCGGCACATCGCGACCGGGGTTGGACGACTCCTCAGCCATGTTGGAGATCGTCTCGATGCCGGTGTAGGCCACGGTGCCGATCGAGATGCCGTAGATGAGCTGGTGCCAGGTCGGCGCCGTGCCCAGATGGATCTGGGTGATGAGGATCTTGGGCGAGAGGAAAACGAAGAGCCCGACGATGGCAAGTAGCAGCTGCGTGCCGAGGTCAAGGATCGCGAGGATGATGTTGAGGCGCGCCGCCTCCTTGATGCCGAGGATATTGATGGCGACGAGGAAGGCGATGGTGAGGATGCCGCCGATGGAGTTGTACGGCCAGATCTTGAGGATCGGCCAGAATGCGGCGAGGTAGTTGGGCACGAAGAACGCCGAGATGGCGATGGTGATGATGTAGTCGAGCATCAGCGCCCAGCCGGCGCTGAAGCTGATCAGCTCGTTGAAGGTGTGGCGGGCAAAGCTCGACGAACCGCCCGCTTCGGGGAACATCGTCGTCGCTTCGGCATACGAGAACGCGGTCGTGACGAACAGGAGCCCGGTGAGCATGAACACGACCGGCGTGAGGCCCATTGCCGACGCCGCGACGACGCCGAGGGCGTAGTAGATGGAGGAGCCGACGTTGCCGTAGGCGGTGCTGAAGAGGGCGGGTACGCCCAGCACCTTATGGAGGCTCTCTCCCTCTCGCTTCTTTCGCCTTGCCACGAGCCCCTCGCCCTGCTTCAGATGATGTAGCGCCAGCGCAGTACAGCAAGGACCTCGAGGAAGATCCCTGCGATCAACTGCACCGAGAGCGGCCACACGCCGCCCCAAACGCCACGTACGATGAGCGCCGCTCCGACGACCCCCATGACGAGGGCGATGATCTGACGTGACCTGCGCATGGCTCAAGAGTGGCCGGCCCACCGTAGGCGAGCCGGCCTCCGGGCAGATTAGCACCGGCTGCCAGCGCGTACAAGTCGCTCATTAAGAACCTGTGAAGAGGACGCCAAACCGGCCAGAACAGGCCCCGGCAGACACAAGATGCGACGGGCGGCCCTTCGGCCGCCCGTCGCATCTGTCTCAACCGCGGGGCGCGCCCCGCGGCCAGCTGTGGATCGCCGCTACTTGACGAGGAACGGGATGACGAGCAGGGCCACGATGTTGATGACCTTGATCATCGGGTTGATGGCCGGGCCCGCCGTGTCTTTGTACGGGTCGCCGACCGTGTCGCCGGTGACGGCGGCCGCGTGGGCGTCGGAGCCCTTGCCGCCGTACTCGCCGTCTTCGATGAGCTTCTTGGCGTTGTCCCAGGCGCCGCCGCCGCTGGTCATGCTGATGGCCAGGAAGAGACCGGTGATGATCGAGCCCATGAGCACGCCGCCGAGCACCAGGTAGGCCTTGTTCCAGAACACCAGGGTGATGACGATCGGCGTGAGCACCGGGATGGCGGCCGGCAGCATCATCTCGCGGATGGCCGACTTGGTGACGATGTCGACGGCCTTGCCATACTCGGGCTTCTCGGTGCCCTTCATGATGCCGGGCAGCTCGCGGAACTGGCGACGGACCTCTTCGACGACCTTGCCGCCGGCGCGCCCCACGGATTGCATGCAGAGCGAGGCGAACAGGTAGGGAAGCAGACCGCCGATGAGCAGACCGACCAGCACCCAAGGCTCGTTGACCTTGAACTGGTTGATCACGCCGGGGCCGAAGCTCTCCTTCAAGTCGTTCGTGTACGACACGAAGAGGATGAGGGCGGCGAAGCCGGCGGAGCCGATCGCGTAGCCCTTGGTGATGGCCTTGGTGGTGTTGCCGACCGCGTCGAGCGGGTCGGTGGTGTTGCGCACTTCTTCCGGCAGGTTGGCCATCTCGGCGATGCCGCCGGCGTTGTCGGTGATGGGGCCGTACGCGTCGATGGCGACGATGATGCCGGTCATCGAGAGCATGGCCATGACGGCCACGGCGATGCCGTACAGGCCAGCCGTGCCACCGCCGGCAGCCTCGTAGCTGGCGAGGATGCCGGCGGCGATGACGAGCACCGGCAGGGCGGTGGACTGCATGGACACGGCGAGGCCCTGGATGATGTTGGTGGCGTGGCCGGTGATGCTCGCCTTGGCGATGCTCTTCACCGGGTTGTAGCGCGTCGCCGTGAAGTACTCGGTGATGACGACGATGAGAGCCGTCACGACGATGCCGCTGACCGCGCACAGGAACAGGCGGCCGACGCTGGGAATGCCGGCGAGGCGGTACTTCACGGCGCCGAGCATCCAGTTGGTGAGCGGGTAGAAGAGCACGATCGCGATGAGGGCAGCGATGCCCAGGCCCTTGTAGAGGGCGTTCATGATGTTGGTGCTACCGCCGCGGAGGCGCACGAAGAAGGTGCCGATGATCGAGGCGATGATGGAGGCGCCGCCGAGGACCAGCGGGTAGGTGGCGGCGGCCGTGACGTGCGGCCAGAAGAGGTAGGCCAGCAGCATGGCGGCGACGGCCGTGACAGCATAGGTCTCGAAGAGGTCGGCGGCCATGCCGGCGCAGTCGCCGACGTTGTCGCCCACGTTGTCGGCGATGACGGCCGGGTTGCGCGGGTCGTCCTCGGGGATGCCCGCCTCTAGCTTGCCGACCAGGTCTGCACCGATGTCGGCGGCCTTGGTGAAGATGCCGCCGCCGACTCGAGCGAAGACCGAGATGAGACTGCCACCGAAGCCGAGGCCGATGAGCGCGCGCACGGCGTGATCGGGCCAGAACTGCGTGCCCAGCCAGTAGTACACGGCCACGCCGAAGAGCGCGAGGCCGACGACCAGCAGGCCCGTGACGGAGCCGCCGCGGAAGGCGACGGAGAGCGCCGGGCCCAGACCCTTCTTGGCCGCCTCGGCGGTGCGTACGTTGACGCGCACGCTGACCATCATGCCGATGTAGCCGGCGGCCGCCGACAGGGCGGCGCCGACGACGAAGCCCGCGGCGGTCTCCCAGCCGAGGCCCCAGCCCTGCTTGGCGCCGAGTGCGACGCCGAGGATGATGAAGACGACGATGCCGACGATGGCGATGGTGCGGTACTGACGCCCGAGGTACGCCTTGGCGCCCTCCTGGACAGCTCCCGCGACCTTGCGCATCTTCTCGTCGCCCGCCGGCAGCGCCAGCAGCCAGCGGATGAGCAGCACCCCGTAGACCACGGCCCCGATGGCGCAGATCACGGCGATCAGCACCGCATTGTTAGAGAAGAACGAACTCACTTGGCAGGCTCCTTTCTTGGCTCCACGTGGTCGCGGCGCGGCCCCTGTGGGCCTCGCCGCGCCACCCCTGACATCGTGGGCATCCCCGACGCCCGTGACTGTCTTATCTCGCGCACGCGCCGCCCCGGGAACGGGCGGCGGCGCGTCAGTGCAGGTACTCGCCGATCAGCAGGTCGAGCTTGTCTTTGGCGCCTTGCGGGATGAGCTCGGCCGGCGTGTTGATGGCGAACTCCACCGCGTGACGGCAGGCACAGTCGCGGTGCTCGTCGAGCGCCGTGACGACGCGCGTGACGATGGCCTGTGCAGTCTCGACGTTGCGGCGCACGTTGCTCAGCACCTGCTCGAGCGTCACATCCTCTTCCCCTTCGTACCACACGTCGTAGTCGGTGACCATGGCCATAGTAGCGTAACAGAGCTCTGCCTCACGGGCCAGCTTGGCCTCCTGGAGATTGGTCATGCCGATGACGTCGAAGCCCAGCTGACGATAGACGTTGCTCTCGGCGCGCGTGGAGAACTGGGGACCCTCGATGCAGACGTAGGTGCCGCCTTCGTGGACCGTGGCGCCGGCGGCGCGACCGTGCTCCACGAGCAGTTTGCTGACGTAGGGGCAGAAGGGATCGGCGAAGCCCATGTGCACGACGACGCCGTCGCCGAAGAAGGTGCTGGGCCGCGCCTTGGTGCGGTCGTAGAGCTGGTCGGGCACGACCACGTCGAGTGGCTTGAGCTCTTCGCGCAGGCTGCCGACGGCGCTGGCGGACAGCACGTAGTGCACCCCCAGCGCCTTCATGCCCCAGATGTTGGCGCGGTAGTTGACCTCGCCGGGCAGGATGCGGTGCCCGCGCGCGTGTCGGGGAAGGAAAGCGACCGGCACGCCGTCGATCTCGCCGAGGAAGTAGGAGTCGCTGGGCGCCCCGAAGGGCGTGTCGATGGTGACTTCGCGAGCGTTCTCGAGCAGCTCGTAGAAGCCCGATCCACCGATGACACCGACCTTGGCAGAATCCTTGATAGCGGACACCGTACCCTCCCTTCCGACCACGCGCCGCGGGAAGTATACAGGACGCGGACCGCGCACAAGTCCGTCACGGACGCGTCCACTATGCGGATGCAGTGACCGCATGACGAAACGGCCAGCGTCGCCGCACCTCCTGCTCCATCCGGATGACGGGGTGCGGGCGTGGCGCGCGCGGAGAGTGATACTCTTCCGTCAGAAGCGTGTACCCGGGAGACTGGCGAGCTCGCGCTGCCCCACTCCGAAGCCCCGGTCCCCGGCATCTCTCCCGCGCAAAGGAGCGAAAGGTGCCCAAGAACAAGGTCGTACCCATCGAGGAGGCGATGTCCCACGTCGAGAGCGGCATGAGCATCGCCGTCGGCGGTTTCATCGGCCAGGGCGATCCGCTCACGCTGATCGACTGCCTCAAGACGATGGACGTGAAGGACCTCACGATCTACGAGAACGGCGCCATCGGCGTCGGGCCCGCACCCGAGCCGGGCGGCGAGGACCGCGACCGCGCCAACGCCGGCAACCAACCGATCACGCTCATCCCGGGGGCAGCTACTTCGACTCCGCGACGTCGTTCGGCATGATCCGCGGCGGGCACGTCGACGCGACCTTCCTCGGCACGCTCCAGGTCGACGAGAAGGGCAACATCGCCAACTGGATCGTGCCCGGCAAGATGCTGGCCGGCATGGGCGGCGCCATGGACCTGGTGACCGGCGCCAAGACCGTCTACATCGTCAGCGAACACTGCGCCAAAGACGGCAGCTCCAAGCTCATGAAGCAGTGCACCTTCCCGCTCACCGGCGCCGAGGAATGCGACGTGATCATCACCGAGCTCGCGCTGTTCCGCCGCTACCCGGACAAGGGTTTCGTGCTCGAAGAAGTAGCCGTGGGCTACACCCTGGACGACATCGCCGGCTGCACCGACATGGCCTACACGGTCGCGGACGACGTCGCGCTGGACGCCTTCGGCGAGTAGCAGACGCGACTGCGCTTGCGGTATCTCTGCAGACGAACGATCGACAGACCTAGCCAGGGGAGCCCCACGATGCCCGACCTCAGGAAGAAGTTCAGCCGCAAGGAGTGGAAGGACTGCTGCGGCGAGGGCTGCAAGAAGTGCGAGATCGCTCAGACCTACATCGGCGTGTACGGCAAGAGCAAGGGCCTCGACAAGCTCAACGAGGACCGCAAGGAGATGCAGGCCAAGAAGGGCGGCAAGAAGAAAGGCGCCAAGAAGAAGCGGAAGTCGTGAGCGGCGAGGCGACCCCGACCGCGCCGCGCTGAGCCGCGGATGAGCCCCGCCCGATCAGAGGCCCGCTCCGGGCCGCACACCACCGGCTTCATCGACATCGGCACCAACTCGGTGCGCCTCATGGTCGTGCGCCTCGAGCCCGACCGCTCCTGGAGCACCATCACCCTGCAGAAAGAGCCCGTACGCCTTGGCGAGGGCGAGTTCGGCGCCGAGAGCGCGCTGCAGCCGGCGGCCATGGACCGCGCGACGCTCGTGTGCCGCAGCTTCGCAGAGCTCGCTCGCTCCCACGGCGCGGCGACCGTGATCGCGGTCGCCACGTCGGCTACCCGCGAGGCCGGCAACCAGGCCGCCTTCGTGCGCCGGCTGCGCGAGGAGGCGGGCATCGACGTGCACGTCGTGTCGGGCCAGGAGGAGGCCCGCCTCATCTTCCTCGGGGTCCTCAGCCGTGTGCACCTCGGCGAGCGGCGCGCGCTCGTCATCGACATCGGCGGCGGAAGCACCGAGGTCGCGCTCGGCGATCACGCGGGGGCCGAGTACCTGGACTCGCTGCGTCTCGGGGCCATCCGCCTGACCAGCGAGTTTCCCGAGGCCTCCGCCGACCCCCCGGTCAGCGCCAAGGTGTACGAAGCCATGCGCCGCCGGGTGCAGGTGGAGGCCGCGCGCATCCGGAGGCAGCTCGCCGGCGAGCGCATCGACGTCGTGTTCGGCACGTCGGGCACGATCCGCAACCTCGCGAGTGTGGTCGTCCGGGCGCTTCGCGGCGGCGCCCCGCAGCGCGTGGACACGCTGAGCCGCGCCGAGGTGCGCAAGGTCGCCAAGATGCTGCGCTCGCTCAGCCTGGAGGAGCGGCGCGTAGTCCCCGGGCTCAACCCGCTGCGCGCCGACATCGTGATCGCGGGCGCCGCCATCCTCGACGCCCTCATGGAGGACCTCGACCTCGCCGAGATCCAGGCCGTGGCCGAATGTGGCCTGCGCGAGGGCCTCGTGGTCGACCATCTCGCGCGCGGCGCCCACGAAGCCTCGCCGAACGCCCCGACGGTGCGCGAGCGCAGCATCTTGCAGCTGGCGCGCGCCTGCGCCTTCGACGAGACCCACGCGCGTCACGTCGCCGGCCTCGCGCTCGAGCTGTTCGATAGCGCCCGCGCCGTGGGCCTGCATCGCTACGGCGACGAAGAGCGCGAGCTCTTCTGGTACGCGGCGCTGGTGCACGACGTCGGCACCTTCCTGAGCTACAGCGACCATCACCTGCACAGCTACTACCTCATCCGTCACGCCGACCTGCTGGGCTTCAACGAGAACGAGATCGCCACGATGGCGGCCACGGCGTTGTTCCACCGCAAGGCCAAGCCTGGCACGCGCCACCCGGCCTTCGCGGAGCTCGACCGCCCGATGCGCAAGGAGGTGCGTCTGCGTAGCGCGCTGCTGCGGTTGGCGGAGTACCTGGACCGGGGTCACTCGGGGGCCGTAGCCCACGCCTCCCTGCGCGCGGACGGGCCGGGCGCCCTCGTGCTCGAGGTCCGACCGGCCAAGGACTGGCATCTGGAGCAGTGGCGGCTGGAGAACCGCCGCGAAGCCGTCGAGAAGGGGCTCGGGCGCACCCTGACCGTGAAGGCGCTCGAGCCGTAGGCGCGGCGAGCGCCGCGGCCCTGCGCCGCCCGAGGCCGCCTCGGGCGGCCGACGCCGCGTTCAGATCTCGGCGATCACCGTGGCCAGCTCGCGGCTGAAGCCGCCGCCGGCGATCGTCGGCCACACGTCGGGGAAGGTCACGATCAGCCGCTCCATCTCCTCCTGGCGCGCGGCCAGATAGTGCGCCGCCCCCGGCGCCACGATGACCTCGATGGGGCCCGGGAGGTCGTGGCCGCTGTGGCGCCACGTGCCCCAGGTGAGGTAGTCGCGCAGGACGCCGCTGGTGACGACCGCGTCCTGCAGGTCGCCGAGATGATCCTGGAGGCCTTTGACCTTCTTGATGAGCGGCCGGGCGCCGGGCCCGAGCACGTCCTCGAAGAACTCGAGCGTGTACCGCAGCCCCTTGCAGCCCTTGCGCAACGCGTGGAAGCGCGGCAGCGGCGTCTCGAGGCCGCCGAGCTGCCCCTCGAAGGCCCACACGACCGCCATGTCCTTGTAGAGGGCCCCGGGCAGGACCTGGGCGACACGCTGCGGACGAAGGTCGGCCGCCGGGCGCGCCGAGAGGCGCTCGAGCGGCCCGTCCAGCAGCTCCGCGAAGCGCTCGACGAAGGCGCGGTAGCGCCCGCCGTCGAGATAGTCGACGAGGTGCTCGCGCTGACGTTCGCGCTCCGCGCGGCACGCCGCGAGCAGGCCGTCGAGATCGCCGGCGCGCTCGGGCGGCAGGGCGTCGAGGTAGTGCTGCGTCTTCTCCTGGAAGACGTCGAGGTCGCGCACCGCGCCCAGCGTGCGTCCCGTACGGCGCAGGCCTTTGAGGACGGGGCGCATCGCCTGGCGGTCGAGATACTCCTCGAAGACCCGCAGGGCCATGCGCATGCGCCGCGTGGAGACGCGCATGACGTGCAGTTCCTCGGAGTCTTCGCCCAGGCGCGTGCCGGCCTCGTGCTCGAGCATGCGCGCCAGATGGAAGCGCAGCGTCTTGACGGCCGCCTCGACCATGGTGTCGGCGGGCAGGATGCCGGGGCGCTTCTTCTTGTCGTCGACGGCCTCGGCGAGGACCTCGACACCCTCTGCGACGAGGCCCTCCGCGGAGACGTCCCCGCCATCAGGGGCCTCAGCCGCTCCGTAGATGCCGGCGCCCTCGGCGCGGTACCGCGTCAGCCAGTAGCGCACGCGGCGGCTCGAGAGGCCGGCCCTCGTCGCGGCCTCACCCTGCGTGAGGCCCTCGTCGAGGGCCAGCAGCGCCGCCGCGCGACGCGCGCGCGCGTCCCGGCCGCCGGCGTACGCCTCGTGGACCGAGCGCTCGGCGGGCGGCAGCAGGCTGCCGTCGCCGCCGGCCTCCATAATCTCGAGGGCGCGCGTGAACTTGGCGCGGGACTCGGGCGTCAGGCCGGGCTCGGCCTGCAAGGCGGCCGCGAGCCGCTCCAGGTCGTCGTCGTCGTCCTCGCCGCGCAGC
>Ga0209840_1000244_pt1 | contig 12103 bp, 10 predicted proteins | sample PersoiDNA2013190_FD_185802 | JGI IMG/M metagenome (GOLD analysis project Ga0209840, IMG submission 185802) | Permafrost soil microbial communities from the Arctic, to analyse light accelerated degradation of dissolved organic matter (DOM) -... | ecosystem: Environmental > Terrestrial > Soil >... | reverse complement strand
GCCTACTGGACGCCGGACCCGCGCTGGGCCGCCGCCGCGCGCCACCCGGCCGACCTGGCGCTGCTCGAGCGGCTCAAGCTCGGCGGCCACCCGCCACCCGCGGCTGCGGGTGCGCCTCGACGAGGAGCTGCTGACCACCCCGGATGCGAAAGGTCGCTCGCCTGGGCGGCGGTGGCCGGCGGGCAGCTGGTGTCCGCCGCGGAGCAGCAAGCCGACAGCGCGACGGCCGACACCGGGCCGCCGTCCTGGCTGGTTCTCGCCGGCGAGCCGGCCGCCGCCCCGACCACCGAGCCCGCAGTGCCAGTGGAGGCCGACGACGAGGACGACGAGGAACTCGACGTCGACGAGCAGATCTGCGTCGACGAACTGGCACCCGGCGACCTGGTGTGCGTCGAGGAGCGCCCACCCACTTGGGCGCTGGTGGAGTCCGTCGAGCCCGACGTCACGACGAAGACCTGGTCTGCATCGACTGGCGCGGCGACGACGACGAGGCCGGCTCGTTGGTGGTCCACGAGGACGCCATGCTCACCGTGCGGCGCTGGCCGACCGAGAGCGCCCCGACGTCGCGCCCGTTCGGAGCCAGACGATGACCAGCTCCACCGGCTCCGGGCGCAGCTAAGATGACGACCTGTTCGTCCTGGTCATGGTCGGCTTTCTTGCTCTCGGCGGGGCGGTGGCCTCCGCGGCCGCCTAGTGGGCCACGGCGTTGCACTGGTTGCTCGCCCACCGGGTGCTCGTCACACTGCTGCGAACTGCCGGGAAGCGGCGGCGCCGGGCTGGACCTGCCGCGGCTTGCGCTCGCGACTGCCGCGCTGCTGCTGTTGACCGCCGCCGCCGTGGGTGCGCTGCGCCGGCACCCACGGCGCCGGCGGGGTGAACCGCGGTGAGGCCGATGTCCAGAGCGCACCTGGCGCGGCAGCTCGCGGCGGCGATCACCCGGGCGGCGTGCAAGGGCCAGGGCGAAGCGTGGACCGAGTGGGAGGCCGCGCACGCCGATGCCGTCACCACGGCCCAGGCGGACAGGCGGAGGCGGCCGCGGCCCCGGCGCTGGCAGTCTGCGCCGGCTGTCCGGAGGTCACCCCCGGTGGTCGGCCCGCGCCGAGTCTCGACAGCTACACCGGCGTGGCCGCGGGCACCGCCTGGGTCAACGGGATGCGACGCCCGACCGCCGACGTCGTGCCCCACCCGGGACCACCCCAGCGGAGGGCCGGATGAGCGCGCCCGACTTCGCCCACTCCCGGCAGGCAGAGCGCCGGCGGCAGGAGAAGGCGCGCACCCTGGCCCGCTGGTCCTGCGTACGCTCGCCCCCCGGGCCAGACAAGACCAAGGTGGCGTATTGCCGCAAGACGGACGGGACGATCCCTTTGGGACTACCTCGTTCACGTTCCTGGGCTATACCATTTATGGCGCGACCCCAGAGTGATGACGGGTCACCGTGCATCGGTAGGGCGGCGGTAGGCTTCTGTTGGTGACGCTTTCGACCGCTCGCCACCCCGCCACAGCCGATCCCGGTAAGGTCCGGGGGCTTCAACGGATCGCCTCTGTGGACGGTTTCTTTCTTGTCTGCGCGATCGACCACCTCAAAGACTTCGCCGAGCTAGTACCCGGCGAGTACGGGCCGGCGAGCTTTGCGGAGGTCGTCGTTGCGAAGGACGCGGCTGTGCGTGCCTTTGCCGCCAGCGTGTCCGCATTCCTGCTCGACCCCGTCTACGCCCTCGGTCATCTCCTGCTCAGTGGAGCACTTCCTCGCGGCGTCGGCCTGATCTCCGGCGTCGAGGACGAGGACTACCTCAGCGCCGCGGGCGCCAGGGAGACGACGTTTCGGCTGGGCTGGGGGCCGCGCAAGATCCGACTGGCCGGCGCTGACGCGTGCAAGGTGCTCTGGTTCTACCGCCCGGACGGCGATCCAGCGGTCGCAGCCCGCCAACGCGACGTCGTCCGCTACCTGGTCGACGACTGCCGTGAGCTGAGCCTCCCGCTCATCCTGGAGCCGATCTGGTTTCCGCTGCCGGGCGAGGACCCGTCATCGGCGAGCTGGCGGTCGCGCCGTGCCCAGGGCATTGTCAGCAGCGCGATCGAGGCCAACCAGCTCGGCATCGACCTGCTCAAGGTCGAGTTCCCCGGCTACGTGAACAGCGAGCGGGACCAGTCCCGGGCGGCCGCCGCGTGCCAGGAGCTCGACGCCGGCATCGACGTGCCGTGGGTACTGCTCTCCGCCGGCGTCGGCTACGCCGCGTTCGCCACGCAGATGCGCATTGCCGGCGAGGCCGGAGCGTCGGGCTTCATGGCGGGGCGTTCGATCTGGCGCGATGCGGTGGCGACCAAGGAGCTGGCTGCGCGCACGGCGGCACTGGCTCAGGCCCGTGACCGGCTCGAAGAGCTGGCCGCGATCACCCGTCGACACGGGCACCCGCACCTCCCGGTCCGGCCGCTGCCGGAGGTGTTGCAGGCGCTGCCGGACGGCTGGTACCGGAACTGGGCGCAGACGTCCTGATCCCTCTCCGGCGACAACACGCCAGTTACCATAGGGTGTAGCCGCCGTCGATCACCAGCACCGACCCAGTCATGAACGCCGAGGCGTCACTGGCCAGGTAGACCAGTGTGGGTCCCAGCTCCTCCGGGGTGGCGTAGCGCCGCATCGGCACATCCTCAACCCAGTAGCGGGAGAACTCCGGCTGGTCGACCGGCGCCATGTCAGTCTTGACGTAGCCGGGGGCGAGCGCGTTGACCCGCACGTTGTACGACGCCCATTCCGCGGCCAGCGACCTGGTCAGCTGATGGACCGCTGCCTTGGATGCGTTGTATGCCGGCTGCCACTGCGGCCGATTTACGATCATTGCGGAGATCGACCCGATGTTGACCATGGTGCCGGTGCGCCGGCCCACCATCTGGGCGCCGATCACCTGGCTGCAGTTCCACAGTCCGGTGAGGTTGACGTCTAAGACCTGTGCCCACTGCTCCTCGGTCACCTCGAGCGCCGGCCGGTGGATGCACGCGCCGGCGTTGTTGACCAGGATGTCGACCGGTCCGAGCTCGGCGGTGACCGCGCCCAGCATCCGCTCGACGTCCGCCCGCCGCGTCACGTCCGCGGTTACAGCCATCGCCCGCGAACCTGCGGCTCGCAGTTCGGCCAACCCCTGCTCCAGCAGCCTCCCGTCGCGTGCAACGGCCGCAACATCGGCCCCGGCGGCCGCAAGCGCCTGGGCGAAAGCCCTGCCCAGGCCACGGCTAGCGCCGGTAACCAGCGCGACCCGCCCGCTCAGGTCGAACGCGTCGAGAAGTCCCACGGTCCCTGCTCCTTCCGATAAGGCGGCAGCGTCTCGCATCCGCCCACGCGCAACGCCGCCGCCGTCGTCCCGACGAGCAGGCCCTCGATCGGGCCGAGGCCGGCGAGCACGCCGTAGAGCAGGCCGGCGGCGGCGGCGTCGCCGGCGCCCAGGGTCGTGACCACTTCCACTGTGGTGGCCGGTGCCCACACTTGCTGGTCGGCCCACTGCCCGGCCATCGGCCGGAGCGCCCGACCGCCGCCGGCAAGCCGGTTCCGGCCGGCGGAGACCAGGCACATACCCGCTTCGCCGGCGGTGACGACGACGACAGCGGCGCCCAGCTCGATCAGTCGGTGACCGGCGACGGCCAGGTCGTCCGCGCCTTGGCCGGGGAGCCGGCCGTAGACCCCCGCCAAGTCGTCGGCGCTCGGCGTGGCAACGTCGACCAGCGGCCAGATCTCATCGAGCACCCTGCGCCAGGCCGCGCGCGCTCCCGGCGGCGTCGCGGGATCCGTTGTCGCCAGGTCGAGCGACGTCGTCACCCCCTGGTCGCGGGCACGCTGCAGCAGCTTGCGCAGCGCCTGGCCGTCGGCGGCGGCGATGGCCGGCAGTAGCTCGGGATAGCCGAGATGGAGTAGATCCGCCCCGGTCAGGTCCACGTCGCGTCCGTCGAACGCCGCGTTGGCGCCGACATGGTGTAGGAAGCACCGGTCCGCGCCGGCCGGCTCCAGCACGATGGAGTAGGACGTGGCCGCGCCCACCAGCAGTCGCACTCCGCCCGTGTCGGCGCCCCGCTCGGTCAGCAGTTGATTGAGCATTCGACCGAGCTCGTCGTCGCCGGCATCGGCGAACAGTCGCACCGGGGCCCCCAGCTCGGCCAGCCCGCGACCGGTGTTGGCGACGCAGCCACCGGCCCGCACCTGCATGCGTCCCACCGAGTTCAGGGTGCCTGGAGTCAGATCCGGAGCGGCGGACAACTCGGGGACCAGGTCGATGCAGACGTGTCCGGCGACGACGGCCGGCCGCACCGCAACCTCGACGATGGGAACTCCCTCCAGGGCGGACGGCCGCAGCAGCGGAGACTTGGCGGATCAGTCGGTGTTGCCGGAGTAGATGGCCGCACCGGTCTCGGCGTCGAAGAAGTGCAGGGCGGAGGTGACGACGGCCAGGTCGAGGTGTCCGCCGGTTGCGACCCTCGACTGCGGGGACAGCCGGGCGGTCCAGGCCGTCCGGCCCCGGCCGGCCACACTGCCTTCTGCCTCATCCTCGGAGGTGTTGAGCAGGTCGGACTCGTGGGTGACAGTTGGGGCGTCCAAGGTGAAGATGATGTTCAGCTCGTCACCGAGCTCCTCGATCACGTCGGCCCGTACCTCCAGCGTCGGCAGGTCCGGGTCGGCACCGGTCTTGGTGTCCCGGAAACTGGATGGGCGGATGCCCAGGATGAGGCTGTGGCCGACGAATTTGTCGAGTTTCGGTGTCTCGGTCAGCAGTCGCGCCGGCAGTGGCAGGCGGTGGTCGGCGAAGACGATCGCCGGACCGTCGTCGCGGACCAGGTCGGCGCGCACGAAGTTCATCGACGGGGAGCCGATGAAACCGGCGACGAACAGGTTGACCGGCCGGTCGAAGAGGTTCTGCGGGGTGTCCACCTGCTGCAGCCGGCCGTCGCGCAGCACCGCCACCCGGTCGCCCAGGGTCATGGCCTCGATCTGGTCATGGGTGACGTAGACGGTGGTGGTGCCCAGGCGGTCATGCAGCTGGTTGAGGGACGCACGCATGCTGACCCGCAGCTTGGCGTCGAGGTTGGACAGCGGCTCGTCCATGAGGAACGCCTGCGGTTCGCGCACGATCGCCCGCCCCATGGCGACGCGCTGGCGCTGACCGCCGGACAGGGCGGCAGGCTTGCGCTTGAGGAATCCCTCTAGTCCGAGCATCGCCGCCGCATCGGCCACCCGCCGCCGCTGCTCCTCCTTCGGCATCTTGCGCAACCGCAGGCCGAAAGCGAGGTTCTCCTTCACCGTCATGTGCGGGTACAGGGCGTAGTTCTGGAACACCATCGCGATGTCCCGATCCTTGGGGGCCATGTCGTTGACCACCCGGTCATCGATCGAGATGGTGCCGGCGCTGATCTGTTCGAGCCCGGCCACCATCCGTAGGGCGGTCGACTTGCCGCACCCGGACGGCCCGACGAACACCATGAACTCGCCGTCAATGATGTCGAGGGTCAGGTCGTCCACGGCCTTGCCGTGCCCGCCGGGGTAGACCTTGTCGACCTTGTTCAGCGTGATGCGCGCCATCGTGCTCCTGTCTGGGTGCGGGGATGGTCGGTCGCCGGACCGCGGCCGGACCGGTGGACGGAGGTGACAACGCCGCCGGGATAATGCCCGAATGCCGCTGGTTGCCGGGATTGACTGCTCCACCACCGCCACCAAGGTTGTGGTCCGCGACGCTGAGACGGGCGAACTCCTTCGGGACGGCCGAGCGGCGCACCCGCCGGGGACGGAGATCGCGCCCGAGCGCTGGGACGACGCCCTCCGCGCCGCTTCGGATGGCCTGCTGGAGGGCGTCGACGCCCTCTCCGTGGCCGCCCAGCAGCACGGCATGGTGGTGCTCGACGAGAACGGCGATGTCATCCGGCCGGCGCTCCTCTGGAACGACATCCGCTCGGCCTGCGCGGCCGCTGACCTCGTTGTTGAGCTCGGCGGCGCCCAGGAATGGGCGGAGGCGGTGGGCAGCGTGCCGGTGGCGAGCTTCACCGTGACGAAGCTGCGCTGGCTGGCCGAAAACGAGCCCGCCAACGCCCGCCGGGTGGCGCGGGTCCTGCTGCCCCATGACTGGTTGAGCTGGCGGCTGCGCGGAGGGGCCCGAGCGGATGCCGAGACGGTGACCGATCGCGGAGACGCATCCGGCACCGGCTACTGGTCGCCAATCACCGCCGGCTACCGGCCCGACCTGCTGGAGCGGGCGTTGGGCTTCCTGCCGGAAGTGCCTCGCGTGCTCGCCCCCCGGGACGTCGCGGGCAGCACGGCGGCCGGCGCCCTGGTCGCCCCAGGCACCGGGGACAACATGGCGGCCGCGCTGGGCTGCGGAGCCGGTCCCGGGGACGTCGTGGTTTCGATCGGTACGAGCGGTGTCGTCTCGGCGGTGCACAGTGCGCCTACACGTGATGCCAGCGGATTCGTCGCCGGTTTCGCCGACGCGACCGGGCGATTCCTGCCGCTGGTATGCACTCTCAACGCCGCCCGGGTGCTCGCAGCGGCGGCCGGTGTACTGCGGGTGGACTTCGACGAGTTCGACCAGCTGGCGCTCTCCGCCGACCCAGGCGCCGGCGGACTCGTCCTGTTGCCCTACCTCGAGGGCGAGCGCACGCCTAACCGGCCGAATGCGCGCGGTGTGGTGCATGGGTTCACGCCGACGAACGCAACCGCGGCGAACCTCGCCCGGGCCGCGGTCGAAGGCCTGCTCTGCGGACTTGCGGACGGGCTGGACGCGATGCGGGCGCACGGCGTGGTCGCCGACCGGATCCTCCTCGTCGGCGGCGGGGCGAAGTCGCGCGCGGTCCAGGAGATCGCGCCGGCTCTCCTGGAGGCTCCCGTCGTCGTGCCCGAGCCCGGCGAGTACGTCGCCGACGGCGCCGCCCGGCAGGCCGCCTGGGTGCTGCTCGGCGGCGATCAGCCGCCGCCGTGGCGGGTTGGCGGCCTCGACCGGGTACGCGGCGCCGAGCCACAGCCGCAGGTGCGTGCTGCCTATGCCGCGATCCGGGACAGCACGGCATGAGCCGCGGGGGTTCGCCACGACTCACCCGGTGGGGAGGACCTGGACCTTGACACCCTCTCCGCGGCGGACGGTGTCCAGGGCCTCCGGGTAACTCTCCAGCGGCAGCGCATGACTGAGCAGTGGGTCGGCCGCCACGGCGCCGGTGGCAAGCAAGTCCAGTGCTGGCTGGAAGCTGTTCAGCACAGCCATCGAGCCCAGTACGGTGATCTCGTCGTTGTAGATCTGGAACGGGGAGACGGCGACCGAGGCATCGCTGGCCGCCACGCCGAAGACGAGGAACTTCCCGCCCCGCTTCACGACACCGAGCGCGCTCTCGATCGCGGGCGCCACGCCGGTCGCGTCCACCACGAGATCGAAGCCGCTGGCCGCAGCATCGGCCACCTCGGCGAGGCTGGTGCCGGTTGCGGTGGCCGACATCCGGGTGGCTAGCGGCAGCCGGGCGGCGTTGGTGTCGACGACCGCGACCTCGGTCGCCCCCGTCCGGGCCAACAACTGCACGAGCAGCAGTCCCATGGTGCCGGCGCCCACCACGAGGGCCCGGTCGCCGGGCTGCGGCGCCAGCCGGTGCAGTCCGTGCACCGCACAGGACAGGGGTTCGATCAGCGCGCCCTGCCGGAAGGACAGCTGCTCGGGCAGTTGGTAGCAGTTGGCGGCCGCCACGGCGACGTACTGCGCGAAGCCACCGTCGACCGTGTCCCCGGTGGCGTTCCAGTTCTCACACAGGTTGCCCTTGCCCACCCGGCAGAACCGGCAGTACCTGCAGAAGATGGACGGGTCGACGGCGACCCGATCCCCCATCCGGATACCCGCCGCCCCGGGGCCGATCGCGACGATCGAACCGGCGAACTCATGCCCCGGCACGATCGGGTATGGCGTGGGGGGAAACTCGCCAGCGGCGATGTGCAGATCGGTGCCGCAGACTCCGCAGGCCTCGACCTGGACGATGACCTGGCCGAGCCCGGGCGTCGGGTCGGGAACCTCGCCGATCCGGACCTGGCCGGGCTTGTCGATGACGGCGGCACGCATCGTCGCCCCCTCTAGGCTGCCGGTGACGGCGCGACCACGGTCTTCACCGCGGCCGGATCTGAGCGGCTGGCCTTCAGCGCTTCCTCTGCGTCGTCGAGCCCATAGCGGCCGGTCACTAGCGAGTCGAGGTCGACCTGCCCGGTGGCGGCGAGCGCAATGGCCGCCGGATAGATGTTGGCGTAGCGGAACGTTCCCGTCACGATCAGCTCCCTGGCCTGGATCAGACCCAGGGGCAACGGCACGTCATCCCCGCCCATGCCGACCAGCACCGCCCGGCCGGCCGGCAGCAGTGAGCCGAACCCATCGGTCACCGCCGTGAGGTTGCCCGAACACTCGAGCAGCACGTCGGCCTGCACGCCCGCGTCAGCGAGCGGCTCGGAGCGTACGTCGAGCGTGCGGCTGGCACCGAGCTTGCGGGCCAACTCCAGCCTGGACGGGTTGACGTCGGTGATCGTGAGTTCTCCGGCGCCGGCGCACCGGGCCGCTTGCATCGCTAGCAGGCCGATCGGGCCGGCACCGGTCACGAGCACCGACTCGCCGGGCTGGACACCGGCCTTGCGGCAGGCCCACAGACCAACGGAGAAGGGCTCGATCAGCGCGGCGGCGTCGTCGGACAAGCTGTCGGGGACGGGGTGGGCAAAATCTTCGTCAATCACGACGAACGTTGCGAACGCCCCGTCGATTGGCGGCGTGGCGAAGAAGCGCACGTACGGGCACAGGTTGTAACGGCCGACCCGGCATTGGTGGCAGGAGCCGCACGGCACCCCGGGTTCCATCGCGACCCGTTGCCCGATCTGGTGCTTGTCGGCCCTCTCTCCCAGGGCGACGATGACGCCGGCGGCCTCATGACCGAGAATCATCGGCTCGCGCACCACGAAGTCGGCGATCCGGCCGTGTTCGTAGTAATGCACGTCCGAGCCGCAGACGCCGACCGAGCGCACCTCTACGAGCACCTCGCGCGGACCCGGCACCGGCACCGGCCGGTCCTCGACCCGGACATCTCCAACCGCGTAAAGTACTGCCGCCCGATTCGTCGCTTCGCTGGTCGTCGTGGCCGTCATTCTCCGGTCACTGCTCCCAAGGTCAGGCCGGTGACGAGCCACCGGCGGACGGCGAGACCGGCCACCACCATGGGCAGCACCACGATCGTGCCGATCGCGGTGACCTGACCCCAGTCGATACCGGTCTGGGTGATCAGCTGGGTGGCGGCGATCGGGATCGTCTGCGACTTGGTCCCGGAAAAAGTCTGGGCGAAGGCGTAGTCGTTCCAGGAGAAGACCAGACACAGAATCCAGGTGGTGACTAGGCCCGGCTTCGTCAGCGGCAGCGCGATCCGCCAGAACGCGCCCCACCGGCTGGCGCCGTCGGTCATGGCCGCCTCCTCGAGCGAGGATGGCAGCCCGTTGAAGAAGGCATTCATGATCCAGACCGCGAACGGCAGGTTGAACGTCAGATAGGCGACGATCAGTCCGTACGGCGAGTCGAGCAGATTGAGCTTTCGGAAGATGAGGAACAGCGGCAGCAACACCGCCGCGATCGGCGCCATCCGGGTGGAAATGATCCAGAACGCCAGGTGCCTCTTCCCGCGCATCGTCGAGCGCGACAGACCGTAACCGCCGAGGGCGCCGAGCACGACCGCGATCAGCGAGGAGACGCCGGCCGCGAAGATGCTGTTCTTGATGTAGTTCGTGATGTCGTTCCCGCCGGAAAAGAGCCGGTCGTAGTGCTCGAGCGTCGGCGAGAACAGGAACGTGGGCGGCCGGGTCGCGATGTCCCCGGTTGACTTGAACGACGACAGAGCCATCCACAGCAACGGCACGACGGCGAAGAGCAGCACGAGGGTGGTCAGGACGCCGATCAGGAGCGTCGTTGCCCGGGAGCGGCCGATCATCGGGTGGCCCCCCGCTTCTCCAGTAGGGAGACGAAGATATTGGCGAAGATGATGCTGAACGCCAGCATGCCGAGTCCGATGGCGGCTGCGTAGCCGAGGTCGAAGAACCGGAAGGCGGTCTCGTATAACCGCAGTGGGATCACCTTCGTCGCGTCGGCCGGGCCGCCGTTGGTGGTGATCCAGATGATGTCGAAGAAGCGGATGGCATCCATTGCCCGCACCAGCAGCGCCACCAGGACGACGCCGGAGATCGACGGCAGGACGACGAAGCGCAGCCGCTGGAAGTACGTGGCGCCATCGAGCGAGGATGCCTCGATGAGCGCCTTGGGGACCGCCGCCAACCCGGCCAAGGTGATGAGCATGACTAGTGGAGTCCACTCCCACACGTCCATGACGATGACCGTTGCCATGGCCGAGGACTTGTGGCCGAGAATGTTCGTGCCGATCCCCAGGTGGCTCAGTCCCCAAGTGTAGAGGCCGAAGGTCGAGTCGGTGAGGAACCGGCCGAGCAGCCCGACGATCACCGGTGCCACGAACATCGGCATCAACAGCACCGACAACACAATGTTGCGGGCAAAGATGATCTCGTTGATCAGGATCGCGATGCCGACCCCGACGACCATTTCCAGCAACAGTGTCGCGCCGAAGAAGACGGCGCTGATCTTCCAGCTGGACAGCACATTCGGGTCAGAGAACATCTTCGACCAGTTGTCGACGCCAAGCCAGGTCATGTGCACGCCGCCGACGAGGCTGACCTTGCTAAAGCTCATCCACACGATGTAGCCGAACGGCACCAGCGACACGATCGCCAGCGGGATGAGTGCCGGCAGCATCATTCGCAGTTCGAAGGAGGGCGGCCGGAGAAGGCGCCGTCCCCCCCTCCCCAGCCGCCGTGGACTCGCCCCGGGCGTGTCCGTAGACAGCGTCTGGGCGGGGGTGGTCGTGGTCACGGCAGCCGACGTCAGGCGCTGGTGATCTTGTCGATCTGTGACTTCGCAGACTTCATCGCCGCATCCGGGGCCTGGTCACCGGCCAGCATCTTCGACAGCTCGGTGAAGACGACCGTGTCCACCTGGTTCCACTGCGGGATCTTCGGTCGGAGGTAGATGTTCTCCTCCTTCCATGCGTCGCGAACCGCAGCGGTCGACAGCAGGTTGGGCATCTTCGACGTCGTCGCATCCTGGGAGTTCTGCAGGATCTCAGGCAGGTTGTAGACCGATATCCGGGTGGGCGTGCCGCCGCCGACCGGAGATTTCAGGTCGGCGACCTGCGCGTCCGGCGACGTGGCCCACACCAGGAACAGCCACGCGGCTTTCTGCTGCTTGGCAGAAGCGTTCTTGTTCACCGAGATACCGGTCCCGCCGAAGATGTTTGCCGAACGCTTCGGGCCCTTGGGCAGCCGGTAGAACCCGACCTTGTCGCCGTACTTACGCACGTCGCCAGCGGCAAACTCGTGCCAGTTGGGCACCATCACCATCTGGCCGGCCTGGAACGCGTCGTCGGCACCGTTCCAGTCCCAGGTGGTCGAGCCGGGAGCCGCGATGGAGAGCAGTTTCTTGTAGAAGTTCGCGGCCTCGATTGCCGCCGGCTGGTCGAGCTGACACGGGCCGGGCTTCTTGCTGCCGAGGCCGCCCACCTTGGTGTCGTCGCTGAAGTAGCCACCGCCGTATGCGGCCAAGATGTTCGAGAAGTCGCACATCAGCGAGTCGTACTGCTTGGCTTGGTGCCCGGTCCCGAACGGGACTCCTGTTTCCGCGGCGTGGTCCTTGAGCCACTTGGCCGTCGAGTAGTACTGCTCCCACGTGCTGGTCTGCGTCGGCGTCGGGTCGAAGCCCAGGTCCTGGGACATCCGGTCCTTGAACTTGTCCAGGATGTCCTTGCGGTAGACCCAGACCATGGTCGGGCAGTCGTACGGCAGCGTGTAGAGCTTGTTCGCATCAACGAAGCGACCGTCGCAGAGCAATTGCGGCTCTTGTGCTGGATCCGTGGGCATGATCAGGTGATCGCGCGGCCGGGTAAGGGTGGGCACATGCCGCCGAGGTCGAGCATGGCGAGAGCGACGAGGGCCTCGGGTGAGCGGAACCCGAAGGCGATGCGGGTCAGGAGCCGCAGTTTCGTATTCACGCTCTCCACCCGGGCATTCGAC
>Ga0209840_1000242_pt1 | contig 12219 bp, 11 predicted proteins | sample PersoiDNA2013190_FD_185802 | JGI IMG/M metagenome (GOLD analysis project Ga0209840, IMG submission 185802) | Permafrost soil microbial communities from the Arctic, to analyse light accelerated degradation of dissolved organic matter (DOM) -... | ecosystem: Environmental > Terrestrial > Soil >... | reverse complement strand
GGCGGAGGTGCGACCGGACGACGAGGTCGAGGAGGCCCTTGCGGCGATGCAGCGCACCGGCACGCACCTGGCGCGGGTGGTGGTGCCCCGAGCGGCAGACACCGAGGTCGGCGACGGCGCGGGGGAGCCGGCCGCCGAGACCACGACGGAGCCCCGGGCAGCGCATCCGGCAGGCCAGGTGATCGGGGTCGTGTTCCTCGAGGACATCCTGGAGGAGCTGGTCGGCGAGGTCCGCGACGCCATGCAGCGTCGGCTGCCCGGCGCCTCCTGAACGACCGGTGACGAACGGTTGAACAACCCCGATGTGACGATTCTCTCGGAACCAATGTGGCCAGGCACTTGGTACGTGGCGATCTGACCCGTTACTGTTCCGTTACCACCTTTGCTCGCCGCCCCCGCGGACTGCCGTGTCCTGGGCGTGTGGCGTTCGCGGGTGAGCCCCCAGCCGGGGTGGGAGGTACGGATCGCAGGCACGGAGGTCTTGTGGAGTCTGGCCGTTCGCGGACGACTGTGTCCTCGGCGACCTCTCGCCGCGACGTGCACAGCCCCGGCCGGGAGCGCCGACGTCGTTCGTCTGCCCCGATCTGGGCACCCCGAGCCGCAGTGCTGGTGGCCCTCGGCGTCGCCACCATCGCCGTTCCGCTGGTCGACGCCGCGTCCCCCTCGGTGGCCGCAGCCGACGTCGCCGCGAGCCTGACGGCCGGCTATCCCACCGCCTACGACATCCTGTCCGGCCCGATCGACCAGCAGGGGACCCCGACGTCACTGCTGGCGGCGCTCCCGGGTGCGCAGCGGGTCTCCGACCAGGTGAGCCGCTCGCTCGACCGCGACCCGCTGCCCGGGTGTGACGGGCAGCCGCGCTACGGCGCGAGCAACGGTGCGATCCCAGCGACCGACCTGTGCACACTGTGGGACGGCGTCCAGATGCTCCGCGGTGACGCGGCCGTCACCCTCACCGAGCTCGACCTCAACTTCCGGGCGGCATTCGGTCGGGACCTGTGCATCACGGACTCCTACCGCACGTTGGGGGAGCAGCGACACCTGGCCTACACCAAGGGCGGCCTGGCGGCCACACCGGGTACGTCGAACCACGGGTGGGGCCTGGCCATCGACCTCTGCACCGCCGAGACGCGCAACTCCGACGTCCTCACGTGGCTCACCGACAACGGCCCGATCTTCGGCTGGACCAACCCGGGCTGGGCGCTCAGCGGCGGCGCGGGCCCGCGCGAGCCCTGGCACTGGGAGTACCTGCCCGGGACGACCGAGCTCGGCACCGACTACTCCCACTGAGTCGCCCGCTCACAGCAGGGTGGCTCCCCAGGTGACCTCGTGGTCGGCGCCGGGCGCCAGGTGCACCAGCCGGTCGCCCGTGCGGAAGGCGTCGGCGATACAGCTCATCGGCTCGGCCGCGAGGCCGGTGCGCTGGTGCGCGGGGGCGATGTGGTCGCCGGTGCAGACCTGCCAGGTGTCCATCGACGCATCCATCCACACCGCGGCAGTCCGGCCGTCCGGACCGCCCAGCATCGCCCAGGACAGGCCGTCGTCGTCGCGCAGCACGTCCAGGTAGGCGTCGTCCAGGTCGAGGCCCCTGGCGGAACGGGGGGCCCGGAGGTCGTACGGGCCGGCGGCAGGTTCGGTGCCCACCGGGAGCAACCGCTCATCGGTCACCACCCGGGTCGCCGCGTCCAGCCGTACGGTGCAGTCGTCCAGCGAGGCGTCACCGGGGGAGAGCCACGGGTGGAAGCCGATGCCGTACGGAGCCGTCTGCGAGCCGAGGTTCGTCGCGCGGGCCGTCACCCTCAGACCGTCGGCGCCGAGCCGGTAGGTCACCACCAGGCGCAGGTCGAACGGGTAGCCGCCGCTCGGCGCGAGACGCAGCTCGAGCGTCACCGCCGCGCCTTCGGCGTGGGCGGCGTCGTCGACGGCCACCACCTGCCAGCGCTGCCACATCACCAGGCCGTGCAGAGCGGTGCTGGTGGGTGGCTCGCTGATGTCGACCTGGTACTCCGTGCCCCCGTAGGCGTAGCGCCCGTCCCGCAGCCGGTTGGGCCATGGGGCCAGCAGTGCGCCATGGCCCGCCGGCGCGACCTCGTCGGCGCCGAACGGCGTGAACACGTTCCGGCCGCCGACGGCGTAGCTGCGCACCTTGGCACCGACATCGGTGATCGTGGCCTCGTGCTCACCGGAGTGGATCCGGAACTGGAACCCGGAGAGTGGGGCTGGGGTGTCGGCCGAGGGCTGGGTGGTCATCCCGGCAGGCTAGTGCCCTGCCTGTTCACGCGCCGTCGATCTGGGTGGTGAGGTGGTCGATCTGCTCGCCGAGCGAGTCCAGCGCCCGACGCACGGCCCCTTCGGTCGTGGCTGCGGCGTCCGACACCTTCGCCCGGGCCTCTTCGAGACCGGCCCGTGCCTCGGCGACCGCCTGGTCCGCGGCGGGTCCCGCGGCGTCGGCCTCGTCCTCGATCGCGGTACGGGCCCGCCCGATGGCGTCCGTCGCGCTAGCCACCGCGTCCTCGACGGCGGCCCGGGTGTCCTCGTCGAGTCCGGCACCCTCGATCTCCTGCTGCACGCCCTCGACCGACGCGCGGGCGTCGTCGACGCCTTGCTCCATCTCCTCCCGCAGGTGGTCCAGCTCGGGGTTGCCGCCCGCGGGGAACGGTACGCATGGGTCCTCCTGGGAGTCGGGGGGCTCCGGTCGTGCCCCGCGGGCCCGATCATGCACCGGTGGAGCCGGCCGTGCCTGCTGCGCGGGAGGAAGGGTGTGCCCGCCCGCGCGACCGGGCGTAGGGCATGACGGTTGCCGTCCAGGTAGCCCAGCGCCTCCGCGAGCCAGGGGCCCGCCTCGGTGTAGGCGGCGCTGTTCGCCACGGCCCCGATCGTCGACGCCCCCTCCGTGAGCAGGATGTCCGCGCGCGCCCAGGCCGCGGCGTCCGCGGCGTTGCTCAGCACCACCTGGGCGCACTTCAGGCCGGGGATGTTCCACGCCTTCGACGCCGACGTCGCGGTGACGGTGTGCGCCGCCGTGGCGTCCGACAGCGAGGCGTACGGGATGTGGTGTGCGCCGGGGTGCACCAGCGGGGCATGGATCTCGTCGGAGAACACCCGGCCCCCGTTGCGCTCGACGACGTCGGCCACTGCCAGCAGCTCGTCGCGCTCGAGCACCCGCCCGGTCGGGTTGTGCGGGTTCACCAGGACCAGCAGGTGGCCGCCGGCGCGGAACGCGCGGTCGATCCCGTCGAGGTCGAGGGCGGCGCGCCCACCGGCGGCCGACCCGGTGAGCATCGGGACCTGGATCACCTCGCGACCCCAGACGCCGGGTGCGGTGACGAAGGGCATGTACGCCGGCGTCGGCAGGATCACCGGGGAGCCGGGTCGGGAGAACTGGTCGATCGTGATCCGCAGCGCCTCCCGCACGTCCCCCACCGGGTGGACCCGGGCGGGGTCCACCTGCCACCCGTAGCGGTCCAGCTGCCAGCCGGCGCATGCCTCGCCGAGCTGCCGCCGGACCGCGGGAGGCATGTACCCGAGCAGCCCTGCGCCGACCGCGTCGCACACCGCCGCGGTGATGGCCGGCGCGATGCCGAGGTCGGACTCCGCGACCCAGGCCGCGATGTCGGCGTCGGGCATCGCCGTCCACTTCAGGCTGCCTCGACGGCGCAGCTCGGCGGTGTCGGGCAGGTCACGAGGGTCGGCCGTCATGGGGGGCACGGTAGTCGGCGGGCACGGTGGTCGGCGTCGGGCTGGCGCGACAGCGGGCGTCCCGGACGGGGGTGTACCCGAACGGGTTGCGCACCTTGTGCCGAGCGGGTGATTTTCGCGGTCAAGACGGCGATTTGTTTGCCGGATGTCCGGATTTGTGTCAGCCTGTCCATGTCAGCGAGAAGGGCAAACCCTCCGCGAGGTGGGGACGCAAAGCCGACGGGACCCTCGAGGTCGGCCGGGCAGACCGAACGACAAGGAGTGCAGATGTCACCTCAGACGCCAGCAAGGGCGAACCGTACCGATACACCTGGAGCACTGCTCACACCCTCTGAGGTGGCCAGCATGTTCCGCGTGGACCCCAAGACCGTGACCAGGTGGGCGAAGGCCGGCAAGCTGTCGGCGATCCGCACGCTCGGCGGGCACCGGCGCTACAGCGAGGCCGAGGTCCGGAGCCTGCTCACCGGAATCCCGCAGCCGCGGGACTACGACCAGTAACTGCGCCAGACGAGGGCCCCACCGGAGCGTTCCGGTGGGGCTTTTCGCCTGTCAGGGGCTCGTTGCCGGTCAGGGGAGCACGTTCGTCCGGGGACGCGGTGCAGAACCGGTCCGGACGAGGGTTCTCACGGTCGACAAGCCGGTGGAAGCGCGGCGGTTCGGGTGCCCGCGACAGGAATCGAACCTGCGGCCTTCTGCTCCGGAGGCAGACGCTCTATCCCCTGAGCTACGCGGGCGAGGGACGGTGCAGAACACTACCAGCCGTTCAACCGACCGGATCGTCCCCGATGAACTCCGAGAGGTAGTCGTCGATCTCCGCCATCGCGGCAACGGTGTCTCCGGCCGCGATGGCCTCGACCAGGAGGCTGTGTGCGTCGTCGTCGCCCACCAGGTGCTCGAAGTTGAACCGGATGTTCGCGGTGATCGCGTCCTGCAGGTTCTCGTAGAGAGCGAGCAGCACGGGGTTCTTGGCGGCCACCGCGATGGTGCGGTGGAGCACGAGGTCGGCCGCCACCATCGCGTCCAGGTCACCGCTCGCGTGCGCCGCAGCGCGGCGGTCCCGCAGGTCGCGCAGCTCGGTGACCTGCTCGGCGGTGCGCCGCTGCGCCGCGAGCCGCGCGCACTCCACCTCCAGGCTGCGCCGGACCTCCAGCACATCCCGCTGGTGTGCCCCGGCGATCTCCCGGCCCATCGCGGTGCCCAGCTCGGAGTCGGAGATCACGTAGGTGCCGGATCCTTGGCGCCGTTCCAGCATCCCTGCGTGAACGAGGGACTGCACGGCCTCGCGCACCGTGTTCCGGCCGACGCCGATCAGCTCGGTCAGCTCGGGTTCCGGGGGGATGCGGGCACCGACCGGCCAGGCGCCGGAGATGATCTGCTGGCGCAGCCGCGCAACGGCTTGGTCGATGAGGTTGTTCCGTCGAGTCATCCCACCTCCCAGGTCGGGTGAGAGGCAGTCAACACCTCGGCAGGGACTTCGCGCATCTCCGGGCCGCTCGAGTGGCCGGATCCGCGACCTCGACGGGTCGCTGCGGCCCGGAAAGTCCGGCCCGGGAAATGCGGGCCGGATCGACCCGTCGTGCTCGGTAGGCTTTGCCAGTGACCCCCGCCGAGCTCTCCCAGGCACTGCACGCCGTCCTGACGGCCGCCGTCGCAGACGGCGCGCTGTCGTTGGCCGCCGCAGACGTCCCGGCGCACGTCACGGTGGAGCGGCCGCGCTCGCGGGAGCACGGCGACTGGGCGACCAACGTCGCCCTGCAGCTCGCCAAGAGGGTCGGCATGCCGCCGCGGGACGTCGCACGGGTGCTCGCCGACCGTCTGGCCGGGGTGCCCGGCGTCGCGGCCGTCGACATCGCCGGGCCGGGCTTCCTGAACATCACCCTCGACACTGCCGCTGCCGGTGGGCTTGCGCGAGTGGTCGTCGAGGCAGGGAGCGCGTACGGCACCAACCAGGCGCTGGCGGGTCAGCGGATCAACCTGGAGTTCGTCTCGGCCAACCCGACCGGCCCCCTGCACATCGGGTCGGTCCGGTGGGCGGCCGTCGGCGACTCGCTCGCGCGGATGCTGCAGGCCTGCGGTGCCGACGTGGCCCGCGAGTACTACTTCAACGATGCCGGGGCGCAGATCGAGCGGTTCGCCCGCTCGCTGCTGGCGCGGGCCAGGAACGAGGAGGCTCCCGAGGACGGCTACGGCGGTCAGTACCTCGCCGACATCGCTGACCAGGTGGTGGCCGACGCCGTCGGGGCCGGCGAGCCGGACCCGACCACTCTGCCCGACGCCGAGGCGCAGGAGGTGTTCCGCGTCCGCGGCGTCGATCTGATGTTCGCCGAGATCAAGGCGAAGCTGCACGAGTTCGGGGTCGACTTCGACGTGTACTTCCATGAGGCCTCGTTGCACGACTCCGGGGCCGTGGAGCACGCCGTCGCGCGGCTGCGCGAGCTCGGTCACGTCTTCGAGGCCGACGGCGCGACGTGGCTGCGGACCACCGACTTCGGTGACGACAAGGACCGGGTGATCGTCAAGTCCGACGGCGGCCCGGCCTACATCGCCGGCGACCTCGCCTACTACCTGGACAAGCGCGAGCGCGGCTTCGACCGGGTGATCATCATGCTTGGCGCGGACCACCACGGGTACATCGGCCGGATGATGGCGATGTGCGCCGCCTTCGGCGACACGCCGGGGGTCAATCTCGAGATCCTGATCGGTCAGATGGTCAACCTGCTCAAGGAGGGCCAGCCGGTGCGGATGTCCAAGCGCGCGGGGACCGTCGTCACGATCGACGACCTGGTGGACGCGGTGGGTGTCGACGCGGCCCGCTACTCGCTCGCCCGCTCGTCGGTCGACTCGATGATCGACCTGGATCTCGACCTGCTCGCGACCGCCACCAACGAGAACCCGGTCTTCTACGTGCAGTACGCCCATGCGCGGACGTCGAACGTCGATCGCAACGCCGCGCAGCTCGGGGTGCGGCGGGCGGACGGCTTCGACCCGTCCCTGCTCGACCACCTCTCGGAGTCGACCCTCCTGGCCAAGCTCGGGGACTTCGGCCGCGTGGTGACCCAGGCCGCAGAGCTGCGTGAGCCGCACCGGGTGGCGCGGTACCTGGAGGAGCTGGCCGGCGCGTACCACAAGTGGTACGACCAGCGCCGGGTGATCCCGCTCGGCGACGAGCCGGTCAACGACACCCACCGGACCCGGCTGTGGCTCAACGACGCCACCCGCACGGTCCTCGCGAACGGGCTCGGCCTGCTCGGCGTGAGCGCACCGGAGCGGATGTGAACCTGCCCGCGCACGTGTGGCCGGCCGGCGCCTCCCGGGGCGCCGACGGTGCCGTGCGGGTGGCCGGCGTCGACCTGCGCGCGCTCGCCGCGGAGCTGGGCACGCCCGCGTACGTGCTGGACGAGGCGGACTTCCGGTCCCGCGCCCGCAGCTTCCGCGAGGGCTTCGAGCGTGTGTTCGCCGCCATCGGGACGCACGTCGACGTCTACTACGCCGGCAAGGCGTTCCTGTGCACGGCCGTCGCGCGGTGGGCGCACGAGGAGGGTCTGCGGATCGACACCTCCACGGGTGGTGAGCTCGCCGTCGCGCTGCGCGCCGGCGTGCCCGGCGCAGACATCGGCCTGCACGGCAACAACAAGTCCGACGCGGAGATCGCCCGGGCGCTGGAGGCCGGCGTCGGGCGGATCGTGATCGACTCCCTCGGTGAGGTCGACCGGGTGGCCGACGCCGTCCGGTCCCGTGGCGACGGCCGAAGGGCCCCGGTGATGGTGCGCGTCACCACGGGTGTGCACGCCGGGGGCCACGAGTACATCTCCACCGCGCACGAGGACCAGAAGTTCGGGCTCTCGATCAGCGGCGGCCGCGCCCTCGAGGCGCTCCGGGCCGTGCTGGCGCGGCCCGAGCTGGACCTGATCGGGGTGCACTCGCACATCGGCTCCCAGATCCTCGACCCGTCGAGCTTCGAGGTCGCGGCCCGTCGGGTGCTCGAGCTGCGCGCCGAGCTGGCCACGCTCACCGGCCACCTGATGCCGGAGGTCGACCTCGGCGGGGGCTTCGGGATCGCGTACACCCCCGGCGAGGTCCCGCTGGACCCGGTGCGGGTCGCCAAGGACGTGGCCGGCGTCGTGGACGCCACCTGTGCCGAGCTGGGCACGCCGGTGCCGCGGATCTCGGTCGAACCGGGACGGGCGATCGTCGGGCCGACCACGCTGACCCTGTACACGGTGGGCACCGTGAAGCCGGTCACCGTCGACGAGCGGCTCACCCGGCTGTACGTGTCGGTGGACGGGGGGATGAGCGACAACCTGCGACCGGCGCTGTACGGCGCGCGGTACACCGCTGCACTGGTGTCGCGCGCTGCCGGGGCGGACCTGGTCCCGGCCAGGGTCGTCGGCAAGCACTGCGAGAGCGGGGACATCCTCGTGCACGACGTCCAGCTGCCCGCCGACATCGCGCCGGGCGACCTGCTCGCTGTTCCGGCGACGGGTGCGTACGGACGCTCGATGGCGTCCAACTACAACCACGTCCCCCGGCCGCCGGTGGTCGCGGTGCGCGACGGCGTCGCCCGGGTCATCGTCCGCCGCGAGACCGAGCAGGACCTGTTGGCGCTCGACGTCGGCTGAGCCAGGTCCGCTCCACGTTTCGCTCGGATCTGCGCGTCCGAGACCCCGATCCGAGCGAAAGGTGCTGGCGGGCGACGGCGGACAGTGCCCCGGCGAATGGCCCTTCACCCGTATCCTTGGCACGCCCTCGGCCCCGCCGCAGGGTGCACGGATCGTTCGGACGGCCCCTGGCTCGGCCGACGCAGACGAAGAGGTGACACGTGGCATCCCACGACGGCCCGGTACGGGTGGCCCTGCTCGGCTGCGGAACCGTCGGTACCGAGGTGGCCCGCTTGCTGATCACCCACGCCGACGACCTGGCGGCACGCGTCGGTGCGCCGCTGGAGCTGGTCGGGATCGCCGAGCGCACCCTGGACGCCCCCCGCGACCCGGTCATCGACCGTGGGCTGCTGACCACCGACTGGGCCGGACTGGTGGCCCGGGCCGACATCGTGATCGAGCTGATCGGCGGTCTGGAGCCGGCCCGGACCATGCAGCTGCAGGCCATCGCCGGTGGCGCATCGGTCGTCACCGCGAACAAGGAGCTGTTGGGCAAGGACGGGCCGACCCTGTACGCGGCCGCCGAGGCAGCCGGGGTCGACCTGTACTTCGAGGCCGCGGTCGGCGGCGCCATCCCGTTGATCCGCCCGGTCCGCGAGTCCCTCGCCGGGGACCGGATCACCCGGGTGCTCGGGATCGTCAACGGCACCACCAACTACGTGCTGGACCAGATGGCCACGACCGGTGAGGAGCTCGGCCAGGCCGTCAAGCAGGCGCAGGAGCAGGGCTACGCCGAGGCCGACCCCACGGCGGACGTCGAGGCCTACGACGCCGCCGCGAAGGTGGCGATCCTGGCCTCCCTCGCCTTCCACACCCGGGTGAGCACGGCAGATGTGCACCGGGAGGGCATCACCGCGATCACCCCTGAGGACGTGGCCTGGGCGGCCGAGACCGGCCACGTGATCAAGCTGCTCGCGGTGGCCGAGCGCACTCCCGCGGACGGCGAGGGCAAGTCGGGGATCGTCGTCCGGGTGCACCCGGCGCTGGTGCCGGACGAGCACCCGCTCGCCGGCGTGCGCGGTGCGTTCAACGCCGTGTTCGTTGAGGCCGAGGCCGCCGGTCCGCTGATGTTCTACGGCCAGGGAGCCGGCGGCGTGCCGACGGCCAGTGCGGTCCTTGGCGACGTCGTCACCATCGCGCGGCACCTGGTGCATGGCGGGCGCGGACCGATCGAGTCCCGGTACGCCGACCTCCCCGTGCTGAGCATGGCGGATGCGGTCACCCGCTACCAGGTGCGGCTGCGGGTTGCGGACCGGCCCGGTGTTCTGGCCAAAGTCGCCCAGGCGTTCGCCGCCAACGGGGTGTCGATCGAGGCCGTTCGGCAGTCCGGGAGCCGGGGTGACCACGCCGACCTGCTGGTGGTGACGCACGTCGCGCGGGAGGCGGCACTGTCCGCCACCGTCGCGATGCTGGATGGTCTTGACGTGGTGGGCGCGGTCTTGTCCGTGCTCAGAGTCGAAGGAGCCTAGGTGGCACAGCAATGGCGAGGGGTGATCGCCGAGTACGGCGACCACCTCCCCGCGCACGTCAAGGAACGCGTCGTGACCCTGGGGGAGGGCGGCACGCCGCTGGTCCCTGCGCCGCTGCTGTCCGAGCTGACCGGCGCGGACGTGTACCTGAAGGTCGAGGGGATGAACCCGACAGGTTCGTTCAAGGACCGCGGGATGACCACCGCGATCTCCTCGGCGGCTGCCCGCGGGATCCACACGGTGGTCTGTGCATCGACCGGGAACACCTCGGCGTCGGCCGCCGCCTACGCGACCGCCGCCGGGATGGTCTGCGCGGTCCTGGTGCCGGACGGCAAGATCGCGATGGGCAAGCTGAGCCAGGCCGTCGCGCACGGCGCCCGGCTGCTGCAGGTGGACGGCAACTTCGACGACTGCCTGGTGGCCGCCCGCAAGCTTGCCGAGAGCTACCCGGTCGAGCTGGTGAACTCGGTCAACCCCGACCGGATCCAGGGACAGAAGACCGCGGCCTTCGAGATCGTCGACGTCCTCGGTGACGCCCCCGACGTGCACGTCCTGCCGGTCGGCAACGCCGGGAACATCACCGCGTACTGGATGGGCTTCACCGAGTACGCCACTGACGGGCCGGCGACGCACGCGCCGATGATGTGGGGCTTCCAGGCCGCGGGCGCGGCCCCGATCGTGCTCGGCCACCCGGTCGACGAGCCGGAGACCATCGCCACCGCGATCCGGATCGGCAACCCGGCCTCCTGGCAGCAGGCTGTCGCGGCGCGCGAGGAGTCCGGTGGGCTGATCGAGGCGGTCACGGACACCCAGATCCTCGCGGCCCACCGGTTGCTGTCCGCGCGGGTCGGCGTCTTCGTCGAGCCGGCGTCTGCGGCCGGGGTGGCAGGCCTGCTGATGCTCGCCGAGGCCGGCCGCGTGCCTGCGGGGGCCAGGATCACCGTGACCGTCACCGGCCACGGCCTCAAGGACCCGCAGTGGGCCTTGCGCGGTGAGGACGGCTCGCCTGTCGAGCTGGTGCGTGTCACGCCCGACGTCGTGTCGATCGCCGACGCGCTCGGGCTCGGCTGAGAGGAGACGCCCCGATGCGGCTGGGCAGCGACCACGTGCGAGTGCGGGTGCCCGCGACGAGCGCCAACCTCGGTCCGGGCTTCGACTCGATGGGCATCGCCCTCGCTCACTACGACACGATCGAGATCCGGGCACTGGGCAGCCCCGAGGTCACCGTCGAGGTGTTCGGCGAGGGCGCAGGCGAGCTGCCCACCGGTGAGGACCACCTGATCGTGCGCGCGATCCGAGCGGCCCTCGACGACGTCGGAGCACCCCAGGTGGGGCTGCACCTGCGCTGCGTCAACCGGATCCCGCACGGGCGCGGAATGGGCTCGTCGGCTGCAGCGGTGGTCGCGGGCATCCTGGCCGTGCGCATGCTGATCGGGGACCCGCGGGCGCTGGGCAACACCGCCGCGTTCAGGATCGCCACGCAGTTCGAGGGCCACCCGGACAACGCCGCGCCGGCGATCCTCGGTGGGGCCACCGTGTCGTGGACCGGTGCCGACGGGCCGCACGCAACGGTCCTGCCGGTGCACCCGGAGGTCGTCCCGGTGGTCCTGGTCCCGGAGCAGCGGTGCGCCACCCTGACCGCACGCGGGGTGCTGCCGGCGACCGTCCCGCACGCGGACGCCGCCTTCACCGCGGGCCGCGCCGCCCTGCTCGTCCAGGCCCTCTGCCATCGCCCCGAGCTGCTCTACGAGGCCACCGCCGAACGTCTGCACCAGGAGTACCGGGCGCGGGTGATGCCGGAGACCATCCAGCTGGTGCGGGCGCTGCGCGACGCCGGCCAGGCCGCCGTCGTCTCCGGAGCCGGGCCCTCCGTGCTGGTCCTGGAGCGCGCGTCCGACGGTGACGTGGGTGCCCAGGTGCGCAAGGAGATCCTCGCAGCGGTCGGCTCCGTCTGGACGGTGCTCATGCCGGGCATCGCGACCGACGGGGCGCTCGCCGAGCGGATCTGAACGGCGCCGGGCCCCTTTTCCGCGCGGTCGAGCGGTGGGGCCCGGGGGGCGGGGCGGTGTCGGCCCCGCCGATCGGCTGGGGCGCGCACGTGCAGGTCCGGGGGTGGTACCGTTGAGCATCCCCCCGGAACCCTGAGCGGTGACCTCGGCGGCCATGCATCTGGCCACGCGGTACGGCGGGGAACCCGCCACCTCCAGGTCGACCTCCAGTCGATCCTGTGGCAGGACAGCGCTGCCGGACTCGATCCGGGCGTTCAGACCATGCGGCCCTCCACAGCGAGCAGGCCGCCGACGAGGGGGAAGGACCTTCGTGACAGAGACCATCCACGCTGCGACGAGTGACGCAACAGCGGAACCACGCAGCACCGCCCGGAGCAGCGCGCT
>Ga0209840_1000241_pt1 | contig 12234 bp, 16 predicted proteins | sample PersoiDNA2013190_FD_185802 | JGI IMG/M metagenome (GOLD analysis project Ga0209840, IMG submission 185802) | Permafrost soil microbial communities from the Arctic, to analyse light accelerated degradation of dissolved organic matter (DOM) -... | ecosystem: Environmental > Terrestrial > Soil >... | reverse complement strand
ACTTCTGCCTGATAGTCCTCGATCTGCGACTTGAGGACCGCGGCGATCTCTTCCGGGCGCAGCTTCACTCCACGTCACCTCTCAGTTCTGCGGTAGCCAGCCGGCGGCGCAGCTGGCGGATGCGGGCTTGCACGCTGCCGTCGACGATCACGTCGCCGACGCGCAGCACGAGGCCGCCGATGATGTCCGGGTCGACTCGCGGCGCGAGCTCGACCCGGCGGCCGGCGGCCTCCGCGACCCGCGCGGCGATCTTCTCACGGGCGGCCGCGGTGAGCTCCACGGCGGAGGTCACCTCGACCTTGACGAGGTCCGCCTCTGTCGCGGCGAGCGCCTCGTAGGCCTCGCGCAGCTCGGCGACGAGGCCGAAGCGGCCGCGTTCCAGCAGCAGCTGGAGCGTGTTGGCCACCAGCGGGTGGCCCTCGCGCGTGATCTCGACGAGGATGCGCTGCTTCGCGGAGGTGTCGACCCGGGGGTCGGCGAGCACGTCGCGCAGCGACGCCGAGGCCGCAAGGGCGGCGACGAAGTCGCCCAGGTCGCGGCCCACCGGCTCGACGGCGCCGGCGTCGCGCGCGGCGTCGAACAGGGCCTGAGCGTAGACGCGTGCGACCTGTTCTTCGCTCAACCCTCGTTCTCCATGCCGAGTTCCTCGACGTTGAGCTCGGCCAGCGCCTCGTCGATGAGACGCGCCTGATCGGCCTCGCTGAGGCCGCGCGCCGTGACCTTCTCGGTGGCGAGCGCGGTGAGCTCGGCGATCTGGCCTTTGAGTTCACGCAGCGCGGCGCGCGTGTCGCGTGCGATCTGCTCGTGAGCCTGTTCGAGCACGCGCTCCGACTGAGCGCGCGCCGCGGCCATGATCGCGGCCTTGGCGTGTTCGCCGGTGGTGCGCGAGCGCTCGAGGATGTCCTCGGCCTCGCCGCGGACCTTGGCCAGGGTAGCCTTGTACTCCTCGAGGAGGTGGTGCGCCTCGGCGCGCGTCTCCTCGGCGGCGTCCATGCTGCCCTGGATATCGGCGCGGCGCTCGTCGATGATCCTTTGGATGGGCCCGAAGGCGAACTTCCAGAGGATGAACAGGGCGATGCCGAACGTGATGAGCGTCCAGACCATGAGGCCCCACTCGGTGTTCAGCATGTGGTTCTCCGATCTCCCATGCGGATCGCGGCGTCAGGCCACGAAGATGAGGATCAGGGCGACCACGAACGCGTAGAGCGCCACGGCCTCGGTCACGCCGATGCCGATGAACATGTTGGTGCGGATGTCGCCGGCGACTTCGGGCTGGCGGGCGATGCTCTCCAGCGCCTTGCCGATCATCATGCCGAGGCCGAGACCAGGGCCCAGGGCGCCCACGCCCATGGCGATGCCGGCGCCGAGCAGCTTGGCTGCTTGAGCGTCCATTCAGAGTCCTCCTTGATGGTTCACGCGTCCTACGCTTCCGAGACTGTCTTGACCCAGGCGCACGTGTCAGTGCTCCTGGTCCAGCGCCCCGCCGATGTACACGGCGGAGAGGATGGCGAAGATGAAGGCCTGGATGAAGGCCACGAAGATCTCGAACAGGTAGATGAGCACGGAGCCGCCCTGCAACATGAGGGCGGCAAGGTAGTTCTGGAAGATGAGCGCCATGGCGAAGAACACGCCGAGGATCGCGTGCCCGGCGAGCATGTTGGCGAAGAGACGCACGGAGAGGGAGACCAGGCGGAAGATCTCGCTGACCAGATGGATCACCCAGATGAGCTGTTTGAGCACCGGCGGCGCGCTGGGGGGCGCCCAGTTCACGAAGTAGCGGAAGCCGTTCTTGCGGATGCCGGCATAGTGGGTGAACACGAACGTGAAGAGCGCCAGCGTGAGCGTGACGTAGAGGTTGGCGGTGGCGGCGTAGTAAGCCGGCTGCCAGTGCTCGCCGAGCGGGAGAGGCAGGAGCCCGATGAGGTTGGAAGCAAGCACGAAGAAGAACACGGCCCCGATGTAGGGGAACCACGTGGCCTTGCCGCTCTTCATGACGCCGCCGACGATCCCGTCGCGGGCAAGCTCGTACAGGACCTCGATGGTGTACTGGAAGCGGCCCGGGTGCTTCTTGATCGTACGACTGACGACGATGGCCAGAGCCACGAGGACGGCCGTGGTGACCCACAGGTAGACCACGGCCTTATTGACGGACAAGTCGATGCCCGCCAGAGAGGGCAGGTTGATGATGGGCTTCAGCGTGAACTCCTCGGCGACCGAGAACTCCTGCTTGGCGCCGCCCGGCAGCACGGCGAGCAGGACCAGGGCGCCCAGGGCGATGAGCCCGAAGATGCCCCATTTCGCCTTGCGGTTCATTGGGCGCCCGCCTGGTGAGCCGTCCCCTGGGCGGGCGGATAGGTGAACAGACGCACGCCGACGTACACGCTGAACGAGGCGAGGAAGGCAAGAGCCGCGGTGGCGAAGTCGGGCCTGGCGAACACGCCGACGAGGATGAGGACGCCGAGCACGAGGGCGAAGCGCAGGACCATGCCGCCGAGGGCGACACCCAGCGCCGCACCGAAGGGCACGGCGGCGGCGCGTCGCCAGGCCAGCGCCTCGAGCGCCCAGTAGCCGAGGCAGAGGCCGGCGCCGAGAGCGGCGGCCCACACCGGCCGCCCCAGCAGCCCGGCGACCACGGCGCTGGCCACCGTCGTGGCGCTCAAGAGCAGCGGTGCGACGGCCTGCCTGCGCATGAGCCGATCCCTCCCGTCGTCGTCATTTCGTCTCCAGATAGATCGCGTACAGCGCCAGGGCGAACCCGGCGAACACGCCAATCACCGTGAACAGCGGAAAGGTCTTCACGAGCCAGTCGATGCCGGCTCCGACGCCGAGGCCGGTGACGACGCCGCCCAGCAGCAGGAAAGCGACCGACTCGGCCGAGGTGGACGAGCCTTTCTTGTCGTCGTCCCGCCTGTCATCTAGTGATTGCAAGGTCACACTCTACCTGCCGTTTCGGGGGCCTGCAACGCAGCCATCATACTCTGACGAGGCCGCCGGCGGCCTCCCGCGCGAACGCCGTCCGCACGCCCCCGGCCACTTTACCTTTTCGCCGCGTCGTCGGCGCCGTCGTCGCCCCCAGGGTTGTTGCCCACGCCCGCGGCCAGCGGATCGGGCAGCCCGCGACGTCGCGAGCGGTAGCGGCTGAGCAGCTGCGCCATGTACACCGTGGCGACGGTGGCGGCGACGCCGAGCACGACCATGGCCGGCAGACTGTTGCGCTGCACCGCGATCGCGAGACCGCTGAGCAGCAGGCACCAGCTGTAGAGCAGCAGGACGCTCTTGCGCTGCGAGAACCCGTGCACAAGCACGAGGTCGTGGTGCACGTGGTCCTGCCCCGGCGAATAGAACGGCACGCCGCGGCGCCAGCGGCGCCAGACGATGAGGGACAGGTCGACGAACGGCATGCCGAGCACCAGCAGCGGCAGCACGAGGGCGATGGCCGCAGTGCCCTTCATCACGCTCTGCACGCTCAGGCAGGCGAGCACGAAGCCGAGCAGCATCGACCCCGCGTCGCCCATGAAAATGCTGGCCGGGTGGAAGTTGAAGCGCAGGAAGGCGAACGTCGCGCCGGCGAGCACCGCGGCGATCACCCCCGCCGCCGGGAAGTTGGTGCTCAGCGAGATCACGCAGAAGGTCAGCGCCGAGATGCCGCAGACGCCCGCGGCAAGGCCGTCGAGGCCGTCGATGAAGTTCACCATGTTGATGATCATCGCCATCCAGAACGCCGTGACGAGGACCGAGACCACGGTCGGGAAGTGGACCATGATGTCGGTGAACGGCACGCCCATGTGGTTGATGCGGATGTCGAAGTAGATGGCCACGCTGATGGCCAGCAGCTGACCGATGAACTTGACGATCGGGGCGAGTTCGTAGAGGTCGTCGAACAGGCCGACGGCCACCACGATGGTGGCGCCGCCGATGATGCCCCATACCGGGCGGTCCACATTGACCAGGAGCATGACCGGGATCATCCAGCCCAGGTACATGCCCAGCCCGCCGAGCAGAGGCGTGGCCAGCACGTGCATGCGGCGGCCGTCGCTGGGCGTATCGACGGCGCCGGTACGGTGGGCCAGCCGCGCCATGAGCGGGGTGAGCAGGTACACCATGACGGCGGCGATCAGAAACCCGAGCACCGCCGTGCGCACAGGGCTCTCCAGGAGGAGCGGTCCGTCTATGGGAGCGTCTCCTTGTGCAGGGTGACGCCGGCCTCCTCGAGCATCGCCGCGGAGAGCTCGTCCGGGTAGCCTTCGAGGTAGTGGATGTGCCTGACTCCGCAGTTGATGAGCATCTTGGCGCACAGGATGCAGGGCTGGGTGGTGCAGTAGAGGATGGCCCCGTCGACGCGGACGCCGTGCACGGCGGCCTGAATGATGGCGTTTTGTTCAGCGTGGATAGCGCGGCAGAGCTCGTGGCGCTCACCCGAGGGCACGCCCATCTGTTCGCGCAGGCAGCCCACGTCGAGGCAGTGCCTCACGCCGCGCGGGGCGCCGTTGTAGCCGGTGGCGAGCACGCGCTTGTCGCGCACCAGCACGGCGCCGACCTGACGGCGCAGACAGGTGGAGCGCGTCGCCGCCTGCCGGGCGAGCTGCAGGAAGTACTCGTGCCAGCTGGGCCGCGAGCGCGGCGGCCCAGGGCTGCCTGCGGCGGTCCCGCTCACAGGAACTCGTACAGCGGGAAGCGCTCGAGGAGGTCGAGCACCTCGCGGTGGATCTCGGCCAGGGCGGCGTCGTTGCTCCGCGCCGCCAGCGCCCGCAGCATGAGCTCGCCGGTCTGCCGCATCTCGGGTTCCATGAACCCGCGGGTCGTGACCGCCGGCGAGCCGACGCGAAGACCGCTGGCGACGTTGAAGGAGCTGTCCTCGAACGGCACGACGTTGCGGTTGGCGGTGATGCCGACGCTCTCGAGGAGCTCCTGGCACTGCAGTCCGGTGAGACCGGTGCTCCGCAGGTCGAGCAACGCCAGGTGCACGTCGGTGCCCCCCGACACGAGACGCACACCGCCGTCGGCGAGTGTCTCGGCAAGGACGGCGCAATTGGCGACGATCTGGCGCTGCAGGCGGTGGAACTGCTCGCTCTGGGCGATCTTGAGGCAGACCGCCTTGGCCGCGATGACGTGCATCAGCGGCCCGCCCTGCATGCCGGGGAAGACGGCCCGGTCGATCGCCCTGGCGTGCTCCTGGCGACACATGATGAGGCCGGCGCGCGGGCCGGTGAGGGTCTTGTGCGTCGTGCTCGTGACGACGTCGCAGTAGGGCACCGGGTTGGAGTGGACCCCGGCGGCGATGAGACCCGCGATGTGGGCGATGTCGGCGAGCAGCATGGCGCCGCACTCGTCGGCGATCGCGCGGAACGCGGCCCAGTCGACAGTCCGAGGGTACGCACTGTAGCCGCAGATGATGAGCTTGGGGTGGCGCGCGAGCGCGAGCTCTCTGACTTCGTCGTAGTCGATGGTCTCGGTGTCGCGACGGACGTGGTACTGGACCACGTTGTACGTGCGGCCCGAGTAGTTGACCTCGAGCCCGTGCGTGAGATGACCGCCGTGGGCCAGCGCCATCGCCATGAGCGTGTCGCCCGGGTCGAGCAGCGCGAACAGGGCGGCCAGGTTGGCTGAGGACCCCGAATGCGGCTGAACGTTGACGTGCGCGGCCCCGAAGACGGCCTTGCAGCGGTCGATGGCCAGCTGCTCGACCTGGTCGACGATCTCGCAGCCACCGTAGTACCGCGCCCCGGGGAGGCCCTCGGCGTACTTGTTGGTCAGCACCGAGCCCGTGGCCTCCAGGACCGCGCGGCTGGCGAAGTTCTCGCTGGCGATGAGCTCGAGCGTCTCCTGCTGGCGGATGAGCTCGCTGCGCAGCAGCTCGTTCAGCTCGGGATCGAGGTGATAGAGCGGCTCGCGGCGCCACTCCCGACCGATTGGGCTCACGAGGGTTCGCCCTCCTCATCGATGAGGTCGACGCGCCTGCTGTGGCGGCCACCTTCGAACGGGGTCGCCAGCCAGATCTCGGTGATAGCCCACGCTTCGTCTGCGCTCAGAAGGCGGCCGCCGAGGCACAGCACGTTGGCGTCGTTGTGACGGCGCGCCATCTCGGCAAGATGGGGCGTGAGGCAGTCCGCGGCGCGCACTCCGCGGTGACGGTTGGCGGCCATGCACACGCCGAGGCCGGTGCCGCAGAGGAGCAGACCGCGATCGACCTCGCCGCTCGCTACCATGGCGGCGACCCTGTGCGCGAAGGTGGGGTAGTCCACAGATGTCTCGGCCGAACCGGTGCCGACATCGACGACCTCGTGGCCCTGCGAACGCAGGCGACGCACGAGGTCCTGCTTGACGGCATACCCGCCGTGGTCGGCGCCGGAGGCGATCTTCACGATGAGCTCTCTTCCGCTCGGTGGTTGCTGCGGTCACGGCCAGGGGCCGCCGGCGCAGCGCCGCGGCCCCCCTTCAGACTCCCGATTCTATCAGTCCTCGAGGGTCAGCTCCCCGCGCAAGACAGGGTGCACGGAGCCGCCGACCAGTACATCTTCGATGCGGTCGGCGGCGCCGGTGACGGCGACCGTGAGCAGGCTCGGGCGGCCGATGGCCGCCCCCTGCAGCACCACGCGCCGCGCGCCGGGCGCCAGCAGCCCGGCGCGCGCCATGTAGGCGGCCAGGGGCCCGGCGGCGCTGCCGGTGGCCGGGTCCTCGGGGATGCCGGAGAACGGGAAGAGGCCGCGGGCCTCGATCCAGGGAGTCTCCTGACCAGTGAACGCACAGGGGTAGGCCTCCGCGAAATCGCGCTCGAACGCCTCGCACAGCGTGAGGTCTATTGCCAGATGCGCCAGCGCGCGCTGGCTGCGCAGCGGGATGATGGTGTAGGTGAGGCCGGTGCCCACGGGGACCGAATCGAGGTCGTCGTGAAGATCGTCCGGCTCGAGGCCCAGCAGCGCGGCGACGCGCTCGCGCGAAACCGGAGCGCCGAACGTCGGCGACCCCTGATGCACGGTCGCAGCCAACGGCCGGCCGTCGCGCACCTCGACCTCGACCAGGGTCGGCCCGACATCGAGCTCGAGCACCACGCGAGTCACCGGCTCGACGGCCGCGACGATCCCCAGCCGCACGAGCTCGCAGGCGGTGCCGACGCTGGGGTGCCCGGCGAAGGGCAGCTCGAGCGCCGGCGTGAAGATGCGCACACGAGCGTCGCCGTCGCCCTCCGGCTCCATCACGAAGGTGGTCTCGGAGAGGTTCATCTCGCTGGCGATCGCCTGCATCTGCGCGGCCGTAAGGCCATCGGCCCCGGGAAAGATGGCCAGCGGGTTGCCGGCGAACGGCCGGTCGCTGAACACGTCCACTTGGTAGAACGGCAGCGTCCTCATGGTGTCGGCGGCTCCTCCCGCGTGTCGGCCAGCCTGGCGGCGACCTCGGCTTCCCCGCACACGCCGGCGCGCAGCAGGTGCCAGCGGCCGGTCTCGGCGTACCGGCTCAAGTCTACGACTGACGAAGCGAGGCCGCTCACCGGGCCGGCGTCCAGCGCCATGTCACAGCTTGCCAGAAGCAACGCGTCGACCTCGTCCAGAGAGGCGGGTGGCGGCGCGCCGCTGAGGTTGGCGCTGGAGGCGACCAGCGGCCGCCGCAGGCCCGCGAGGACGCGCGCGCGCGGCGGCCACGCCGGCACGCGCACCCCGAGCGTGGCGACGGCCGGCCGGCCGAAGGCCTCGCCGGCCTCCCCCGGCGGCGGGAAGTCCCAGCCGGCCGGGTACGGCAGCAGCAGCGTCACCGGCCCCGGGAGCAGGCGCCGGCAGGCGGTGCGCAGCTCCGGCGCCAGCGCCACGCCGGCCTCGAGAGCCTCGAGGGTCGCGAACACGACCTGCAGCGGCTTGCCGGGGTCGCGACCCTTGGCCGCCACCAGGGCGCCGGCGACCGCGGGCGTGAGCGCCCCGCCGACGCCGTAGACCGTGTCGGTCGGGAAGCAGACGAGGCGCGCGGCGCGGATGCGGTCCTCCAAGACAGCCGCAGCGGCCGTGCCGAGCGCGGCGAGATCAATCGAGACGGGCCGGGCCACGGCGTTGCCGGCCGTCACCCGGCGGCCGCGCCGCCTGCGGCGCCTGGCCCGGCGGCCGGCGGCGTGCCGGCCACGATGCGCACCGGGATCCCCTTCGCCGCAAGATACTCCTTGGTCTCGGCGATGGAGTACGTGCCGAAGTGGAAGATGCTGGCCGCCAGCACAGCGTCTGCCTCGCCGGCCGTGAGGCCGTCGGCGAGGTGTTCGAGGGTCCCTACTCCACCCGAGGCGATGACCGGGATGTCGACGGCGCGGGCGACGGCTCGCGTGAGCTCGAGGTCGTAGCCGTCGCGCGTGCCGTCGCGGTCCATGCTGGTGAGCATGAACTCCCCGGCGCCGAGCTCGGCGGCGCGCACCGCCCACGCCAGGGCATCGATTCCCGTGGGCGTGCGGCCGCCGTGCACGTAGACTTCCCAGGCCGGCGGCCGGCCCTCCTCCCCGCTCCCCAGCACACGCTTGGCGTCGATGGCGACGACGATGCACTGCGCGCCGAAACGCTCGGCGCAGCGCCGCACCAGCTCAGGGTCCTGCACGGCGGCGGTGTTCATGGTGACCTTGTCGGCGCCGGCGGCGAGGATCATGCGCACGTCGTCTACGCTGCCCAGCCCGCCGCCGATGGTGAACGGGATGAACACCTCTTCCGCGCAGCGCGCCGCGAGCCCAGTGATGATGGCGCGGCGCTCGTGCGACGCCGTGATGTCGAGGAAGACGAGCTCGTCGGCCCCCTCGGCGTCGTAGCGCGACGCGAGCTCGACCGGATCGCCGGCGTCGCGGAGCTCGACGAAGTTCACCCCCTTGACCACGCGCCCGTCGCGCACGTCGAGGCACGGGATGATGCGTTTCATGTGCACCGGCTTCTCCTGCCCCGCGCGGTCAGCCGGCGAAGACGGCCAGCGCGTCGGCGAGCGTGAACGCCTTCTCGTACAGGGCGCGCCCGACGATCACCCCGACCACGTTGGGCAGGTCGAGCTTCTTGAGGCGCCGGAGGTCGTCGAGCAGCGCGATGCCGCCCGAGAGCACGAGCTCCAGCGAGGTGACCTCGGCGAGGTCGCGCAGGCCGCTGAGGTTCGGCCCGCCGAGCATGCCGTCGCGGGCCGTGTCGGTGTACACCACGCGCTTGACGCCGTGCTCGGCGAGGATCTTGGAGAAGTGGATGGCGCTCATCTGCGAGCGCTGCTGCCAGCCGTGCGTGGCCACCATGCCGTCGCTGCAGTCCAAGCCCACGACCAGGCGCTCGCCGAGCCACTTGAGGGAGTCGTCGAGAAGGTCGAGCGCCGTCATGGCGGCCGTGCCCATGACCACCCAGTGGACGCCGATACCTGCGACCAGGGCGAGGTTCTTGGCGCTGCGGATGCCGCCGCCGTACTGCACCGGGATGTCGAGGACCTTGGCGATGCGCTCCAGGATGTCGAAGTTCACGAGCTCACCGGTGCGCGCGGCATCGAGGTCGACGACGTGAAGGGCCTCCGCGCCCTGGTCCTGCCAGAAACGCGCCAGGGTGACCGGATCGTCGCCGAACACGGTGACGTCGTCGAAGTCGCCGCGCCGCAGGCGTACGGCCTTGCCGCCCTGGATGTCGACGGCCGGGAAGACGATCATGAGGAGCGTACCCCCTTCTTGGCGCGGTTCACGAAGTTGGTCAGGAGACGCAGGCCCACGACGGAGCTCTTCTCGGGGTGAAACTGCACTGCCCATACACTATCGCGGGCGACGGCGGCGACCACCTGCCCGCCGTAGTCAGTGCTGGCGGCGATGATGGACGGGTCGGCGGGCAGCGCGGCGTACGAGTGCACGAAGTAGACGGCGGCCGGGGCGGGCAACCCGCGGGCCATGCCCGCCCCGGCCGGCGCCCACTCGAGCTCGTTCCAGCCGATGTGCGGCACCTTGAGCCCGGTCTGCAGGCGCTCGACGGTCCCGGCGAAGACGCCGAGCCCGGGCCACCGGCCGCCCTCTGCGCTGCTCTCGAACAGGAGCTGGAGGCCGAGGCACACGCCCAGGAACGGCGTGCCGGCGGCGATGCGCTCGAGTACGGCGGCCCCGAGGCCGCTCTGCTCGAGCCGCGCCGCCGCGTCGCGGAAGGCGCCGACCCCGGGGAGCACCACTGCCGCCGCGTCGCGCACCGCGGCGGCACTCTCGGTGACGCGCACGTCGGCGCCGCTGCGCTCGAGCGCCTTGGCCACGCTGGCCAGATTGCCCATGCCGTAGTCGACCACGGCGATGCGCGGCTTCGCCACGGGCCGCATCGCCGTCAGAGCGTGCCCTTGGTGGACGGCACCGCGTCGTCGCGCCCGTGGCGTTCACACGCCTGGGCAAGCGCCCGAGCCACGCCTTTGAACACGGCCTCCACGATGTGATGGGCGTCGCTGCCCGCGAGCAGGCGGACGTGCAGCGTCATGCCGGCCTGCGTGGACAGCGAGCGCAAGAAGTGGGCCGTCAGATCGCCGTCGAACTCGCCGATGCGCACGCCCGCCAGCTGCAGATCGTGGACGAAGTAGGGGCGCCCGGAGAGATCGAGCACGACCATGGCCAGCGCCTCGTCCATGGGCAGCAGAAAGGAGCCGTAGCGGCGGATGCCGCGCTTGTCGCCGACCGCCTCCTTGAGCGCCTGGCCGAGGGCGAGCCCGATGTCCTCCACGGTGTGGTGGCCGTCGACGTCGAGGTCGCCGTTCGCGGCGACCACCAGGTCGAACCCGCCGTGATGGGCGAAGAGCTCGAGCATGTGGTCCAGAAAGCCGATGCCGGTGCTCACCTCGGCGGCGCCCGCGCCGTCGAGCGTGAGCGTCACGGCGATATCGGTCTCGCTGGTGACGCGATGCACCTCTGCGCGGCGGGTCTTCATGCTGGGCTCCTGACTGGACGCGGAGTAGGGCCGGGCGGCGGCCCGAGTTCTACCACAGGCGCCCGCGTTTGAGAATCGGCCGCCGGGATGCTCATCGCTCCTCCACTGATGCCCGCAGGCGTTCGAGGAGCTCAGCCAGGCGTTCGCCGCCGAGTGCGCGGGCGGCGCGCCCCGCGACGAGACGGGCGCTGCATGCGGCAACCTCCTCGCGCACGCGCAGTCCGATGGGTCGGCCGGGGCCGGCGCTCCCGTCGTCGAGCGTCAGCCGGCTGCGCAGCTCGACGACGCCGTCGGCGAGGCCGAGGCCGGGCGCCAGAGGAGCCGCGTCGAAGGCGACGAGCTCGACCTGCCGCCCGGTGGCGGCGAAGTGGCGCCGCGTCACCCGCGGGTACCGCGTGGCGACGCGCGGCCGGCCGCGGCGAAGGGCTCCGGCGCCCGGCTCCGGCGTCGCGTACACGAGGGCGTCCGGGCACACCCGGAGATCGAGGAGCTCGTGCACCGGCGGCGCGAGCTCGAGAAGCAGGTCCTTGCCGGCGACCCCCGCGTCGAGCGCTCCGCGGGCGCAGGCCTCGAGCACGTCGGCGCCCGGCGCCAGCAGCCACGTTGCGTCACCGGCGTCCAGCAGCGCCGGGCCGGGCACACCGCGCAGGGCGCCTGCGGGCAGGCCAGCCCGTTCGAGAAGGTCGAGCACGTGCGAGGGCGGCGGCCCGCCGTCGCAGGCGAGGCCGAGCTTCACGCGATCTCCAGCGCACGCAGAACGTCGCGCCAGCTGCCGCTCACTTCGCTTCCGTCGGCGAGCTCGAGGACATACGCGCCGCCGCTGCGGTGCAGGCGCGGGCGAGGCGGCGCCGGCGCGTCATCGGGAAGAGCGGCGACCGCCCAGCCGGCGCGGCGCAGCTCCATGGCCCTCGCCGGCTCGTCGAGTCCGCCGGCGAAGGCGATGCAGGCCGGAGCGGCGGAGGGCACGGCGCCGGCCTCCTCGAGCGCCTCGTGCAACCGGTCCAGAGCGATGGCGAAACCCACCCCAGGGATGTCCCACTCGAAGCGCTCCAGCAGGCCGTCGTAGCGCCCGCCGGAGGCGATGGGCAGGCCGACGCCCGGGGCATAGGCCTCGAAGATGACGCCGCTGTAGTACGTGAGGTCCTGGTAGAGGCCGAAATCGAGGGTGACCGAATCCTCGAAGCCGGCGTCCTCGACGAGGTCCCGAACATCCACGAGGCGCCGGATGGCGTCGTCCATGGCGTCGCTGGTGGCCATCTTGCGCACCTGGCTGAGCCCATCGCGGGTGCCGCTGAGCTCCAGGGTGCGCCACAGCACCTTGAGCGCGTCTTCGTCCGCGCCGGCGTTACCGGCGATGCTCTCG
>Ga0209840_1000240_pt1 | contig 12251 bp, 11 predicted proteins | sample PersoiDNA2013190_FD_185802 | JGI IMG/M metagenome (GOLD analysis project Ga0209840, IMG submission 185802) | Permafrost soil microbial communities from the Arctic, to analyse light accelerated degradation of dissolved organic matter (DOM) -... | ecosystem: Environmental > Terrestrial > Soil >... | reverse complement strand
TCTCGGCGCCGGTCTTCTCGTCACCGGTGAGCTTGAGTCCGTCGATTCCCCTTCCTGCCTTCACCAGAGCCGCACCGCCGCCGATGATGATACCTTCTGCCACGGCTGCCTTGGTAGCATTGACGGCATCTTCGACTCTGTGCTTGAGCTCCTTCATGGCTGTTTCGGTGGGTGCGCCGACCTTGATGATGGCGACACCACCGGCAAGCTTTGCCAGGCGCTCCTGAAGCTTTTCCTTGTCGTAGTCCGACTTGGTCTCCTCGACCTGCTTGCGGATCTGACCGATGCGGGACTTGATCTCTTCCTTGGCTCCCTTACCGCCGACGATGGTCGTGTTGTCCTTGTCGACCTTGACTTCGTCAGCAGAACCAAACATGTCTTCGGTGACCTTCTCGAAGGTGAGGCCGAGGTCTTCGCTGAGGACCTTGCCGCCGGTGAGGATGGCGATGTCTTCCAGCATGGCCTTGCGCCTGTCGCCGAAGCCGGGTGCCTTGACTGCCGCACATGAGAACGTGCCGCGAACCTTGTTGAGCACGATTGTCGCCAAAGCTTCACCGGTGATGTCGTCCGCGACAAGGAGGAATGGGTAGATCGTGCGGACATTGAAGCAATGAGAGGTCCTCATGAGCTTGTACCAGAGATGGATCGCCCTTCCAAAGTTTGTGTAGTATCAGAAGCGGAAGAAGGTTCTTTCAGCTTGGGTTGTGGACGAAATGAAACGCTTATGGAAGGGCAACCCATTGCAAACTCTCCTCATATGGGGGGAGGTTTCGTATGACAGAGTATATCGGCATTGATGTTTCAAAGCAATCGTTGGAGCTCTGGGATGGAACACACGAGGAGGAAGTTCCCAATGAGAGGGGGCTCACGACCCTGAAGAAGCTCTTCAAGAAGAGGTATGGTACCAACTGGAACAAGGGAGGGCTCATTGATGAACCAACAGGACCCTATTCCAACTATCTGCGTGAATTTGCTGCAGAGCATGAGGTCCGGGTGGTTGAAGTGAATCCAACAAAGAGTGCGAACTTCGCAAAAGTACTGGGGGAACAGGTCGAAGACAGATGTCGTTGATGCAAAGATGCTCTCCACCTTCCATGCCCTGCTCACGGAAGAAGACTTCCGGATCCCGGAGATGGACGAGAGTGCAGAACAGCTCGGAGCAGATCTTGGGAGTTATGAGATGATCCAGAAGACAAGGACCATGCTCTCCAACCACGTGCATTCTCTGGAGTACAAGAGTGGTGTGACGAGGAAGCTGAAGGACTCACTCGAGAAAGAGCTCAAGCATCTTGGTACGATGGAGGAACAGCTCGAGAAAGAAATGGAGGCGTATGCAGAGGATCATCAAGAAACAAGAGAAGACCTCAATAACCTTCTTTCCATCAAGGGGATCGGTGTCATCTCTGCCATGAATCTCCTGTATCTCTTCCGGAAGTATCCTGGCGCGAATCGAAATGAGATCACAGCACTTGCGGGACTGGACCCAGTACGAAGACAATCAGGGTCTTCGTTGAATGGAGGAAGGAAGATCAGCAGAGCAGGAGACCCAATGCTCAGAAAGGTCCTGTACCTGGCTTGTATGAACAGTATCCAGCACAATGAGTGCATACGAACGTTCTACAAACATCTCGTGAGCGATAACCACAAGAAGCCCAAAGTCGCCTTGGTCGCTTGCATGAGAAAACTTCTTCTCATCGCTCATCACCTCTATGTGACAAAATTCAAGTACCGGACTCTTGAACATGATGCCAATCCATGTTTGACCTCTTGACACGGATCGTAGTATCTCTGGTGAGTTGACGACCTGATGCTTCAGGTACTTTTTCTCATGAGTTGACACGGGAGATTGAAAAATGAACGTCTTCTCTATAGACTAATAATTAGGAGTTGTATTTGGAACTAGATGAAAAGAGAAGAAGACACAATACATCATCGGAGGTGCAATAATGTTCAAAATTCTAAAGGGAGGCAGAATTTGTGCTCCGGAGGATATGGGGGAACAAGATCTGCTGATTGCTGGAGACTTTATAGCAAATATCGATAAGAATATTGTTCCAGTGTCTTCATATGGTGAAGTTGAAGTAATCGATGCAAAGGACAAATATATAGTTCCTGGCTTTATAGACATTCATGTTCACATTATCGGTGGATGTGGAGAGACGGGATTTGCTTCGCGTACGCCTGAAGTAATATTGAGCCACATTACTCAGAACGGGACTACTACCGTCGTGGGTTGCCTTGGCACTGATGGGACCACCAGGCATATGGCGTCTCTGCTAGCAAAAGCCCGGGGGTTAGAAACAGAGGGAATCTCTTCCTATATATATACAGGTGCCTATGAGGTCCCTCCGCCAACTATTACCGGAAGCGTCAGAAAGGATATCATCCTCATAGACAAAGTAATAGGTACCGGTGAAATAGCCATATCAGATCACCGTTCGTCACAACCGGGAAAGGAAGAGATTAAAAGGCTGGCTGCCGAGGCCCGAGTAGGGGGGATGCTTGGTGGCAAGGCTGGGGTGGTGATGCTTCATGTAGGAGATGGGCAGAGGAAGCTGCAGATGATTTTTGAAATCTTAGAGGAAACGGAAATTCCCATAACTCAGTTTAAACCAACCCATATAAACCGAAATCCATATCTTTTGGAAGATGGGATCAAATTTGCCAAGATGGGTGGGGTGATAGACATGACAGCCGGAGTAAGCCCCGATTCCGAATCCCCCGTAAGAAACTCTGTTAAACCATCCCAGGCTATAAAACATTGTCTTGAAGAAGGTGTACCCTTAGAAAACATCACCATGAGCTCCGACGGAAACGGTGGCATGGCCCTTTTTGATGATAAGGGAAATATACAGGGACTAATGCTATCAAGACTTGATTCCCTTTACCAGGAATTCAAGGCCCTAATTAAGGACGAAGGTATAGAGCTAACTGATGCATTAAAGGTTATCACAAAGAATCCTGCAAAATCCTTGAAACTTTATCCCAAGAAGGGCGCTTTACAGATTGGCAGCGATGCGGATATAGTCATCATGGATAAAGATTTGAACATAGAATATGTATTTGCCAAGGGTAAATGTATGGTTAAAGGAGGAAAGGCTATAGTTAAAGGTACATTTGAATAGCTGGAGAATTTGCAGGAGACAGACCACTAATGTACTTAAGAACAATTGTGTTAACTATACAATCTGCAACAGACAATAACGTATGAAAGATTCTAACTCTCTATAGTTAACAGTTGTGGCAACATATGCAATGATCCCCGCAATTGATCCAATGCTTGATATGGATGGAACGTGTCTCATGTAGCAAGCGAGCTTGCTGTGACTGCAGTAGCTGCAATAACCGAAGAGGGGAACTACGTGTGCAGATGGAAGTGAAAGCAAGGACTTTAGGCATTATTGGGGGATGGGTCCGGAGGTGACTCTGGACCTCTTTTACAAGATCATAAAGGCTACTCCCGCGAAAAGAGATCAGGATCATATTCATGTTATCATTGATAATTTCCCACAGATACCAGATAGAACGGCCTTTCTTCTTGGAAAGGGCGAAAATCCTCTTCCTTACATATTGAAATCAGTAGAAACCCTTGAGAAAGGAAATGTTGATGCGTTGTGTATCCCATGCAACACTGCCCATCATTTCGTTGAAGACATCAGAAAGGCCACTCCTCTACCATTTATAAGTATTATTGAAAGCACTCTGAAAGAAATAAAGAGTAGGTTCAAGGACTCTAAGAATATCGGACTTCTTGAGTCAAGTCCAGAATGTTGGTGTAAATTCTCCTTTCGGTACGGATCAGATCAGGCAATGAATTGGACAGACTGATTCAGTTCTTCACGGTCTGCTTGCACAGCTTTTTTGGCTTCTTCTTTATCAGCTTCATAGCGTTCCATGGTGAAGTATTTCTTGCCCGTTATCCACTTCCCATGAATCTCCATCAGGACGGAACCCATCAGCCGGATCATGCTGGTCTCGTTGGGGAAGATACGGATGACCCGCTCCCGCCGCCGCAACTCTTCATTGAGCCGTTCAATGCCGTTTGAGGTTCTCAGGCGTTTGCGGTACGGCTCCGGCAGAGCGTAGACAGCAGTGATCTCATCAAACCGTTCATCCAGCAATGCCATCGCCTTGGGGGCTTGTTCGAGGTACCGTTCCAGGAGTTAGTTCTTCCGGGCAATGGCCTCGTTGAGATCAGGCGCGTTCTCCAGGTCGGTCAATGCAACCTTGAGTTCTGGCTGTAGCTTCTTGGGAGTTCTGTCCAGCATATTCTTGGAGAAATGGGTCTGGCAGTGCTGCCAGCTCGCTCCACAGAAGTGCTTCCTGATGGCCTTCGTCAGTCCGCCGTGGTCGTCACTGGTCACCAGGTCCACTTCCTCCAGTCCTCGTTCCTTCAGGCTCAGAAAGAACTCATTCCAGGCTGCCTCGCTCTCCCCATCAGCGACGGTGAAACCGAGCACCTCCCGTATCCCCTCGTCGTTCACACCGATAGCAATCAGGAAGCCTTTGGAAACGATCCGGTGTTGTTCCCGGGCTTTCATGTAGATGGCATCCACCACCAGGAACGGAGTGTGCTGCGGGAGCGGACGATTCCTGAAGGCGTCCACGAGGGGATCTAGTTGCTCGCAGAGCGCGGAGACGGTTGATTTGGAGAAGCTGGTGCCACACAGCGTTTCGGTGATCTCACTGATCTTCCGGGTTGAAACGCCCTGAATGACCATTTCCATCAGGCTCAGGAGGAGTGCTTGCTCACTGCGCTGATAGCTGCCGAACAACTCCGTCGAAAACGTTCCGTCCCTGAACTTCGGCACATGGAGCACCAATGAACCCACCCGTGTGGCCAGCATCCGCGTCCGGGAACCATTCCGGTACGTCGTTCGCTCGTCGCTGCGTTCATATGGCTCAGCATTCAGTTGTTCTGTTGCCTGAGCCTGTAACACTGAATTGAATACCTGTTCCAACAATTTCGTCACGGCTTCCTCGCGCTTGCCAAGCATCAACTCTTTCAAAACATCATCTTCCAGTGTAAGATGTACTTGAGCCATTGGTTCATCCCTTTCAGTTATTGGTTGGTCACAAACCCATTATACCGAAAGCGAGCCCTTGGCTCTTTTAATGTCTTGAATTTACACCAACTATACGGACACAATCGAGAACTCCTGGTGAACCATGCCAATGCCTGCCTTGAGGGCATCATATGGGTTCTGAAAACTGACTTCCTTGCCATCGATGTAGACCTTGCCGGTATAGCCTCCGGTCTGGGCAATGACGCTCATCCCGAACAGGATATTCATCAAGGTCGACTTGCCGGCACCGTTCTCTCCAACAAGGCCGAGGACCTCGCCACGGTTCAAGTCGAGGGAGACATCGGTCAGGACCCGGTTTCCAAAGTATTCTTTGGTAATGCCCTGCATTTTCAGCAAAGGTTGTTGTTGAGTCATGTGGCCACCTCTCAGAAATTGAACACTTTCGCTTATGGCTCTTCAAGAATACTGGTTAACACACTGACAACGAATTGCTGGAGTCCTCGGAAGCGATGCACCAACCCCGCAGGCACTGATTGCCTGACAGTGTTCGTCTCTTCTTCTCTGTGGCACAGCATAACATGACCGTGATCCTGATTGCCTTTTGGCATGACGACAACAGTGTGCACGTTGAAGGAAAAGCGCTGGGGCAGAAGCCCCAGCGCTCGAATACCAGATTCTACTTAGCCTTGAAGGTCAGGTATTTCGCCGGGACTACCTGTTTGGCAGAGCCGAGGTATCCCTTGCCAAACACGTATGTGTCCTCGTAGATCAGGAAGTGATTGGCGCTCGTTTTGTTAGTATTGAGATCTGTGTAGTTGGAGGCGTTCCATGCTGCGCCAGGAGTGTACTTCTGAAAGGCAGAGAGCATATCCTGCATGTTCGCAACCTTGGCCGTACCCTCGATGCAACGCTTGGCATATTCGCCGAGACCTGCTGTGGTTGTATAGCCGAGAGAGAATGCCCATGTGCCGAAACGACCTTTACCGCCGTCGGCGACAATCGTAGACTCAACCTTCTTGAGGATGGCCGGCCAATCACCCTGCTCGGCACTGAGATCGATACCGAAGGCTCCTGGATAACCCATGGTGGGCGACGGAAGGTCAGCTTCGACAAACATACCACCGTATTTCATAACCTGTTTGAGCAACGGTTCGGTTTCCCCGTCGTTGGTGCAGAAGAATGCCGTGTCCTTCCCATACTTCTGGACCCAGGCCGGAACGTGCTCAAGGATGAACTGCTGGGCGCCCGCCATACCAACGTCGCTGGTAGGATCAGGAGCGGTCTCAAAAAAGGTCTTGACCCCAAGATCCTTACCTGCTTCCTGCATGATGGCCCAGCGGCGGCTCAGAAGCTCAATGCTCATGTGACGAGCGAATGAGATGTGGACAAAGTTCTTGGCGCCCATCTGTTTGGCTGACCAGATGATAAGGTAGCCGCGAGCCACGTTGTCGGCGTCAGTGATGACATCGGCCGCTGCATCGATGACGTTGGGGTCTTCCTGCGGTTGACCGCAGAAGAGCAGAATGTCGGACCTCTTCGCGCGTACTTCCTTGAATGCTTCGGCTGTGCCGGGAACACCCTGGTTGACGACAATGGCCTTCATGAGCGGGTCGTCGGCAAGGCCAACAATGTTGGCAATGACCGTTTCGAGCTCGGACGAGAAATTGTCCGGGTAAGTTACTGCCTGGATCATGCCACCGTCAGCGACAGTGCCGTATTCTTTCGCAAGGGCATCGCCGCCACGAAGGTCGTCCTCACCCTGAGAGACGGTGCCTGTGACGATACCAATATGAAACTTGGCTCCAGTAGTACCAGTGTCCGTTGGTGTAGTGGTGGTCTTCTTGCAGCCCGTGAAGACAACTGCGACAAGCATGAATGACAGCAATACTGTTAGCAGCTTTTTCATCCCCTCTTCCTCCCGAAAAAGAATTAGCTATAGTTCAGCTAAATTCTATTTATAGCACAGTTGCAGTACTATTCAAGGTATCTTCACATGTTCCGGGAGTGATGATCAACACTTGCGTTGAGGAGCATGCGTCTTGAGCCATGCAAGAACCCCGGCCGCAAGGCCGGGGTTCTGTCGACAGACGACGAGCGAAGCAGAGTTCTAGTAGTCCATAATAGCGAATTGCTGGAGTCCTCGGAAGCGATGCACCAACCCCGCAGGCACTGATTGCCTGACAGTGTTCGTCTCTTCTTCTCTGTGGCACAACATCACACAACCGTGATGCTGATTGTCTTCCGGCCAGTGTGCACGTTGAAGGAAAAGCGCTGGGGCTTCTGCCCCAGCGCTTGAGTTTCAGACTCTACTGAGCCTTGTATGTGAGGTATTTCTCGGGGACTACCTGTTTAGCAGCGCCGAGGTACCCTTTGCCAAACACGTATGTGTCCTGGTACAGCAGGAAGTGGTTAGCATCTGTCTTGTTGGTATTAAGGTCTGTGTAGACTGAAGCGTTCCATGCAGCGCCAGGAGTGTATTTCTCAAAGGCAGAGAGCACATCCTGCATGTTCGCAACCTTGGCCGTACCCTCGATGCAACGCTTGGCATACTCACCGAGGCCTGCTGTGGTCGTATAGTCCATAGAGAACGCCCATGTGCCAAAACGGCCTTTTCCGCCGTCGGCGACAATTGTAGACTCGACCTTCTTGAGGATAGCCGGCCAATTACCCTGCTCGGCACTGAGATCGATGCCCAAGGCTCCTGGATAGCCCTTGGTGGGCGATGGAGGGTCAGCTCCGACGAACAGGCCACCGTATTTCATGACCTGTTTGATCAACGGCTCTGTCTCAGCGTCATTGGTGCAGAAGTACACGGTATCCTTGCCGTACTTCTGGACCCAGGCCGGAACGTGCTCAAGGATGTACTGCTGAGCGCCAGCCACACCAACATCGCTGGTAGGATCAGGGGCGGTCTCAAAAAAGGTCTTGACCCCAAGATCCTTACCTGCTTCCTGCATGACGGCCCAGCGGCGGCTCAGAAGCTCAATGCTCATGTGACGGGCGAATGAAATGTGGACAAAGTTCTTGGCGCCCATTTGTTTGGCGCACCAGATCATAAGATAGCCCATAGACACATTGTCGGTGTCAGTGACAACATCGGCCGCTGCGTCGATGACGTTGGGGTCTTCCTGCGGCAGACCTGCGAAGAGCAGGATGTCGGACCTCTTTGCACGCACTTCCTTGAATGCTTCAGCGGTACCTGGGACAGCTTGATTGACGACAATAGCCTTCATGAGCGGGTCGTCGGCAAGGCCAACAATGTTGGCAATGACCGTTTCGAGCTCGGACGAGAAGTTGTCCGGGTAGGTGATCTGTTGGATCATGCCACCGTCAGCGACAGTGCCATATTCTTTCGCAACGGCATCGCCGCCACGAAGGCCGTCCTCACCCTGAGAGACGGTGCCGGTGACGATACCAATATGAAACTTGGCTCCAGTAGTACCAGTGTCCGTTGGTGTAGTGGTGGTCTTCTTGCAGCCCGGGAATACAACTGCGACAAGCATGAATGACAGCAAGACGGTTAGCAGTTTTTTCACTCTCTTCCTCCCCTGAAGAATTAGCTATAGTTCAGCCTGAGCATATGTCTAGCACAGTCGTAGCATTTTTCAAGGTATCTTCACATTGTCCTGAGGAGATTTCCAGTACTTGAGTTGAGGAACCTGCGTCCTGAGCCAAGCAAAAACCCCGGCCGTAAGGCCGGGGTTTTGTCGACAGACGACGAGTGATGCAAAGCTCTAGTAGTCCATAACAGCGAATTTTTAGGTATAATTCCCGATCTTGGTTAATCCGCTCTTTTCCATTTTGCCATCATTCACAAACAAGCTATTTGATTACAATTATCTCTTTTGTAAAATGATTGAGTACTTGAGGCCCATCTGTTCCAATCACAACGATATCTTCAATTCTCATACCAAACCTATTTTGCATATAGATACCTGGTTCTACACTAAATGCCATTCCCCTTTCTAGTATCTGTTTGTTTCCGGTCCTTATATAGGGTGCTTCATGAACGCTAATACCGATACCATGACCTGTCCTATTGAGGAAATATTGGCCATAACCTTCGCTCTCAATTATATCTCTCGATGCTTTATCCACATCTTCTGCTTTGACGCCTTGTTTTGCTGTATCTTCTCCTGCTCTATTTGCCCTTAGAACAATATCATAGACCTCCTTCTCTTCATCAGTAATCCCACCTACAAAGACTGTTCTGGAAGTATCAGAGCAATAGCCCTTATATTTACAACCCAAATCTAGAACAACTATATCCTTTTCTTGAATTACTCTTGAATCCTCACAATAATGTGGCATTGAGCTATTAGGGCCTGAAGCAATAATGGGCTCAAAGGATAATCCATCAGCTCCTTTTTGCATAAATAGCTCTTCTATCTTTTGCTTAATATCTCTTTCTGTCATGCCAGGGCGGATACAACCAATGGTTTCACCCATAACTTCATCAGCCAACTTTGCAGCTTCTCTCATTTTTTCTATTTCACTTTCATCTTTTATAACTCTGAGCATCTCTAAGGGACCGTGTCCATTGACAAAGTTGGCGTCTATTCTTTCCTGAATATCTATTAAATTTATAGCTGAAATACCATTGTTGACACCAATATTCTTGCCCACCAATTTATAGCGGTTAATTGCAGTCACAACTGCATCAACAAACCCTTCATGATCTCCCCACTTAAAAATATCAACGTCATTATCAAGCCTATCCCTGATTTCTTCATATGTAAGTTCTGGTGAAATATAAAAATATCTTTTATCTGACAAGAAGAATAATGCTTGGAATCTCTCGTCGAGTTGTGGCGAATACTTCATTAAAAACTCTAAATCAACTGAAGGGCCAATCATCATAGCATCAAGGTTATTTTTGACCATTATCTCACAAAGCTTATTGGCATATGTCTTATTCAACATGTGTATTCTCCTTAGACTTATTGTTTATATGTCATAGATTCTAAAAGGAAGGGCGACAAATATAAGTAGCCCATCAAAGGATCTCCGTGTAAAATGAAGTTACCACAACATCATTACACTCGGAGGAAACAAATACTGATCGGCTATGGCTGGTATTTATCCGTTTCCGGCAGAAAAACCCTCATAACTCCATCCGAGCGGTTGCCCCAAACATAATAAGGTATAGCGGTAAAAGGGACGGGCATATAAGAAGGTTTGTCCGAACTATAGAGGGCGTCGGGGTGTTTCGTGCAAGCTGTAAATGCTGTTCCGATAACTGCTACAACATCAGCAGGTAATCCGGCCACCTCCTGCTTTTCCCGCAGAACGGCATGACTGGACAACACAACCGTGCTTAACGGCACGTCATAATCAGCGCTTTCGACGCAGTACACTACCGGACCTCTCTGTAATGTAACGCATCCGACATCCTCCAGCACAAGGGGATCTGCATATACGCGTTTGATTGGCATTTTCATAACGAACGACACAGTATCGCTGTCCTGCCAAACACGCTGAATCAGAAGATAGCCTTTTTCCCTGACACAAGTTTCTTTCTCCGAAATCTCATATTCCGAACACCAGTCCGGCACGCGGATGCGCAGGGTGAATTCAACCGGACGATCTGCGCGTAAGGTAAAAACAACCTTTCCATCCCACGGGTACCGCGTTTCCTGACGGAGAGCAAGCTGTGCGCCGCCATATGCAAAATGCACGGATGAGTCTATGAAAAGGTGCGCCGCGATTCCATCTTCTTCCGCTGTATAAATGTAGCTGCCAAGTGAAGTGTAAAGCCGGCTGAGGTTGGAGGGACAACACGCACAGTCAAACCATGAACTGCGTGTGTAATACTGTTGCTCCGAAACACCGTCTGGATTATAGTATTCCTTTGTTTCCAATGGATTCGCATAAAAAAAGTGCTGTCCATCTAACGACATGCTCGCAGCCACACTATTATATAAGGCGCGTTCCAATACGTCCGCATAGCGCGAATCACATGAAAGTCGTAACATACGTGAAGCAAAAAACACAAGTCCGACCGAGGCACAAGTCTCGCAAAAGGCTTCGTTGTTCGGTAAGTCATACGGGCGCGTGAAACCTTCGTTTTTGCTGCTGGAACCAATGCCACCCGTAACATACAGATACTGTGAGACCAGAATATTCCACAATTTCTCGCAGGCGTCCCGGAGCGATTCATCCCCTTGCACTCGCGCCAGATCTGCCATTGCGCAATACAGGTACATAGCACGCACGGCGTGTCCGACTACATCATTCTGTTCCCGCACTGGCTCATGCGCTTGAAAATATTCCAATTTCTGTATGGCCGTCGCAGATGTGCCGCGTGCTGCCGCTTCCTCTTCAAAATAATAAGGCTTTCTGCCCCGCTGCTCAATAAAATATGAGGATAATTTCAAATATCTATCGTTTCCGGTTGTTTCGTATAATTTTATGAGGGCAAGCTCAATCTCCTCGTGCCCGCAGTATCCCTTACGTTTATACAGCTCAGGCCCGAAAATGGAATCAATTAGATCGGCGTAGCGGCAGGCAATCTGCAAAAGCGAACGATTGCCTGTGGCCTTGAAATAAGCAATGGCTGCTTCCATCAAATGGCCCGCGCAGTACAGCTCATGGCTCCACTGAACATTTGTAAACCGTTTTTCCGGTTCGACGACGGCCAAGTAGTAAGAATTTAGATAACCATCAGGCTGCTGCTGTTCCTCCAAAAGATGAATTAAATGCTGAATTTGTTGGTCAAGCTCCGCGTCATATTTTTGCCCGACGGCATAGGCGGCAGCTTCAATCCATTTCGCAATATCGCTGTCCCAAAAACGGTGTGGTTTGGGGGCCTCCCCGTCCGGTTTCCATAAAATACGAAGAGCATCGATACGACCTGTTGTCTCCATCTGTTCGTAAATCGTCCGCAAGCCAGCCACGCGGTTTGCATCCAAAATTGGTTTCCAAAATCCGTCCACAATTTCAGCGTCGATAAAGTGCGTACATGTTTTCATTATTTTTGACACCATCCCTTAAAGATATGTAGTTTAGCCTAACCAGATGTGTAGCACAGTCGCAGCATTTTTCAAGGTATCTTCACATGTTCCGGGAGTAATGATCAGTACTTGAGTTGAGAAACCTGCGTCCTGAGCCAAGCAAAAACCCCGGCCGCAAGGCCGGGGTTTTGTTGACAGACGACGAGCGAAGCAGAGTTCTAGTAGTCAGGGTAGGCTGGAGCAGCAGGTGCTGAACTCTCCGCCTTCGGAA
>Ga0209840_1000239_pt1 | contig 12261 bp, 5 predicted proteins | sample PersoiDNA2013190_FD_185802 | JGI IMG/M metagenome (GOLD analysis project Ga0209840, IMG submission 185802) | Permafrost soil microbial communities from the Arctic, to analyse light accelerated degradation of dissolved organic matter (DOM) -... | ecosystem: Environmental > Terrestrial > Soil >... | reverse complement strand
CAGGCCTCGACCAGCACGACCCGGCCGCCGTCGTCCACGGCGTACACCACGCGGCCGAACCAGCTGCCGTCGCGCTGCGCCCACTCGGCCAGCAGGCCCGGCCATCGACCCGGGTCGCCCGGCAGGCCGCTCACCCAGCAGTGCCGGGCACCCGCGGCCCGCTCGCGACCGACCCCGGACAACGCCGACCGCTCGGCCAGCGTCAGGCCGTCCCGCCTACTGGCGCAGCGGCTTATCGCAACCGCCGGAATCCCCCTTGCCAGCCCTGGGAGAGTCCCGGCACCTTGGTGTAGGTAGGCGGGGCTGGGTCAACCTCGGCGAGATGTAGCAAGCCGAAGCTCAGCCCGAGGACGCTTCCCGTTAGACGATCCGCTTGCGGTGAGTGACCTCGGCACCCGCCATCCCGTAGGCCTACAGCGGGCACAACTCCGCGCTGCCGGTCTGTGCAACCTCGTTACCCCAGCCGCGCAAGGGGGCCCGGGGCTCCTGAGGGTGTCGCCGCCCGCCAACTGGACTGATCTTCGGGTCTGAAGAGTGCCGCAACCCTGATGAGATTCGGCAACCGGGACCGTCGGCGTGCCGTAAGGGCGCACGACGCTGCCAGTGACGCCCCTCCCGGCTTCCTGGATGTGCCGACTCGGCCACCTCTCGGCACTTCGCTGGGCTGCCCATCAAGGCAGGACCCGATCGTGGTCGCATGGAGCGCGGATTTCACTGATGAACACCTGTTCACGACAGGACCATCGGCTGGTTCCTCGTCTGAAGATCGCCCCAGTTGGCGGCCAGCGACATGCTCAGGAGATCCGGGCCTTGGACCCCGGAGACCCACCTACGGTCACCGTCGGGCTGGTCCCCACGAGGAACTGACGACGGTTCTCTGAGGAAGCCTCGGCGGTGAGGCGATCGACCTCGGCGTCGAGGAGGTCGCGGGTGGCGTCGTCCGAGATTGCGCATCACCATGCCGAGTTGCTGCTGGTGAACCCAGGCTCCTCATGAATTGTGGGTTGCTCCAGGAGTCTTCGCCGCTACAGACGGTGAACATGCCTGTGATCTTTGTTCATCAAACCATGTAGCGTGTTGTTCGGACGCACTTACGAGTATTGCTGCGTTATCATAGTATTTCTCGAAGCCTCTTTTTCGAAGTTTCAGAAGACATTCTACGGCAGGCACCTCGCTCTGTCCCCTCCAATGCCTCGGCCAGTCGAGCACCACGCTTGGTACCGATTTGAGGCCCGTCTTCACTGGTGCAGACATTGGAAATATCGTGTGGACGTCGATTGGTGCCCTCGCCATGACATCCTTACTGGCCGGCGATACTACGATGCCGGTCCATTCCTGGGCCTTTTCCAATCGAGCGGCCTCGACGATCGGCAACCCAATAAAGGTGCCTGATGGTCGGTCGAGAACGGCTTCGCCAAAGACGACCGCTCCTCGAAGTGCAACTCCTAGTTCCAGGGCCTCGCAATAGACTTCGGAACATCGGTCTAAGAACGGCGAAACGTACTCAGGGTACAGAGTTGTCCAGAGCAACAAGGAATCGCTGGCATGTGCGTGACCGACGGGTAGCCACTGTAACCTTCCCACATAGCCAATCTCTGTAGGAATCATCGACATTGAGCGCCCCTGTTCAGCAGGTGGTGCCACAGCAGCTTCAATTAGTTGGTTGTAAAGGGCACAGGTCTCACGTAATCCTCGCGTAAGTAGGTCCGAGAACCCGAGAATATCGAGGAATGCAATTGCATAGAGGGCCGGCTCAGGCGAGTCGAGACATAGCTGTTCTGGCGACGGCTTTCCCAACGAATGTAAGACGACCCTCCGGCTGCTGTCACCCTCGTCCGGCAATCTATACCCTGGTGGTTCATTGACGAACTTGCCTGACGACACATCCACTAGTCCAACAACACAGCAGTACCAGTCGCCCCATCCATCGCGCGGACTTGAGATGTTCTTGGGCCATTCAGTTCGTTCAAACTTCCGATCTGGGAGAACTTCTTGCACGGGTATACGGGTGTCTATGAGCAAACGACACTGGAAAACTTCGTCCACCTGTGAACTGCATCCACGCCACAGTGTCCGACATCGGCTAACGTAGTCAACCACCGATAGCTGACGTCGACGGTGTGCATCCTTCGCGATGAGTCCGACAACCTGTCCCTGAAAGTTCGGCTCGTCATTCTCGTCAAAGCAACTCGACAACTCTCCGCCCGAATCCGCAGACACAGGATAACCTCCGTCATGAACGTGGTGGCGCGGTGCCGCCTCAGATGTTGTGAACGCAGCCCGCGTATTGGTCCATAACCGTGATTATGCTTATCGTTGGAAACCTACGACGGGTTGGGGTCATAGACTTTTATCATCTGCTCCGTCTACCGTGAGATTATCGGCCAGCAACAAGTCGACCTTGAGGGCAGCCGGGCACTCCCGGTCCCGGGGTCGAGACGCCGGTGCTCACTGAAGGTCTCGTTGGGTGATCTCCGCTCCGCTCTCTTCAAGCGGCTCGATGAACCCGTTGCGGAGCCGAACCTGATCGATTCCTGAGGGCGGGGCCGCGGCACGGACCGTGACCTCGACGTTGAGGGATGCAGCGTTGTCGCGCAACCACGAGAGCGCCCGGTGCAGACCGAACAGGCCGCCTCCGCCGACTCGAAGCCGCATGTCGACCTGTTGGACAACCTCACCTGGAGCGGGCGGTTTCACCGGCGGCTTCCCAGCGCCAGGCAACTCATCGGAGGTCACTGTGGTGACGCCGATAGGAGGCTTTGGCTCGGTCTCTCCCCCGGTGGCAACGGGAGGAGTCAAACGAGCGGCCACGTCCGGAGCAAGGATGAAGGCGCCGGTGCCCAGGTCGATCTCGTCTAACGGCACCACGGTGCGGTAGCGGATCAACTCTGGGGACCGGACAGAGACCGCACCATCAGCGACCGTCACTCCGGTTGCATAGGCGAGCTTGCCCTCCCCTACCCCGAAGGCGATGACATCGGTGATCGGGGTCACGGAGGTGAGCTTGGTGAACTCGAAGTACGAGAAGAACCAGTCGACCAAGTCCGAACATGCAACCACCGGGCGGTCTGGGCCGAGTCCTGCAAGCTCGATGACCTTGGTCACGGTCAGCCGGTCGAACACCCGGTGCGAAAGTGCCTCCATCACCAGCTCATGCAGGCTGCGGCCGACCGTCAGCATCGCACGCAGGTCGACGAGCTCCATTTGATAAGGGCCATCGCTACCGACCGTCCGCACTGGGACGGCGGTCTGCGCGTAGCTGCGAGCGATGGCTGCAGTGAGGTCACGGCCGGCGTTGGCCAACTTCTCCTTGAGCTCTTCGATCTGCTCAGGAGTCAACCCGTAGGTTGCACGATGGCCGAGGAGGGTCACTGTGGCGAGTCGGATGCGAGCCGCAGCACGGGCACGGTCGAACTGGGCCACGTCGGGAATAGCGAGGCCGATCGCGTTGCGGTACGTACGTTTACCACCCTGCGCCTGGTCGATGAATGACGTCAGCGGCTGGGATTCCTCTGACCAGTCGGGGTGCAAGTAGGCGACGGTGAAGGCGGCGACGCCGTCTCGTACCGAGGCCGGTGAGGCCGGCCAGAGGGCGACGGGTGTGCGTGCGCCGCGCAGCTGCGCCTGCAACTCGTCCCGAACCACACCGAGAACCTCGTCCGCCGCGTACTTGTTGGCCTCGTCCCGGACCAGCTTCGTGAGGTTCGCCTTGGGCTCGAAGCGGTAGCGCCGTCCGCCGTAGTGGAGATACAGCTCCTCTTCCCGCAAGTCGTGGAGCGCGGCGACGATCACGTTGCGGTCCAAGTCCGGTACGAGCGTGACCGCCACAAGGTCGGTCTCAAGAACGCCTTTGGCCTCTGCTCCTTCGGGCGTGCCGAAGCTGAAGAGCATCACTGCCGTGGCCATGCGCGTCCCCACGTTCAGCCGATCGAGCGCTGGTGCGTCGGAACCGATGCGACGATCAACGGTCTTTGCGCCGGAACCGGCCGCGACGATGTCGCCGTCGAGCACCGCCGTGTAGCGCTCCCTCTCCCCCACCTGCGAAAAGAACGCGCCCCTCGTGGCCGGGTCCATCAGGTCGACCTCGCCAGGTCCGATCAGCGCGCCGGCGTCGCCGGCTCGCAACAGCGCGTGCGTGACACACGCCAGGAACTGCAGCGCACCTCGCGTGCGCTGGTAGCTGGGAAGGGTCCCCCAGCGGTGGTACATGAGATCGAGGAGACCGGGATGGAACGGATACGCGGCCAGGACCCGCTGCTCCAGCCTGCCGGCCTCGAACTCGGCCTCCCGGCGAGCATGGTCAGTCTCCGCTTCCGCGACCAGCTGGCGTCGGACCAGATCGGCGTAGCTTCGGGCGACCTCCCCGCGCACTGCTGGATCTCCCAGATCTTCGAACAGGCGCCGTTGCACGACCCGCATGACCTCGTCGCCAGTTACAGGTTCGCGCTTGGCGTCGATCCGGCTCACGAGGTGGTCGAGCTGGCTGAGGAGACCCTCGGCGCCAGCGGCTTCCCCGACGCTGGCCTGCAAGCTGTAGACCATGACCGCCCGTGGGTGGGTGTTAACGGCCTCGGTGAGGGCTTGCACGAAGAGCATGGCCTGGCGCCCCAGCGTCGACTCGCCCCTGGAGATGGCCATCGCCTTCTCCACGTAGACGAGGACTTCATCGAGCAAGATCAACACCGGGCCGTCACCCAGCACCGCGGCGAGGCGGTCGCCGCCAGGGGCCGATCCCATGGCGTCGTGCTGAGCGACGAGCTCATAGCACCCCAGCTGGGCAGCCAGCTCGCCCCAGAGGGTGTGTGTCTCGACGCCGCTCGCCTTCGTCGTGCTCAACGGGTCGAGTTCCTCGCCTGACAGCACAGCGACACGTACCGGCCCCGGGTCGGGGAAGCTCGCCAGGTCCGGCATTGCACTCGCGGCCGCATCACGGTCGCGGGCGAGGTGGAGTAACGCGACCAGCGTGTGGGTCTTGCCGCCACCGAACGGAGTCCGCAGCTGCAGGACGCGGTCGCCGCTTCCACCGGCGAGCGAGCTCCAGACGTCACGGAGGAGGCTGCCCAAGCCCTCGGTGAGGTACGTCGTGGTGAAGAACCGGTCAGGGCGGGCGTAGACGTCGGGAACGCCGCCGACGCCGCGGTAGACGCGCGCGAGGTTGACGGCGTAGGTCCCCATGTCGAGCTCTCCATCCCGCACATCGCGGTGCGGGCGCGCGACGGACGACCAGGGGGAGAGGCGGTACGCAGGGCCAGGCATCAGACTGAGAAGAGGTTGTCGTCGATGAGGCGCTTCCAAGAGGCGAGCAGCCGTTCTGCAGCCGATGCCTCGGGGGCCTTGCCGTCGTTGGAACCGGAGCGGAGAGCCTTTCCCGCCAGGGCCTGAACGACGGTACGAAGAAGAGCCGTATCGGGTCGGGCCTCGGTGAGGTAGCCGCGCAGCTCCGCCGGACGGTGCTCCGCGCGCCACAGCAGTCCGTGCACGACGTCGATGGTCGGCGCTCTTGCACTGGTCTCTGTGGGCAGGCCAAGTCCCTTGACGGAGCCACGAGCCTCGAAATCACGCAGTTGCACGGTGGACTTCACCTTCTCCAGTAGTGGTTCTGGTCCTGAGGTCAAGCCGTGAGGCCCGTCGACTTCGACGCCGGTCATGTATCCGAGGTTGTTTGCCTCAGCGAACGGGACGGCGGCGTAGCCGTAGGCGAACTGCGCTGCGACGTAAAAGCGCGTCACTGGGCCGGCACCGCTCAGGCCGCCGAACACGGCGTCGAGCACCCGGTTCTGCACGATGGACAGGAATCGATCGGATGGAAGTGGCTCGCCGTTTTCCTGCTCGACGCGTTCGTACCGTGTGAACGGCCGCAGACCGGCGCCCACGGTCGCAATGATCAAGTCCGATCCAGTTACACCTGCCTCGGTGAGTCGTGTAAGCCGTTCTGTGATCACACCGTTCAGCTCCGTAAGCACGTCAGCTTCCGAACCGATGCCAGCCGTTTTCTCACGCTTACGCGCGACCAGAAAGATCGACGACGCGAGGGCGGCAACGTTTGCCTTGAGTGCGCTCGTCATCTCCGTATCGAGTGGCCACGCCTCGGTGATCATGAACCCGGCCGATCGAAGCGCATCGACCAAGCTCGCCCAGCCGAGCGTGGTCTTGTGGGCATAGATACAGACCAGTGGCCCGCCAGGCTTGAGTACCCTGTTTGCCTCGGCGAAGGCTTTCGCCATCATGTCCTCGTAGAAGACGCGGGCCTGTTCCTTGCGGCCGTGGTGGCGGTTGGGCGCGACGACCGCCTCGTTGCGCTTTGGCGTTAGCTCACCACCGAGGTCGTCCGGATGAAGAAAGCCGACCGAACGCTTCAGCCACACGTAAAAGAAGTCAGAGAGATCCGCGTAGCTGATGTTGTCGTAGTAGGGCGGATCAGTGATGACCGCGTCTGCGGAGGAGTTGGCGAGCGGCACGGCGGTTGCTGAGCACCGGATAGCGGTAGCGGTTCCGAGGTGGCCGAGGCCGGCAAGGATGTCAGCTGTGTTAGAGACGTACTCGCGTGCATCTCCAGCGGCACCCCCGAAGGGGTTCATTTCGACAAAGTCCCATACGAGGGGAAGTGCCTGGCGAGCGTACGATTGCATGGTTGATTCATTGCCAACGTCCCAGCCGCACAGGCTGTTATTCCTGATCAGAACCCGGTCGAGAGTCAGTCCCAGGCAAGTGCAGACGGCGGCCGCGTGGTCAGCAGGAGTACCAGCGGTGACAATCTTCTCGTGGATCTCTCGAACGCCGTTCACGAGAGTGCAGAGCACCAGAAGCTGGCGCGGCGTGAACAGGTCGCAGTACCGCGTCAGCCCGAATGGCGGCGTCGAGAACCATCGGGTATTGCCTACGGGTAGCAGCTCGTCAGGAGGTTCGACGGGCAGCTGGTGGAGCCGCCGGAGGCACTGTTCGTCGTTCGGGAGAGGGTAGGCGCCAACGGGCAGGTAGTCACGGCCGCGGCCGCTCGTCTTTAGCAGCACAGCGGCGAGCGGGGTAGAACTCATACGCCCGGCTGAGCCTTCGGCCCGCACATAGTCGTAGGTGACAGTCGCTCCACAGATCAAACACGTCGCCTGGCCGCGCTTCGAGCCGGCGGCGGGGTCGAATCCCAACCCAGCAGGGCTCGATGCTTGGACTACCTCCCAGCCGATCGTGAGCCGGGCACGGTCGACGACCCCACGCAGGGCGATGTAGCGCCCCTTCTTGCGGGCCAGCCATGTCTGGCGGACCAGGGGCACCTGATGCTCGGCGAGGGCGGGGTTTGGACAGCGCACGGTCCGGGTCCACAGGTACGCGAGCGGCCGGCGTCCCTTCTTCTCGACGTCGTCGAACGACCCCTGGCCGTCCCCGGGTTCGACCGGCGGGTAAAGATCGGCGAGCTGCTCCCAGGCCCGGTCCACCCACCGCTTACCCCACTTGCGCACGTCATCCGCCAGGCCCGGGAAGCGCTGCGGGTAATCGAGCATGCACTTCTCGATGAGATGAGCGACCGGGTTGAGCTCAACGGCGGTCGCCTCGCAGCCGAGCCGTGCGGCTTCCAGCGGGATTGCTCCACCGCCGGCGAACATGTCCAGCACCTTCGGCGGGACGCCGCCGTTGGCAGCGAGCACCTCAGATCGCGCCTTGTCAATGACCGCATCGGACGCTCCCCAGCGGCAGAGCGTACGGAAGAACTGGGCTTCCTCGTCGGGCGTGGCTTCCCTGCCGGCAGCAGGCACGAGCGTGGCGTACACCGCTGCCCGGGCCGCCCCGAGGGGCCGGCGCGCCCACCAGAGGTGCAGCTTGCGGGGGTGCGTCGCGGCGTGACCGATCTTCTCTCGCTGCGCTACCTCGTTGATCGCCGCGATTGGCAGCACGTCCTCGATCAGCCGCTTATCGCCGTTCACACCGGCCGCCTGGCTCATGAACGTGCCACCTCCTCGATGCTCGCTGAGGGCACGCGATAAGCGGTGACCTGGGTGATCTTCTCCACGTTTCGCAGCCGAGCAAAGGGGTCTTGGATGGTCACGAGCCGAGGCGCATCGCCCACGGCGTCGTACACGATGTACAGCCAGAAGCCGGGTCCGAACCGTTCGGCGGCTCGCCATTCCGTGCGGTAGAGACCGACATCTCCCGTAGGCGACGAGCGGCCCTTCACCTCGATGCGGCGGATCTCCAGATCACCGGTCGTGACATCGAGGCCGACGGAACGAACGTCGAATCCCGACCCGTCCCTACGTGCTGACACGTCCTCGGGGTGGCGGCCGTGCTCGCGTTCGTGCGCCATGACGAAGGACATGGCAGCAAGCTCCACCTCGGGATCGGCCCGGAGCGGACGCAGCACCGGGTCCTCAGGTGCATCGGGCGGGATCACCCACACGGTTCCGAGGTGAGCGACGGGTCCGGGCCGGACGACGCCGAGACGGCGGAAGGCCTCCAACTTGTCGGCGCGGCGTCGCTGTAGCTCCTCGACACGCCGTTGAGCCTCGTCACGGGTGAGGCGGAAGCTCGCATCACCGCGGTAGACCTTCTCGTCGTACTCAGCCCACCTCTGCTCCCAGTGGTGCACCAGAGATTCCATGGCCTCTTCGAGGTAGCTGGCTCGTAGCTCGGCCTGGTGGAGTCGCTGCGCCCGCTGCTCGTTTACCGCAGCGAGCTGCACGTTGACGCGCACCCAGTTGGTCACCGTTTGAAGCGTCTGGGGGCCACCGGACTCGGTGGATCGTCCGGGGGCCGCGGTGAGGTCATGCAGCACATCAGGCGCTGCCAGTTCGAGCTGGCCGTCATGCTCCTCGGTAACAGCGACGAGCTCGGCGTGAGCCACCTCGCTCGTGCCTTGCAGTGTGTCGCCGAGCACGTCAAACGCGAAGAAGTGCAGTCGGTAGGGCTCTGAGGTGGACGGGTCGATGAAGCATGCGGTCGAACCAGGCACTCCGGCCGTCCGCAGGTCGCGCTCCATCGCCTCTGAAGCAGCCGCAAAGACGGGGTGTCCTGGTGAGCACAGGACGGCGTCCTCGTTCTCAGCGCGCTCGCGCTGCTCCTTGCGGAAGGTGATCTTGCGATACTCGCTGGCCGGACGGCCGAGGCGGCGCACAGCCCTCAGCTCGTCGCTGCGTAGCGCTACGGGAACGTGCTCGATCCGCAGGAGTCCGTCGGCTCTTCTCTCCACGCGCATGCGTTGGCGATCCGCGACGTCAAGGAAGAATGACTCGACGTACTCCGGCATAAGCCGGCGTTCCTCCGACAGCCAGTCGCGCTGGCGAACCCAGTCGAGGTTGACGTTACGGGTTGCCTGCGCAATTCCGACATCGCGCTCGTACTCGGCCAACCGTTCCGGAGAGAGCATCGACAGCTGGTCGAGCGACGCTTCCATGTGACGTGGATTGGCGAGCGTGTCTTTGATCAGGCGTTCGAGGTCCACGCCGTTGGTGACGAGCAGATCGCCGATGACGTCGTAGACGCGGCCCTGTAGGGCAGCACGCATGTCATCGAGCTTCTGGTGCAGCCGGGCCAGCAACTGTCCCTCGACCGTGTTGGTTGCGCAGAAGTTGAACACCAGCACTTCGGATTGCTGGCCGATCCGGTGCACCCGGCCCATGCGCTGCTCCAGGCGCACCGGGTTCCAGGGAAGGTCGTAGTTGATCATCAGGTGGCAGAACTGAAGGTTGATCCCCTCCCCTGCCGCCTCGGTGGCTACGCAGACCTGGTGCGTGGTGCGGAACTCGTGCTGGATGCTCTTGCGCTGCGCCGGCGGATGTCCGCCGTGGATCGAGCACACCGAGTACCCCCACTGGCGGAGGTGGCTGACCAGGTACTCCAGCGTGTCGCGGTGCTCGGTGAATATGAGCAGCTTGGCTCGGCCGTCGCGTAGGTCGACGAGCTCGGAGCGCTCCAGGCAGCCGCGCAGTGCGGCGAGCTTGCGTTCCTCGCCGGCCGCGATGGAGCGGTCAGCCACACCCGTCAGCCGTCGCAGCTCGCCGATCTCGTCGCGCAGTGCGCCAAGGTGCTCGGCCACGCTGACCCCGCTGACGGCCCGGTCCTCCGCCTCCTCGTCGGCGTCCTCGACGCCGGTCTCGTCATCAGCGCCCTCGGTGCGGCCCAACTCAACTAGACGGCGGGTCCGCTCGGCCGCTGGCAGCCGCTCGAACTCCTCGGCTCGCTCTTCCAGACGCTCGGCGCGCTTGTGGAGCGACGAACGGATGGCGCCGAGGCTCGACGCGAGACGGCGTTGCAGGACGGTGCGTGCCAGAGCGACAGCCGAGCCACGGCCTCCGCCGGCCGGTGCGCCGAGGTAGCGATTCACGTAGGTGCTGACCTGCTCGTAGAGGTCCAACTCGTGACGAGACAGCGTGAACGGCTGCGTGAGCACGCGTCGGTTGACGAAGAGCCGGTGACCGCGCTCGTCGATCAGGTCCTCCTTCTGACGGCGCAAGAAGTAGGGACTGTCGGGCTCGGCTATCTGGCGGCGCACCAGCTCGGGAGTCGAGAACTGATCGGGGTCGAGGAGCGCGAGGAAGTGAGTGAAGCGGTTCTCGTCGCCCGAATGCGGCGTCGCCGTGAGCAACAACAACCGCTCGGCCCGTTTGGACAGCTCCTCAGCCAGCACGTACCGCCGGGTGCGCCGGACGGCATCTCCTTGGGTTACGGCCGAGCATTTGTGTGCCTCGTCGATGATGACAAGGTCCCAGTCGGCAAGGAGCAGCCCAGGTAAGACGTCATCTTGCTTGGCGAAGTCGAGCGACGTGATTACCTGGTTGTGCTGCTGCCAGGGGTTGCCTCCCAGCTGCCACTTGACCTGCTGGGACGACACGATCTCGAATCGTTCGTCGAAACGGTCGAAAAGCTCGTCCTGCCACTGGATGGTCAGCGGAGCTGGGCAGACGACCAAAGCTCGGTCGACGACGCCACGCAGCTTGAGCTCTTTGAACAACAGCCCGGCCATGATCGTCTTCCCTGCGCCGGGGTCGTCGGCGAGCACGAACCGCAACCGGGGTTGCGGCAGCAAATTGCGATACACGGCCTCGATCTGGTGGGGAAGGCCACGGACTCCCGACAGCGATACCGCGAAGTAAGGGTCGTGCGCGTAGGCCAGATGGATGCGATGACCCTCGATCCAACGGAAGAGATCAAGCGGCTCGACCGCGGCCGGTGTTTCGACCCCGCCGGCAAGTGCGGCTTCCAGATCCTCGGCGGCCAGGTAGGTCTCCCCCGGTACGCCATCGTGAGTGCGCACTCGCAAGTGGACGTGTCCCCCACCGATCGGCTCGACAGCCTCGATCGTCACGGGATGAGCGAAATGACCATGGAGCGTGACCCGCCGAAATCTCGCCCTTTCGGCCAGATCACTCACTGAGTGTCACACCCCTCCCAAATTTACGATGGCCCCGCCGCTTCCCCCGCAGGCTACGTGATCACCTCATACAGGAGTTTGTGCAGGGGATGCGGCTGATCGTGAAGCCGGATGGGCTCCGTTACCGCCTCTGGGTGGAGGAGCCAGACAGTGGACGCCGGCCAGTGCTCTCGCTGGGCGACGCGCCGAGCTGGACAGGTGGGTGGGCCAGGGTGGATGGCACCGGGCTGCACGAGCGGCAGGACGCCGTCTTGGCCCTTGCCGCGCTTGGGCTCGACGCCGTGACAGCGTGGGAGCGGGCCTGTGGCGGATCTTCGGTAGGCCTTGGCACCGCTGAGTTAGGTCATACACGGCAACGCCTTTCGAGCACCCCCCTGTGGTGGTACCTCGACGAGCTACTCACCCCGCCGTATCCACCGAAGCCCGGGCGCTACTCGTCGAGCGAGCGATCGCTGCGCTCTGGCCAAAGACCACGCCGGGACTCTCAACGGCCCAGCGCCCTAACCAACCCCTCAAGATCACCCCAGACCCTCAAGAACTGCTGCACACCTATGCATTGCAATGATGAAGGGGTTGCCGCCCTGCGGGCGGGAGCCGTACGATTCGGGCGTGCTGAGCGTTTCGTTCGGCTCCGACTGGCGTTACCTCCAGCGCCACGGAGACCGCGAACAGGAGCGCTCGCATGACGACGACTCCGCCGGGGCGATGGAACGGGATCATGGCGAGGCCACCGGCGATGATCGTCCGTCGGCTGCGAACTACTACTTGGACGGCGCCGCCGCCACCGCCACGGGTTGGCGACCTACCGCTTGGTGCGGTACGCCGACGACTTCGTGGTCATGGTGCACGGTTCTCGCGAGCAGGCCGCGAGCAGGTCGAAACCCTCGTCGATTCCGGCGACC
>Ga0209840_1000238_pt1 | contig 12273 bp, 13 predicted proteins | sample PersoiDNA2013190_FD_185802 | JGI IMG/M metagenome (GOLD analysis project Ga0209840, IMG submission 185802) | Permafrost soil microbial communities from the Arctic, to analyse light accelerated degradation of dissolved organic matter (DOM) -... | ecosystem: Environmental > Terrestrial > Soil >... | reverse complement strand
GATCCGCCCCACAGCAGGTAACCTACGTTGAGGTCGCAGCGTTGGCGACTGACCCGGCCGACGAGCAGCATACTCTTGCCATCGTAAGTGGCCGCGGCCTGCATGAATCAACGAACGGTGGACTGCTGTGGAAGGATGTTCAGCTGACGGACCGCGTCATGCTGGGCAGTTCCGCCGACCTCAGCTGGCTGTCCAGTGTGCTCATCGAGTCGTCATCGAAAATGTACGTCGGTTCAATGGCTCGGGGTATCTGGAGCGGTGCGCCGGGTAGTGTCTGGACACCGATCAACAAGGGGTTGTCGAGGATCGGCGTCTACTACGGATCTGTCCAGGCGCTGGCGAAGGATGGGACAGGGCGCCTGTTTGCCGGCACGTCGAGCGGTGGTGTCTTCGTGTTGCTGCCGGGTGAGACTCGCTGGCTGCGGATGAACCAGGGGTTATCGTCACTTGGCGGACAGACGTTGACGGTGGGCACGGATCCAGGGGTGCTGTACTGCGCCATGGATAGCATGGTGTACCAGTGCAGGATTCCGTGAAGAGGGTGACGGGGGCGCCTACTTCTGCTGTGGCTCCTTCACGGGTGGCTGCAGGATGCCATAGCCTCGTCCCCGTTCTGTCGTGATGAGCGGGGCGTACGGATCGGTGTCCACCTTCGCACGGACGTACCGAACGTGTGTCCGCAGGGTGTCGGACCACAGTGAGGTCTGCTCGCCCCACAGGTGATCCTCGAGTTCCTCGCGGGGGACGATGCGTCCCTGGTTGCGCAGGAGGTACTCCAGCAATTGCTCTTCCTTGGGGCTCAGGATTACCGGCTGTCCCGCTACCCTGCAGACATGCGACGCCACATCCAGCACGACCTGCCCTGCAGTCAGAATAGTTGTCTTTGCGTCGTTGCGTCGTCGCAGGAGCGCACGCACACGAGCCAGCAGTTCGCTCAGGTCGAACGGCTTCGTGAGGTAGTCATCGGCGCCGGTGTCGAGGCCCGTCACCTTGTCCCTGGTCAGGCTACATGCCGTCAGGATCAGGACCGGCATGGCATACCCCTCCACCCGGATGGTCCGCAGGAACGTCATCCCATCCATGTGCGGCATCATGAGATCCAAGAGGATGAGGTCGTACGCCTGTTCGACATGCACCTTCCCTAGGGCGTCCCGTCCATCGGTGGCAGTGTCGACGGTCAGTCGCTCGTGTGTCAGAGCGTCACTCAGCGCGGACGCCATCGTCGGTTCGTCTTCGACAATCAGTACTCGCACGTATTCCCTCCTGGATGGCCTTGTTCATTCTGAGCATACCACACATTTCGCGCCTACAGATACGCGGCCAGAAATCCCTTAACGTTCAGTTAACGTTGGTGGTGTATGGTGTCCGCATAGCTGCGCGGCTGAATCGGGTAAGGAGGCACGAATGAAACGGCCGGAGGGATTTGTGCTGACGGCTCAAGGGGAGAGCATGAAGCCATGAACTACAGGATTTCGCGACGTATGACCGTTGTGTTCGTCGTGCTCCTGCTCACCAGCATCATCGCCACCTCGGTCGCCGCCATGGGCCTCGCCTTGCGCGAGGCCCAGGAGAGCAGCAGGCAGGAGGAGCTGCGTAAGGTGGGGTGCGACATCGTAGATGTGGAGCTTGCAAGCCGGGTTCTGGCCGAGGACAGAGCGAATACGGGGTCTGCAATGTACCACGCAGTGGGACTAGTTCCGGCGTTTGCAGGTATGGTATCTGTGCCAGATATTATGATGCAGAGCTTCCTCTGGGCTGGTGAGTTCCCAATGGCAGTGAATGCGCCCAGCACCAATCCAACCAGGGCGTACAGGTCAATGTCTACGTTCTCGCCAACGGACCTCGAGGTCATGTGGCATCTCCCCAGCGTACGCGATGTGTGGGATGTGGTGAAGGGAGTTCAGACTGTCTCGCTCGACATCGGTGGTATGCAAAGGAATGTCATCAGTCTGCCGATGCGGCAGGGTCAGTTGATCCTCTGGAACTTCACCATCGAGCGTGGACGGGACTTCGCTCCCGGTGACGGGACGGACGCGGTGATCATTGGCAGGACCTTGGCCGACCTTCTGTTTTCCGGCGAAGACCCGGTGGGCAAGAGGATTCCCGGGACAGTAGTCTCGATGCATGTCATCGGTATCCTAGCGCTGCGGGAATCGGCGGCGGGAGCAGCGACTGGATATATCTCTCCTTATTCGGATCCGAACTTCACCATCTTCAGGACATCGGTGGCATCTGGGTCGGAAGGTGAGGCGCAGATACTTCAGCTGCTCACTGAACCCGGTGCCGGCCCTGACGTTGCCAAGGCGGTCCAGCGCATGTTCCGCTCCAAGGAGAACGCGGATACCACTGTGCAGGCCACCTCATGCAACGACAGGGTCCCCAGTGTGGTTGGGATCACGGTGCGCACCAGGACCTTGTCCTTGCTTACCTCGTATGCTCTCCTCACCCTCATTGGGTGTCTCCTGGCAGTGGTAGTCTCCCTGTACACCGAGTTTGCCACCCGTGTACGGACCGTGGCTGTCCGGCGCGCACTGGGCGCTTCGCGTCGCTCCGTGACCCTGGGGTTCATGGCGGAGGCATGCTCAATGGCCACGGCCGCCTGGGGGATTGCCAGCCTGCTGCTCATCAGCCTGGCGCGTCCCTGGACTAAATTGCTGCAGACCCTGCTCCAGAGCGGTGCCGTCGATATCATCAACCAAAGCCGTTCCGCGGCAGTTGCCAGTACTGGGGCCAGCTACCTAGGTCTCTCTCTGCGTCTCTCTCCACTTGCCTTCCTGGCATCCCTCGTGCTGCTTCTTGTCATCGCCGTCCTCTCCTCTCTCATCCCCGCACGGGGCATCTCGCGTATCAACCCTGGTACCGGCATCCGGTTCCGTGGCGGGGTACGCTCACGCTTCGACGCCCTGAAACTGAACCTATGGGGCTCCCTGACAGTCGCTCTGTTCCTGCTGTTCGCTCTACTCCCATTGTCCGAACTTTCCTTCGGGCTTAAGCGTAATCGTGAGTTTGCCTTGCTCCTCAGACCCAATGTGGCCCGCATCAGTACTTCATCGAGAACGCCGCCGACCCCCGAGGAGCTGCAGCAGATCAAGGACCGCCTGCAGCAGGCTGGCTACCCGGTGGCCGAACTCAAGAACGCCGACATCTTCTGGACCAGCGCCGAAGGGGACCCCCACCAGTGGATCAGGGTCGTGTCCGGCGATGCCGCCCTGCCCTCCTTCTACGGGCTCACGCTCACGCAGGGTACCGGGATGGGGGCGTCACCGGAGGCCTCTGGTCTCGAGGCGGTCGTCGGCCCCGACGTCTGGGGCATGCTGCACAAGTCGCCCAACCAAGGAGAAGGTGACCTCGGTTCCACCTTCCTGAGCAGTGGGGCGGTCCGGATCGTTGGCCAATTCAGTCCGACCGTCAGTGCCACCATGAACCGCACCCTCTTCACGACCCTCGACACACGAACGAGCATGTGCCAGTCCTGTGGCACCCGGACAACCCTGCTCGTGGGCGGGGTGAAGCCGGGGACGCTGCAGGAGGTGCAGGACATCGTGCGCTCGTGCGTTTCGCCTGCCGTCTTCGCTTCCTTGGGGTTCCTCGACGGAGGCGCCCTGGTGGACGCCATCGATGCATCGACGCAGGCGCTCGCCGGCTTCCTCATGCTCTTTGCTGCCTTTGGGCTCCTGGAGGGTTTCGTCGTCTTTGCCGACCAGCTCTACCTGTATGCCCAGCTCAAGAGACGCGATACTGCTGTCCGCAAGGCCCTGGGGACATCTCAGGCACAACTCACCCGGCTCCACCTGACCCACAACGTCCTGGTCGCCGGCATCTCAGTCATCATCGGGACGCTCCTGATGGTGGTGATAGCGGTCGCGACAGAGCGACCTTCGTATGCCCTCACGTCGACGTCACTCCCGTGGCTGGCCACTACCTGTCTGCTCGCCTTCATCGTGTCCCTCATCGCTGCTCGGAACCAGGCCCGGCGTTCGCGGAATGTCGTCCCTTCCCGCGAACTGAGAAACCTGTAACTATACCAAGGAGGAGCAACCATGATCCAGCTGACCAACATCCAGAAGATGTACGATGGTACGCGCGTTCAGGTACGGGCACTGCAGGGGGTTGATCTGACGCTCGAAAACGGTGATTACGTGTCCATCCGCGGGCGCTCGGGGTCCGGCAAGACAACCCTGCTCAACATCGTGGGCACGCTCGACAACCCCACAGCGGGCGAGGTGCTGTATGACAATGTGAACCCCTTCCGGTTCAATGACGCTGATCTGTCCCGGTTCCGCAATCACAAGATTGGCTTCGTGTTCCAGGAGTTTGAACTGCTGCCGGAGTTGACGGTCCTGGACAATGTGGCGCTCGTCCCCCGTATCGGAGGGGTGAAGAGGAAAGAGGCGCAGCGGATGGCTGCAGCCGTCCTGGAACAGGTCGGTATGCAGGATCGCATGCAGCACTATCCATCCGAACTCTCCGGTGGCGAGAAGCAGCGGGTCGCAGTGGCACGCGCAATCGTCAACGACCCAGAAATCATCCTGTGTGACGAACCCACCGGCGAACTGGACGAAGCCAATGTGACCGCCGTCATGCAGGTGCTGGACGACCTCAACCGCTCGGGCAAGACTCTCCTGGTGGTTACGCACTCCGACGAGGTGGCGGAACATGCGCACCGACGCATGTACATGGTGGACGGAGTCCTGCATGAGGCCTCGTAGACGAGGGATCATCCTGATCGCGGCAGCCGTTGTGGGCGTGGCAGCCGTCATTGCTGTCATCCTGACGGCTCACTCATCGGGGGTGGAGCGTTCTGCACTGGCGACAGCACGCTCGCAGGCGGAACAGGAACAAGCGGCTGCCCTGAACCCGGGCGATCTGTTCCCCCTTGACAGCCTTCCGAGCACAGCAAATGGAGCTGCGATCCAGTTGCATGGCACACAGACGTGCTGCATCATTGCGGCCCCGGGTTGTGCTTCATGCTCGGAGTATGCAGGGTTGGCCGAAGGACTGGGCGCGGCATATCCGGGTATTCAGTTTGTCCTCCTGATAGTGGGGACAGATGGAAGTGGTGTCGTTGCTGGGCCGCATATGCGGCTGGCAGTCGACCAGGACAGGAAAGCTGTCAGCAAGTTGAGCGACCATGACGCCGTTGCCCCGGCGGTCTTCCTCATCAGGACGGATGGCACGATTGCATGGAAGGTGATTGGTGTCAAGCTGCAGCTGGTATGGAACGAGTTGAACGAGGCGCTGGGCCGGTTCAGTCGCTCTCAATAAGGGTTCTCCCGGGTAGTGAAGTGACACCGAAGGTGGGCGAGAAGCTGGCGTCCGCCCTGTGTGTGGGGACCTCTGTAGCTCCTGTCTCCGCGGAAAGAGATACCGTCTTTCTACTGTCCCATTCGACCTATCTGAGCGCAGACAGCATGAAGCTGCAGGCAGACCTGCTTGCACAGCTGAGTGATGTGGCTGACCCCGTCCTTGTGGCGTCTATCTATGACGAAGCGCGCTGGCGCGCCGCCCTCGACTACCACGTTCTGTACAGCTCGACATCTACAGAGACAATGACACAGAACATGCGCCTGGTCCCCTCCATCAACCGGGATGAGGTGGCCAAGGTCGAGGAGTACGTCGAGCAGCATCATCTCGGCGTCACGGTCATCGCCGATACGTGCTGGTCGTTTGTTCTGACCTTCGGTCAGACGTCGGGAACGAGCCTCATCGTCATCGCTCCGGACCGCACGGTGAAAGCAGTGCTCCCGTACAGCCTTACGGGTTCATCCGCAGACAGGACGCTCGCTCGCTACGTGAGGAGCATCGTCGAGAATCGATGACGAAGAACAGGCTGAGTGATAGCTTGCTGACGTGTGCGGTGGCAATGGTCCTGAGCTGCATTGTTGTTGCCGGGGCATCGCACGGCACCGTGGTAGCTGCCTCTCCACACGTTTCCATCGCCGTCTTTCTTTCCGAGTTCTGCGGGGAGTGCCGCGAAGTCTCCACATATCTTGACCAGCTGACTGCGTCCGACACTCCCCTTGATGTCCATCGGTACAGCTTCGAAGATCTCACCAGTGCTCCCCTTCGTCATGCCTTGGACCTTGCTTGCGGTGTGCCTGAGGAACAATGGTATCTCGTACCGGCGGTCTTCGTTGGCAGGACGGCTCTGATTCGCGGGGACATCATTGAGGGCCAGTTACCGGAGATCATCCGCCAGACGACATCAGAGGACGCCGCATTCCTGCTGGATCAGCTGGAAGCTACTCAGCCAGCATCCAACGTACCGAGGCAACAAGCCGATGATGCACACAGGGCGAGCTGCATGATGGTCGTGTTCGCTCCTCTTCCCTTGCTTGGCCTGCTGAGACAGCCCCACAGACAACCGAAGGACTGAGGTTTTGCGCGAAGGGCACGTGCCACGTTCGACCGGTGCAGGCCGTGAGATTCCCCTCTTGATGATGTTGGAGGACTGACCTACGCCCCGATGGTTCGATCATAGCGTTAACCCATCGTTAAGTGGAGGCCGGGCGGTTGCGCTCCAGCGACATGGGGGCACAATACTCGTATGAAGAACGACAGAAGGAATGTGAAGACCATAGTGCCTGACCCCAAAGGGATTCACAACTCATCATGGGCGTGAAGAAGCCGGAAGGGGAACAACGCACGAGTTCCGTAGCGGGCGCATATGTGCTTGTGCGGTCGCGTCGCCGGTCCATCGGGCTGGAGGTCCGGCCGGACGCGACGCTGGTGGTGCGGTCGCCCACACGGACGCCGGTGTGGTTCGTGGAGTCCCTGCTGCGGGAGAAGGCGGGCTGGATCGAGGACAAGCTGGCAAAGGCACGCAGTCATGTGTCCCTGCTGCCGAGGCACGACTTCCTGACGGGAGAGTGCTTTCCATACCTTGGGCGAGAATGGCCGTTCGCAGTCGTCGCGTTCCAGAAGACGCCGCTGACCTTTGACGACAGGTCAGGGTTCAGTCTGGACATGGCCGCGTTCGACCGTGGAGAGGTGGTCTTCGAGGAGTGGTACCGGGCCCGGGCGCGCGAGCTGCTGGCTGAGCGCGTACAGCACTACGCACCACTGGTCGGCGTGAGCCTCCCCCGACTGCGTATCACGGGTGCTGAGCGGCGCTGGGGCTCATGCAGTACGAGCGGCACCGTCAGCTTCGCCTGGCGCCTCATCATGGCTCCCATGGATGTGGTCGACTACGTGGTCGTGCACGAGCTGGCGCACCGGCGCGAGATGAACCACTCTGCGCGGTTCTGGGTCGTTGTCGCGTCGGTTCTGCCAGACTACGACGTGCGCAGGCGCTGGCTGAAGGACCATGGGGTGATGCTGACGATCTAGGACGGAGAAGTGGGGCTACCGGTGCAGGACCCACCAAATGTCACGGCCGGCGAAGCCGCAACGACGGAACAGATGCTCCGGTTCGCAGGGATTCTTCATCTGACCGGCAACGGTAGTGAACGCGACCTTCTGTTCCAGGCGATACACAAGCTCCTGGACGAGCATGGTGCCCAGTCCGAGACTGCGGAACGCAGGCAGGACCTGAACCCACTCGAGGGACCCTTCTCCAGTAACCCTGTCGGTCTCAGCGATGCCGAGAGCGACGGGGCGTTTTTCCTTGCGGTCCACGATCCACAGCCAGACGCGCCGGTCGAAGACCGGACGCCTTGTCCACGCCACGATCTCGTCGGTGCCCGGCGTAGGGGTGTCGTAGCAGGCGTGCAGGATGGTCGCCACGAGTGGGAGTTCAGTTGTCGTGTCAACTTGTCGGATGGTGTAGCCGGGGACCGTGGCGCGCAGTGGTAGTTCACTGCCGGTGTGGACCAGGCGGAAGAAGGCCTCCTTGCGGTCAAACCATGGGGCAAGTGGAGCCACGAAGTCGTTGTGGATGTACACGGTGGGTACCCCGTCCAACTTAACGGACGCAGCCTTCAATGGGTCCTGCGTTCGCGTCCCGTAGATGAGCAACTTACCTGGTTCGCGCAACTCAATGCCCGTCACCTGCGCACCGTCGGAGATGAACCGGCACTCCAGGGACTGCAGGCGCGCGACGGTCTTCCACAGTGGATTTGGCAGGATGCGCGACGGTTCCTTGCGGTAGAGGGCGCGGAGTGCCGCCTCGTCGGATGACGTGTCTCTGGGAGAGGCTATGACTGCTACTTTTCGTCGGGGCATAGGGGCAGGATAACGCTCCTGCGGCCAACGTCAACCGTCAGACCGCGGTGTCAGCTGTTCAGGAGGTCCTTAGCCCAGCGGACCAGGTCGGCGGCACACTGCTCCTTGTCCATCTTGAGCGGCAGCTTGAAGCCGATGTGGCCGACAACCTTGGCTCCCGGCACCAGCGAAGTCAGGATCCGGTAAGTCTTCACGTCGTTATCGCCGTAGCTGGTGAAGAAAGCAACTCGCTTTCCCTTGAGGTCGGCACCCTTCAGGAACGTGCGCACGGCCGGGGTCGGGCGGCTGTTCCATACAGGTGTCCCGATGAACACCATGTCGTAGTGCGCGGCGTCATGGGTCAGCGGACGGAGCGGGGGTGTCGCGCCGATGGCAGCCAGAAACCCGCCCTTGAAGTACTTCATAAAGCCGTGTGTCGGGTGTGATTTGACCAGCTCCAGTTCCATGGAGTCCAGCACGAGCTCCTTGGCAAGCGTCCGGGCCAGAAACCGGACGTCACCGTCGAGCGAATAGAACACGACCAGTGTATTGGACATTGTCGACCTCCCTTTAATGCCAGACTAGTTCTGCGTACCCATGTGTCAATTGAAAGCTTCTTAATGATATAATGGCGGGGTCAGGAACGGCAGGGAGGACAGCTGGACGGCGCCCCGGTATGCTCTCCGCGACTGGAACTACTTGTGGATGCCGATCGGCTTTTTCCCCAGCGACGCGCAGTAGATGACGAACTGCTGGGTGGGGTCGAACCCAAGGTATGTGTTGAACTCGTCGTCCAGAAACGCGTTGATAGCGCAGACGCCGCAATCGATAGGCTCGGCAGCCAGGTACAGGTTCTGGCAGACATGGCCTGCGTCGAGGAACAAGCCGCGATAAGCGCGTTGGCGGTAGCGCCAGACCATGCGGTAGGGCACGGCTGCCCAGATAAATGTGACCGCGCTCAGCTCGACCATTTTCTGGTCGCCGCACAGACGTGTGACGTCCTGCAGCGTCTGTGTCCCGGGCTTGACGAGCTGCAGCTTGTGCTCGATTGCGAGGAATCGGTAGATCCCTGGTTGGAGTCCTGTGACCGCTCGGACCATGAGATAGGTCTCAAAGGCGTGGCGGGCGCCCCCCGACGGCACGGTGCGCAGAGTACACGGACGCTTTGTGACAGCCTTGACGCCCTGCGTGCACCACAGGAGGAAGGAGAACTCCTCCAGCGTCAGTGCTTCGTCGCGGTACAGGCGGATGCTGTGACGCCGGTCGATTGCGGTCCGAAGGTCAATAGACGGGATGACCAGGGTTTTCGGGTCCGGCAGGTCGATGATGGGCATGCTGTCGTCGAATGGCAATTCAAGGGGAGGTTGTGGAAGACCTTTTTGCTGATCTGAAGATTCGTCCGACATACCGGACGCGTAACGTGTGTCGTGCAGAAATTGTTGTCCAGAATCCATGGTTCACCTCGGCATTGTGGTATGCTGTCAGTGTAACCTCCCACGAATTGTTTGCAATCCGAACGGATATTGTGACAGGGGAGGCGTAACCATTTGTTTCCGCTCGCGTTTCTTCTATGGAGGGACCGAGTTCCGATAGTGGGGGAAAGAAGTTATGAAACACGTTGGTCGCATCCTCATAGCGGTTCTGGTTGTGTTTGTCCTGGCTGTTGTCTGGTATGCCCTCGTGGGCGAGGCCGTCGTCATGCGGCGTGTCTTCACCAATGCTGCAAGCGTCGCCGAGGGAACGGTCTGGGTGCGATCGGACAAGGGGCTTTTTGGGGGACCCGTCACAGCCATTGCCAGCCTCTCTTCTGATGGGGCGGCCGTCTACGCCGGCACGCGTGAAGATGAAATCTATGTCTCCTCTGATGGGGGAACCGATTGGACGCCACTTGGCGGCGCTTCGTCCGGCCACTACGTTGCGGGCATTGAGCTTGACCCAAGGACGGACGGAAGGATTGTTGGCAAGGCCGTGTATGGCGCCGGCTTTTTCCTTTCCGAGGATGGCGGCCAGACGTGGAAGAGCGCGAATCGAGGCTTGGGCAGTCGCTCGCTGTCGTGCCTGGCTTCCCCCGTCAGCTCTCCTGACACCTTGTTTGCAGGGACGGGCGATGCCGGTCTCTTCGTCTCGCGGAACGGAGGCCGTTCGTGGAGCCGGACCGGTCGCCAAACTCTGGGCGACCGTATCATGGCTGTCGATGCGACCAGGGACGGCAGGACGGTCTACGCGGGAACGCAGGAGAGCGGCCTCTTCGTCTCGCGGGACGGTGGCGCCATGTGGAATGCCATTGTCCTGCCATTTGGACCGCAGCTCATGGTGACGGCTATCGATATCGATCCGGCGGACGAGCTTCACGTGGCCGTCACGGTGACCGGTGGCGGTACAGGGCTCTCGAAGAATGGAGGCCGGGCGTGGTTCACTTCCCGCAAGGGGTCGCTCCCGTCAGACTGTGCAGCGGTTCAGTTCCTGCCGGGCGGTGCGTCTGGGCTTTCCGTCGGCACGCAATCCGGGGCATTGTACTTCTCGACAGACGGCCTCGACTGGCAGCTGACCTTTCAGTTGCCCGACGGCGGACATGTTTTTGGATTGGAACGCTCGGGCACGGGTGTGCTGGCCGCGACGTCCCATGGGGTCTTCTCTTCTGGTGACGGCACGGCATGGAGTGACTCCAGTACTGGAATCACAAACCTGACCCTTGCAGGATTGGCAGCATCGCCGGTCGATGCGAATGTCCTCTACGCGGCGACGGACCAGGGGGTTTTCCGCAGTCCGGACGCCGGCATCTCGTGGTCGTGCTGTTCCGAGTCGAAGAGGACACTCAGTGTTCTTGTCCTGCAAGATGGACGGACTGTGCTGGCCGGCACGGCCGACGGGTCCGTGCTGAGGAGTGCCGACGCAGGAGATCACTGGGTTAGCATCACGCATGGCGTCCCAGGAGTCAAGGTGAGTATCCTGGCATCCCGGTCCGCACGACCGGCTATGGTCTACGTCGGTACGGACGATGGATTCGCGGTTTCGAGCGATGCAGGTCTGACCTGGGAGCCGAGGAACATCGGCCTCGTCGCAACGACGTCGCCGGGGTATCGCGTGGTATCGCCGACACTGCGCATCGAGATTGCCGCACTCCTGCCGGACCCGGCGACGCCGGGCACGGTGATCCTGTCACTGCTGGGTCAGGGGCTCTACATTACGAGGGACGACGGCAACCGCTGGAAGCCTCTGCAGTCGTCAATGGGCACACCCTGGGTCGACAGCCTCGCCGTCGACGAACAGACAGGCCGGTATTATGCCGGTACGGACACCGAGGGCGTGTATGCCTCGCAGGACGGCGGGACGAAGTGGTCCCGTTCCAGCAGCGGGTTGTCGACCATCCTCTCCGTATCGGGAGCGGTCAACACGATCGCGGTCGCTCGGGACGGCATCGTGTACGCAGGAACGCAGGCACGCGGAGCGGCGATGTCACGGGACGAGGGAACCACGTGGCAGCGCCTGAACAGCCGTCTGCCCGACCTTGATGTACGATGTATCATTGTGGCAGGGGGCGGTGTGTTCGTGATGACGGCGCACTGCGTCGTTCGCCTCCAGACTCAGTAATTCGCCAGAACCCAGCTCTCGAAACCGAGGCTGTCGGAGACGTGGTCCGCCCCCGATGACGCCGCACCCGCGATAACGTAGTCTGTCACGACGTAGGTCTCGATGCCGGCCAGACGTGCTGTCATGTCTTCAGTATGGTGCGCAACCGCCGGCGTGCGAATTGTTGACTTTCCTGTAAAACTTTCTAGGATTGTTAATATAAGGATTGACAGCATTGATTGTACGTCCGAAATCGTTGTTGAAATGCGAAGTCTGGTCTGCACATGATTGTGAGTGAAGCCTGCAGGTGGAAAGAGCGAGGCGGGATGGCATTGATGAAGGAGTGCATTATTGGTATCGACGCGGGGACAGCGTCTGTTAAGGGATTGCTGGTCGATGCGTCCGGTACGATTGTCACAACAGCCTTGGCCCCGATTCAGCTGTCGACGCCGCGCCTCGGCTGGGCCGACCAGAGCCCGGAAGCGTAGAAAAGGCACAAATGATTAATAAGGAATTCTTGATGATTCCTGGTCCAACGCCGCTTCCTCCAAGAGTAGTTGC